>Ga0172371_10004544_pt1 | contig 20940 bp, 25 predicted proteins | sample Lak12m_FD_114543 | JGI IMG/M metagenome (GOLD analysis project Ga0172371, IMG submission 114543) | Freshwater microbial communities from Kabuno Bay, South-Kivu, Congo - kab_022012_12m | ecosystem: Environmental > Aquatic > Freshwater > Lake | place: Democratic Republic of the Congo: South-Kivu... | reverse complement strand
TTTACTATATTTCCGTACCGAAAGCACAAAACACATGAATTGGGAGCCGGTTACAGAAAAAAAGTTCAAGGCATTAGTTTCCAAGATCCCCGTCTTTCACCGCCGGATCACCGAAAGCGTGGTCACCAGGGTTGCCGAGGAGAATGCCGGAAAGCGTAACGCTTCCTGCGTAGAGGAGCAGGATGTGGTGGGGGCATTTTTTTCCGATGTGCCTTCTCCTTTCTACAGCATGATGGTCCGCCTGCTTGAGCAGAACGGCTTTGACTACCAGAAATACGGTTTTCCCAAAGAAAATAATTCATAATGCGTATCGCTGTCATCGGCGCAGGAGCCATAGGGTGCCTGGTTGCCGGATATCTTAAGGAAAAAGGAGAAGAGGTAACCCTGGTCGGCCGGGGCCAAACGGTCGCTAGGATCAAGGATAAGGGCCTGGCTATCTCCGGGGTAAGAGGAAATTTCCTGGTGCGCCTGGCTATCTCCGGGACCTTGAACTATTCACCGGATCTGGCGATACTGGCAACCAAGACGCAGGATATTGATGAAGCGCTGCAAGACAGCTCTTTCCTGCTGCGTAATTCCCTGCTCCTGACTACGCAAAACGGGGTGCAGGCGGATAATTTGGCTGCCAAATATTTGGGCTTGGAAAATATCATTTCCAGCATTGTCATGTTCGGCGCCACTTATTTAGAGCCGGGTAAGGTGGTGCATAACTTTGAAGGCAGCTGGGTATTGGGTGCTGAATCCCCGATACCCGTGAGAGAGGCTTTGAGCAAGGCATTCCCCGTAGCGATCAGCGAGAACATAAAGGGGATGAAGTATCTGAAGATATTTACCAATGCCAACAATTGCCTCCCCGGAATTCTCGGCAAGAGCATGCAGGAGGTCTTCGGTGATCCGGATATCAGCCGCATCAGCATTGCCATATGGAAAGAAGCGCTTCGGATCATTGAGAAGGCAGGCATAAATTTAGTTTCCCTCCCGGGTTTTCCGGTAGAGAATATTACCAGGCTTACTGCTATGCCGACGACTGAAGCTGCCAAGGTTTTTTCGGGGATCATGCAGGGCTTAAGCAAGGAGCCGTTATACGGTTCAATATTGCAAAGTATTATGCGCGGTAAATCTTCGGAGATCGATTATATCAACGGAGAGTTTGTGCGTCTGGCAGAAGAGCATAACGCGCTTGCTCCCTTAAATAAGCTTTTAGTGGATATGGTGCATTCGGTAGAGAAGAATAACCGGTTTTACGCTAAGGAAGATCTAATTAAGAATACTAAGGAGCTGGTTTAGAGATGGACGAGGTGAAAACCCCTTTCCCCAGATTAAAACTTACGGTCACGGGAGTTTTCGGCGAGTGCTATCACGGTTATAAGATAGGGGAAGAGATCATCCTGGAAGATTTTACGCACCCGCCGAAGCATTTCTGCCTGGGGCTGGCGCACGCGCTTTTTCCGGTGATCTATGCCTTAAGTTTCGGGGCAAAGTTCGGGTTCCGCGATAACCAAAGGTCTTTACTGGTCACCTGCCCTGACGGCGGGAAGCTTGAGTTTAAGGCCGAGATACTGGATAAAGAGGGCAAAGTAGAGTTTGTTCCGCGGGATCCGGAGCATAAAGGCCCCAATCCTAAGAAGATGATCATCGAGGTAGTTAAAGCAAAGGGAAAATGTACTTTCGGGTATAAGGTGGGGGATAAATGGGAAACTACGGGCCTGAAATGTATCCCGGGTTTTTGCGGAGCAGCTTTTCACACCGCTTTCCCGGCTTTGTTCGCCCTTAATTTCGGGGCAAAATTCTTTTTTATGCCTGACCCTGATTCCGTTGATACGGTCACCTGTCCTGATGGAGGAAATATTATTTTCAAGGTTACCAGAGTAGAGGAGAAGAAATAGTTTATGGTTAAACGCAGAGTGGTAATTACCGGCATAGGGACGATCTCTCCTAACGGCATTGGAAAAAAGAATGCTTGGGAGGGTATGGCAGGAGGCAAATCTGGGATAAGGCGGGTTGACGGATTTGATGTCTCGGTTTTTAATACCAAGATCGCCGGAGAGGTCAGGGACTTTGACCCCTTTAAATTGGGCCTGAATCATGAAGAGGCCATGCGCATGGACCGCTATGTGCAGTTCGGGGTAGCCGCGGGAAAAATGGCCATTGATGACAGCGGAATAAATTTCTCCAAAGAGGATACCGAGAGGATCGGGGTATGCCTGGCCAATGCCATTTGCGGCACAAAATATATGGAGGAGGAGTTTGCTTTAGTTACGGAAGATGGCAAAAAGCCGATCAATCCGGCTTTGGTGCGGCCTGACCTTTATGACGCATCCATGTTTAACACTCCTTCAATTGAAATAAGCAGCCGATATGGCTTAAAGGGTATCTGTAATACCATTTCCACCGGCTGCACTGCCGGGACAGATTCGCTGGGTTTTGGCCTGGAGACAATTCAGGACGGAGAGCAGGATGTGATGATCTGCGGGGCGGCAGAGGCCCCGCTTACGCCAATTACCTTTGGCGCCTTTGATGTGGTCAATGTTTTATCCGTGCGTAATGACCAGCCGGAAAAAGCAAGCCGTCCGTTTGATAATAAGCGGGACGGTTTTGTCCTAGCTGAAGGCGCAGGACTCCTGGTGCTTGAAGAATTGAATCACGCCTTAAAGCGCAATGCCCGTATCTATTGTGAGGTTTTAGGGTTTGGTACCAGCTGCAATGCCTTCCATATGACCGACCTTCCTTCAGACGGACGGGCTATGGAGACCTGTATCGGCCTGGCCTTAAAAGACGCCGGGGTCAAGCCAACCGAGATCGATTATATCAACGCGCATGGATCATCCACCCGGATGAATGACATTTTTGAGAGCACCGCTTATAAGGCGATCTTCGGCGATTATGCCTATAAGCTGCCGATCAGTTCATTCAAATCCATGATCGGCCATCCGCTGGCTGCGGCAAATGCCATTGAGATGACCATCGCTTCGTTGATCTTTGAAAAAAATATTCTTCCTCCGACGATAAACCAGGAGGAGAAGGATCCGCAGTGCGACCTGTATTATATCCCGAATCAGGCAATAGAGAAAAAAGTAAATACGATATTGAAAACATCAAGCGGTTTCTCGGGGATTCATTCCTCGCTGATTTTAAGAAGGTTTGGTGGATAATGGAAAAAATAGCGATCACAGGTATTGGAGTAGTCAGCCCTTCGGGTATAGGCAAGCGCCAGTTCTGGGCCAATATCAAAAGCGGCCGCTCATTTATCAAAAAGATCACCCGCTTTGATGCCTCCCTTTATCCGTCGCACATCGCCGGCCAGATCGATGACCTGGAAAAATACAGCCATATCTCGGAGAGATTGTTAAAGAAGATAGACGCCTTTAGCCACATGGCTCTTGTGGCTTCCGAAACCGCTTTGCAGGACGCGGGCATCGATATTAAAAATGAAGACCCTGGTTTGGTAGGCATCTTTCTAGGCAATGCTATCGGGGGCTGGCTTTACGCGGAGACAGAGTTAAGGGATCTGTATCTGGAAGGCCGGGAAGGGGTTTCTCCTTACATGGCTTCTGCCTGGTTCCCCGCAGCGCCCCAGGGCCAGGTTTCAATTTATTACGGGATAAAGGGATTTAGCAAGACCGTAGTCAGCGATCGGGCCAGCTCTTCAATGGCCCTGGGCTATGCCAGGAAGGTCCTGGATAAGAATAAATTGAATATGATCATAGCCGGAGGAATGGAGGCGCCGGTTACCCCGTATGCTTTATTATGCTGCAATACGTACGGAGCACTCTCTAAAAACAACGATGATCCCCAATCCGCTTACCGGCCTTTTGATAAAAAGCGCAGTGGTTTTGTCATCGGCGAAGGCGCGGGGATCGTGGTGATGGAAAGTATCCAGCGCGCCCAAAAAAGAGGGGCGAAGATATTAGGTTATATCAGCGGATACGGCACATCCTGCGACGGGGTGGATAGGATCAACTGCGCCTCCGACGGTAAAGAACTTGCCCGGGCCATAAATATGGCGCTTACTGATGCCAAGGCAAAGCCGCAGGATATCGGGTATATAAGCTTAGATGGCCTGGCAGTGGAGCTTTGGGATGACTCCGAGATAAGGGCGTTAAAGTTAGTTTTTGGGGATACTTTAAAGGATATCCCGCTAAGCTGCCCAAAATCCATGTTCGGCAACCTGCTCGGCGCATCAGGGGCTTTGGATATGATCATAGCGCTTTTGACTATGGAGAATAATCTGGTTCCGCCGACATTGAATCTGGATACACCGGCTTTGAACGGTTTGAATTATATAATGGGCCAGGCCAAAGAATACAAAGTAAATAAATCCCTGATAATCTCGCGCGGCAGGGGCGGGATCAATTCGGTATTAGTGGTTGAAAAATAATGGAGGTAATATGAAAATTTTGTTTGTTATGCCAAAAGTCGGTGCCTGGGCAACGCATGGAATTCATCGTTCCCCAAATCAGTTATACGCTCATTGGGCCGCATATGCGCGCGAAAGGGGTTATGAGGATGTTTCAGTCATAGACGGTAAAGCAGACCAGATCCCGATGGATGCCCTTATCGAACAGGTAAAGCTTAAAAATCCGGATATCGTGGTTATGGGAGAGCAGCTGCACGGTTATGGCGGATACGGGGTTTTACGGCATTTTAAAGATGCAGCCGTAGGAATTAAAAAAGTACTTCCTAAGACAAAAATAATTCTCGGTGGGTTATGGTATTCAGCAATGCCCGTGCCTACCTTAGAGGAGAACCCGGCGGTTGATTTTGTGGTTATGGGGGAGGAGGAATCTTTCGGTGATCTTCTCGAGGCAATAGATAAAAATAAGCCCCTTAAAGACGTAGGGGGAGTAACCTCGCGCATTGACGGCAAGATCGTCATGGGCCCGCATAAGCCGCTGATGGAAGACCTGGACAAGCTTCCTTTGCCGGCTTATGATCTATTCCCGATGGATAAATATGTCGGCCATACCTATTGGAAGCCGTTTGTGGATATGGTCACCTCCAGAGGCTGCCCTTCGGCGTGTACTTTTTGTTATGAATGGGACCAGTTTGATCCGCGTTCCCCTTCAGATTTCTTGAAATGGCGGGCCAAATCCCCGGAAAGGGTTATGGAGGAGCTGAATCTTTTGCACAGAAAATACGGGGTCAAGGTCGTGGTCATCCAGGATGACAATTTTAACGTAGATCCCAAAAGAGTGCAGAGGTTCTGCGAGCTTAAAAAAGCATCCAATAATCCCATTAAATGGGTATCTTTAGGACGGGCTATTGACTGGGTTAATTGCGAATCTATCCTGCCGCTGATGAAGGAAAATGGTTTATTCATGGGTGTTTTCGGCATTGAGGTTACCACCCAGTCAGAGCTTAAGAAGATCGCCAAGGGCATCACTATTGAGCAGATCAAGAAAACCATCGAGATCCTGCGCAAAAACGATATCGCGATTGTCGCCGATATCATGATGGGTTTTGATTATGACACCGAAGCGATCATCAAGCAGCGTTTTGAGTTTACCGACACTGTTGATCCGGATATCCTATGGGTCGGATATGTGACTCCTGCTCCGAATTCGCCGATGTGGAGGATCGCCCTAAAGAAAAACTGGATTGATCCGAAAAAGGTTGATTTTTCGCAATGGGATTTCCTGCATCCGGTGATCCCTACGGACCATCTATCTACGGAAGACCTTGGCCGTTTGGGCTCCTGGTGCATGCGCGAGTTTTTCTCTAAGCCCGGGCGGATAAACCGGATCATGGAGAGCAATTTTGACCCGCTGGCCAAACTTTGTTTTCAGGATGTTATGAATGGCATCAATAAATGGGAAGCAGCCGCAACCAAGGGCGAAGCGCATATATAGGGACTGTCCCCGCAGGGGACTGTCCCTAAAGTCGGAGGAAACAATGGATACAAAAGCAAAAGTAAAGGAAGTATTAAGCAATCTCTTAAAGGTAAAGCTGGAGGAGCTTAAAGACGAGGTATCTTTGCAGGACTCTATCGGCGTGGACTCTACCGAGATGGTGGAATCGGTGATCGCCCTGGAAAAATCATTCGGCGTAAAGCTAAGCCCCAAAGAGATCACCAAGGGTTCAACGATCAACGGCATAGCCGATAATATCCAATCAAAACTGGCCAAATGAAGATAATTGACCTGAGCCTTCCCATTGACGAAAAGGCCTTTGAGGTGCATAAGGTCTCTATCGAACGGGTAAGCCATAAAGCCGGGGTTGAGAAATTCAACCGCGTGATCATGGGAAAGACCCTGTTGGGCAGGATAAAATATATCCTGGGCAAACGCATCGTAAAAAAAGAAGAGCTGCCTGACGAAGAATTCCTGTCCCTGGAAACGGTGCATGCTCCGGTGCATATCGGCACCCACCTGGATTATTCTTTTCATTACGGCTCGCGTTCAGAAGGCCTGCCCTCTAAGACCGCTGAAGAGATCCCGCTTGAATATTGCTACCAGGATGGGGTGAAGCTGGACCTCTCCCACAAAAAACCGAACGAAACAATTTCAGCTTCCGATATAGAGAATGCCCTGGTAAAAATAAATTATAAATTAAAACCCCTGGATATTGTGTTGTTGCAAACCGGCGCGGATAAATTATACGGTGGTCCGAGATATTTCAGCGATTATCCCGGGGTGGATGTCTCGGCGATAGATTATCTTTTGGATAAAGGGATAAAGATATTCGGCGTGGATACCATGGGCATTGACCGGCCATATAGATTTATGCTCAAGGAATTCCTGGAGACAAAAGACCCGAAAACATTTTACCCGGCGCATTTTTACGGCCGCAAAAGGGAATTCATCCATATTGAAAGGCTGGCAAACCTTGATAAGCTGCCCGGTCATGGATTTAAAATTATTTGTTTTCCTATACGCATAAAGAATACCGGCGCTGCCTGGGCCAGAGTAGTTGCTTTCTTAATCTAGGAGGTAGAAATGGGGCATACATGTAACTCCATAGTGATTAACGCGCCTTATGAAAAAGTATTTGGTATCTCTAATGATATTACCCGCTGGACAGAGCTCTTTGGTACCGAATATAAAAAGGCCGAGGTGGTTAAAAAAGAGGCCAATAAGATAACCTTCCGTCTTACCGATGAGGAGAATAAGTCCTGGCAATCCTGGCGCCTGCTTTTTAAAGACAAATATTTCGCTTATGCCGAAAGGGAGGAGCCGAAATTCCCCTTTCAATATATGAAGATAATCTGGATTTATACCCCTAAGCCCGAAGGGGTGGAGTTGGTTTGGATCCAGCATTTCCAGATGGATCCTAAAGCCAAGTTTAATGACAGCCAGGTTGAAGGTTTTATCAATGAAGGCTCGCAGCATAATTTGAAGATATTCAAAGAGATCATTGAAAAAGAAGCCGGTAAAGTGAGGGAGGCTTAAAATGAATAAAGATTTGAAAGGCAAAGTTGCCATTGTTACCGGAGCCAGCCGCGGTATCGGCAAGGCATTGGCCTGTACTGCCGCCGGACTTGGGATAGATTTGGCAATCGCAGCCAGGCAAGAGGGCCCTTTGAAAGAAACCGCTGAAGAGATCTCAAAGAAATATAAAATCGACGTTCTGCCTGTTCCCTGCGATGTAACAAAACTAGAAGACCTGGAAAACCTGGTAAATAAAGCCAGGGAGAAATTCGGCAAGGTGGATATCCTGATCAACTGCGCCGGGGTCTCAAGCCAGTTTCCTTTTAATGAGCAGCCGATCGAGGATTTCGAGAAACTGGCGCATACCAATTATCTGGGGTATGTGCGGCTCATCCGCCTGGTGATCAATGACATGATGAAGCAGAAGTATGGGGCGATCATCAATATTGTTTCCGGTTCAACCCTGGTTGACCCTGTCCCGAGAAATTTTATCGTGTACAGCTCTCTTAAGGTCGGCTTGCGCGCTTTTTCCAAAGGATTATTCTGGGAGTTGCGCGACCACGGGATCAAGGTCACCTCGATCTTGCCCGGGGTAACCGATACAGACCTTACCGGCAAGCTTAAGGATATCACCAGCGAAACTTCGCGTTTAATGGGCACAGAAGCAATTGAGGATGCGGTGCGATTTGCCCTGACTGTTCCGGCAAACGTTTGCCCCCTTGAGATATCGGTGATCAACCAACAGACCCCCTGGACTGCTCCGGTAATACCGTTTAAACAGCAGCATCCGGGTAAATAGCAAAGGAGAATAAGATGAGAAAGATAACAGTTCTAGCAGCAGCTCTGGTTTTAGGAGTGGCGGGATTATGTTTTGCGGCAGATAACAATTTATTGCTTGATGATTTTGAGGTTACAGTTTCCGGCGGGCCGGAAGGCACGGTTGACTTCGGCGCAGGCAACGGGTCAAGCGTGGATGTAAGCGCCTCTAGCGAAGTTAAGAATAGCGGTAACCAGGCGCTCAAGGTTGTTTATGATGCTGTAGCCGGAGGATATATCTATATTGCCCGCGGGGCAGGATTGGATGCCAAGAATGCCAATTGGATGCTTAAGCCGGAAGACGTGAAATGGGCAGAATTTAAAGCGATCTCATTCTATGTGTACGGCACGGATTCCAGAGCCATGATCGCCTTTGATATAAAGGATAACGGAGGGGAGCTCTGGCGTTTTATGCTGGAGGATAATTTCAAGGGTTGGAAGCAGATCATCTGCGAGTTTGATAAGTTCATGGTCCGCGATGACTGGCAGCCGGAGAACGCGGATAAGAACGGCCAGCTTGATTTCCCGGTCAAAATATTCCAGTTTGAGCCGCTTCCCGGATCAAAGGGCACGCTTTATTTTGATACTGTAGAGCTGGTGAAAAAATAATTACCCGGCCTAACTGGATCAGCCGGTACGCGCTTATGCGCAGGGAGGATGGATGAACAATCAGGATGTAAAAAATCTAAAGAAGCGTTATTTTGTCTGGCTGTATAAAACGGCAAAGGAAACATTTGATAAATACGAAAGAAAATTCACCCAGGTGGATATTGATAAGGATATCCTGGCTGAAATGGAAAAAGAGCTTTTAGGCGTCTACCTTCCTCACGAAAAGGAGGCCTTGCAAAGGCAGATCGACGATTTTGAGCAATATATTGAAAACAAGGAGAAGTCCTGCGCGGAGTTCAGGGATCAGGAGAAAAAGATCAACCCGGAGTTTATCTTCTCGGAAATGAAGCTGGATGCCATTGAGAAGGTAATTACCAGGGAGCTCGGCAAAAAGGGATTGGAGGAGATAAAATCCCTTTATGAAAAAGAGATGACCAAGCGCATCTTAAAAAGTACGGAGTCCCATTAGACGGAGCATCAAATGTTGATCGACGCTCATAGCCACTGGCTTCCCGATGAGATAATCTCTAACGCCCATTTTTTCCATAAGGGCTGGGGTGATATCGAAGGCCAGCTTAAAATGATGGATGAGGCGCACATAGATAAGGCGGTAATTTCTTATCCGACCTCGGATGCGCATTTGAAATTAGGCAGCATAAGTCAGGTTACGCATATTTACAATGATAATGTCGGAGAGATCATTAAACGCTATCCTGAAAGGTTTATCGCTGCGGCTATCCTTCCGGTAGATAATTCCATTGATATGCTGGATGAGTTAAAGCGGGTAACCAATGAGCTGGGGTTTAAGGCAGTTTCCCTCGCTTCCAGCTACAATGGGATTTACCTGGACGACAAGATGTTCTTACCTATATATAGGGAAGCGCAAGAGAAGAATATCCCGCTTTTCGTACATTCGCAGATAGTCAACCCCATAGGTTTTGAGCGGGTAAAAGACCCTTTGCTTACTCCTGTAGTGGAGTATGTGTTTGATACGACTATTTCTATCGGCAAGCTGCTGATGTCGGATATTCTCCGACAGTATCCAAAGGTTAAATTCATTTTTGCCCATTTCGGCGGAGCGATCTGCTATCTGAAACAGCGCTTTGACGCGACTTACCAGATGCTGCGCTCAATAAATTTCGTTAAGGACCTGCAGGCAAATCCTTCGGATTATTTTAAGAATATTTACGTGGATACAAGCGGGGATACCACCAAGGCTAATTTCCTGCTTGCTCTTGATCTTATGGGGCCAAGGCATATTTTGTGGGGAAGCGACTGGCCGGCAAAGAAAGAAATCGCGGCGGGCATCAAGGCAGTCAATGACCTGGATATATCTGCCGAGGATAAGCAGGGCATCCTTGGCGGAAACTTAAATAAATTATTCGCTCTTTAACAATTTTGCGGCCGCCGAGCCTTGTTCTCGCAGCACCGCTTGCTCGCCCCAGCGTGGCGAGCTGCGCTTCGGCAAAATTCTCGCTCTGCCTGACATTTTTAGCGGGGCAACCTTGCCCGCTCGAATTTTGAGATGCTGCTCGAACCAAGTCTCGCCACCCGCAAAAGTGGCAATTATCTTAAATTTATAATAAAGGAGGAATTCCATGGATTACAGAGCAAAAACATTCAAAACTAAATTTACTAACGCAGCACGGCACTTTGGCGTTAAATCAGGCCAAGTTACTTCTCTGAAACTTCGTGAAAATGTCCATTCGTCTGATTATGGAGAGCTTCTGGAAATCCTCAAATGTGAAGCTCGTCTTCATTGGCAAAACCTAAATGAAGATTTTCAGGGCAAAGGTTACCTTGTAAGTACTTCCAACTCAAAAGTCATCATTGTTGAACACGAAACCGGACTTGAAATACTTTATATAACTAGTTCCATAGCTTCACTTATTCAACTTATACCCTTGATTTTCCAATACTGGAACCGTCTTCGTGGCTCACGCCATTTTTCGCATCCATCTGATTTTAGGAATATAGAAATTCGGCGGATAGATAACAATGGTAATCTCCAAGAACATCAATCTAGTATGCCATTTGATACTACGTTTATATCTCTAGCAGATGCTATAGATACTGAATTGCAACGGCTCCAGAAGGAGATTAAAATACTTACCTTCCGGGTAAAGTCATTGGAGAAAAATAACTCCAAACAAATTATTCATACGAAATCAAAAGGTAAGAAAAGTAAAATAGAGAAAAATAGTAGATAAGGAATTTATTGTTTAGCGGGGGGATTGGGCTGGTTTTGAGCGGGGCGTGGAGGCAAGGAGCGGGCATGGTCCCGCCACGATTCTTGGCGGGGAGCGACGCCAGCCGACCCGAGCGAAGTTTTGCCTCGCAGGGGCAAAACAAGCGTCCCCGCGAAAAAGCAGGCCAAGCCGGCCGCAGCCAAAGTTGACAAATCCGTTGACAATCATAAAAAAACTGGTATATTTAGTGTAAGGTTAACCTTACATATGTTAGGTTTATATTATGGTTAAAACATTCCAAATTGAAGAGATCGTTGATTCTCCTTCCAAGCTGGCTATTTTGCGCGTCTTTACTTCGCGCAAAGGCCTTAAAACTACAGGCCGTCAGATTGCCAAGCTTATCGGTTATTCGGCCCCCTCTACGCATGATTCGTTAAAAGATTTGTATGGGCGCAACATTTTGAAATTGGATATTATCGGCAAGCAGCATATTTATACCTTGAATGAGGGCGACCGGATTGTCCAGAAAATTATTCGTCCTATGTTTGCCGCGGAAAATAATATTAGAAATGAAATCCGTGATTTCCTTTTGAGAGAATTCAAGGGAACTAAGATTAGGGCAAAAATTGCGTCTTTAATCCTTTACGGGAGCATGCAGGCCGGGACAGATAAAAGGGGAAGCGATATTGATATTGCGATAGTGGTGTCCAGGGCTGCGGATGTTCGGCTAGTTGAGAATACCGTTCTTTCCGAAATAGCCCCCCAATTTAAGACGTATTTTGGGGTTCAGATAGATCCATATATCAAGTCAGCCGCTGAATTTAAAGAACGGCTTAGAAAGAACCAGCCGCCGGTTTCAACGCTGATGAAATCTTATTCCGTTTTATACGGCAAGGAGCCATTAGAGATTTAGACATGACTGCCCGCGAAATTAAAATTAGGCGAGAGGATAAATCTACAGCTTCGGACTATTTAAAGAAGGCAGCCGATAATTATGAGCAGATGCTGGTTGCCTTTAATGCTTCAAACTGGAATGCGGCGGCGACACTGGCTGTTCAATGCGTGATTTCTTCGGCAGATGCGGTTTGCGTTTATGGGAAAGGCGTGCGTTCAATTTCGCAAGATCACTTTGATGTTTGCGACCTGGTAGCCGGTTTGCCTCTTGAAGGCGCGGAGGAAAAATCCAGGCAGTTGAGAAAAGTCATCGCTCGCAAAAACCTTGTCCAATACGAATGCCGCGGTGTCAATAAATCAGATGTTGATGAAATGGTTAAAGTGGCGACAAGAGTTTATCAATGGGTAAGGGAGAGCATAGGTTAAGCAGATGGAAAATGAATATTATAGTTAAATTCTTGAATCTGATCATTGGAGGGGCGGTGGGGACGGTTGCCAGGTATTTACTGGCCGGCGCTGTTTATAGGTTTGCCGGGACCGGTTTCCCCTACGGCACGCTGATCGTGAACCTTAGCGGATGCTTTATCCTGGGAATATTGGCTGCCCTGACCGACAAAAAATTCATGCTTGGACCGGATGCCAGGCTTCTATTGATGATCGGCTTCTGCGGGGCATTCACTACATTCTCGACATTGATATTTGAGAGCGATAGCTTACTAAGGAACGGCCAGGCCCTGCGCGCCTTTACCAATGTATTTGCCAGCGTGATACTGGGATTTATATTATTCAGATTAGGTAGCTTAATCGGAGAGATACTATGAAAATTCCCGCGGACGGAAAGCTTCTAAGGATATTTATCGGCGAGGCGGACAAATGGAACGCTAAGCCGCTTTATGAGGAGATAATACTTATGGCCAAGAAACAGGGCTTGGCCGGGGCGACTGCAATTAAGGGATTTATGGGCTTTGGCTGCAAGAGCCATATGCATACCACAAAACTGCTGCGGCTATCCGAGGACCTGCCGATCATCATTGAGATCGTGGACAGCGAGGAAAAGATAAGCGCATTTTTACCCCAGTTGGATGAGATGGTAAAGGAAGGGTTGATCACCCTTGAGAAGGCGAATGTAATCATGTACCGCGCATAATATTAAAGGAGAAAATTGAGATGCAGATGCAAAAAGAAGTTCATTTGACGGGTAAGGATTTGACCGAGATGGTCCAGTTGCGGCCGCAGGACGTGGGTAAATACGCGATAGTGCCCGGCCCAAAAGACCGGCTGGATGTCCTGATGAAGAAGATCGAGAATCCGGTGCGCAACTTTTCGTTCATGGAATACACCATGTACACCGGCACATTTGAAGGGATAAAAGTCACCGGAATTAACGGCGGCAGGTTCTCCACTGATACATCCATCACTACTGAAGTAATCTGCAACTCCGGTATTCAGAATATCATCCGCATCGGCACCTGCGGGGCTTTGGATGAAAACATTAAAGTAGGAGACCTATTTGTCGTTGACGAAGCCATCCGCGGAGATGGGGTAACCCCTTATTATGTAAATAAGGATTTTAAGACAATAAGCGATAAGAAAATTTCGGATCTATTATATGAAGTTGCCAAAGGCATGGGTTTAAATGTCCATCGGGGCAAGGCCTGGACCACAGATGCCTTATTGCGCGAGACCCGCCAGATCGTGGAGGCAAAACGCAAAGAAGGAGCAAAGGCAGTGGATATGGTTTCCTCAACCCTTCTGACCATTGCCCAGACCTACAATATCAAGGCAGGGTCGATTCTGGCGGTAAGCGATAATGTAGTCACCGGAGAAATGGGATTTATGAACCCGCTTTATTACATGGCGGAAAGCAACTTGATCAAGATCGCGTTAGAGGTGGTTAAGAAATTGGAAGGGAAATAAATATGAAATTTTCACCCCTATTCTGGCCGATCCAATTAAAGGGCAATACGCTTTGGATCCTTGATGAGACCAAGCTTCCGCAGAAGCTTACCTATATAAAGGCCGCAAATTACCAGAATGCCTGCAAGGCGATCAAAGAGATGAAGACCCGGGCAGTGGGCCAGGTGCTTTTGGTAATGTACACCTTTATTTTAAGCAATCGGCAGAAGAAGGATTTAAATAAAGTTGCCCGGGCGATTAACGCCACGCGGCCGACATTAGCCTTTAAGGTTTTAACCGATATGGTCTTGGGCTGGAAGAAAAAGGGGTTTCCCCTCGAGAAAAGTATCCTTGGTTTCCTGGAGATGCTTAGAGCAAAAAGGATCCGCCAGGCGCAGGAGGCTGCCAGGCTGCTTGACGATAAGGATGTGATCCTGACCCATTGCAATGTCAGCGGCCTGATGCCCTTGATCGCCGAGTTTGCCCGCAAGCAGGGCAAAAAAATAAGTTTTTATGTAACCGAGACCCGGCCTTATCTACAGGGCTCACGGCTTACTGCCTGGGAGATCCAGCGGGCAGGATTCCCGGTGACCATTATCACCGATAATATGGTGGCTTATTTACTCTCGCAGGGCAAGGTAACCAAGGTTATGGTCGGAGCAGACCATCTTACCCAAAATGGCGATATCGCCAACAAGATCGGGACCTACCAGATAGCGGTCGTAGCCAAATATTTTAAAGTTCCTTTTTATGTCTTATGCCCTCCGCCATCAAAATTAAAAAGGGGCAGGGATATCAAGATCGAGATCCGCCACGGGGATGAATTAAAGATCTACCAGGGATTGCATCTGGCGCCGAAGAATGTGAAGGCATATTATCCTGCCTTTGATGTCACGCCGGCAAAATTGATCACCCGGCATATCCATCTGGAGGTTTAAATGTCAGAACAAGAGTTAAGGTCAGCGATAATCCAGACAGGAAAAAGGCTTTACGCCGCAGGTTTAGCGGTAGCTAAATCCGGGAATTTAAGCGCCAGGATAGATGGGGAAAATATCCTTATCACTGCCAGCGGCACTGCTTTAGGCCAGCTAAAAGAAAGTGATATAGTAAAGGTCAATTTGGCTGACGGCAAAGCTGAAAGCAGCCTGATCCCCAGTTCAGAGCTGCCTTTGCACAGCTTGGTCTATAAGAATTTTCCGGCTAAAGTCGTGGTGCATTGCCACCCGCCATTGATCAACGGATATTTTGCGGTAGCTAAAACACTTAAAGCCATGAGCTTTGAAACCAAATTTTATCTGGGGGATGTGCCGGTTATCCCGCAGCAAACACCTACGGTCACGGATCCCGCGCCGGTAATTGCCGCCTTAAAAACAAATAGCCTGGTGGTCTTAAAAAATCACGGCACAGTGGCGATCGCCGACAAGTTTGAAGAGGCATTGAGCATTACCGAGGCACTGGAGGAGGCGGTCAAGAGCGCGGCCCTTGCCCGGATATTTGACAAAGATGCCTTGGATGAACTGGATGCAGCGTTAAAGGATGACCTGAAGCGCAATGAACCGGTTTATGAAATGTTCTCCCATCAGCATATCCAGGCGATCGTAGAGCTGGTGAATAAGGATGAGTTCATCGCTCAAAAAGGCAAAGAGCTGGATCTGACCGTGAAATTAGCGGTCAAGCTCGATGGCTCGGACAAGGTTTTCAAATTTAATTTTGAAAAAGGCAAAATTGTGAAGTTGGATACAGACGCGCAGGCCCCTTTTGTAATTTCGGCGCCGGCTGGCGTCTGGGAGCAGGTATTTTTGGGCCGGCTGGATTCATTCGTGGCGGTTACCCAGGGAAAAATGAAATTAAGCGGCCAGTTGGGACAACTTTCCAAATGGTATGTGCCGTTTAGCCGGCTCTTCGCCATATTTAAAGAGGTAAAGATCAAATGAACTCAAAATGCCCGCTTTTTATCAACGGACAATTTATCGAGACCGTTGAAAAGCAGAATATCATTAATCCCTCCACAGGCAAGGTGATCGCCGAGGCCTCGCTTGCCTCGGAAAAGGAAGTGGAGATGGCTTTAGCCGGCGCCCGGGAGGCCTTTGATCATGGACCGTGGCCGCAGTTTTCCCCGGAGCAGCGCAAGGAGTTCATCCTTAAGATCGCAGCCGGTATTTTAGATAACGCCGCAGAGCTCGCCCAATTGGAAACGCAGAACACCGGCAAGCCCATAAAAGAATCAACTTTTATGGATATCCCCTCAAGCGCAAAAAGTTTTGAATTTATCGCCGATAATTTTATTGGTTATTTAAAGAACGAAGATCCTGGTTTGCCGGAAGAAGCAAAAGCAAGCTTAGTGCGCGAGCCTGTCGGGGTAGTAGTATTGATCATCCCCTGGAATTACCCGCTTTTGATCGCCTGCTGGAAATTAGCTTCGGCTTTAGCTAGCGGCAACACGGTTATTTTAAAACCATCCAGCCTTACCCCGCTTACTGCCTTAGAACTTGCCAGGATCATCCATAAAGCCGGCTTGCCTGGCGGGGTAGTCAATATTATCAATGGCAGCGGCGCCAAGATCGGCGAGGAGCTCTGCAGCGATAAGCGGGTGGATATGATCTCTTTTACCGGCAGCAATGAAATAGGAAAACAGATCCTGCAATATTCTTCTAAGAACGTAAAGAAACTCATCATGGAGTTGGGAGGTAAATCCGCGGCTATTGTATTTGGGGACGCGGACCTGGATGTGGCGATAAACAGCTGCCTGGCCTCCATATTCCTTAATCAGGGCCAGATGTGCACTGCCATGTCCCGATTCCTGGTGCAGGAGAGTATTTACGACAAATTCGTCTCCGGTTTTGTGGAAAAAGCCAGGCGCATAAAATTGGGGCTGGCAGAGGATTCCCAGACCCAGATGGGCCCTTTGATCAGCGACAGCCAGCGTAAAAAGGTGATCGCCTATATTGAAAAGGCAAAGGCAGAAGGAGCAAAGGTCATCTGCGGCGGCAGGATCCCGGATGCCCCTGAGCTTAAGAATGGTTATTACTTTGAGCCGACAGTGCTGGTTGACGTAAGCAGCCACAGCCATGTTTTTAAGGAGGAGGTTTTTGGCCCGGTGGCCCTGATCCATAAGTTTTCCGGTTCGGATGAGGCGGTAGCCCTGGCCAATAGCGTAGATTTTGCCTTGGCTGGCTGCATCTGGACAAGCGACCTTTCTTTGGCAGATGGATTGGCCGGTAAAATAAATGCCGGCACTATCTGGATCAACACTTACGGCATGTTCTACAACCAGCTTCCTTACGGAGGCTTTAAGCAAAGCGGCTTCGGCAAGGAGCTGGGCAAGGAAGGGTTCCTGGAGTATACCCGGATCAAAAACGTGATCACCGACCAGTCCAGCGAAGGCAAGCCGTTGGTAAATTACTGGTATGGATTCTAATGAATGTAATTGAGGCTTTAGAACAGCGCGCAAAAGAATTACCGCATAACCCGGCGATCATCTTCCGCGGGGATAAGCTTACCTTTGCCCAGCTTAAAGATAAAGTTTTTTCTCTTGCCCAAAGCCTGCTTGAGCTTGGGATCAGCCGCGGGGATAAGGTAGCCGTTTATCTGCCTAACTGGCCGGAATATATTTTCAGCTATCTAGCCATTTGGTCTATCGGCGCCTGTGCCGTTCCCTTGGACTTCATGCTCACCGAAGATGAAATAATCTCCTGCGCCGGTCATTCGGAAGTAAAAGCCCTGATCACCAAGCATAAAGCCAACATTGCTTTTGATAATCTCAGGAAGAATATCCCTTCGTTAAAACAGATCATCTCCTGCCAGTCAAAAGAAGAGGGGACGATAAGTTTTGAGGAGCTTATCGGACAGGCAGAGGCCCGTCCGCCGCTTGCCAAGGTTGAGGATAAGGATTACGCCATAATCTTTTATACCTCCGGAACAACCGGCAAGCCCAAAGGCGTCTTGATAAATTACGCCCAGCTGGATGCCCCGCCGAAATCCATGGCCTTTTTTGTGAACGCTGACCTTAAGGCCGGGGATACCGCGCTTTGCGCCTTGCCCTTCTCGCACTTAGGCGGCCTGATCTATATCCAGAATACCATTACCTTTGGCTTGACCCTGGTATTAATGGAGCGCTTCATGCCTTTGGATTTTTTAAAGAATGTGCAAAATTATAAGGTTAATTTGTTCTGGATCGTCCCTTCCATGTATTACGCGCTTTTGCAGCTGAAAGAGTTTGAGACATTTGACCTTTCCAGCCTGCGCTGGATCGTTACCTTCGGCGCCTCCAATTCACCGGATGCCCTGCGCAGATTCCAGCAGTTCTGCCCCAAGGCCTGTCTTTTAAACGGCTGGGGCCTGACCGAAACCAATGCTCCTACCGTAGTCCTCCCTATGGGCTCAAAGAATATTGAGAGCGTGGGCCGGCCTGTACCCTGGATCGAGGTAAAGATATTCTCGGATGATGACCGGCAGTTAAAGCCCGGAGAGGTAGGAGAGGTGGCGGTAAAAAGCTGGGTAGTTACCGACGGATATTTCAAGGATGAAAAACTTACCCAGGAGACTATCCGCGACGGCTGGTTTCACACAGGAGACCTGGGAAGGTTTGACGCCGAAGGTTTTCTTTATATCGTCGGCAGGAAGAAAGAGATGATCAAGGTCGGCGGAGAGATCGTCTTTGAGCCGGAGGTGGAAGCGGCTTTGCAAAAACATCCGGATATTGCCGAGGCAGCGGTGATCGGTGTGGCCGATAAATTACGAGGAGAGGTGCCTAAGGCCTTCCTGACAGCTAAAGAAGGAAAGAGTATTTCCGAAGAAGACCTGCGTTATTTCCTGCGCCGGCACCTGGCGCATTTTAAGATCCCGCACTATTTTGAGTTTTGCGCGACGCTTCCCAAGAACCGCACCGGAAAGATCGACAAACAACAACTTAGGGGCCGCCCCTAGCTTATTATGCAGGATATTAAGGAATTAAGCTTAGAGGAATTAGAGGTGAAGCTGGCCTCTCTGGGCTCGCCCAAGTACCATGCTAAGCAGATATTTAACTGGATCTATCAAAAAGGGGCTTTTGAATTCAGCAGTATGAGCGATCTGCCGCAGGCCTTGAGGGTAACCCTGGCAGATAGTTTTTATATTTTAGGCCTGGAACTGGCGGAATTGCAGAAATCAACTGACGGGACGGCCAAATTCCTTTTCAAGTTAAAGGATAACAGTCTGATCGAGGCGGTGAGTATCCCTGCCGGAGAACGCCTTACCGGATGCATCTCTTCGCAGGTGGGCTGCAAATTCGCCTGCCGGTTTTGCGCAAGCGGCCTGAAAGGTTTTAAGCGTAATTTAAGCGCAGGAGAGATACTGGATGAAGCGCTTTATTTAAAAAATAACAGCCGGAACGAACCGTTAACGCACATCGTATTTATGGGCACGGGAGAGCCGCTGGATAATTATGAGAATGTGCTTAAGGCGATCCGGGTTATTAATAACCCTGATGCTTTTAATATCGGCGCCAGGCGCCTCACCATTTCCACCTGCGGGATCATCCCGGGTATAAAGAGGCTGCAGGATGAAGATCTGCAGGTAGAGCTTTCCATATCTTTGCATTCCGCAGATGACCGGCTGCGCTCGGAGATCATGCCGGTGAATAAGAAATACCCTTTGGCTGGCCTGATCAAGTGCTGCCATGAATATATCGCTAAAACCAACCGCCAGATCACCTTTGAGTATATCCTGATCAAAGGCCTGAACGCGGATAAGGAGAGCGCGCAAAAATTAGCCGGGCTTTTAAAGGGCTTGAGATTAGCCAAGGTCAACCTGATTACGGCAAACCCGATACCGGAATTAAAGATTACACCTCCGGAGAAAGCGGAGATCGATTCTTTTAAAGAGCGTTTGTTTAAAGCCGGGATTAATGTTACATTAAGAAGGGAGCGGGGCCAGGATATTAGCGCTGCCTGCGGCCAGCTGAGGTTAAAACATGAGAAAAATTAATTATAGTATCGGGGTTTTGCTTGTTTTGGTCCTGGCTTCGGTAGGCTGCGTGAAGCCGGAGATCAGGAACGCTAAGAATACGGACAGCAATATTATTTGCTTTGGCGACAGCATTACCTTTGGCTATGGGGCAGACCCAGGAGAAGATTATCCTTCGAATTTAAGGGCGTTGGTTAAATTGCCGGTGATCAATGCCGGGGTAGATGGAGATACTACCTTCTGCGCTTTAGAACGCCTGGATAACGATGTCCTGGCTAAAAATCCCCGTTTGGTCATCGTAGAGTTCTGCGGGAATGACTTTCTCAAAAAGATCCCCCGGGAGGATACGGCCAGGAATCTCTCCCTGATCATTGACCGCATCCAGGAGAAGGGTGCTATGGTAGCTTTGGTAGACATCAGCTCCGGGATATTTTTCAGGGAATACAGGAAGGCCTTTAAGAGACTGGCCAGGGAGAAGAAGGCGATATTTGTCCCGTCGGTTTTAAGCAGGATCATCACCAATCCGGAGATGAAAAGCGATTTTTTCCATCCCAATAAGAAGGGGTACAAAATCGTTGCCGCCAGGGTGTATAAGGCAATAGCCCCGTATATCGGAGAAAAATGAAAAAAATAAGCTTAAGGCAGATGAAGGAAAAACAAAAAGGGATTATCTGCGATATCGCAGCCGGCCAGGCGCTGCATAATAAATTCATGAGCATGGGGATCTATCACGGCAGGGAGATATCCAAAGTTAGCTCCATCGGCCTTAGAGGGCCGGTGGCGATCAAGGTGGGCAGAAGTGTGCTAGTTTTAGGGCATGGAGTGGCTAATAAGATCACAGTTGAGGTAGAATGATCAAGAAAATATTTTTAATTGGCAATCCCAATGTCGGTAAAAGCGTGGTCTTCTCGCGGCTTACCGGGGTGCGGGTCATCTCTTCTAATTATGCCGGCACTACTGTTGAGATCATGCGGGGAACGCTGAAACTCGGGGAGCAGGAGATCGAAGTGGTAGATCTTCCGGGCACATATTCCCTTGAACCGGCCTCAAAATCAGAGGAGGTGGCGGTATCCCTGTTATATGAATACCCCAAAGACGAAATAGCGGTCATTAATATCGTTGATTCCACTAACCTGGAGCGCAATCTCTACCTGACCTTGCAGTTGCTTGAGGCAGGCCTGCCGGTAATAGTTTCCCTGAATATGTGCGATGAGGCTAAACACCAC
>Ga0172371_10004543_pt1 | contig 20941 bp, 17 predicted proteins | sample Lak12m_FD_114543 | JGI IMG/M metagenome (GOLD analysis project Ga0172371, IMG submission 114543) | Freshwater microbial communities from Kabuno Bay, South-Kivu, Congo - kab_022012_12m | ecosystem: Environmental > Aquatic > Freshwater > Lake | place: Democratic Republic of the Congo: South-Kivu... | reverse complement strand
TGCAGCCGCGGCCGAACTCCGTTGTTTAAAGCTGTGGCTTACGTTCCCGATTGTTTTGGACTGAACTTAAAGCCTCTCGTACAAAAACTATTTCCTCTCAATCTGAACGGATCAGATTGGAGGCCTTATAACTCCCGTAAATGTCAAACTCTGGTGAGTCCCCCGGCAGAGCCGGGGGTTTACCTATAGGAAATTAACATTAATAGTTTATTTGTGACCAATCTTTAAGCCGCTATCAAAGCCACATTTTTTTCTTGACAGATTCTTTACTATTTGGTAAGTTGCATATCTACTACAGTTCCAAATTGTAAATCTCCGGAGGCATAATTGGACGAAAAGGCTATTATTGAGAAAATAAAGGCCCTTAGGCAGAACCAGCAAATCACTTTGAAAGAGCTTGCGAAGAAGACGGGCCTTACAGAAGGGTACTTGTCCCGCATCGAGAATGCCGATAGTGCACCGCCCATCTCCACCCTGGGTCGAATCGCAGAAGGGCTGGGAACGGATGTGGCATATCTTCTCCTTCCGGAGACAAGCTCCGATCCTGAAAACCCCAATATTGTCGTGGTGCCAAGAGAGGACAGCCATAATGGGGCGTTTTCTGGCAGCCCTTATGAAAGGAGCGTCAGGGGATATCAATACCAACCCCTTTCGGAAAAAAAACGTGGGAAGAACATGGAGCCCTATATCCTGGTGCCCGAATTTGAGGCAGGGGAATTGCTCCAGCACGAGGGAGAGGAATTTTTCTATGTGTTGGAAGGCCAAGTTGAATTTCATTACGGCAAAGAGCGCTATATCATGAATCAAGGGGATTGCGCATATTTCGAATCCCATATTCCTCACAGCGGTAAAAGCCTTGGAGAGAGCAGGGCTAAAGTCCTGATCATTATGCACCAGTATAAGAGACGATAGACAAGTTGGCTAACGAGGATATGTCTCCATGACGAACACATTGTCGCTATTCGAAGGAGTTCTAAAAGGAAATGACGACCGTTGGGAGATTCCGACACAACAAGAAGAATGGCCCCGTGGAAACGTCATCGCACATCTCCTTCCGGATGTCCCTGAGGAGATCATTCATGCGGCTGGGTTCGTTCCCTTACCCGTTCTGAGTTCCGACCACAGGTTCTCCATTTCAGAAGGGCATCTCCCCTCTTTTCTCTGCCCATTGGTGAAGGGCCCCTTTGAAATGGCCTTGAACAAATCGCTAGATTTCATCAAGGGAATGGCCATTCCCTATGTGTGTGACTCCACGAGAGCGTTCTCCCAAGTCTGGGAATCCTATCACCCCCACCTCTTCAATCATACCCTCTGGCTTCCCAAAAAATGTGATCCCAGATCTGTAAGGCCCTTTCTTATTGCAGAATTCAACAGGCTGAAACAGGGTCTGGAAAGGCTTTCCGGGCGACAGATAAATGACGACAGGCTCCGACAAAGTATTGCCCTTTACAACCTTAACCGAGGGTTCTTGCGGAAGTTGTTCCAGCTGGCACGGGCCCCGAACTCACCTGTCACCTACAGCGGCTTTCTCTCCCTTGTCAAGACCACGATGATGCTTCCAAGAGAAAAGGGCAACGAAGCGCTCGCCGGACTCCTTGAAATGATAAGGACCCAGACCTGCACCAGGAAAGAACGTTCAAAAGTCTTTCTCTTCGGCATGCTCTGTGATTCTTCCAAGTTCCTTGACATGGTGGCCCAGGCGGGCTTGCAGGTGGTTGACGACAATCTCTATAACGGAACCCGCCATTTCCTCCAGGATGCTTCAGAGTCGATCGATCCCATCGAGGCCCTCGTCGACCGGCACCTCTCAAAGGATCCCTTGGGTGTATACCTCTTTTCCCGGGAGCAATGGTCGGATTACCTCCTCAAGAGGATGGGACAGCGCGGCGTCCAGGGCGTCATTTATCTCTACCCGAGATACTGTGATCCCATGGAATTTGACTTTCCTTTTTTGAGAGGTGAGCTTCATTCCATGGGTATCCCCGTCCTTTCCCTGGAGCTGGATTTCCCTTCCATTTCCGAAGCCCAGATGAGGACACGACTGGAGGCGTTTTCCGAGATGCTGAAAGGAGGCCTCTGATGGCCACGTCGCAGGGGATTCAGACTCTATCACTATTGAAGGAGATGAACGAGGAATACTACAGTGGCGCCCGCAGGGCTGCACAGGAGGGCAAACGCGTCGGCTTTGTAAACGTATTTGCCCCTACCGAGCTCTTTTATGCCATGGATATCGTCCCAATATACCCGGAGAATCACGCCGTCTTCATACAAGCCCGGAAAATGACCCTGGAGGTTCAGGCCCATTCGGAAAGGATCGGGTATCCAGCCGGACTTTGTAGTTATGCTCTCTGCGACTTGGGATACACCCTGTCAGGAATCAGCCCTGTAGGGGGCCTGCCAGAGCCCGATTTCTTTCTAACCAGCAATTCCCAGTGCGGAACGCTTACCAAGTGGTTTGAACGGATGAGCGACCACTTCCATGTCCCCCTTTTTGTGATCGATGTGCCCTATACCGGCGGCAAACCAGATCACGAGCATTGCAGGAGATACGTTCGTTCCCAGCTCCTCGAACTCATTGCTTTTCTCGAAGAGCTGTCCGGAAAAAGGCTGGATTGGGACAGGCTGAAAGAGGTGATCCGGCTTTCTAATCAGACCGTTTCCCTCTGGGAGAAAATCATCGGTTCGGCAAAGCACATACCGGCACCTATTTCCGTGTTTGACCAGTTCTTCAGCATGGCGCCCATCGTGGCTCAGAGGGGATCGGAGGCGGCCCTTCAATTCTATCAGAAGCTTCTTGCTGAAATTGAGATCCGTGTGGCCGAAAAAAAAGGCGCCATACTTGATGAGCGATATCGTCTCTACTGGGACAGCCTTCCCCTCTGGCATGAGTTGAAATGGCTTTTCACCCTCCTGACCTCTCATGGGGCCTCCGTGGTCTCCACCATCTACACCCTTCCCTGGGCCGAATTTCGACTGGACCCTGATGACCCGGTTTCCAGTTGGACCGACGAATACCTTCACTATTTTGACTGGCATCTTGAACGCAGAGTGGATCTTATCCTTAAACTGGCCGAGAAATACCATCTCAACGGTTTCATCTATCACAACGACAGAAGCTGCAAGATGTTCTCGACCGCCATACCCGAAATCAAGAGGATCGTTCAGGATAGAACGGGCGTTCCGGGCTACATCCTGGAGGCGGACCACGGAGACCCCCGGTTCTACTCCCGGGAACAGATCGAAAACGGTGTAGCGGTCTATTTCGAGGTTCTGGAGTCCAGGAGTTCGCATCCTTGAAAGGAGGTATCTTTTCAATGAAAGAAGAAGAATTGACTGTCATGATTGGCGGTCTCGGCTTCATGGTCCAGGAATATGTAGACATCGTAAGAAAGAGATTCCCGAGACTGAAGATCATTTCGTATCCGGTTCTTGCGGAAAAGGATGACAGCCAGATCCCCGAAGGCATCGAGGAGATAGACATCATCGCAAGCTTCAATGCCTACCCCTATGCCATGAAGAAGATCAGGGACCTGAAGTGGTTCCAAATCCTCATGACAGGAACCGAGCACATTCTGGGAACGGGCCTCATACCCAGGAATGTCCCTCTGACCACCTCGGCGGGGACCGTTTCTATTCCCGTGGCTGAGGTTGTCATGGGATATCTCCTGTTTTTCGTTAAGAAGTTCAGAGCCTCTCTGGAAAATCAGAAAATCCACAAGATGGACCGGATGCTGGGGCAGATGCGGGAATTGCATGATCGCACTCTAGCGGTGCTGGGTCTCGGCCACTTGGGCAGAGAGATTGCCAGGAAGGCCACTCTCGGATTTGAGATGAATGTCATAGCGGTGGACAAACATGTGCAGGAATGGGCATACGCCAAACAGGTCTTTCGTCCGGATAAACTGGATGAGGTTCTCAAGTCCTCGGATTTCGTGGTCATTGCCCTTCCTTACACAGAGGAAACCCGGGGGCTTATCGGCGAAAGAGAACTCCGGCTTATGAAGTCCACAGCCTTCCTTGTCAATATCGCCAGAGGCGAGATCTTGGACAAAGAGGCTTTTGGACGGGCACTCAAGGAAAAATGGATTGCCGGTGCAGCTATCGACGTGTTCTGGGGAGATCCTACTAAAGAGGCTGTACTCGATGAAAACGACGACCTGTGGGACCTGGAGAATCTCTTTATCACGGCCCATAACGCCACCGGCACGGATCGTTATATTCAAAGGACCGGGGCGCTTTTTTGTGACAACCTGAAGCGGTTCATGGCGGGCGAGAGGCTCCTGAACCTTGTTGAAGAGAGGTAAGGCTGGAGACTCTACCAGAACGCCTATGGTCTGAATCCACTGGGCACCGGAGCACCTGGGTGGGAGATCTTTTGTTCGCCGACAGAAGCGGGTGGGGATCCTTTGTGGAAAACACAGGAAAGAACACGATGAAAATGAGATAGCGTGATGATTACCGATATAGGGACACTTGGAGACTTGATTGACCGGGCTGCGGAGTTATGGCCCGAGCGCCAGGCCATTGTGCATGAGGAAAAGGCGATTTCCTATAGGACGGTCAAGGAGAAGGTCGACCGTCTTGCGGGCGCCCTGTGGAAGCTGGGGGTAAGAAAAGGGGACAAAGTCTCTGTTCTTCTTACCAACCTTCCCCAGTGGGCCTATGCCGAGTTCGCCATCGATAAACTGGGGGCAGTGGTCGTTCCCATCAACACCCGCTATTCCGTGAGCGAGCTCGAGCACATACTGAGCCATTCGGACTCAACGACTCTCATCACCATGGATCGCTTCCAGCAAACGAATTACATTCAGGTTCTGATACAGATCTGCCCTGAATTGCAGGGGGCCGAACCGGGAAACCTGAGGTGCGCCAGACTGCCCTTCCTTCGAAATGTAATTGTGCATGGCAGCACGCATCAGGAAGGGACCCTTCATTTGGATGAACTCATTGGGGGAACTACGGACAAGGAACTTCAAGCAGTGGCCGAGGCACAGGCCCTGGTCGAATCCGAAGATATCGCCCACATGCCCTATACCTCCGGAACGACCGGAAAGCCAAAGGGCGTAATGACGACCCACAGACAGTATATTCGATTCAATCTGGGATTCATTGAGGGTATTGGGGGATTCAGAGAAACAGACCGTCTGCTGGTGGCGCCCCCCTTCAGTCACAACTTCGGCAACTCCCAGGGAATCCTGACGCCTGCCTTCTGCGGTGCCGCCTCGGTTCTCATTGAGACGTTCGACGCCCGAAAGTGCCTGGAACTGATCCAAAAGAAACGATGTACCTTTTTTGCAGGCAGTCCCACCATGTACATCCGAATGCTGCGTGAGGATGATTTCTCGCGATATGACCTGTCTTCCCTGAGGGCGGGCCTCATTGCTGCAGCCCCGGCCCCTGTGGCCATCATAAAGGAAATCCAGTCCAAAATGGGCATCAGGATACTGGTCAATGGTTTCGGGATGACCGAGAACAGTGTTGGCACATCCATGACCCGACCTGGTGATTCCCCTGAGGTGCTTTCGGAGACCGTGGGGAAACCGATCTGGCCGGACTATGAGGTGAAGGTCGCGGATATTCGAACTGGGGAGGATCTTCCCCATGGTACAGAGGGAGAACTCTGTACCAGAGGGCCTCTCATCATGAAGGGCTACTACAAGATGCCCGAGGAAACGGCGAAACTCATAGATAAAGCGGGCTGGTTTCACACGGGCGATATGGCCGTTATAGACGAATCTGGATACATCCGTATCACGGGAAGGCTGAAGGATATTTACATGCCGGGCGGCCTGAACGTGTCTCCCGAAGAGGTTGAGAATGTCATCTTTACCCATCCCGGCGTCAAACATGTCACCGTCCTCGGGGTGCCCGATGAAGACCTGGGCGAGGCCGGGGCTGCATTTGTGGAAATGAAAGAGGGACACAAGGCATCAGGGGAGGAAATCATCCGCTACTGCAAAGGGCGGATCGCAGGGTTCAAGATTCCCAAATATGTCTTTTTTACGAACGATTTTCCCATGACTGCATCAGGTAAAGTCCAAAGATTTATTCTCAAGGATCGGGTCATAAGAGAACTCGGACTGGGGAAGTCATAAGGATCTTCTTTTTATCACGGAGGTTGGATTATGAAGGAGATTATGCTGGGCAATAATGCCATTGCACGCGGTGCATACGAGGCCGGGACAAAGGTAGCCGTTGGTTATCCGGGGACACCCAGCACGGAAATTATGCAGGCCGTGCGGCAGTATGAAGGGATCTATTCGGAATGGTCCGTGAACGAGAAGGTGGCCATGGACGTGGCCATCGGGGCATGTTTGGGAGGGATCAGGACCATGGTGGTGATGAAGCACGCTGGGCTCAACGTGGCCTCTGATCCATTCTATCCCATCTCTTTCATGGGAGTGAACGGGGGACTGGTGCTGGTCTGCTCCGATGACGTGGGCGCGGTGAGTTCTCCAACCGAACAGGATACACGGATCTATGCAAAGCTCTTTCACATACCCATGCTCGAACCGAGTGACAGTCAGGAAGCTAAGGACTTCGTAGCTCTGGCCTTCGACATCAGCGAGCGATTCGATACCCCCGTATTTCTCAGAACGACCAATGGGGTGTCCCACTCCATGGGGATTGTCGCCTTAGGGGATCGTGTTGAAAAGCGCCAGCCGGTATTTGACAAATCGTCCCCCAAATTCCGTCCCCAGGGAGGCGTACACCCCACCGTCATGCACCAAAACGTTCATGACCGATTGAAACGACTGGAGGATTATGCAAATGAGGCGGAGGTAAATCGCATCGAATGGGGAGACAGACGCATTGGGATCATTACAAGCGGAACACCCTACCAATATCTGAAGGAATTGCTTCCCGAGGCCTCGTTCTTGAAACTGGGCCTCACATACCCCCTTGCAGGAGCCCTCATCCGCCATTTCGCCGATCAGGTGGAAGAGGTTCTGGTCATAGAAGAGCTGGAACCATTTCTCGAGGAACAGATCAGTGCCATGGGGATACCTGTCAAGGGATCGGAACTGAGGCCTGCGGTGGGGGCCCTTTCAGTGGAGATCCTGAGCGAACGACTCAAAGACCTCTTGACCAAATTCGGAAAATCGCTGCCCGAAAGAAGGCCCCCCCTGCCTGGGTTGATTATTCGATTTCCCACCTTATGCGCAGGCTGTCCCCACCTGGCAGTCTACTATGCGGTTCGGGCCGTGCAAAAAAAGAACAAAGACCGAGAAATCGTCATCATGGGGGATATCGGCTGCTATTCGCTGGGCATTGCAGCGCCTCACAACATGCTTTCCTGCGCCTTTGCCATGGGTTCCGGGATCAGTGCGGCACACGGACTCAGTCATGCCCTTCCGGAGAATGCAGGCAAGACGATTTTGGCTTATATCGGGGATTCCACCTTTCTTCACGCGGGAATGCCGGCCCTGCTCAACGCTATGTACAATCAAAGCGATATCACCGTCATACTGGCCGACAATCGGACCACGGCCATGACGGGCGGCCAAGAGCATGCCGGTACGGGCGTGACGCTGACCGGAGATGTCCATGGTCCAGCGCGAATTCCGGATATCATCGCATCTCTGGGCGTCCGGGATATACACCAGGTGGATCCTTACGACTACAAGGCCACTCGTAAAGCCATTGAGGCGGCCATCGACTTCAAAGGCGTTTCCATTGTCATGGCTACCGGCGCATGCCGCATGTTCCCTGCAAAGATCAAGGAAGAACCGTTTCGCGTGGTTTCGGAGCGCTGCACCGGTTGTGGCATGTGTCTCAGCATCTACTGTCCGGCCCTCATTCTGTCTGGAGAGAAGACAGGGAAAGGAAAACCCAAGGTCAAGATCGATCCATTTATCTGCGTAGGATGTTCCTTTTGCTCCCAGGTATGTCCTGCAGACGCCATAGGTTCTCGATAAGGAGGAGAGAGATGGAAAATAGCACAAAGAATATCCTGATCGTCGGTGTGGGGGGGCAGGGGGTTATTCTCGCAAGCAATGCGGTATCAGAGATTGCCATGGCCAAGGGGTTTGACGTAAAAAAGAACGAGTCCCACGGGCAGTCACAGAGGGGAGGAACGGTCCCCAGCCACGTCCGTTATGGCCAAAAGGTGTATGCGCCCGTCATTGCCCGGGGGGAAGCCGACATCGTGCTGGCATTCGAGGAATTGGAAGGACTACGGTTCGCCAACTTCCTTAAGCCGAATGGGAAGATGATCCTGAATCGCCAACGGATCTATCCGCCACGGGTGAGTTCGGGGATGGATACATACCCCGAAGACATCCCCAAGACCCTGAGAGATCATGGCATCGACGTTGTTGAAGTGGATGCCCTTCAAATGGCCGACAAGATGGGCAATGCCCTAGTGGTAAGCACCATCCTACTGGGGGTCCTTTCCAAGTACCTGGAGTTTTCCAGCGAGGAATGGAAAGAGGTGATCGGACAACTGGTTCCTGAAAAGCATCGCTCGGTAAACCTGGACGCCTTTGAGGCGGGAAGGGCCATTTGAAAGCAAGCTGAAGGGAATAAAGGAGAAATGGAATTCAGAAAAGCAGGCGTCATCGGCGGCGGCATCATGGGTGCGGGCATCATCCAGGTCCTGTTGAACGGGGGCATGGCCGTAGGTTTTAAGGAGGTGAGCCAGGAACTGGTGGATAAGACCCTGAGTCGGGTTCGGGGACTCTTTGACAGCGCGTTGAAAAAGGGAAAAGTCACCGAAGAACAGATACAGGAAAAGACTGCCTCTCTCTCAGGGTTTTTGGATGATGCATTCCTGGGAGACGCGGATATGATCATCGAGGCTGTTCCGGAGACAATGGATCTCAAGATCGGGGTCTTTAAAACCTTAGACAGGATATGCAGGCCTGATGCCGTTATCGCTTCCAACACCTCGTCCCTATCCATCTCCCAACTGGCAGGTGCCACAACAAGGCCGGAACGGGTGATCGGCATGCACTGGTTCAACCCGCCTCATGTCATGAAACTCATTGAAGTGGTTCCCGGCATGGAGACCTCGGAAGAAACGACAGATGCCCTCTTTGACCTCTGCCGACGCTTGAACATGATTCCGGTAAGAGTCAAGGAATGCGCAGGGTTCCTGGTGAATCGTCTTCTGGGGAGCTACGTCAATGAGGCTGTCTACATGGTGGAAGAAGGCTGGAAGCCTCAGGAGGTGGATGAGGCTGCTGAAAGCGCTGGGGTCCCAATGGGTCCCATCATGTTGGGAGAGATGGTGGGCTGGGATACTATCTACCAGGCCAACATGACTTTGTTTGAGGAGTATGGAAGCCGTTTTGCCCTGCCAGCGCTTCTCGTGGAGATACAACGACAGGGCCGGTTCGGCGCAAAGGCCGGAAAAGGCTTCTATCCATACGAGGGAGCAAGAATCCTTCGCCCCAAGGGAGAGTCTCGGCAGCCTCAAGAGCAGATCTCCTCGCGGCTCTTCTCGGCCCTGATCAATGAGGGCATCCGCTGTTTGGACGAACAGGTGGCCTCGATCAACGATATTGATACGGCCATGAAGGTAGGGGCCGGGATGCCAAAGGGTCCCCTCCAGTGGGCAGACGAGGTAGGACTGGAGATCTTGCTTCAACGTTTGATGGCCTTGAAATCAGCCTATGGTGAAAGATTTCTTCCCTCGCCCCTTCTGAAAAGAAAGGTGGCGGCAAGGCACCTGGGAAAGGCCGGTGGTAGGGGTTTTTTTCAATACTGAACAGTGATTCTCCGGCGTTGAGTTGAAACCTAGCCCGTGGCTCTCAGGAACAGGCAAGAGGCAAAGACTTGACATGAATTTTGAACTCAATCAAAAGCATCTTCGCCTTCAGGAAATTGTCCGGGATTTTGCGCGAAAAGAGATCGCACCGATGGCGAAAGCCATGGATGAAAACCAGGAGTTCCCGGTTCGAATCTTCCAACGTCTGGCCGAGTTGGGATTCGCGGGATGCGGGATACCTGAACAGTATGGGGGAACGTTCTCAGACTACCTATCCGTTGTCCTCATTGGCGAAGAGATGGGTAGGGTCTCCGCTTCCGTCCCCGTAGCCCTGTTTCCCCATGCGATTCTTTGCGGTCACAATATTTTTCTGTTTGGAAACGAGGACCAGAAGCAGCGTTATCTGCCGGGACTCGCCTACGGGAAGGCATGGGGAGCCATGGCCCTCGCTGAACCTGGGGCAGGGTCTGATATCCTCTCCCTGAGAACAAGGGCCGTTAAAATGGGAGCCGATTACGTCCTCAAAGGATCCAAGACCTACATCACCAATGTCCCATTTGCAGACGTCTACCTGGTTTTCGCCAGGACAGATCTAAAGAAAGGACCTCGGGGGCTGTCTGCCTTCATCGTGGAAAAGCGGTTTCACGGTTTCAAGCTGGGGAGAAATTTCGACAAAATGGGGATGCGAGGATCCCCTACTGGGAGGGTTCATTTCAAGGATTGCGTGGTTCCAAGCGCCAACCTCTTGGGCGGGAAAGAGGGTGCCGTCTACGAGCAGTTTTACAAAGGCATGGACGTGGAAAGGATCAGTTGGGCTTCTATTGCTTTGGGGATCTGCCGCGCGTCTTTTGAAAAAGCGTTGGACTACGCAACGAAACGGAGACAATTCGGAAAAAGGATCATCGACTTTCAAATGGTTCAGTACAAAGTCTCTGAAATGGCACTTCGCCTAGAGTCGGCCCGGCTCCTTACCTACAAGGCGGCCAGCCTCATGGATAGAGGGAAGCATTCCAGATTCGAGGCCTCGGCAGCAAAACTCCTGGCCTCGGAGGCTGCCGTGGAGGTCTCCGGGGATGCCGTTCAGATCTACGGAGGCGCAGGGTACATGAAAGGCACGGCCGTCGAAAGGTGTTACAGGGACGCCAAGATCCTGACCGTGGCAGCCGGTTCCTCCGAGGTGCAGCGGATGATCATGGTTCACGAACTGAAAAGAAGATCTCAGGGAGGTTTCTGACGCCTTCCTGCCTTGCCCTGCGGCTTGGTCACGGCCTAGGCCAGCCAAGTCTATGGAGTGGCCGCCACCAGTGAAGCATTGGGTGTGTGATAAGAGGGCATTCCATAAGGAATCCCCCTAAAGTAAACCCTGTCATGATCAAGAGGAGGTATGGAGATGAAGAAGACATCGGCATGGTCCCTGGTTGTGATGGCAGTAACACTTTTTTGGGTCTCCCTCGCCTTCGGTGCGGGGGCAACCTACAAGATCCGCTTTGGCCATGTGGCGCCCCCTCCCCATCCACAGAACAAGGCGGCTCTTTTCTTCAAGGAATATGTGGAAAAAACATCGGGGGGCCAAATTGAGGTCTCGGTGCATCCGCTGGGTCAGCTTGGAGGGGAAATCGTCCAAACAGAGGCCGTCACCATAGGAACACAGGAAATGGCCTCCATCACCTCCGAGGCCATGGCCAATTTTGTTCCCGAGATGGCGCTGTTCTCGCTCCCATTTTTTTACAAGAACTTTGAGGAACTGGAGCGTGTATGGTCCGGCAATGTGGGATACGAGATCATGGGAAAATTCCCAAAGAAAGGCATGTACTGTCTGGCCTGGTCCAGCAATGGTTTTCGGGACTGGGCCAATTCCAAGCGTCTGATTCATACTCCGGAAGACATGAAGGGGATGAAACTGAGGTGTACGGAAGCGCCGGTCTACCTGGATGCCTACAAGGCGCTAGGTGTGGACCCCATCACAATGCCCTGGCCCGAGGTATTCAGCGCCACCCAGCAGAAGGTGATCGATGGCCTCGATCTGCCCGTGATTGCCCTTGAAATGATCAAATTCTATGAAACCACAAAATATCTGACCATATCCAATGGGTGGCCCAATTCAGGGATCATGACCATCATCAACAAGGCTTTTTTTGATCGCCTGCCCGATAACCTGAAAGAGGTGGTCAGGGAAGGGGCCTATGAGAGCGCTCGTGTCAACCTGGCCTACATCATTGAAGGCACTCTCACCGCCATCGAGAAGTGGAAGCAGAAAGGCGGCGAGGTCTACTCCATCACCGACCAAGAGTTGACGCCTTTCAGGGAAAAGGTAGTGCCAGTATATGAGAAATGGAAAAAGACCATTGGAGAAGATCTCTATAACCGTGCTGAAAAGATCATCAAGGAGTCAAGAGCAGCGAAATAGAGGCCTGTAAACTCCTTTACACATGCTGCGGGGTTGCCCGGGATGAGGGCGCCCCGCAGATAGTGAGGAGAACACCATTGAAAAAGCTGATCATTGCCTTAAACCGGGCAGAGGAGATCGTTCTCTGTTTCTCCTTGCTGGAGATGGCCATTTTGACCTTCCTGCAGGTGGTCATGCGCTACGGTTTTGGAACCTCCATCACCTGGGCCGAGGAATTGCTACGCTATCAAATTTGCTTCGTCGCGTTTTTTGGCGCCGATCTCTGTATCCGTTATGGCGCCCATATCAAGGTGGAGATATTGAACTTGATGATTCCCCGTCACTTTAAGCCCCTTGCAGACACCTTCGTTCACCTGGTGGTCTTCATGTTCTGCCTCGCCTTTACCTATTACGGTCTAATGCTTGTCCTAAAAGTGGCCGCAACTGGCCAGGTAACATCGGCCATAAGAATCCCCAAGTTTTTCATTTATCTCCCCATTGCCTTTGGGGGAGCCTGTATGTGTATCCGGTCCCTGGCCTGCGCTTTTGTGGAAATCAAGCGCTTTTTTTCTTCCTGGCCCGGTTCCGAAGAGCCCACTCTATCCTGAGAAGACCAGCATCGAAGAGATGATCTATGAGCATTGTGATTATCATTGCCATGTTCCTGCTCCTTGTGTCCGGGATTCCCGTCGCGGTGGTGGTGGGATTGACGGCCATACTGCTCATCAAGGTGGTGGCCCAGATTCCTCTGATGGCCCTCCCCCAGGTTATGTTCTCGGGTATTGATACTACCCTGCTTCTTGCAGTCCTTTTCTTCATCTTCGCGGGGAACATCATGTCCGAAGGCGTCCTGGCGAAACGGCTGATCAATATCGGCAAGGCGCTCCTGGGTTGGCAGCGGGGGGGACTGGCTGCAGCCGCGGTCCTGGCTTGCATGTTCTTTGCGGCGATCTCTGGATCTTCCACTGCCACGGTCATTGCCGTGGGCGGCATCATGATCCCAGCACTCATCAGAGATGGATACCACCAGGACTTCTCTACAGGCCTCATCACATCGGCCGGATCCCTGGGGATCCTCATCCCCCCATCCGTCCCCATGATCATTTGGGCCTTGGTCATGAATCTTTCCATAACCAGACAATTCATCGCCGGTGTCGCGCCCGGCATCCTGATCGGCGGAGTCTTCATTGGCTACAGCTATTATATGGCCAGAAAGCATGGATGGAGAGGATCTTCCACCAAGGCTAGTCTCGGAGAGGTGCTAACGGCCCTGAAGGAGGGCATCTGGGGACTCAGTGTGCCTGTCATTGTATTGGGTGGCATTTACTCAGGGGCATTCACACCCACGGAAGCCTCTGCCGTGGCCGTTGTTTATGCTCTGGTGATCGAATTGTTCATTCATCGAAGCATCAGCTTGCAGGCACTTCCGAAAGTGATTCTCAATTCCGTCATTGTTGGATCGGCGCTACTCTTCATCATCTCCGCCGCATCGACCCTTTCCTGGTATTTGAGCTTCATGCAGGTCCCGGTTCAAATGGCCAATTTCCTCGGGGAAGCCATTCAGCACAGATGGGTTTTCCTCATGTTGGCCAATGCCTGCCTCCTTATTCTGGGATGTTTCGTGGACCTCGTATCGGCCATGTTGATCCTGGGGCCTATCCTGATGCCTGTGTTGGCAAAATTCGCAATCGACCCCATTCACTTCGGCATTATCATGATCGTCAACTGCGAAATCGGTTTTTTGACCCCTCCCCTAGGGTTGAATCTTTTCGTGGCTTCAGCGATCACCAAGCGAAGTTTCGTGGCCGTTGCCAAGAGCACCATGCCCTTTGTGCTGTTGATGATTTTTGCCCTGCTTCTAATCACCTATATCCCGGCAATTTCTCTGGAACTGACCGAACTCATCGCCCATTGAAGAAGAAGGAGCCCAATATGAATTTAGGAGAAATCATCAAGAGAAACGCAAGCCTTTTTCCTGACAGAATTGCCTATATGTCGGACACTCATCGCATCACCTTTCGTTCATTCAATGAGAGGGTCAACCGTCTCTACAACGCCCTGAGGACCAGGGGATTGAATCAGGGGGACAGGGTGGCCGTCCTTTCTTATACGCGGCCGGAATATATGGAGGTTTTCGGGGTGGCGGAAAAGGGAGGAATGATCACGGTTCCCGTGAACTGGCGTTTGAAAGGGGAAGAGCTGGCCTACCAGTTCAACGACTCTGGCGCCAGGGTCCTGATAGTTCAGGACGCCTTTCTGAAGACCATTCATGAAATACGTGACCGGATTCCAGTGGAGCAGATCTTCTGCATCGGCGATGGGTGTGAGGATACAGAACCTTATGAAGAAGTGCTTGCGGGGAGTTCTCCAGAGGAACCGGATGTCTCCATCCAGCCAGACGATACGGTCTATATCATCTACACCAGCGGAACTACCGGAAAACCCAACGGCGCCATGATCACCCATCGCGGTCAGTGGGAATGCTCGCGAAGCATGGCTATCGAGGTTCCCATCCGTCGGGTTGAAAAGCACCTGGAGGGCATGATGCTCTTTCATATCGGACCCCGGTCTTTTCTCTTTCCGGTCTTTCACCGGGGATGCACCAATTACCTGGTGGAACGGTTTGACCCAAGGAGGTTTCTAGAGATCATCGAGCAGGAACGAATAACCACCACGGAGCTGGTCCCGACCCAAATCGCCATGATTCTCGACGTTCCCGACCACGAGCGTTATGACACATCGAGCCTTCATACCATCTTCTATGCGGCCATGCCCATGCCTGTGGCCCTCCTGAAGCGGGGCATCGAGAGATTCGGCCAGGTGTTTGTGCAAGGATTCGGACAAACGGAGACGGGTCCTCTGATCTGTGCCTTTTGCCGGGAATATCATAATCCCTATGGAGATGATACCGACATCAAGAGGCTGGTTTCTTGCGGACAGCCGGCCATCGATGTGGATGTCAAGATCCTGGATGAGCAGGGGGCAGAGCTCGGCCCCAACGAGGTGGGAGAAATCGCAGCCAAGCATGCCTGGATCATGAAAGGATATTGGAACAAACCACAGAGAACCCAGGAAACCATCAAGCATGGCTGGGTCCATACCGGCGACATGGGTTATATGGATCATGACGGCTTTCTCTATATTGTGGATCGAAAGAAAGACATGATCGTGAGCGGAGGGGAAAACATTTATCCCCGTGAAATAGAGGAGGTATTGTATTGCCATCCCGCAGTCAGAGAGGCCGCGGTTATCGGCATGCCCAGCGAGAAATGGGGAGAGGATGTCAAGGCCTATATCGCCCTGAAAGAGGGAGCGAAGGCAGATGAAGATGAGATCATTGAATTCTGCAAAGACAGACTGGCCGGGTTTAAGAAACCGAAGAGCGTGGAATTTCTCCCTGAACTCCCAAAGACCGGGTCTGGAAAGATCTACAAGAAAGTATTGAGAGACAAGCACTGGAAAGGGTTGGGTCGAAAAGTGGTGGCGGATTAAACCTTGACCGAGAGTATTGCTGCGCCCTGATGACAAGAGGATCCGAGCGGCACCGAGCCTCATCATCCCATTGCCCTTGCGGCGACCCTGGCACAGCCTGACGCAGTTTATTGATCCATTTTCGCGTGAAGAGGTACCTGATGACAGAACAGATCTCCTTGGGCAACAAGAGGGTGCTCATTGTGGACGACGAGCCGGATGTGCTCGAATCTTTGGCAGAATTGCTATCGAGATGTGAAGTCACAAAGGCAGATACATTTGAAAAGGCCAAATTCCTCCTTGAAAATCAACCTCTTGATATCGCCATCCTGGACATCATGGGAGTTGATGGCTATAAGCTGCTGGATATCGCCAAGGAACAGAATGTCGTTGTGGTGATGCTCACGGCCCATGCCGTGAGTCCGGAGCACGTCATTCGTTCGTACAAAATGGGGGCCGCTTCCTATCTGCCCAAAGAGAAGATGTCTGATCTTGAAGTGTTCCTGAAGGATATTTTTGAGGCAAAGGAAAGGGGAAACAGCACATGGTGGCGATGGTCTCACAGGCTGGCCTCTTTCTGGGAGAGGAAATTTGGTCCAAACTGGCAAGAAGACGATAGAGAATTCTGGAAAAAATTCCCAACACTTTGACATGATCGGCCTATCTTGTCTTACTGGATGACTTGAACACTCTTGGCAGTATCGGTTATTGGTTATTGGTCGTCAGTAAACAGAAACTGAAAGCTCGAAGGGAAAAGGATCTGTCGATTATCAAAATTTGGACTCTGGACGTTGGACTTCGGACTTACGACACTCTCCCGGTTGTCAGGGGCAAGGAGAATGAATCGTGAAAATAAACCGGATGGATCACATCTGTATCGCGGTGAAGGACCTGGAATCGGCGAAAAAGATCTGGGAGCCGATGCTGGGGAAGTCAGGCCCGGATGATGTGTATGTGGATGAGCGGGAAAAGATCCACGTGGCGAGATACTGGGTCGGGGAGGTCGGCTTCGAGTTGATGGAATCCACATCCCTGGATGGCGACGTGGCCCGGTTCATCGACCGGAACGGCGAGGGGATCATGCTTATCAGCTTCAATGTGGACAATACGCGACAGGCGGTTGATGAATTGAGTGCAAAAGCTTATCCCTTTATTCTGGATTCGGAAGGGGAGATCGCCAGGCCGTTCAAGGGCTGCGAATTCGCCTTCATTCACCCGAAGAAAATGAACGGTGTGTTGACGGAACTGATCGATGACCGGAGGGGGCCAGGTAGCGATTAACAAAGGCTCTTATGGCGCCGGGATATTCGGGGCCACGCTGCTGGAGCTGTGGTGGGCGCCTTTGGCCACGAAGCAGGTAACTTTCAAATATATGTCCAAGAAGTGAGGTGTCTATGAATCGAGAAGTCTTCATCGTATCTGCAGTCAGATCCGCTATCGGGGATTTTGGGGGTGCTTTCCGTTCCGTTTCTCCTATCGATCTTGTTACCCCCGTTATGGAAGCGGCCATTTTGAATCAAGGGCTTCCCAAGGAAGCGATTGGGAAAGTCATTTTGGGCAACACCCTATCCCCAATGACTCCCAACATTGCACGGGGCGCAGCTATCACATGCGGAATTCCTCCCGAGACGCCTGCCTTCACCATACATTGCGCCTGCGCAAGTGCCATGCAGGCCCTTATCAGCGGGATTTCGGCATTGATGTTATCCGAAGCCGATACCGCCCTTGTGGGCGGGGTGGAGTCCATGAGCAACGCGCCCTTTATTCTGGATACAACCCGATGGGGACAACGACTCAGACATGCCCAGGCAAAAGACCTTTTGTGGTGGGGAATGCAGGATGACCCGATTATGGGAGGTATGGGTGTGGCAGCGGACTTTCTTGCCGCAAAATATGCTATTTCCCGTCAGGAGCAGGACGACATGGCGCTTTTGTCGCATGAGAGAGCCATCAGGGCCCAGTCCTCTGGTTACTTCAAAGACGAAATCGTGCCCATCCCCATAATGTCCCGGAAAAAGACAATTTGGGTCGATGCTGATGAACACCCCAGGGCCAATTTGGCACAGGAGGATCTGACCAAACTTCCCCCAGCCTTCTCCAAAGAGGGCACGGTTACAGCCGCCAACGCCAGCAGCCTTAATGACGGTGCCGCGGCCATTCTGCTGGCCACTGAAAGGGCCTGCAAAGAATATGGCATGACACCTCTTGCCAGAGTAGGCCCTTGGTCTATAAAGGCCAAAGAACCGAAGCTGACCGGGGTGGCACCCGTCCCCGCTATACTGGAGGTGGCTGATTTGGCGGGATTGGCACTGACCGATATCGGTCTGATCGAGATTAACGAAGCTTTCGCCTCCTATTATTTAGCCTGCGAAAAGGAATTGAATCTTGAGAGGGAGAGGGTCAATGTGAAGGGGAGCGGCATCTCACTGGGGCACCCGGTGGGGGCCACCGGAAGCCGATTGGTTGTGTCTCTGGTTCACGAGATGGTCCGCAGAAGCGTGGACTTAGGCTTGGCCAGTCTGTGCGCTGGAGGAGGCATGGGTTATGCCCTTCTGCTGAAACGGGACTTTTGATGCCAAACGATCCATACCGGGACCTTGCGTAAACGCTTCATAAAAGAAAGCATGCAGACCAACCATTACGCGCATTCATTGGGTTGCCATGGTGCGAAGCCACGTCAGAAGGATACGTCCTATTCTTCGTGGCGTTCCTTGTTATAAGGCCTTACAATGCCAAATGGCCTTCTCAAACAGAGACTCAAGTAGCATCAAAAACTAGCCATAAGAAAATAAGCTAGCCACCCCAATCACCTGGCTTACCTGATTTACACGCCAAATCTACTTGAAGAGTCACAAAGTCGGAAGAAGGTATCAGACCGGCGCTGGCGGACGAGTGTATCTGGGCGCCTGCTACGCCTTTCTTCAAACATTCCCTCAACACCTCGGGCACGGCCCTGGCGGGCACCGAGATGGAGGCCAGGTCCACCGGTCCATCGACGTCGTCCAGTGCCCTATAGACCCTCAATCCATCGATCTCTCCGCCTTTGGGCGAAATCGGGTAAAGTCGTCCTGAGTAACCATAACGGATATGGCTCAACAGAATGAACTGGCCGAACGAACCTGGAGAACCGATGCCGCCGAAGAGGGCAAAACCTCTCGGGTTGAATATACGGTCTAATTGCTGACGTTCCTCGGATGTCATCTCGTTTGCCAGCCAGGATCGCGTAAGCTGGCACCCTTCAGTAGTCGTTTAGTGAGGCAAGGAAGTATAGGGGGACAGTTCAGGTGTGTCAAATGAATTGAAGGGCCATGGGAATTGCATACACGTGGTTCTTTGGTCTTGACTCTGCAAAGGAATTGGATTAAACAAATGGCCTCAATTTATTCAGGAAAACAACTCTGAGAAGAAAGCGTCCGTATAAACGGAATACATATGGCTACAGGTAAACCAAGCTCAATATTAGAGGATAGAATAAGCAAGGGAAAGAAGTTGGCGGCTGAGGGTGTAAACCTCTATCCGGCTGGATTTACGGTTGATATCACGGCTTCCGGGGCCATAAGCCGTTACCAGCAGATGGATCCCGAAGACTTGGAAAAGGAAACCCGATCCTACGCCATGGCCGGCAGGATCATGGCAAGACGCGATTTCGGAAAAGCCTCCTTTATCCATCTGAAGGATAGAACGGGCCGGATCCAGGCCTATATTCGAAAAGACAAGGTGAACCCCGAAAAATTCAATCTCTTTAAAATGATGGACATTGGTGATTTCATCGGAATTCGGGGCCAATTCTTCAAGACCCGTACCGGCGAACTGACACTCCTTGTGGATGATCTGAGTCTTTTATCCAAGTCGATGCTGTCCCTCCCCGAGAAATGGCACGGCCTGACCGATGTGGAAACCCGATACCGGCAAAGGTATCTCGATCTGATCATGAATGATTCGGTAAAAGAGGTCTTCGTGCTGAGAAGCCGAATTATCCAGGCCATTCGTGCTTTTTTTGTTGCCAGGGAATTTCTCGAGGTGGAGACCCCCATGATGCAGCCGATACCCGGGGGCGCAACTGCAAGGCCATTTAAAACCTATCACAATGCCCTCGGAATGGATCTGTACCTGAGGGTCGCTCCAGAGCTCTACCTCAAACGGTTGGTGGTAGGGGGTCTCGAAAGGGTCTTTGAAATCAACCGGAATTTCAGGAATGAAGGGATCTCCGTCAAACATAACCCCGAGTTCACCATGCTGGAGTTCTATATGGCCTACGCCACCTATGAAGACCTGATGACCCTGACTGAATCCCTATTTAACCACGTGCTGCAGCAGACCTTGGGAAAAACCATCATCTCATACCAGGGCGCGTCAATCGATTTTGCCCCCCCCTGGCCGAGGCTTCCTCTGTTTGATGCCCTTAAGGATCTGGGAGGAGTCCCTGAGGAGGCCCTGCTTCGACCGGAAATGGCTGTTCACGTTGCATCCCAGCATGGAATTGACCTCTCCAAATCCGAGAATCACGGACAGATCCTGACCAAGCTATTTGATCATCTGGTGGAGCCCCAACTCATCCATCCGACGTTTGTCACCGGCTATCCCACGGAGGTTTCCCCCCTTTCCCGACGCAACGACCGGGATCCGAATATCGTCGACCGATTCGAGCTTTTTATCGGCGGAAAAGAGATTGCAAATGCCTTCAATGAATTGAACGATCCGGTAGATCAGAAGGAAAGGTTCCAGAAACAGGCGGCGCTCAGAGATGCGGGGGACAAAGAGGCCCAGTTTATGGATAGTGATTATGTGACCGCGCTGGAGTATGGTATGCCGCCTACAGCAGGTGAAGGAATCGGAATTGATCGTGTGGTCATGCTCCTGACCGATTCGCCATCCATCAGAGATGTCATCCTATTTCCCCAGATGAGACCCAAGGGAGAAAGTTAGAGGTTTGAGGGATTGGGGACTACGCGTTTCAGGAATTCAGGGATTGAAAAATCAGGTAAGGAGATGAATGTTTCATCCAATTTGTGAGTCTCCCAATTCGTCATTCCTCAAATTTAATTAAGAACATATGTTTGAACTCTTTCTGGGGATAAAATATCTCAAAGCCAAGCGGAGGCAGCGCTTCATCTCTGTGATTACGGTGATCTCCATCTTGGGCGTCATGATGGGCGTCATGGCCTTGATCGTCGTCCTTTCCGTGATGAACGGCTTTCGTGCGGACCTCATGTCCAAGATTCTGGGGGTCAACTCTCATCTCCTGGTTTTGAACTTTAGCGGTCCCTTCAGCGATTACCGGCGGGTGGAGCAGGACATTAGAAAAGAGAAAGGGGTCGTTGCCGTTACCCCGTTCGTCTTCACCCAGGTCATGCTCAACAACTCAGGGAATG
>Ga0172371_10004542_pt1 | contig 20943 bp, 19 predicted proteins | sample Lak12m_FD_114543 | JGI IMG/M metagenome (GOLD analysis project Ga0172371, IMG submission 114543) | Freshwater microbial communities from Kabuno Bay, South-Kivu, Congo - kab_022012_12m | ecosystem: Environmental > Aquatic > Freshwater > Lake | place: Democratic Republic of the Congo: South-Kivu... | reverse complement strand
CTATTTAATGGAGATTATCAACAAGCCCGGTCTGAATATCAAAATGCGTACAAGTCATCCAATGATGATAGGGTACACGCAAGTGCATTATGGGGACTTGGGAGAGTTGAGTACTTATCTGGCAACTATGATCAATCTTTAGCTTATATTAATCAATTGATCATGAACTTCCCTAATTCCCCACTAACAAAGCGCGGACATTTTCTCTCAGGTCAATGTTATGATGCTCTGCAAAGATATTCTGAAGCTGCAACAGCCTATTCGGATTATTTAGCTTCCAACAATGGTATTGTCGATGCTTATATACAGGAATTTCGTGGTGACTCACTCTACAATAGTGGAGACTATTCCACTGCACTATCCGCCTATCAAGCTTCCTTACAATCACCAAGAATAGGAGATACCATTCAGCTTGAGATAAAAATTGCCAGGACTTACTCATTAATTGGAGATATCGCAAGTAGCCTTTCTACGTACGAAGATATTGCTGCACGTACTACGAGTGATTATGTCAAAGCTCAGATGGATTTCTTGATTGGGCAAACATATCTCGTTCAAGGCCAGGCAGATCAAGCATACCCATATTTTTTGGATACTGTATCAAAATATCCTCTCTCATATGATTCTTACTCTGCATTGGTCGTGCTCGTTGAGGCGGGCATACCTGTCGATGATTTTGAACGAGGCCTGGTGGATTATTTTGCCAGCCAGTACGGCGTAGCTCTGGATGCGTTTAATCGTTACCTGATAAACCATCCAGACCATGATGGTACAGTACTCCACTTCCTGGCCTTGATCGTGCGTGAAAACGGTGAATATCAACAAGCTGTTGATCTATGGACAAATCTAATCGACAATTATCCTGACAACCGCTATTGGGAATCTGCCTGGGATGAACGTGCTTACACCCTTTGGGGATATATGGAGGATTACCAAGGTGCAGCGAATTCTCTTCTCGAATTCGCCAAAAAATTCCCTACAAATTCCAGTGCTCCTTATTATTTAAATTCTGCTGCAAGGATCCAGGAGAGAGACAGTCATTTTCAAGATGCTGCTGACATATGGCAACAACTGGCGGTTGATTACTCAACCAGTGATCTTGTTGCAGATGCTCTATTCAATGCAGGAATAAGCTTATATCGATCGTCCGATTACAATCAAGCACTTAACATGTTTCAAAAGGACCTGATCCTCTCAAATCTGATTGAAGACCAGACTCGAGCTTATTTATGGATCGGTAAGACTCAACAAGCTTTGAACGATAATAATTCTGCCCAACAATCTTATCAGCTTGCTGCCAGTTTAGACCCCACCGGTTATTACAGCGAACGGGCACGAAGCTTAATAACTGGATCATCCAATTTTGAGGCTCCAAAAGCATATAATCTTAAATATGATACAGAAAGAGAAAAGGCTGATGCAGAAGCCTGGATTCGTATAACATTTAAATTGCCTCCCGAAACTGACTTGTCTGGGATGGGTAACATTGGATCTGATAGCAGATTTGTTCGTGGAACTGAACTATGGGAGCTTGGACTATATGACCTGGCGCGACTCGAATTTGAAGATCTACGAATATCCGTCTCGGAAGATCCGTTAGATAGTTACCGACTCACAAATTACCTGGTTGATTTGGGATTGTACCGTGTTGCGATTGAAACATCACGTCAATTGTTGAAGCTAGCTGGCTTGGAAACTTATACACAAATGTTGACGGCTCCCCGCTATTTCAACCATATCAATTATGGTATTTATTTTAAAGAATTGGTGGTTCCATATGCTGAGGAATTCAAATTTGATCCTCTATTTCTTTTCAGTGTGATCACCCAGGAAAGTTCTTTTGAAGGTTTTGTGCATTCTTCTGCAGGAGCTCGTGGATTGATGCAAATTATTCCATCCACAGGACAGTCAATTTCTGACAATCTTGGGTGGCCACTAAATTTCAATTCGGATGACCTTTACAGACCTTATATAAACTTGCGTTTGGGGACATCATATCTTGCTTCAAATCGTTCGTATTTTGGTGGCGATCTTTTTGTTGTCCTGGCTGCTTATAATGCCGGACCTGGTAACGCAATGATTTGGAAGGATCTTTCAGAAAACGATCCCGACTTGTTCCTGGAGGTTATACGGTATTCTGAAACGCGAGATTATATTAGACACATTTATGAAATATATGTAGTTTACCGATCTACTTATGGTTCGAACCCCTGAACCTTAATTCTCGATTATTTTGAATAATTTTGAGTATTAAAATTCTGATCTTCTCCCCCAAACCAATTTCTCACCCGTAGATTGTTATATTCGGTAATCAATCTCCTTTAACCAATTCCAAAACTTTCTTGTGCAGATCTTCTGCTTTCATGTCCAAAAAGGAGACAAGTTTATCTCGTCCTGTATCCCCTCCAACAATCTCAAGACTGTTTCGTGATAAATTAAATTCTTGAGATAAAAATTCCAATAAGATCTCATTATTCTTCAAATCTGAAGGGTTGGATTTGAGATGAACTTTAATGGTCCCATCACTTAATATGTCCACTATTTTATTCTGATTGGCGCGTGGAGTAATCCGGATCGCCAAAGCAGCACCTTTCTTGCCGTCATGTAACCTGAATTTTCGGTCATCCATAGCCATCACCCCAAAGCTGAAAGTAAACTTATCAATGCAAATGAAAGAATTTGTATCAGAATAATAAGAACCAACGGACTTAGGTCAAACATTCCGACCATTGGAACTACGCGGCGAATTGGTGAAAGCATAGGTTCAATTATCTGGTCGATTGTTCTGCGCACAGTATGATAAGGAGGCAAAAAGAAAGATAATACAGCAGAAAGAATAACGATCCATATTAGAGCTTGCGACAAAACCTGAACCAATTTAATAAGAATATTTACCATTTAATTCAGCCTCTTTGCAGGGCGTTGACCTAATATCGCTTGCCCAACCCGAATAAAAGTAGCCCCTTCTTCTACGGCGACTTCGAAATCTGAACTTGTACCCATCGAGAGTTCATTCCAATTCGCATCTGGGAATATATCAGCCAGATAATTGCGCAAATTTCGAAGTTTTGAAAAAAAAGGCCGAATTAATTCAGATTCCTGGTAAAACGGAGGCATCGTCATTAATCCTTCAACCCTCAAATGAGAAAGTTCCAAAATTTGCTTAATTTCAGGCAGAAAATTTTTCCAGTTCTTTTCATCAGATGCCTGCCATCCAAACTTACTCTCTTCGCCGCCAACATTGAACTCTAAAAGAACCGGTAATTTTTTATCTGATCTGCCCAATAATTCATCCAATCTTATAGCCAACTTGATTCCATCCAAAGAATGCAGGTAATTAAAGTGATCTGCTACCAACCCTGCTTTCCGGCTTTGAACGTGGCCGATCATATGCCATTCTACCTCAGATTCTACATCCAAAGCAAGAATTTTTTCGACACCTTCCTCGGCATAGTTTTCACCCAGAATAGATACACCCGCATCCACTGCCGCTCTGACGATTTCCAAAGGTTGGGATTTTGTAACCACAATTAAACGAATGCTGTAAGGATCCCTTCCAGACCGAATGGCAGCTTTGATCATTTTGTCTTTGACTTGTTGATTATTTATTTTAATCTTTGATACCAAATCATCAATCATACGGCTTCTCCAAGGATGCCAAAAATCCAAACCTGCCCGTTTTACCTTTTTCTACCCGATGGGAAAACCAATCGTCAAGATCACATGCTGTACACAGACCAGCTACTTCGATCTCTCTGACACCTGCACTTTGCAGCAATACCTTGTTACCTTCCCAAAGATCGAAATGGATTCTTCCATTATTTTTTTCAACCAACACATTATTGGCAACCCCAAAAATCTTCTGGACAGCGGCTATTACATCTTTCCCAACTTCATAATGGTCAGGTCCTATCGATGGTCCTATCGCTGCTCTAATATCTTGGGGTTTTGAGCCATAATATTCCTCCATTGCCTGAACAGCAATTTTGGCAGCCATTTTCACTGTCCCCATCCAGCCTGCATGTACCAATCCTAACACCTTCCTGGTTGGATCATGTAAGAGAATGGGTGTGCAATCTGCAAATCTCATCAAAAGGGTTATATGGGGTCGGTCTGTCAGGATAATGTCAGCTTTTTTATGAACTTCGTTCTGTTTGCGAGGATCTATCGCCAATGCCACATTCGTTCCATGCACCTGCCAGACATCATAAAAACTTCTTGAATCCAATTGTAGTGCATCAAATGCAAGCTGGCGATTCTGTGTAACTCTCCTGATCTCATCACCCACTGTCCCACCCATATTCAAAGACTTCCACGGCTCGGGGCTGGTTCCACCTAAACGTGTAAAGATCCCATGCCGCACTTCACCTTCAAATGAAGAAAAGGAAAAGAATTTTAGACCATCTTTAAATTTAAAAGGCATAACGGATTCTTTGGCTATCTACTTGGTGTGGTCAACACGGGTGACAATCGCTATTTTTTTCGTCAGGATCCTGCGGGTATCTGCCATTGCATCTTCTATTGTTGGATAACCGTACCAAGCTGTCATGGATCCGAATAGAATCCCGGTTAGTGTTCTAATGTAAGGTGTGCTCTCGCGATAAGGTAATATTCCACTTAAAAACGGTAGATTCAACTGGCTTATAAGCTGAGAAAATCCATCCAAACCAATCGGGGCAAGTCCAACAAGGATCCATAACAGCCAATGAATTCCTTTAATTTTTCGCTTTGAAATTGCAAATATCAAACCAAATAATAGGATTGAGCCCCATATAGCCACATCCCTTTCGCAAAATGCCACCTTGAAACCCAATAAATCATTTCCCTCAAATTCCCGTGCCTGTAATCGTCCTGGATCATTTATATCCGTAATACCACTAACTTCTTCAAATGAAAGAAATCCTGTCATTTTTGCTGCGGCATGTGGATAGAAAGGTTGTTCTCCAAATAAGAACCAGGAACGGAAACTCCATTGATGGCACAATGGTCTGTAAACTCTATAAATAACTTCAGCAGCCCCATCAGCCCCGGCTTCTTTCAAAACAGGCGCTAAAAAAGGTATACCAACATAAAGAAACACAAGTAAATTTATAATCAGCAGATATTTCTTGCTGATCCATAGAGATACTTTATCTGTCCCGGATATTTTTTTGCCCCTAGCAACTGCCTGATGGTATCCCTGATCATCAACTTTTTCCAATTGGGTTTTTCGATCGAGAGCTGCTGACAATGTCATCTCCAAATCTTGTTTTGAAAACGGATATTTTAGCCGATAGGGTCCCACCTCCACTACCGGGATATCCATGGAGAATGTGTCTATTAATGTTGGTTCAGAATCAATGTCAATTATTATCAATTTGTGTGGGATCTTGGTTTGGAGTTCTATTAAATCCAATTGGACTTGTTCACATAAATGGCAATTTACACGCTGGTAAAGAGTGACATTAATCATCTTTAAGACCTAAAGTCCAAAATCTATCCCTAACCCATTAGGTGCAAGCAACGCAAATTTACCTGTAATCAACAAAATTCCTATCACAATTAATAAAATACCCATGACAATTTCCACATAATGCATAACTTTTCCGTATTTTTGTAGAATTGTAATCACCCAACCAATTCCAAGAGCTGCTACAAGGAATGGGATGGCCAAACCAGCGGAATAAGCCAGACCAAGCATGGTTCCAACCCATAAATTACCGCCATTTGCGGATAAGGTTAAGATCGTTCCCAATACTGGACCAACACAAGGTGACCAACCTGCTGAAAAGAAAACTCCCATCAAAACAGACGATAAATATCCAAGATTTTGATTAACGGATGAATGAACACGCACATCATATTGCAAGAAAGGGATTCGGATTAATCCAACCATATGAAGACCAAAGATCACAACGATCAATCCGCCGATTTTTGCGATCCAATTGCGAATATCATAAAGTAATCCCCCAAGAGCTGAAGCAACGATATTGAATATCAAAAAAACCAATGTAAAACCAATTACAAAAGCCAAGCCGTGAGAAAAAGTTATCCATCTATTCTTGGAGTTGTCATCGCTTCCTACAGCCCTACCACCCAGATAACCTATATATGCCGGCACCAAAGAAAGAACGCAAGGAGACAGGAAAGATGCCAATCCTGCTACAAAGGCTATTCCAGCACTAACATTAAAAATATCCATCAATCTACCTCATCAAAATACCAATGATTATATATTGTTAAAAGAGACGCTCTTCTACAATAACCCGCGTACTCCCTTTTTGCCAATCCGTCCATTGTATATCACTTTCATCCAGAGAAACAGATGGTGTCGTCCAGCGAAAGATCCATTTGGCATCCTCTGGACTACAGTTTACACAGCCGTGGGATCGCTTTTCACCAAATTGATTATGCCAGAAGGTTGAATGAATCGCCACGCCAGTCCCCACAAAAAAGGTAGACCAGGATACACCCGGCGTGTCATATCCAGCATCAACAGTTCCAGCAGCCATATGGATGCTTATCGATTTCCGCCAGGTTACAAAATCTCCGGTCGGAGTTGCAAAATCCCCGCCACCCGTTGATACTTTACAAAAATAAACTTCCTTCTCGCCTTCAAAACAAGACAATGTCTGATAGGTGAGATTGATTTTGATTGTCTTCTCGGCAGGATCCAGATCCGGGCTGATGGGTGATACTTCATCTTCAGATAGTGGGCGAAATGCCAAGCCTTCAGCCCAAAACACATCTCCATAACCGTAACCATGTTTCTCATTCTCATAAAGATGATAAATAATATTCCCCGAATTCCCGATCTTGATCTGGTCAACCCACATTACCTGACTATAATACAATCGTGTCGGAAGCCCTTTTTCGATCAATGCTTTTAGACCGGGTGATCTGGCAGGAGGGTTGTCAAGGTAAATGTCTACAAAGGGTACAGTTACCTCCGCCCAAAAACCAGCTTTCCCATCCGGAAGATATTGCATAACCTGATTAGGCTGATTACGGACGGGTTGCAATGAAGGTGAATAGACATAACCGTTTGGAGTCTCCACCCACCTTTGAATAAAATGATTTAGATCCGGGTTGACGGCGCTTACCTCCCGCAACCAGGGGAAAACCGTGTCTTCATATACTTCATCCACTACTTCACTGTTCACATCCGGCCTTGCCCTGACAATAGCAATCCCACCGGTACAATTTCTACCCAATAAGACACCTTCAGGAAATTCCTGCACAGGCATTTGTTTTTCCAATGGTCGCAACGCCAGAGCGCCCAAACCCATACCTGAAAGTTTTAGAAAATCCCTGCGCGAGATCAATGGTTTGTTTTTTATAATGATTTTCATATTATGGTAGAGGATGATACCTTTTCTTGATGAATTCAGGCGAATCCAAAAAATCTGACTCGCAGGTCAATCCGTGATTTATGAATTTAAAAGCAATTTCCATACCTAAAAACGAAATTCTCAGGAGGATTTATGCTTCTAAATTTTCTTCCAAGCAGTATTCTAACCCATAATATCCATGTTTTAATGGGATTTATTTCATTTTTTACACACAATTATTCCCTATATTCATAATTGTTAGATGATAATTCTTATCAAGCGTGAAGCAAAATAGTTTAAAGTCATTGAAGCTGCCTCCTGCATGGTCATAAACTTTTATTGCCCAAATCAGAAGATATAATCGGATATAATCGTGAACGATTTTTGATGTGAACATTTTTGACGAATTAATTAATCATCCGGTGTGCTAACTTTATATTATTTATCAGTCTTTACTGGAAATTAATAACTAGGTAATTTGACCAAGTATCAATTTTTCCCCAGGGAAAAAATATTGGTGGAGACCCTTTAAATGGAGATCAAATGAATACCAAGATCGATTTTATGGGGATCGGGGCAGCAAGGTCAGGTTCCACCTGGCTCTGGTCAGTCCTGAACCAGCATCCCGAGATCTGGATGCCCCCCATCAAAGAATTGCATTATTTTGACAGGTCAATTGATTACCCTTCACCAAGCATTCTTGCTGATGACAGGTTTATTAATCGAATATATGGGAAGGAAGTTCACAATGCTGCCTTCAGGGTATTGTTCTTTAGAAGCTTAGGCAAGACTATTCTTCTACCGAAAAAATGGGGGGAATTGGGGTGGAAGTTAAGATATTTCCTAGGCACCTATGATGACAAATGGTATTTTTCTTTGTTTGATAACAAAAAAAACGCAACAAAAGGCGAGATAACTCCTGCTTATTCAATCCTGCATGAAGAGGATGTAAAGCGTATAAAAGCAATACTTCCCAACTTAAAAGTAATCTACTTAATCCGAAATCCGTACGATCGAGCCTGGTCTGCGATACGATATCGATGGTCCAGAGGAAATTTAAATATTGACAACCTGGATGAAGTCATGCAAAAGATAGAAGACCCTTCACAGGCTGACCGGAGTGATTATTTACGAACGATCCAAAATTGGTCATCTTCCTTTTCGAGTGATCAATTCCAAATTTACTTTTTTGATGAGATCATCCACCAACCAAAACTGCTAATTGAGAAAATTTTTACCTTTTTAAATTTGGACTCATCAATACAAATCCCCAATGAATCACTGTCGGCGAAAGTTAATGCATCCAAAGATAGGCAAATACCAGACTCTGTAAAGCATTATTTAGCACAAAAATATTATCCTGAGGTCGAGAAATTGATACCGATCGTGGGTGGTTATAGTGAGGGTTGGCTAAGAAAGATCAAAGCAAACCTTTGAGCTTGAAATCACTTTTATGCTATTCATTCTCTAATTATTGGAATTATAAAATATACCAGTCGAGATAAAAAAATTGATTTTTAAATTCAGTTTACTAATTAGGGCTCATCTATCGGGGATGTTTTCCCATCCAAAGTTCACCCCCAACAGGTTATATAATTCCTCATTTAAGGGTTGAAAATAGTTCGCCAAGTAAGCATAGACATCCAGGGGAGTATCGTCCTTTTCATAGGCTCCTAGATTCTTATGGACAGTTTCATTTTCGAAAATTATGGGAACCGCAAGGAAAGAGAAGACATTTGTAAGTACACAGGATGGATCTTTAAAATAATCATTGCTGTCAATGATATGGATTTGTTCTTTGGGAAAATTATCCAGGCAGGCTTTTATTGACGATGCATATTTACTTCGGATCGTGTAAGCTCTTTCTGTCCCAAATTTTTGATATTCTTTTTTGCTCGCAAGACGCTCATCTTCCTGCATTAAAGCATCCATAAGAGACAATTCTTCTACTCCCCGCTTCTTCATCATAAAATAATTGGAGATTGTACGCTCTACAGGATTACGAAGGAGAATAATTAATTTAATTGCAGGAAATTCTTCTCCAATTTTCCTAATCGTTTCAGGGCTTTCAAGGTAATTTGGTGTTTTTTCACCCGTAATCGCTGATCTTGCCTTTAATTCCTTCATTAAAGGGAAATGAGCCCGGTACCAAAGTTGACCTTTTCTATAATTCTTCGGGTTATCCCAATAGTGAATTTCTTTTTTACGAAAAGAAGGAATTACGCCAGGATTCTGAACGATCTGTGAATATAAGGATGTTGTTCCAGCTTTTTGCGCACCAGCAACCAAAAAATCCGGAATAGCACGTTTTGAAGCTGAAAATAACCGTAAATAGACAAACGACCTGTAGATCCAAAGTCGGGACATTCTTTTGAAATTTACTTTTCTTTGATCAAAATTCATAATCACCTAATAATATTTAAGAGTTATATGATTAATTTCTCCCGGGTTTCCTTTGAGAATAACCCACCTCACATAATTTTAGTTAGATGAAATAGTAATTCCATTAATTCAAGATAGATGAAAACAATAATTACATCAAATCAAACCTGCGAAAACAATTCGGAAGGCAGAAGGATCTCAGAAACCAATCCTGTTCGCTGTAATATCTCACGGTTCGATGGTGAAATTATATAATCTTTTGTGAATAATTCAATTAATTCGTTTTCATTCCCATATTCGTATACTTTGGAAAATTTGTGGAATTGATCCTGGCGATGCCTGCTCAAATTCATGGGAATAATTCCATTCTTGATATTTTTATATCTTATCTCCCATTTTGTTTTCCAACGATTGTAATCTGGAGAATCATAATGGAGAATAGTTACATTTGGATGGAGATTGAATTTCAATCGACCAGGGTCATCTGTGAGTGGAAAGTGAGAATGAAAGGTAATAATTCGTGAATTTGTACGGGCTATAGATTTTCCAATACTGTGCCCTTTTATAAAGTCTTCAAATACCAGGCTACAACCAGAAATCCCAGACCAGAGCTTTTTTAACCTGTAGAGGATAAAATTCTTATAATAAAATAAATATTCGGATGGGTCTAGATAAAGGGACTTGTTCTTGGGTAACACTAGCGGGGCTTGCTTGAAATATCTGAGGTCCTGAAATATTGATTCTACTGAGAGTTTTTCAGGGATGACTTCAAAAACCGGGAATTTAGAAATTTGCACATTCGAAGAGATAAAACCAATTGCTTCTTTAATACCTTGGGGGGCATAGATAAGCTCATCCCCATCGATATGACAAATCCATTGATAATCTTCCTGGCGAGATTTTTTGATAGCCACTCTGGAATTTATTTCCTGTCTTGCATTAATCGACAGGTTGGATTTTGAGATGTTCCCAGCCAAATCAGCCCAGTAGTTAGAATCACAACGTATGCAAGATACCCTTTTTTCCTCCAACAAGATATCCGCAGCAGGATCCGAGGGATCATCAAAGAATAAAAAAATATGATCGATACCAATATTTAGATGATAATTTACAAAAAAAAGCGTATCCATCAAGGGGGCACGAATTGTTGAAAATATACAGATAGAATGGTCAGTCAAAGTGGGTAATCCTTGATATTTATAAAATAATAACCAAGATGATAAATTATAACATTATAGGTATCATCTATCTTAGGAATCTATCTTAGGAATAATAACAGTCGGGTATTTTAGGATATAATTATTCAGCGTTTTCGTCAGATAATTTTTTCCCCTTGCCTGGCAGCAGGAAATATAGAAAAATTTTAACAGCATTCAGACATGAATTAATTAAATTGCCCAATAAGGAATTCTACCCACATCTATTAATCCCTGTTTCGGGATACGGATTCACCTAATTGAACCAAAATAAATTTGTAGGATCCTATACTGATTCAACAAGAAAAAAACCACCACATAAATAGGAGTTCTCTCCGTTCCAATGCATATCACTGAAATCTCCGAACTCCCCAATTTCTACATTATTGGTGCTGCCAAATCAGGTACAACCGCCTTGTTCGACATCCTGGCTCAACACCCCCAGGTTTTTGTCCCATTTGTGAAAGAGCCGACTTTCTTCAACAATGATGCTAATTATTCCAAAGGGTTGGAGTGGTATAAGAAGACTTATTTTAAGAACGCCAACAAATTTCCCGCCCGCGGGGAAGCAACCCCACATTATCTATATTGGGGGGAAAAAGTTGCATCCCGATTTCAACAAATATATAAACAAAATGAAGTCAAATTTATCGTAATATTCAGGGATCCGATTAAACGTGCATATTCACAATATTGGATGGATATCCATCGTGGGATTGAAAGCTTGTCTTTCAAGGATGCATTGAAAGCAGAAGAACAACGACTTCTAGATAAGCACAAGGATTTAGAACAAAACGGTTTGCTGAAATATGGTTATTTCAAAGGGGGGTGTTATGCAACTTTACTAGAACCTTACTTGCAACGGTTTCCAAGAGAGCAATTCCATTTCCTGCTACAAGATGACCTACATCGAAATTTTTCAAAAGCGATGGAGCAATTGACTGATTTCCTAGGAATTCAGAAAAATTTTGCTTTCTATCCAGTTGAAAGCAATCTGGCATATATTCCACGCAATCTGAAATTACATAATTTTTTATTATATAAGGCTGGACCCTATAAAAAGGTTTATCGAAAACTCATCCATTTCCTGCCAGAATCATCCAGGTATCGAATTAGAACCAAACTTATTCAAATCAATCGTCGTCAGCAATCAAACCCAACCATGGATCCAGATGATGAAAAAAATCTCAGAAATAGATTCATCGTGGAGATAAAGAGACTTGAAACGATTATGAACCGTGACCTGAGTGAATGGTTAAAGGAGGTAAAATGATAAACCAAAAAGAAACCAAGGGGATAATGTATGTGGCGAGTGGGAAGAAATATATCCAGTCTGCAATTCGATCTGCAAAATCTGTTCGCAAGCATAATCCAGGACTACAAATTCACCTGTATGCTAATTGGAACGAGTGCGGATTCGATTTTTCCCAATCATTGGAACCTTTTACTTCTGTTGAAACCATAGAATCACCTCATTTCCGTTCTAAAGTAGATTACTCAGTACGAACCCCTTTCGAAAGGACCCTTTATCTTGATACGGATACTCGAGTAATTGCAAACATCGAACCGTTGTTTGATCTACTGGATCGATTTGATATTGCCCTTGCCCATGCTCCCAACCGAATTACACGCTTGATGAATTGGAAAATACCTGTCCCAATCTCGTACCCACAATTCAATTGCGGGGTCTTCGTTTACCGTCGTTCAGAAAAAGTGTGGAATGCCCTTAACGAGTGGATAGAAGCGTTCCATGAAGCTGGATTCCGTTCTGATCAGATCACTTTTCGAGAAATCATCTGGCGAAGTGAACTAAGAGTAGCAACTCTAGCTCCAGAATACAATTTACGGCACCTGAAATATTTTCTAATCTGGGGAGCCAGAGAAGCACGTCCAAAGATATTGCACCTTGCCTTGTATCATCAAAGCATTTTTCGGATCATATTACGAACATTAAAAGGACTTATCCGCAGGTAGACAAAATACCATTAATAATTCGAAAATAAAAATCAATGGATATATAAAATGAGCGATATAGATTTCTCCAAAATGCCTAATTTCTTCCTGATAGGGGCTGCCAAGGCAGGAACAACAAGTCTACACGACATATTAAGTCAACATCATCAGATTTTCATGTCAAAAATTAAGGAACCGAATTTTTTTAATACTGAAAAACGATATAGGATGGGGGTTGGTTGGTACGAAAATACTCATTTTAAAGATGCAAAAGGATTTCTAAAACGCGGAGAGTCAACATCCAATTTACTATACTGGAGTGGAAAAGTTGCACCTCGCATAAAAGAGATTTACCAAGATCGGGATGTGAAATTTGTGGCAATCTTCCGCGATCCTGTTATGCGCGCTTATTCTTATTATTGGATGAAAGTTATGAGCGGCATGGAAACAATGTCCTTTGAAGAGGCGTTATCGCTGGAGGATGAAAGACTTCAGAACGATCAGAGGCGATTACAGGAGAACGGAAAAGGATATTTTGGGTACTATCGAGGAGGTTGTTATGCCACACTTCTGAAACCATATTTTGACCTTTTTCCACGTGAAAACTTTTACTTTCTATTACTCGAAGATCTCCAACATGAATTTACAAACACGATGTCCAGTTTATCAAATTTCCTTGGTGTAAATTCAGATTTTAATTTTCATCCTATCCAGAGTAATACAGCTTCCATTCCCAGGAACAAAAAACTAGGTCGATTTTTATCACAGCCATCCGGTTCGTTACATAAATTCATTAAATATTTCACACATCAACTTCCTTATTCACTTCGTCGTCAAATCAAACATGGTATTATTAAGGTAAATCTGCGACCTCAAAAATATCAGAAGATCAATAAGGCAACAGAACGCCAACTTCGGTTGAGGTTCGTTGATGAAATTGAACAATTGGAAAAGATCACTGAACGGGATCTTTCCCACTGGAAATCTTAAGCATTTAGAAAAAATAGAACAAAGTACTAAGTGCAATCTATTCCAGTTCAGATGAATTATTAATTAATACCAGATGATGTTGGTCATTATTTTTCCTCTGGCATTTTCCAAATTTCAAAATTATTCAAGAATAATTTATATTCCCAAAATTACATTAATTTATCAACTGATATTTCATTAAAAATATTATGGAAAGGCAACTTTGAGAGAAATAAATTATTCAAAATTACCTAATTTCTTTTTGATCGGAGCAGCCAAAGCTGGAACCACCAGTTTATACGATCTACTAAAGCAACATCCCCAAATATATTTACCTTTTAATAAAGAGCCATTATTCTTCAGCCAAGATTCAATTTACGAGCTTGGCTTGAATTGGTACTCACGAGCCTATTTCAAGCGCGCATTCAAGTATCCTGCGCGAGGCGAGGCATCCCCACATTACCTTTATTGGAGCGAAAAAGTAGCCCCGCGTATAAAGAGCACTTATGGGAATGTACCCGTAAAATTCATAGCAATTTTCCGTGACCCAGTTTTCCGTGCCTATAGCTGGTACAGAAATATGGTCAAGGAGGGAAGAGAGGATCTTCCTTTCGAATTAGCCCTGGACCAAGAAATCAAGCGACTAGAAATTCATCAGGAAAGCTTAAAACGAACCGGTGCTATGACTTTTGGATATGAATTTGGCAGTTGTTACGCATCAAACTTACAACCATTCCTAAACAATTTTCCCCGCCAAAATTTTTTCTTCTTATTGCAAGAGGAGATGAATACCAATTTCAGAGCAACAATAGCAGCACTTTTTGAATTTCTTGAAATAGACCCAATAGTTACAATAAACTCTGTCTCAAGTAATCCTGCATCCATCTCCCGCAGTGACCAGTTACAGCATTGGTTGAACATTCAATCAAGGAGCCGTGAAGTTCTTAAACGGGTTATTCCAATAAAAATTCGATACCAAGTAAAAAAGGTACTACTGAACGCAAATGCACAACCCACAAAGTATTCCTCGCTAGATCCCGTAGTTGAGACAAAACTTCGATCACGATTTGCCCCGGAAATAAGAAAATTGGAAAAAATAATTGACAAGGATCTTTCTGCCTGGTTGCCAAAAGTTGATCCTTAATTCTGATCATCAACCTTTACTTCGTTGAGAAATTAAAAGGAAATTCAAATCACAAGTTGTTTCAAATCGTGTGTCCTTTCTTTATCAAAATCATTTCAACCATCGAGAATTCTTAGATGAAAATCCTACACTTGATCACCAATCTGGAACCTGGAGGAGCAGAAATCATGCTACTGAATCTCCTTCAGGAAATGCCTTCACATGAATGGATCACCAGGATCGTCTCCATGAGAGAAATTGGGATCATTGGTTCACATATACAGGATCTTGGCATCCCGGTTCAAGCGTTAAAAATGCAACCAGGGATTCCTAATTTAAAAGCCCTCATAAAATTAGTAAGGATTTTGAAACAGGATCCACCCGACCTGATCCAAACCTGGATGTACCATGCGGATCTGTTGGGTAGCCTAGCAGCATTATTGGCTGGGCATATTCCAACTATTTGGGGTCTTCACCATACCTTTAATGGAAAACAATCTGTTAACCAGAAAACAAGGGCGATTGTGTGGCTCAATGCAATCCTTTCAAATTGGCTTCCCAAGCGTGTGGTCTGTTGTGCAGAATCTGTTCGAGAGGGACATAAACAAATTGGCTATGACCCCAAAAAACTTATCGTAATCCCCAACGGCATCGATGTACAAAGATTCCATCCTGATCCTACAGCTGCTTCCAAACTTAAACTTGAATTAGGCATCGCAGACAATGCTCTATTGATTGGCCACTTTGCCAGGTTTCATATTCAAAAAGATCATCAATCATTCATAGAAGCTGCCAGTCTCCTGCTTTCCGAAATGTCAGGTGTACATTTTATACTAGCAGGCGAGGGAATTACGGAAGATAATAGACAATTGAGAACCTGGATCAATAATGCCGGGGTATCTAACCAGATCCACCTCCTTGGATTTCGCCAGGATATGCCTTTCTTAATGGCTGGCATCGATGTTGGTACCCTATCATCAGCATTCGGAGAGGCTTTACCCCTGACAATTGCAGAAACCATGGCATGTGCAATTCCCTGCGTTGTCACGGATGTGGGTGATTCCAAGATGATCGTTGGTGTCACTGGAAAAACGGTTCCACCCAAAGATCCATTGGCTTTATCCAAAGCCTGGAAAAGTATTTTAAGTCTATCAACTCAAGAACGCGACCATTTAGGGCAATTGGCTAGATCGAGAATAAAAAATGAATATAATATACAAATAGTTTCCAAGCTTTACAACTCCTTATATAAATCAATCATTATATAAAAATTGAGATTTCATGTCTGGAAAAATCAGCCCCCTTCACCGAATAACAGAATTGCCAGATAGGCTTCTGCTGCTTTTAATTTTCTTATACCCATTGCTTGTTGGGTTATTGATCCAACTTGTACTGTTGCCGTATTTTTTTCCATCATTTCATGTTGGATATGGTTTGCTTATTGGCATTGACGCCAGGCAATTCCATCACCTGGCTGTTCTCCAATATGAAAGAATTTTGACCGAGGGGTGGCAAGCCTGGACACTAGCCCCTAATGGACAGGTTGTATCAGGTATTGCATCCGCTTTCTATGCAATTCTTACACCTCAACCCTGGGTTCTCTTACCTTTGAACGCTTTTTTATACACTCTCTCAGGTTGGACTTTACTAAAAATATTTCGATTATTTCTGGTTAAACGTGAGTATGCACTACTTGCAATTCTTCCCTTTTTATTCTATCCATCCTCATTAACCTGGGTTGCACAACTTCATAATGATAATTACGCAGTTCCTGGAATTTTATTACTGTGCTATGGCTGGGTATATTTTGCTCGAAAAGAGACTTGGACCGAACCAAAAACAATTGCCAGCGCAGTCGTTTCCTTTTTTGCAGGTGGTATTTTAGTCTGGTTGGTGAGGGTTTATGTAATTGAAATGTTCGCTGCAGTAGGTGCAGCAGGCATGGTTTTCCTGATCATCTTATTTTTATCAAGAAGAACTTTCTTGGATTGGTCATGGAAGCGAACGATCCAAGCGATTGGGATCGTTTCAATTTCCTTTATCGCTGTAGCATCTATTGGATCTTTTAAATTGAAGAGTACCGAATTGGTTTACAAAGGTATAATATTTCAGGAAGACTCAATCTCATCAAATAGTGAACCCACCAAGAATACTACAATAAAGAAACATTCTTGGTCGTCATCTTCATGGTTGCCAGGTTGGATTGACAAAAAAATGTCCATTTTGAGTGATAGACGCACTTCAGCGATTAAAAGTTGGACCAACGCCAGCGGGGATATTAAAGGCAGTAATATCGATACCGATATATTTTTTGATAACGCAGGTGATATCCTCCGATATTTACCGAGGTCAATCCAGATCGGCTTCCTGGCGCCTTTCCCGACTGATTGGATCGGTCAAGGTAGTAAAGCTCCGAATACAATTATGAGAAGAATTTCTGGTCTGGAAATGGTCGTCTCCTATATTATCTGGTTTGGTCTTCCTTTCACACTCTGGTTCTTCCGTAAGAGACCAGAATTGTGGATAATGGCAATTTTTTGTACGAGCATGCTTTTAATATATGTTATGGGAACTCCCAACATCGGCAGTTTATATCGATTCCGTTTTCCCTTCGTAATGCCCTTATTGGGTCTGGGTGTTGCTGGGTGGATAATGGGTATAAAACTAATTTTACAGAGACCCAAAAAATCAATAAAAGTGATTTGATCTTTTCCATAATAGAAATGTCCGGTATCATTGGTATTTTTCTCAGGAGTTTTATTTGAAAATCATTTATTTTGCAAATACTACATGGTATCTTTATAATTATTGTCTTCCATTTGCTAAAGCTGCCCAACAATCAGGATGTGATGTACTCATGGTCAGCCCTACAGGTGAATACTCTGCATTGTTTGAAAAAGAGGGATTACGATTCATTAATCTAGAATTTCAAAGACGTAGTATTAATCCTATTAAAGAGGGAATTGCTCTCAATCGGTTAAAAAAACTTTATACGCAGGAAAAACCAGACATTGTTCATCACTTCACATTAAAATGTAATATCTATGGATCAATGGCCACCAAAGTTGCCAGTATACCGAAAGTTGTAAATTCAATTACTGGATTAGGTCACGTTTTTTCTGGTGATCAACTTAACAGGAGAATACTACGCTTTTTTGTCAAATATCTGTTTCGCCGTGCTCTGGTTGATACCGCTATTTTGTTTCAAAACCCCGATGACCTGGCTGAATTTATTAAAGAAGGTCTGGTAACAGAAGAACAATCAACATTGATACGTAGCTCTGGTGTTGACCTGGAAAAATTCAAGTTCCACCCGGAACCAGAAGGAATTCCGCTTGTCCTTTTTGCAGGTAGGTTGATTTTCGACAAAGGAATCTTAGAATTTATTGAAGCAGCCCGTTTATTGAAAAGCAAGGATGTTAAAGCCCGATTCATAATCGTGGGCAGACCTGACCCAGAGAATATGACATCAATCCCTAATAAGTTCCTTAACTCCTGGAAGGAAGAAGGAATTATTGAATATTGGGGATGGCAGAAGGATATGTCACCAATCTACCAGCAAACGCATATCATGTGCCTCCCTACTTATTATCGTGAAGGAATCCCAAAAACACTGATCGAAGCTTCCGCTTCGGGTAGGCCGATCGTTACGACTGACACACAAGGTTGCCGTGAAGTTGTCCAGGATAATAGAAATGGTCTGCTCATCCCAACCCATTCCATCCAGAAATTAGCTGAAGCATTACAACAATTGATTGAAAACAATGAGATGAGGCAGAAAATGGGAATTGAAGGGAGATTAATCGCAGAAGAAAATTTTGGACTTCAGGATGTGATCAATTCAGTCATGAAGATTTATGGGATCGAGCAATCCAGATGTTAAATATTATTTCAATTTTTCTAATTGATTTTGTAATCGCTGCAATAGCCGGTTTTCTTGCAATCAGGATCGCAAATCATTTCCACTTGATCGATCAACCCGATCTATCGATCCATAAACACCATTCCAAACCAACACCTCTTGCAGGTGGAATGGCTATTCTCATAACGCTTGTGATCACAATCATCTTCCATCGGGATTGGTTAACAAATAAATTTATCGGATTATTCATAGCTGCCTTGGTAATTTTTATTTTCGGTATTTGGGATGATGCAGCTCGATTACCATTTTCCATAAAATTATTTGGACAAGTTCTAGCAGGAATCGTATTAATAACCTCAGGAATTTCCGTGCATTTATTTTTATATCCTCAGCTGGAATGGCTAAATATTGGTATCACCCTTTTTTGGGTAGTTGGCATCATAAATGGATGTAATTTTATCGATAGTTATGATAACCTTTCAATCGGAGTTATCATAACCATGTTAGGAAGCTTATTGATCGGCACATATATTGCCGGGCAAAATGACCTGCTTCAATTAATTACCGTACTCCTTGGAACTCTGGTCGTTCTCTATTTCTTCAACACAACCCCCGCTATGTTATTCCTGGGAGATTCTGGATCTCAATTGCTTGGTCTATTCGTTGCTGCCATTGCCATCTTGTTCACTCCAAAAATCCTTCCCCAAACAATTTCATGGTTCGCACCAATAATTATTGCAGGAATTCCAATCTTTGACACAAGCCTGGTGGTTTTTTCAAGGATTCGCCAAAAAAAGCACATATACCAAGCAGGATTGGACCATACCTGGCATCGCCTAGTGGCATTAGGATTGGCAGAACATCAGGCTGTACAATTGATCCATTTATTTTCAATCGTTCTAGGGTGTTTAGCCTTGCTTACCCTGGTAACACCCCGAATTTTCAGTATTATGATATTTGCAGGTACACTTCTGACTGGTTTTATTTTGATCTTGTATCTGGAAAAAAGAAACCCAAAATAATGAATCAATTTACCCCAATATCCGATCTTGAAATTATTTTATCCCGATGGCGGTTGTTAATTCTTATTGTTTTAATCGGCGGATTGGCTGGTTGGTTGTACAGTCTTGGGAATCCGCCGATCTATGAAGCAAGGTCCAGCATGGTTTTTTTTCTGGATGAAGGTCAACGAGAGAAACTTCCTGATACTCAATTTAGTTTGTCCTTCAACAATCTAAACACAATCCTTTCCCCACGCGCACAGGGACCCATATTAATCCAGGAATTTGGAAAGGATTGCAAGGATATGACAATCTACGACCTTCAAATAGAACGTCGGGAGACCAATTGGGACCTGGTTGTACGCTGCCCAGATGCGAAAGCAGCAGCAGACATTGCCAATGCCTGGGCTGATAATGCATTTTCAGTGGTGAGTGATGCATATGGTCATAGTTTGAAAGTCGAATCATTGGCAACTACCATAGATTTCCTAAAAAGATGTAATTACAATTCATCTCTTGAAGTTTGTTCGGGGATCACTGATACTGACATTGTCAAGCAAAAGATGCAAACTTTATGGGATGAAGTAGGAGTTGAGAAGCGAGCCAGCATGGGGATCAATCCCAATCTGGTCTTTCGGATCGAATCTTATGCGAATATTCCAATAAAACCTGTAGCAAAAACTGTAAAAGGTTTCATTGTATCTGGTGGAGTGATTGGATTATTGATAGGTACCTTATTGATAATTTTCAATCATCAAATTCAAGTGCGAAAAAACAAATGATTGCCAAGTTAGTGAAGTTTCTTTCCCCCACATGGAAAATATCCTGGGGATTCTTGCTAGTTTGTCTGCCTTTTACAAGTTTTCCTCTGCTCTCAAAGGCTGTTGGTGGAACACATGTAGCACCTCTCTCAATTGTGCCTCTTTTCTGGTTGTTCCTCACTTTCCTGCCAATCGTCTTCATAACCAGACAAACTTTTCCTATAGAAACCAAACCAATCATCTTTTTTGTCATTGCAGCAATTTTTTCATCTTCTGCAGCCTATTTCCTAGAAATCCCCCCATACAAGGGATTCACGTTGTTCAGAAATAATCTGGACGCCTTTATAACTCTAAGTATTGGAATAGCATTTTATATCATCACTGTT
>Ga0172371_10004541_pt1 | contig 20943 bp, 17 predicted proteins | sample Lak12m_FD_114543 | JGI IMG/M metagenome (GOLD analysis project Ga0172371, IMG submission 114543) | Freshwater microbial communities from Kabuno Bay, South-Kivu, Congo - kab_022012_12m | ecosystem: Environmental > Aquatic > Freshwater > Lake | place: Democratic Republic of the Congo: South-Kivu... | reverse complement strand
TCACGCGTGTAAGTCTTCCGCGGCTTCTTCTCTGCTGTATCCAATCGATACCTCCGGTTTGATGTTACACCCACTTCTACTGTCCATCAAACCGGGGACACCCCAAACTGCCTGTCGGCACGTTCGTCAACTGAGTCCACGCATTCGTCGCGGCGTCGTAGCCCCAGAACCCGATCGTGTTGTTACCCTTGGTCAGATAGAGCTTGCCGTTGCCGTCCGAGCACATGACCGAGCCCTTGTATACCTGCTTGCCTTCGGCGCCGACGGGGATGCCATTCTTCCATGTCCAAGTGCCGGGCGGCATCCCGTACGCATAGAAGTCACCGGTCTTGTTACCCTTTGAAGCGTAGGTCAGGCCCGTGCCCGCGTCGTAAGCCATGCAGCCGCCGTCCTTGACCGGTTTGCCTGATGGCGCCGCGGGCATGGACGCGTATTCGGTCCATGCAGTCGGTCCGGCCACGTTGCCCGTGGCCCAGAAGGGCAGCATCGGCGTGTGCGGCTGCCCCTGCGTGTTGAGCTTCACGTGCCCCTCGGTAGCGCACACTGTGAACGGTCCTACAGCTGTGGCGGTCACTTTGAGATCAACGTGCCCATTGCCATCAGTCAGGCCGGACACGTAGAAGTCATTCGGTTTGTAAAGGCAGACCTGTGCCTTCTCGACCGGCAGTTGCTCTTGCCCGAGCCGCACGTCAACACCAACCTCATGGTAGCCCAGCGTTATGTTCGTCGGGTAGCTCACCGTCGCCGCCGCGGGAATCCCTCCAGACCATACAGGCATCGCTGGATCACCAAGCCACATGAACATGTAGATGTTCATCGTGTTTGAATTACCTGGCCAGCGAGTCGCTACGTATGCATCGACCAGCATGTTGATGGTACCCAAGTCAAACACCGGGGCCTCGTTGCGCCCAGGCTGAAGAGACCAATAGTCGCGCGTCGCCCTCACCGCGGCGCTACATTGTGCCGCCCCCGGCTCCTTCCAGGCCGCTTCCGTCGCCCCCAGACTGGCGACGGCACCTCCGGCGTGCTTACGCATCCACCGCTCCGACAGGCAGGTTCCTACGGAGATCGCGCTGGTAGAGCAGCAGACGTTAAACACGACGGGTGTCCTGTATCCGTTCTGAAGGTTCTGTATGTTCAGAGTGTCCCAGTGGTGGTAAAACTGGTCGAGATTCCAGAACGACCAGCGGAAGCTGCGGGCGTGACCGTAGTAGGCCAGCACACCCGTTCCCTGGTCGATGCTTGACGTCACGTCTAGATTGTCGACCCCAGAAATGTAGCCCATGATGGTGTCGCGCACGCCGGGGTAGAACGCGAGGTCCATTGTCGCGGCTCCCCTTGAGGCACATGAGAAAATGCCACCGGCTCCGTCCTCCTTGTGTGCCACGAGTGTGATTCTTGTCAGCCAGTCACCGGGGTCGACAGCAGCACGATAGTCGATGATCTTCTGTATTTGGCGCGAGAGGTCAGCGTTGCCACCGTCTCCATCCAGCGGCGAGAGTCTCGCGATTCCTATCTCCGGATAGTCGTCGCACTCGTAGTCACTCTCGAGCAGATCTGAATACCAGTAGTCACTCAAGGCGACAACCTGCGAGTGCCACTCGTCTTTCGTGTAGTTAGCTTTGGGGGGAATCTCGTCGCACTCTCCGACCAGTAGCACCCAGCGCAGCACCTTTCCCTCGCCAAAGTACTTGTTCTTTATCTGCCATTTGATCTGCTCCGGCTGCACGCCGGCTTGGGTGACCGTCACCGTGGTGCTGTACCCATAGCAGTTCAGTAGGCTTACCAGCGTGTTCAAGTCAGGGTTGTTCTTGTACTCCGAGTTGCAGAAAACCAGGCACCTAGTACCGGGCTGATAGTCGAGGCGAGGCCCAAGTCCTAGCTCCGAGTAGTTCTGGACAAGCCGTCGATACAGTGGCTGCATCCAATCCGTAACCGACGCTGGGTAGCTTCCGCCTTGTAGTCGACCCTCACCGTGATGCGCGAAACTACCTCTATCTCCTTACGCGCTGGCCTCACGACCAAAGGAAACACTTGGACGTTCACAACGTCCAAGTCGTGCCACGTCGCGGTGTGGGCGACGACCGCTCTCTCCGGAGGGTACTCGACATCTGCGGAGTAGAAGCCACCATCAATCTGGATTGGTCCGGGGGCTTCGCCAAACCTGAGCGCGGGTTGCAGGGGGTATATTCGAGGGATGCTAAGCGTCTCAGTCTGCATCGAGAGGATTCTCAACGCTGGATTGGAGCCGGTCGGTCGTGCAAGGAGAACCGGCACGATGGGCACCTCGGGCCTTCCGACCTCCAGACCAGCCGCCACCGCACCCGGAATCGTGACCCTCGAATACGTCACGCCGTCAACGTCGGTGGGAACGACTTCCACGCCAGGTATGTCCACCGCAAACGTCGTACCGCTGCTGCTCTGCTCAACTATTGACACGTGGGCTTCGCCTGACCCAGTGCCCACCTGTAGCCAGGACGCCCCGACCAGACTGCTGCCTGCCAGAAGCCAAGCTATCAGTGCTGTCACATTTCGCATTCCTTCCTCCTTGACCTGCTACCTGCGAGCCTTAACTAGTTTGGTCCCTACCTCGGGCCTTCCGACCGCGCGGACGACATAGACACCAGCAGGCGAGGCGTTGCCAGCTTGATCTCTGCCGTCCCAGACGGTCCCGCACGCATATGGCGTGCGGCGGGCCGGCTCGAGCCGTCTCACCTCCCTCCCGCTCGAGTTGAAAATGGCTACTGCTGACATGGGCGTCTCCGCACACGCCCACGCCAGCGCTGTGCTTGACGAGAACGGGTTGGGACTCGCGACCATTCCCGGATGCATAAGTCTGTCCGCACCATCGCCCTCGGTCACCCCGGTAGAGCTATCCTTGATCACGTACACCCTGTCGCTGTTGAGATGTCCTACGTACATGCGGCCGTGTTTCGGTACAGACAACAGCACGTATGGAGCGCCACCCACCGGGAGCGTGTCTACCACACTGGCGCTGATTGGGTTCACGACAAAGACGTTGTCCGTACCGGTACTAGCGCAGTACAGGAAGCCGGTTACAGGACCGCAGGCGATCGAGTAGATGACACCCCCGGCGTCAAGCGTCGACACCAGTGTGTCCGCCTTCGCATCTATGGCATATAGCGTGCTCATCCCGTTGTACGCCTCAGCCAGTATTAGGTCGGTCGCGCTGCTGCCGCCGATAGCGTCAACGTAGCCGTCGGTCACAATCGGCACCGTGGCGACGATCGAATCGGACAAACCGTCAATCGCCGTAATAGCGTCCTCATCCAGATGGCTATCGCAATAGTACTTGTCTATGCTGGACGCATAGAAGCCGGCATTGGGGTAGCCACCGACTTGGATGGTCCTGATGACTTGATTGGTGGCGAGGTCGATGACCGAAACCGAACCATCATCGTAGTTCTGCACGTACAGCTTGCCATGCCGTGTGTTGAGATGCTGTTTGATGGGAGCGGCACCGACCGATATCTGCGCTATGACCGAGTCGCTGACGCAATCCACGACTGCAACGCGGTTCTGGTTGGTGCATGTCACGTACAGCCGGTTACGGGTCGGCTCCCAGACAAGCACGTTGGCGCCCGGCACACTGAATCCACCAAGGAGAATGTGGTTCTTGCCGTCGACTATCTCAAGGGACTCTGCCCCATAGAACCCGCAGCTCGCGTAGGCCTTGTTGTCGACGGAATCGTAGACAACGCACCGTGCGTCGTTCGCAGCCAAGTTACGGAACATGACGTTGGTCGGACAGTATATGGCAAAGACCGAGTTCTCCGTCTCGCAGATCCCGTACACCACATCGGCCCTCGAATTGTAGGTCATGCTTCCGACCCAACCGCCGGGGACCTCGACACTGTCCTCAACGTACTGCGCTCGACCCATGACAGCAAACACGCAGCATAGCGCGACTATCTTGGGAACCGACCAATGTCTGGACTTCATGAGTAGTTCACTTCAGCCCGGTGACGGACAGCGACAACGCCGCCCGGGCGACAGACCGCTTGCCCAAGGTGATGGACTGACTGCAGATTCGTCCGAACCGGTCATTACTCGTTCCATCTCCGTTGTTTGACCGATACACAGAATCGCGTCGAGAAACTGAACTTGGCGGGACCTGCGCCTCGCCGCTCTCATCTCGGCGTCCCCTATCGCACGGATATTAACCGCGCGGCTCCGCGAGTCAAGTACAACGGCAGTGCCCGTCAGAAGCCGGCGGGCAGTTATCGACTCTGGAATGCCTGCGGGGGTGCTGTCTGAGGATAGGTCGAGGTTGAGGTCAAGGTCGAGGTTGAGCAGCAGGGATTGGGGACTTGGGACTGGGAAGTCGGATTTCGGTTGGGTGTGCTGGCGGGGATCCGTGATACGGGTCGGTTCAGGACATAGCTGAGGGACGGCGACAGCGGCGCCTACCCATCATTGTCTGATAAGCGATGGGCGGGCCAAAGCCCGCCCCTTCGGCTTGCAGCGGGCATAAGAAACGTCGCGGATGTCGTCTATATGTAGTGGTCAGGCCGTTTCTGACCACAATTCTGCCGTGGAGTGGACGGCCCACAGGCTGCCTGGGGGGTAGCAGCGGCGGACCCAAGAAGTCAAAGACCAAAAGCCAAAAGTCAAAAGCCAACGCGGGGAACAGCGAGCCAAACAACGCCGCGAACAACTGCTGGAACAACGACGGGTACGACTTCGCGAAGAGCGCATGGTCCAGCTAAGGGTTGAGGTTAAGGTTGAGGTTAAGGTTGAGGTCGAGATAGAGCGAAAGACGCAACGCTCGACGCAAGCGAGTATCCGGCGAACGATACGACCGGCTGTACTTCGTAGAGAACAACGCGGCGTACCTCGCGCGACCCAACCCCGCGCGGAATGAAGAGTCGAGGCGAACGCAAAGCCAGAGGCAAAGGTCGAGGTAGACGTAGAGGTTGAGAACGATGTTCGGTGCGTTGTGCGCCCGCCTTGACCTATACTCCTTTTGCGGATATAAGTTACGCGTGCCAGACCCGGTCACGTACAACCAGATTGGCGGACGGCCCTGCCGGTGACCCAGAATAACGCATTAGCGCCGCGATGGCAGGAGTGTCCTGCGCGGCCCACGGCTGTCGAGAGGCGCGACCCCGGAGTATGATAGAATACCTGGACGGGCTGACGAGCGCCGAGCCGGTTGTCCGCGCACCGTTCGAGCTGGGGCGGGCGGCGATGAAGGCCTACAAGTGGGACAAGGCCGTCGAGTTTTTCCGGGTGGCGTCGCGAGAGGCAGTCGGGTCTGAGCTCGTCGCACTGGCGAGTCTGGCCGGGCTCTGCAATGAGATGTCCGGGCGATGGCGGGACGCCATCGAGAGACACGAGCGGTCGGCCCGGCTGGCAGACCAGTACTCGGACAAGCACGGTAAAGCTATCGCCCTCGCCAACCTCGGTCCGGCCTATCTCGCCGTCGGCGAGCCGGAGAAGGCTCTTCAGTACCACGAGCAGGCCCTGGCGCTGGCGGACGAGGCCGCCAATCCGCGCCTCCAGGCCGATAATCGCTGCGGCATCGGACTCATATCCCTCGCGACCGGCGAACCCGACCGGGCCCTCAAGTTGTTCGAGCACGCGCTGGCGACGTACCGGGAACTCAACCATCGGCCCGGGGAAGCGGCGGCCATCGGCGACATCGGTCAGGTGTACCTGGCCACGGGCGAGCCGGACAAGGCGCTCGCGCAGTTCGAGCAGGCGCTGGCGATTCACCGCGAGGTCGGAAATCCGCCGGGCGCGGCGGCGATCCTCGTCAATATCGGTACCGCCCACCTGGACTCGGGCAGGCCGGACCAGGCGGTAAAGTATTTCGAGGAGGCGCAGGCAATGGCGCGCGAGGTCGCGAACATCCAGGTCCAGGCCGACAGCCTGAACGGCATCGGGTTCGTGCACCTCGTCCGGCTTGACAACGCCAAAGCCCAGGTGCCCCTTGAGCAGGCGCTCACGCTCGAGCGCCGGATCGGCAATAAGGCGGGCATGGCGGCAGCCCTGAACGGCCTCGGGATGCTGCAACTGGCTGCCGGTGATACAGACCATGCCCTGCAGTCACATGAAGAGGCGCTGGCAATCGGACGGGCGGTCGCAAGCCCGCAGCTGCAGGCGTCAAGCCTGAGCGGCATCGGGTCGGTCCACCAGTCACGCGGCAAGCCGGATGAGGCCCTCAAGTATCTCGCACAGGCATTAGTAATGTTCACGAGCATGGGCGCCAGGCTCGGCGTTGAGCAGGCCGGCCGGAACATGGCATCGCTGCCCCGGCAGATGGGCATTGAGCGATTCGTCGCCGGATGCGTCGAGGCCGGCATGTCGAAACCCGAGGCCGAGAAGCTGGCCAAACAACTGGCGCAGGCGGCACCGGCCAAGCCGGCGGTAGACCGCGCGGCACAGGAACGGCGCGCGCGGGAAGAGGCCGAGGCCAGGAATCGGGCCGAGGCCGAACGCAGGCGCAAGGAAGAAGAGCAGCGCCTCGCTGCCCAGCGCGCCAGGGACGAGGTCGAGGCCAAGGCGCGTACCGAGGCGGAACGCGTCAGGAAAACCGAGGAAGACCGCCGGCTCGCGGCCCGGCGTACGAAGGAAGAAGCCGAGGCCAGGCTGCGCGCTGACGCCGAACGGAAGCGCCGCGATGAAGAGCAGCGAATCGCCGCCCAGCGCGCCAAAGAAGAGGCCGAGCGCAGGCGCAAAGAAGAAGAGCGAAACGCCGCTGAGCAACGCGCCCGCCAGGAAGCCGAGGCGAGGGCCCGGGCTCTTGCCGAAATCGCCCGGCTCGAGGAGCAGGAACGCCGGCTTGCCCAGGCACGCGCGAAGGACGAGGCCAAGGTTGCGGCCCGCTTCGAGGCAGAACGCCGTAAGATCGAGGAAGAGGACCGGCGGCACAAGGAAGAAGAACGGCGGCTCGCGGAACGGCGGGGGAGGCTCGAGGCCGAAGCCAAGGCTCACGCCGAGGAAGACCGGAAGCGGAAGGACGAGGAACGCAAGCTCGCGGAACGCCGGGGACAGATCGAGGCCGAGGTGAAAGCCTATGCCGAGGCAGAGCGCCGGCGCCGAGAAGAGGAACAGCGTGCGCGGGAGGAAGCTGAGGCCGGCGTGCGAGAAGCGGCTGAGCGCAAGCGGCTCGAAGAAGAAACCCGCGCGCTGGCAGAGAAGCGCGCCCGGCTGGCGGCCGAGGCGAAGGCCCACGCCGAAGAGGAGCGCGGGCTGGCCGAGCAGCGTGCCAGGGAAGAGGCCGAGGCCGCGGCCCGGGCAGAAGAAGAACGCCGCAAGCTCGAAGAGACGGAGCGGAAGCTTGCCGAGATTCGCACCAGGGAAGAGGCCGAGGCCAGGTCACGCGCCGAGGAAGAACGCCGGAAGCTCGAGGAGGCCGAGCGCCGACTCGCCGAGATCCGGGCCCGCGAGCAGGCCGAGGCGAAAGCCCGGGCCGAGGCGGAGCGGAAGCTGGCCGAGCTGCGTGCCAAAGAAGAGGCCGAGGCCAAGGCACGCGCCGAGGAGAAGCGCAGGATTGCCGAACACCGGGCCAAGATCGAGGCCGCGGCCAAGGCCCGGGCCGAAGCGGAACGCAAGCGATTACAGGAACAGGCTGCGGAGAAGGCTCGGCTCGAGGCCGAGGCAAAGCGGGTCGAAGAGGAAGAACGAAAACTGGCCGAGCGGCGCGCCCGGCTCGACGCCGAAGCCAAGTCCCGCGCCGAAAGACAACACAAGCGATAGCGTCCCTCCCGGCGCGGCCCCGCGCCGGAGCCACAACTGACTTTTCTTTCCGCGTCCGACGGCTGCCGGTCAATTGAGCACAATCAAAGGACGCTGCCCGGCGGGTCCGCTGAGGCAATCTGCAATCGGCAATTTCGCCGCGTCTTCGTCGTCGCCGCCTGCCTCGACGTGCCGGCCAGCCAGGATTCGGACCGCGGCCACGGCCGGCGCCGCCGCCACCAACCCTTACACCGACCGTTCTCGCCCTGACCCTTGCCGCGGTCGCCGGACTGATGGTCTTCATCTCCCTCGATGAGCTGATTCCGGGCTCATATGCGTATGGGTTCGAACACCTGAGTGTCATCGGCATCACATCCGGCATGGCCCTGATGGCCCTGTCAATCTGGCTGCTCCGGTAGTAGAACTGCCGCACCCGCCGGTCTGCGCGATAGGTCGGTTTCGGCGGCTGCGCTCCGGCGAGGTTGTATGTTCCGCCGGCGGCAAAGCCTCAGCGGTTCAGGTGGAGTTGCGAACCGGGGTTAGCGGGGGGACTTGGTTTTCTTCTTGGCGCTGGGACGGGCCTGTGACTTGAGCGCCTCGGCCTCGGTGATGAACTCGACCCTCTCTTCAAGCGTCTCGGGCGCGACATCGGCGCCGTTGGGCCAGGTGATTGTGCCGCCCGAGAGGCGGGCCTGCCGGAAGTAGAAGTAGGAGATGTCCTTGAGCGGGGCAAAGATCGGGCCAAGCTCAAGGTAGTCGGTGAAATCTACCTCGCCGGTGGCACCGCCGTCGAAGTTGACCCGATAGACATAATCCCGGCGGTAGGAGATGCTGATGATGTGCGCTACGCGAGTCATGGTGCGCTACTTCAAGGGGTCGATGGGGTGCAGCTTCCGCCCGGCGCGCACCGCTGTCCAGTTCTGTTCGAGGTCGTTGAAGTGGAGGTCGATCCAATCGCGGGCGAGCCCGAGAGCCGTGCGCGACCCAAGGTCACCGCGGATCACGTTGCCCTGGAAATCAAGTAATGCCCGGTCGTTCTGATACTCGACGTGGATGTGAGGGGGGTTGCGGTCCCAGTAGTGCATGCGGACCACGATCCCGAAGAACCTGGCGAGTTCAGACATGCGCGAGCATTTTGCGACGGAATCGCTGCAAAGTCAAGCAATGCCGCGTGTCTCCAAATCCGCATTTTCAGCGCCGGACCGGGGTCAGGACAGTGACCGTTTTCAAGTACTTGGGTCACCCCGGTTCAGAAGCGAGGGCCGCGGCGAGAGGCCGCGGCCACAATAGACTTGGGACACGATCCGGAATCCCGCCAGGCTTCCGGTCATCTCCCGCGTCGAGCCTAGCCGAGAATCGTCTTCAGGTCTTCGTCGACGGCCCTGACAGGGGTGATGCTGAACTTGTCTACGAGTATGTTCACGAGGTTCGGAGTGAGGAAGGCAGGGAGCGTGGGGCCGATGCGCATGTTCTTGATGCCGAGGGAGAGGAGGGTGAGGAGGACGGCGACCGCTTTCTGTTCGTACCAGGAGAGGATGATGGAGAGGGGCAGCTTGTTGACATCGGTGTCGAAGGCCTTGGCGAGGGCGAGCGCGATCTGGATGGCCGAGTAGGAGTCGTTGCACTGGCCGATGTCGAGGAGGCGCGGGATGCCCTCGATGTCACCGAGTTCGAGGTGGTTGATCTTGAACTTGCCGCAGGCGAGGGTGAGGATGACCGAGTCCTTGGGCACCTTCTGAGCGAACTCGGTGTAGTAGTTGCGGCTGGCTCTGACTCCGTCGCAGCCGCCGATGAGGAAGAAGTGCTTGATCTTGCCGGCCTTCACGAGGTCAATCACTTTGCCGGCGACCGACATCACCGCTTCGTGGCCGAAGCCCACCGTTATGGTTTTTTCCGGCCCGTCGGCGGCGAAGCCCGGGGAATTGAGCGCGGCGTTGATGACCGGGGAGAAGTCCTTGCGGGTGACGTGGGTGACGCCGGGCCAGGCAACGAGCCCGGTCGTGAAGATGCGATCGTAGTAGCTCTGCTGGGGCTTCTGGATGCAGTTCGTGGTCATCAAGATCGCGCCGGGGAAGTTGGGGAACTCTTTCTGCTGATTCTGCCAGGCGGTGCCGTAGTGGCCGGCGAGGTGCTTGTACTTGTTGAGTCCGGGGTAGCCGTGGCAGGGGAGCATTTCGCCGTGGGTGTAGACGTTGATGCCCTTGCCTTCGGTCTGCTTCAGTATCTCCTCCAGGTCCTTGAGGTCGTGACCGGATACAAGGATGGCCTTGCCGGCGACCGGGGTCACGCGGACTTGAGTCGGGGCCGGATGGCCATATGTTCCCGTGTTGGCTGCGTCGAGCAGTTCCATTACGCGGTAGTTCAGCTTGCCGGTATTCATCGACTCGCCGAGCAACTGGTCGGCGGTGAAACTGCCCGAGGCAAGCAGGTCGAGTTGGCGGTGGAACTCGGCGTAGATGGCGTCATCCTCTTTGCCGAGGACGTGCGCGTGGTCGGTGTAGGCGGCCGCGCCCTTAAGCCCGAAGAGAATCAGGTCGTGGAGGTCGGCGATGTCGTCACCCCAGTCCTGGTGTCGTTTCTGGATACCTTTATCGCGGCCCTGTTCCACCAGCGACTTTATGTCATTGGCAGGCACAAAGGCGGCAGGGCCGGACAGCTCTTCCGGGTTCTTGCCGGCTTTCTTTGCCGCTGTCTCATACAGGGCCCGAGCCCGGTCACGCATCTGCGCGGCCTTCTCGACCCAGCCCTGCAGCCGCGCCGGGTCGAAGTCGACGTTGGTGATGGTCGTGAACAGCGCCTCGGTCGTGAAGGCGTTGATCTCGGGGTCGGTTGAACCGAGCTCGCGGGCGCGGTGAGCGTACTGGGCCACGCCCTTGGTCGCGTAGACCAGAAGGTCCTGCAGGACGGCGCAGGTTTCGTCTTTGCCGCAGACGCCCTGGACCGTACAGCCGGTGCCTCTGGCGGTTTGCTCGCACTGGTAGCAGAACATGCTCATTCAATAACTCCTTTGAGGTTAGAGATAATCTTCATTCGGCCATCCGCGGGGGCCGGTCCGGCCTCGGTGTTTTGACTACGAGGAACTCGAGCCGGGTGCCGGTTTCATTCAGCACGCGATGGAAGGTCTCCTTCGGATGGGGCACGAGCGTGCCGGCCTCGGCCCGCACGCGCCCGGCATCGGACTCGATGGTCGCGGTGCCGGTAACAATGTAGAAGAGAGTGTCCACCGGCGAGGCGTGGCGCACGAGCGCGTGGCCGGCCGGCAGGTGGATGTGGACCACTTCGACGAGGGGAGAGGCGAAGAGGCGGTGGGCATCGAGGCCGTTCGGGTTGGGAACGACCGGCGACTCGTTGACCTTGATGGGCTTCATCTTACCTGCTTTCCGTCGACGTCGATGGTTACTTCTGCGAATGGTATGGTCCTGCCCGAGTCGGCAATCGCCTGCTTCGTGATGCGCACGAGCCCGGAGCAGCACGGCACGGTCATGTGCGCGACCAGCACCGACCTGGGCGAGTTCTGGCGGAAGATGGTCGTGAGTTTCTCCTGGTAGGCCTCGGCGTCGTCGAGCTTGGGGCAGGCGATGATGAGGATGCGGCCGGCGACGAGGTCCTCGTGGAAGTTGGGGTGGGATGAGCCGACGCAATCCGCGGAGATGAGGAGGTCGGCGTTCTTCAGGTAGGGTGCGCTCGGCGGTATCAGCGTCAGTTGTATCGGCCAGTTGCGAAGAGCAGAAGGGGATCGAGAAATCGAGGCATCAAGGGATCGAGTGGAGGAGCCGGACAGGTCGCGGACAGCGGAACCGGGGCAACCGGTAGGGATTTCGGATTGCAGATTGGAGATTGCGGATTGCGGGTTCAGCTCGCGGACGTGAGTGCCGGAGCAACCGCAGGCCAATGGCGATTGGCGATTGGCGACTGGCGATTGGTCGGCATCCGGAAGCGGAATGTCGTGCTGCTTGAGATAGGTGATGGCCGCGTTGTAGTAGTCGCAGGCGTTGTGGTCTTTCAGGTGCTTGAGGTGGGCGGCAATGGTATTGGGCCCTGCCTTCACAATGTTCTTCATCACCTTGGCCTCGTCATAGGGCTCGGCAAACCGTTCCTCCACGGTCATCGCACCGGTCGGGCAGTGACCGACACAGGCGCCGAGGCCGTCGCAGAACAGGTCGGAGACCAGACGAGCCTTCCCGTCTATCACCTGCAGCGCCCCTTCCGGGCAGTTGGGAATGCATTCCCCGCAGCCCGTGCATGTTTCCTCGTCTACCTTGATGATCTTGCGCTTACTTCCCATCCTTACCTCCGAATTCCCTGACCAGGTCGGTCAGATGTGTGCGTCCCAGGGTGCGAATCACGTCGCGGTTCAATCTACCGAAGTAACTGCTCAGCGCGCAGCCGCCCGCATCGCAGACCGGCTCGCCGAACAGGCAGGCGCGGGGCTGCATCGGTCCCTCGACTGCCTCGTAGATCTCGCGGAGCGATATCTGCCGGGCCGGACGGTTGAGCCGATAGCCGCCGGTCGGGCCGCGCGTGCCGGTGACGAGCCCCGCGTGCTCGAGCGCTACCATCACTTTGGCGAGATGAGCAGCCGATGCCTTGAGCCGGGCCGCTATTTCGCGGGTGCGGGTCATGGGTTCGGCTGCGGCCGCGATGACGGCCAGCGCGTGCAGGCCGAGGTTCGCCGCCTCCGAGACCCGGAACGGACCGGAACCGTTCTGACGTGGCGTATTAGTCATTTCGGTATCATAATACCGAAATACACCCGGGCTGTCAAGCGTTTTCCCTCGGGGGCAGGCAGCAGGAGGGGTTGGGATGTCCGGACGATGCAGAGTCCGGAATCCGGTGACCGGAATTCAGGAGAGGACGACGAACGTTGACGGTCCTAAGGGGCTACTGTCAGACCGAGCGGCTACTTCCCGGTGTAGAGGCCGGACTGGTCGACGTCTTTGGGCAGGTCGGGAGAGAATGCTGCCAGATTACGGACCAGCTCCGCGGTCGCTGAGGAGTCGACCGCGCAAATGGATACTTCGGCATGGGCGCAGGCCACGTTGCCCCGTATCCGCCACTGCCCGACTTCGGTCCAAGCCGGCGACGAGAACCACTCACGATAGACGATGGCGACCGCCGCGCGTTCCTGCCGGGCGCGGGTGAGCGCCGACTCATCGGTGTACCGGTGCTGCAGTTTGAGGCTGGCGAGTTCCTGGTCGGCAAGGCCCCAGAGGTCGACCAGCTTCACGTCGGCCAGGAATGATACCGCGCCGATATCGTTGACCGCGACGGCCCGGCCCGGGTAGAACCGGTTGAGAAACCGGCCCATCTGGTACTGCTGTTCGTAGATGTTCTTCGTCGCCTGGGGCAGGGTGAACAGGAACCTCGCCGCCCGGATTGCGATGGGACTCGCGACCAGCACGAGCAGCAGCGCCACGGCCACGCGGCGCGGCGATAACGGCGGTCGGGTGCGGAGTTCAGGCCGGAGTTCCCATGCCGCCACCAAGATGGCGGTCAGGCCGATGAGCACGAGATAGGCATCGTAGCGGTAAAGCCAGCCGGCCTGCGCGAAGTTCAGGTGCAGGAGCGCTGTGCCGATGAAGAGCGCCAGGGCATAGCTGCTCGCGCTCCGGGTGGGACTGGCGCGTGTCCGGAGTGCCAGCAGGACCGCGGCGATGATCAGTAGCAGGAGGAGATGCGGGCTCTTTCCGGCGTTGGCCCAGCCGTTGTATCCGACCAATGTCTGAACCATTCCCTTGAGGCCGAGGCCGGGCAGCGAACCCTTGAGCAGCACGCTGTTCGGCAGGAACAACCCGCCCTTGGATATCGACCATATGCCGTAGGCGACCGGTGGAATGGCGGCTGCGGCTGCGACCGTCGACGCGGCAAGGAACCGGCGGTTCAGCAGGAACAGCAGGCCGAGCACGAATGCGAGGAACAGACCTTCATACCTGACCGCGGTCACGAGTGCGGACAGAGCCGCCAGCAGAAGCCCGGTGCCGAGCGACAGCCGCCGTTCGGAACTGAGAATGCGGGCCGCGAACCAGACCAGGCCGATGGAAAGGGCAGCTTGCAGAGCATGCTCCATTCCCATGAACGCGAGAGGCGGCAGCGGAGCCAGGAGGATGGCCAGGAGGCATCCGGCGAAGACCCGGCGCCGGCCGGCAGTGCGGTTTAGAACGGAGTACACGACTATCACTGCGAGTGTGCCGCAGATGAGGCTCAGGATGAACGGCGTCACCGCGTTGACCCCGAACAGCAGATAGGTGCCGGCGATGAGCAGGGTCCACAGCGGCGAGGAGGATGAACCCGAAAATCCATAGCGTGTCACACCCCAGGTACGGTGCAGCGCGAGGTTCTTCGCCATTGCCATCTGGATGTAGGTGTCGTCGAGCGGGTAGGTCAGATGTCCGGAGGTGAGGATGAGGGACAGGACCAGGAACAGTGCCAGGCTCAATCCGAAGAGCGCGAGGGTCGCGAAGAGCGGCCAGTGACGCGTACCGGATGGCCCGCTCACGTACGTGTCTCCGCTGCGGCAAGGAGACTGCGGGCGATGGTTTCGGCGCCGTTGATGGTGTGTTTGCCCCAGCCGTTCCGAGCCATCGCGACGAGGCGGCCCTCACGGCGCAGCTTGTCGATCTTTTCACCGAGGCCGGCGGCGTCGGCCGTGGTCGCGAGCGGCAGGCACGTGCCTTGCTCCGAGGCAAACGCGAAGTTGGCGGCGGCAAATGGGCCGATGTTGGGCAGCAGCGCAAACATCGGCAACCCAAGGCCGACCGTCCAATTCGTCCGTTCGTGCGCGGCGGTGACGATCAGGTCGATATCCGGCAGGACCTTCGCGACGGCTGAGGTCGAGGCCTGGCGGGTGCGGGCCCAGATTACCCGGGTTGAGCCCTCAACCGCCCACTGTCGGCGGAGCGCCATTTGAACCTTGGCTGCCTTCAGCATACCGGTGCCCCAGGCGATGATTGCTTTGTGGCCGGCGAGGGTGACCGAGGCGGCAGCAGTCGTGATGCTGACGGCGTGAGGCCTGGGTTCGGCGCCCGAGGCGAAGAAACCGGCTGTCAGCGGCTGGTCGGAATCGAACCGGGCGAGCCGGGCCGCGAATGCAGACTCGGCCTTGTCGGCGAGTTCCGGTTCAACCACGAGTCCCGTGACATGGACGGCTGACGGCCGGCAACCGGCGGCCAGGAGCTTCCGACGTGTCGATTCCAGTGGGACAAACGTGCGCCACGCTGCCGGGACCGCGGAGAGCCCGGGCGCGGCGATCTCGCAGTGGAGATAGGCCACGCGGCAGACCGGGGCGAGAATCTGGGCGAGCAGCGGATGGTCGACCAGGCAGATTCCCTCGTAGCCGGCAAAGGTCTTGCGCAGGCTTGAGCCGAGCAGGCTGAGTTGGAGTCCGGACGGCCGTGCGTCGGGAGAGCGGAGATGGTTGTACAGCCAGGTTGCGACACCGCCGCGAGAGCCGAGCTTGTAGCCGAGGCGGGCAAGTCGCCAGGCGAGTCCGGAAGTGCCGGCGCAGAGCTCCGGCACCGCCAAGTGCGGGACATGACCGGAGTCCTTCGATGATTCCGGATCGTGTCCCAAGCCCGATGTCGCGGCGGACTGCAATCGAGCAATCGCCAGCAGGACCGAATCGAGGTACGACGGGTGGCCGCGGCCGACTTCGGAGCAGACCGAAACGAGCGGCGGCCGGCCATTGGCGAGCAGCGAGGGCCGGATGGGCGGGGTCATTTGTGCTCCATTTGCACGCCCAACGCCGCGTTGATGGCCGGGTCGGTCAGCCATGGGAGGTAGCGCTCGTCGCCGGCGAGGTAGACCTTGAGGAAAGCAGCCATGAGGGCTCTTACTGCCTTCAGTTGTACGATACGGTCGAACGGCTCGAATCGGTCCTCGATCCAGGATGTGTAGTCGAGAAAGCCGTTGTGGCCGCCGGCGCGCACAAGCGCATAGTAGCTGGGCGACGGGCACGGCTCAAAGAACTCGCGGCGAACGGCAGCAGGAGGGGCCGAGCGGTCGTTCGCGCCGGCGATGGCCAATGACGGCACGCGAAGGCTTTCCGGGTGCACCTGTCGGGAGATTCGGTAGGGCGCGAGGCCGACAACCGCCTTGACATTGCCGGTCTTGTCGAGCTGAGCGGCGAGGAATGCGGCACCTCCGCCCATCGAATGGCCGGCGAGCGCAATCCGGTGCGGGTCGATGTGCATTTCCGGCATGCGGGCAAGGCTGACGACGAAGTCGGTTGCCGCCCGCATGTCATCGGCCGCCGGCGCCAGCGACCGGAACAGGCCCGGGTCGCGGTTTGCCGGAACCAGCACGCAGAAGCCGTGAGACGCAAGGCGCCGGCAGATGCTGTCGTAGCGGCCCGCCCCGGCAAGATAGCCGTGGCCGAAGACGACCATTGGCATCCGGTCTGCTGGTACACCGTCGGAAATGGGACGATAAAGTATGCCCTTCATCGTCCCGCGCCCGCGCGGTATGTCGACGTCGAGCATTGCCACGGCGAAGGGTCCGGCCGAGTCAGGCGGAGCGAAGTCAGCGGAAGCAGAAGCGCAAATAGCAGTGGCCAGCAGCAGAGCCGAGGTCATTTGAGGAACTTGGAGAAGCGCCGGTCGGCGAGTTCGCGGCCCGGGGTCTGACAGGTCGGGCAGTAGTATAGAGTAGATTCGCTGTAGCTAACACGCTTGACCGGAGTTGAGCAGGCCGGGCACGGCTGGTCGAGCCGGCTGTGCACCCGCAGGAATGTGCGGTCCTTCCGTTCAGGCAGGCGGTCCAGCGCGCGCAGGTGCACGATAGCGTCCTGCAGCACCCTCTTCGTGGCCGTGTACAGGCGAATGGTCTCCTCAGGCTTGATGGCGGTTGAGAGCGCGAACGGGGAGAGTCGCGACTCGAACAGAATCTCATCGGAGAAGCAGTTGCCAATGCCGGCGATAGCCGACTGGTCGGTCAGGAATCGCTTGAGTGTGCGGGAGCGGCGCTCAAGGGACCGTTTGAGTTGCGCAAGTGTGAAGTCAGGGCTGAGTGGGTCAGGTCCGAGCCGGGCAACGATGTCTATTTTGCGCGGGTCGGTGACGAGGTAAATGCTCAGACGGTGATGAGTCGTGTCTTCGATGACGCGCAGGTCTTCGTCGCGGTCGAGGCGCAGGACAAATGCGTGCAGGCGATTGAGCGGCGCGCGGGCGGGACCGAACGCGAACCGACCCGAGAGCATGAGGTGGATGCAGAGATGAAGGGGAGAAGGGGGAAGGGGAAATGAAGCAGCAGGAGGAGGAAATGTCGAAGTGGTGAGGGGAGAGGGAGACGGCGAAAGGGGTACTGCCGAAGTGGTGGGAGGAGCGGGTGAGGCTGGCGCACAACGTTCGAAGGAGATGCAGATGACCTTGCCGAGGCGTGAGACCGAGCGCACGTGCCTGCCCGCGATGGATTCGACCGGCGGTGACACCGTCTTCAACGCCACCGGCGAACGGACCATGGCCGAGCTGACAACCCTCCCGGCCAGCGCGAGCCGCAACCGGTCCTTGGTCACCTCGAGTTCGGGCAGTTCAGGCACATCTGAAGATAGGCGATGCCGCGCCGGGCGTCAAATCCTGCTACAGGTCTGCAGCGAGGTGCGTCCGAGCTTTACACGCGCCCTTTTGCGCGCGATAATACGCGTTCATGCACTGGCACGACCTGGACTTTGATCTCGACGAAGCCAAGCCTACCGGCAAGGCCGGGACGTACGTCCGGCGGCTGTGGCCGTTCTTCCGGCCCTACCTCAGGCTCCTGGCCGCGGCCGGCGCACTGATACTCGTCACGACCGGGCTTGGGTTGTTGGGGCCGGTGCTGCTCAAGCGGGCGATCGACGTGAACATCGGGCACGGCGACCTCCGCGGCCTCGCCGTGACATCGCTCTTGTACCTCGGTATCCAACTGGTCAGTCTGAGCGCGGGCTACTTTCAGCAGGTCTGGCTTGCACTCGTCGGCGAGCGCGGGGCGGCCGACCTGAAGCAGGCGCTGTTCCAGCACGTGCTCGACCTGCCGATGTCCTTCTTCGATAAGACTCCGGCCGGCAAGCTCATCTCGAGGGTGGAGAGCGATACCGAGGCGCTGAAGATGCTGTTCACCCGGACGTCGGTCGTGCTCTTGCAGAGCATCTTGATGCTCGTCGGGATGAGCATCATTATGGGCGTGACAAGCCTGAAGCTGTTTCTTTTGGTGCTGGTGCTGCTGCCGCCGTTCGTGGTTGCCTTCTGGCTGTTCCAGAAGAAGGTGCGGCCGGTCTACATCAAGGTGCGCCGGACCGTGGCCGAGACGAACAACCTCGTGAGTGAGACGCTCAAGGGTCTGCCGGTGGTCCAGGTCTTCTGCCAGCAGCGGCGCTTCGCCGAGCGGATGGATGACCTGAACCGACTGAAGTACAGGGGCGAGTTGAAAGCCTCGATACTGTGGTCTTCGGTCTGGATGCTCGTCGACCTCGGCGAGTTATTGGGAACCGGGCTGGTGCTGGGCATCGGCGGAGCTTGGGCGCTTGAAGGGCAATTGACCATCGGTACGCTGTTCCTGTTCGTTTCGTACATCTCCCGGCTGTTCGGACCCCTGCGGGCCATCTCCGACCAGATTAACGTGATGCAGCGCGCCTTCGCGTCGGCCGAGCGGACATTCCAGGTACTGGACCAGGGGCCGGAACCGGCCGGCACACCGACGCGGGAACCGTTCCGGCTGACCGAGGCGATTCGCTGCGAGAACCTGAACTTTGCGTACGACGGAGAGAATCTGGTTTTGAGGGACGTAAGCCTGGTCGTGCACAAAGGGGAGAAAGTCGCGCTGGTCGGCGAGACCGGCGGCGGCAAGACGTCGATTGTCAACCTGCTGATGAAATTCTACCTGGCCCAGTCGGGCCGGATTCGCTGCGACGGCGAGGACCTGACGGCGATGGACAAGCATCGGATCCGCTCAGCGGTGGGTTTCGTGCCGCAGGAAGTGGTGATGTTCCCGGGGTCGGTCCTCGACAACCTGCGGCTCTTCGACGAATCGATTCCGCGCGAACAGGTGGTCGAGGCGGCGCGCCGAACGCGGATTCATGAGTCAATCTCGAGATTCGCGCAGGGCTACGATACCGTGCTGACCGAGGGCGGGGCCAACTTCTCGCTGGGTGAGCGGCAGCTACTCGCTTTTGCCCGGGCGCTGGTAAGGGATCCGGAAATCCTGATCCTCGACGAGGCGACCTCGTCGGTCGACCCGCATACCGAGCACCTGATTCAGGAGGGGCTGGAGGAGCTGCTGAAAGGCCGGACGGCGATCATCGTCGCCCACCGGCTGGCCACGATCCGGATGGTGGACCGGGTGCTTGTGGTCCACAAGGGCCGGATTGCGGAGCAGGGCACGCACGAGGAGCTGCTCGCGCGCGAGGGCATCTACTCGCGGCTGTACCGGCTGCAGTACGTAGGAGTAGGTCAAGGTTAAGGTCAAGATGGGCAGAATCGACTCCTCCGTTTCTCAACCTCAGCCTCAAGCTGAACCTAAGTCCGTCGGGAGCCTCAGGATCGTGTTCGACTTCTGGCGCGAACGGCCGGGCTGGGCAATCGGGCTCGTCGTCGGCACCATCGCGGCCACGGCGACCGCCATGGTGTTCCCGTACCTCCTGCGCATGATCATCGACGGGATCCGGCGCGGCATCACGCAGCGTGAACTCATCAGGTACGTGCTGTTCCTGGTCGGTTTCGGGCTACTGCGCGTGGTCGGCGATGTGCTGTTGCCGTTCTCCCGCGGCCGGATCAACGAGCTGTATGCGTGGAAGGTGAGGAGCAAGGTCTTCCGCCGGGTGCTCGACATGGGGCACACCTTCAGCGCCCGGTATCCGACCGGCGACGTGATGGAACGCCTCGACCACGACATGGGCGAGCTTTCCTGGTTCGCCTGCTCCGGGATGTTCCGGTTCGTGTCGGCCGGGTTCACGGTGCTGTTCGCGCTCATCATCATGCTGCGGATGAACCCGTCGCTGACGCTCGTCACCGTCGTGCCCATCGGTCTCGGCGTCTTCGTCTGGACGCGGCTCGGGCCGCTGGTCTACTCGTGGTTCATGAAATGGCGGCAGAAGATATCGGAGATCAACAATCAGTTGGAGTCGGCATTCACCGGCATCCGGCTGGTGAAATCCTACAGCATGGAGGAGAAGCTCGGGCGGAAGTTCCGCGGCACGCTCAACGACCGCGTTGCGGTGGCCATGGGCGAGGCGCGGACCGAGGCGAAGATCGGAATCCTGTACAACGCCATCGGCGAGCTCGCGACGCTGCTCGTGCTCTGGATCGGCGGCGTACTGGTGGTGCAAGCCCACCTGACGCTCGGCGAGTTCGTCGCCTTCAATGCCTACATCATGATGCTGCTCGGCCCGATGTACGACATCGGCAATCTGTTCGTGTCCGGGCGCAGGGCACAGGGCGCAGCCGAGCGCGTCGGTTCGCTCCGAACGCACCCGACCGAGGTCGCGCCGCCGCCGCACCCAAAGCAACCACAGGCGGGGGAACTCCGGCTGAACCACGTGTCATTCGCATACGGGTCAAGGACTGTGCTGCAGGACGCGGACCTGGTCTTTGCTCCGGGACGGAAGGTGGGTATCGCCGGAACCGTCGGCTCGGGCAAGAGTACGATTTTCTGGCTGCTCTTCCGCGGCGCTGACCCGCAGCAAGGCGGTGTGACTCTTTCCGGGCAGGATATCCGCGAACTGGAACTCGATGCATACCGAACGCTGTTCGGCTACGCACCGCAGGAGGCGACGCTCTTTTCGGATACGGTGCGGGGCAACATCGCATTCGGCCGCAAGAACGTTACCGAGGAGCAGTTGCAGGCGGTCGTTGCCGGCGCGGAGTTGTCGGTTGACGTCGCCGGATTCCCGAAGGGGCTCGACGAAATGCTCGGCGAACGCGGCACGCGGCTCTCCGGCGGACAGAAGGAGCGCGTTGCCATCGCCCGGGCGCTGCTCGGCCGTCCGCCGGTGATGGTCTTCGACGATGCCACCTCCGCGCTCGACGCCGAGACCGAGCGGGAACTGGTCAACCGGCTGATGAACCAGCTACCCGGTGTCACCGTTATCATCGTCTCGCACCGGCTCTCGGTACTGAGCGTCTGCGACTGGGTCTACGTGCTCGACGCAGGCAAGGTGAAGGAACAGGGAACGCACGAAGACCTGCTTACAAAGCAGGGGCTTTACTGGAAGCTCTACCAGCGGCAGTTGATCAGCGAAGAGCTTGAGAAGCTATAGGTCCTATAGGGCCTATA
>Ga0172371_10004538_pt1 | contig 20955 bp, 21 predicted proteins | sample Lak12m_FD_114543 | JGI IMG/M metagenome (GOLD analysis project Ga0172371, IMG submission 114543) | Freshwater microbial communities from Kabuno Bay, South-Kivu, Congo - kab_022012_12m | ecosystem: Environmental > Aquatic > Freshwater > Lake | place: Democratic Republic of the Congo: South-Kivu... | reverse complement strand
GAGGAACTTTACTAATTGCATTTTTTGCCTTTGGGACGATTGCTTTTTTCCAAGGCAAGTACGACCTGGTGGCATTTTTAAGCGTAATCTGCGGTAGCTTAATGGCTTTCTTGTGGTTTAATGTTTATCCCGCCAGATTTATTATGGGTGACACGGGGTCAATGGGCCTGGGGGTGCTTTTGGCCATTGTCGCTTTTTTAACTAATTCTATTTTTTTAATGGCGCTGATTGGTTTTGTATTTATGGCGGAAGCCGTTTGCCTGTTTTTGCAGTTGCTTTGGAGGAAATTCTTTCACAAAAAACTTTTTTTATCCGCTCCTGTTCACCATCATTTTCAAGCCTTAGGTTGGCCTGAAACAAAAGTTACCATGCGCTTTTGGATAATTGGCGCGGTGGCCGGCATTGTTGGCGTTATCATCTATTTTATAGGTTAATTTTTTTACATATGTACAATTTAATAATAAAAAATGCTCTGGTGGCCGACGGTAGTGGAAATGAGCCAAAAATACTTGATGTCGCCATACAAAACGACGAGGTCACAAACATAGCGCCTAAAATAGATTCTTCCGCGCAAAGCGTCATAGACGCTAAAGGTAAAGTATTAGCGCCGGGTTTTGTTGACCCACAAAACCATAGCGATAGCTACTGGCAACTGTTTGATAATCCGTCTTTAGACAGCCTTATAACCCAGGGGTTTACAACTATCCTAACCGGTAATTGCGGTGGCAGCTTGGCTCCTCTACTCAGCCATGAGGCTTTGTTGTCGGTCCAAAAATGGCATAATTTAGATGCGGCAAATATTAACTGGCAGTCATACAGCGAATATCTTGATGTCCTGGAAGGAAAAAAATTTGCATGTAATGTTGCCGGCTTAGTCGGGTACTCAACTTTGCGCCGTGCTATTGTGGGAGACCAAATTCGTTCTTTGGAAAAAAATGAAATTGCGGCGTTAAAAGTTGCCTTGGAAGAAAGTTTAAAAAAGGGCGCTTTTGGGCTTTCCAGCGGTTTGTCCTATGCGCACGAAATTATAATTTCCGAGTTGGAACTTTACGAGTTGGCTAAAATAATCAAGGCAAAAAATGCTTTATTTTCCATTCATTTGAGAAGCGAAGGCCGTGAGATAGTCGAAGCCGTAGACGAGGCTATTGATATTGCCAAAAATACCGGCGTTAATTTAAAAATTTCACATTTAAAAATCCGCAACGAAACCAATTGGGGGAAATTCGGAGAGACTTTGGAACAAATTGAAACGGCTTATCACCAGGGAACCAATATTCATTTTGATGTTTATCCTTACGATACAACTTGGCAGGCTTTATATTCTTACCTTCCTAAGTGGTCAATAGAGGGGGGAAGAACCATAATGTTAAAACATTTCTCCGATCCGACCCAAAAAAATAAAATTCTACTGCATTTAAATAATTTGGATGTTAAATTTTCCTCTATGCAAATTGCGTCCACCGCCAGCAAACTCAGTTTTGCCGGAAAAACCATTGGTCAGGTGGCAAAAAATTTGGGAGTTTCTTCCGAGCAAGCGGTTTTAAACATTATTGAAAACGGGGGCAGCGAAGTTTTGGTCTTTGAAAAAAACTTGGATCAAGAACAGGTAAATAAGCTCACCCTTCACCCGCTGTCGTTTTTAGGCACCGACGGAGCAGGTTTCTCCGGTGTCTTTAGCGGTAAGCTGGTTCACCCAAGATGCTTCGGCACAGCGGGAAAATTTTTAAATTACGCGCTGGTTACAAAAAAACTTCCCCTAGAAAAGGCAATTAAGAAATTAACTTCTGGGCCGGCAAAAAAAATTGGACTCCGGAAAAGAGGGGAAATTAAAGTTGGGAACTATGCGGATTTGGTTATTTTTGATCCAACAAAAATAAATGACACCGCGACTTACGAAAACCCGTACCAATTTACCTCCGGGATAAATTTTGTATTTGTAAACGGTCAAGCCGCCATAGCGGAAGGCAAAATTACCGGCCAACTGGCCGGACGGACATTAAGAAAAAATTAATGGCGATAGGCGATTTAAAAAATAAACTTATTGCCGTTTTGGGTTTTGGGCAAGAAGGGGAGGCAACTACTGCTTACTTAATAAAACACGGCATTAAACCCGTGTTGTTTGATCAGAAACCATGGGATCAATGGCCCAAAGATACGCAGGATAAAATTAAAGCTTTAGGCATACATTTTATATTTGGACCGGATGCTTTTTTGGAATTAAAAGGCTTTGATATTATTTTCCGTAGCCCCGGCATTTCGCTTGCCAAGATCCCAAAATTCAATTCTGATATTCGAATCACCAGCCAAACTAAATTCTTTTTCGAAAATTGTCCGGCAAAAATTATTGGCGTGACCGGTACGAAAGGCAAAGGGACTACGGCAACTTTAATATCGGAGATGTTAAAGTTGCAATGTCAAATGTCAAATTTCAAATACCAAACCTACTTAACCGGGAATATTGGGAAAGTCCAACCGCTGGAGATTGTGGATAATTTAACGGCAAACGATTGGGTAGTCTATGAGCTTTCCAGTTTTCAATTGCAAGATTTAAATAAAAGCCCACACATTGGTGTTGTGCTTATGACTACTTCCGAGCATTTAGATTATCATAAAGATGATTCTGAGTACGTAGAAGCAAAATCTGCAATTATAAAGTATCAAGACACGGATGATGTTGCAATTATTAATGCGGATTATCAAAATTCGGGCAAGATTGGCCGGCTCGGCCAAGGTAAGAAGCTATTTTGTAGCCGGCGGACAACGCAAGGGGATTGCTATGTTGAAAACAATATTTTATTTTTGAAGAACTCGGACTTTCAATTTAATTTAAATGAACTTGGACTAGTCGGACCCCATAATTATGAAAATGCCTGCGCTGCTGTGCTTGCGGCCAAATCAGCCGGCTGCAGTAATGAGGCAATAAAGAAAATCTTGCGGGAATTTAAAGGGCTTAAGCACCGTTTGGAATTTGTGGATAAAAAAAACGGGATTAAGTTTTATAATGATTCCTTTTCAACTACTCCGGAAACAGCAATTGCGGCTATTAAAGCTTTCACGGAGCCAGAAGTTTTGATTTTAGGAGGATCTTCAAAAAAATCCGATTTCTCCCAATTAGTTAAACAAATTTCCATTACAAAAAATTTAAAGGCAATCATTTTAATTGGCCAAGAAGCAACAAAATTAAAAGAACTTTTAGCTAACCAATACTCCGGACCGGTTTTGGAAGGAGCAAATAGTTTAATTGAGGTTTTTGCCCAAATAAAGACTATTGGCCAAAACGGAGACGTAGTATTGTTTAGCCCTGCCTGCGCCTCTTTTGACTGGTTTAAAAATTATGTTGACAGGGGAGAACAATTTAAAAACTTAGTATCTAAATTTAATTAATGAAAAATTTAAAAGCTAAAAATAAGAAAATTGACTACTCGCTTTTATTTACCGTGCTTGCTCTACTGACTTATGGTCTGGTTGTTTTATACTCCGCGTCAACTGTTAATTCTTTTAATAATTTCGGGAATACCACACACTATATTATCCACCAGCTTACTTACGGTGCAGGCCTTGGCCTTATTGCCCTATATGTTTGCAGTAAAATAGATTACCACGTTTGGCAAAAATATTTATCTTTTTTAATTTTTGCCAGCTTATTTTTATTAGCTTTGGTTAAAGTCCCCGGTTTAAGTTTTTCTTCCGGTGGGGCGACCCGCTGGGTTCACTTAGGACCGATAGTCTTTCAGCCGGCGGAGTTGGCAAAACTGGTTATTATTTTCTATTTGGCTTCCTGGGTAGATAAAAAAAAGGCGCACCTACATGATTTTTATTTTGGACTGCTTCCTTCATTGCTCATTGTCGGCCTTTTTGCTTCATTAATTCTTTGGCAACCGGATTTAGGAACAATGCTGGTTTTACTGCTGGTGGCTTTTTTTATGCTATTGGTTGCGGGAATTCCCTGGAAATATGTTATGTATAGTGCCATAGCCGGATTTTTAAGTCTTTACTTACTAATTAAAATAGAACCTTACCGCGTTCGCAGACTTTCAACATTTTTTGACTCTAGTATAGACCCAAGTGGAATTAGCTATCAAATAAATCAAGCTCTCCTTGCAATTGGTTCCGGAGGTTTGTGGGGTTTGGGCTATGGACTTTCCATGCAAAAACACAATTATCTTCCGGAGGTGATGTCCGATTCTATTTTTGCGGTACTTGCGGAAGAACTGGGCCTAGTGAGATCTTTGGTGGTCATTACACTTTTTTTATTATTTATGGTTAAGGGTTTTCAAATCACAAAAAATGCTCCGGACACTTTTGGAAGAATGACCGCTTTCGGTATTACCGCCTGGATTACCTTGCAAGCCGCAGTAAATATTGGAGCCATTGTCGGCTTACTCCCGCTAACAGGAATTCCGTTGCCTTTTTTTTCTTACGGGAGTTCCTCGCTTATTGCTAACTTGGCAGCAGTCGGTATATTATTGAATATTTCCAGTTTTAGTCAAAAACTTAAATCATAACCGGGGGGGAAATCTTGTATGGCCAAAGTTAAAAAAATTAAAATATTTATTCATAACCGCGGTTTCATTTCTGCGTTTTTTTCACCGGTGGAAATAAAGCGAGCATGGACAAAGTTTTTCACCAAGGCTATATATGAATTGTTTTATTTTATCGGACTGATCGTAATTTACATATCGCGATTTTTTAAAAACATTATTGTTAAGGCCTGTTTTCACACCGGTAATGTTATTTTTACTGCCATAACAAAAACTTTTGAAGCAGTAAAAAATGATGTATTAAACACACTGTATAATTTTCCCAAAAGATTCCGTTTAATTTTTAGCAAGCAATTCGCCAGATCCTTTTTAATTTTTTTCATAATAATTTTAGCCGGCACGGCAGGAATCCATTCGTTGAATTTGGTGGCAAAAGGTCTTGGGTTTAAGAATAAAATTTTAAACACCGCATTCCTAGGTAATTATTACTTATCGAGTGCTAAAGAATCTTTGCTAAAGCAAGATATTTCCGAGGCTGAAAATGCTTTTGCCAAAGCTTACCTGACTTTTAGTCGCGGACAGGAGCAACTAAACGAGGCAAATAATAGTTTTGCTTTATTGCTTAATCTTATTCCTCAGAAAAAAGACGCTGACAGAATAATAAAGGCCGCCGGTCTCGTTTCCCAAGCGGGAACGCAATTTATTTCTTTAGAAAAAGATTTAAACCAAATTTCACTTAGCGCCGGAGGAATTAACGCAGGCGACCGGCCGACCGCAGAACTTCTAAGAAACATCAACGACAACTTAAAACAGGCTTTAGAAAAAATCACTTCCGCCCAAAATGAAGTTGCAAAAATTAATTCTGGGAATATTCCCGAAGCCAACCGACAAAATTTCCAGCAGTTAAAATCCCAGCTTGATATTTTGGCTTTTGCTTTAGAAAATTTTAACGAAGTCTTTACTTTGGCCAAAAACCTTGTTTTGGGAGAAAAAAATATTTTAATTCTTTTTGAAAACAACAACGAACTTCGCGCTTCCGGCGGATTTATCGGCACTTACGGCAACTTAAAAGTCAACGACGGGAAAATTCAAAATATTACGGTTAGCAGCATTTACGATCTGGATGGGCAGCTGACGGAAAGCATTAAACCACCCAGCCCAATGCTAAATGTCAACACAAAATGGTACATGCGGGACAGCAACTGGTTTACCCATTTTCCGCAAAGTGCTAAAATTATCAGTAACTTTTATGAAAAGGAGGGTGGCGAAACGCCGGATTTAATAATTGCAATGACCCCTGATTTGATTATAGATTGGCTAAAAATTACCGGGCCGCTGTTTCTGCCCCATTATGGGTTAACCTTAACGCCGGATAATTTTATTGAACAGACCCAGGTTGCTACAACTTTAAACGAAAATTCTCCTATTAACGCTCCTAAACAAATTTTGGCCGATTTGGTGCCTTTGCTGCTGCAAAAACTTAGCGAAACGGACAGCGTGGCTTGGCCCCAAATAATCCAAAGCCTGCAAAATAACCTGAGCCAAAAGCAAATAGTTCTATACGCAAAAGATCCGGAACTGCAAAATGAACTGTCAACCTTTCACTGGGAGGGAGGAATACTACCCTCATCGCGTGATTACTTGTCGGTGGTTTCCAGTAATCTTGGCGGTACAAAAAGCGATCTTTACATAGAACAAAAAAATGAACTCAAAACCACTATCTCACAGCAAGGGGATATAACAAATGAATTGACTATCACCAGAGTAAACCGTCTGCCGAATTTAGAAGGCACAGAAAATACAAGCTTTGTAAGAATTTTCGTTCCGCAGGGGAGCAAGCTGGTAAGCGTTTTAGGTTTTGATTATAAAAATTTAGAATTCCCCCCGGACGAAAATTATAAAATTGACAGCGATGTTTTGAATTGGGAAAAACATTCTTTGCGCGATGTGCTTTCCGGCACTACAATCGGCCAGGAAGCGGAAAAAACTTTCTTTGGCAACTGGCTGACTGTCAAAGGCGGGGAGAGCCGTACTGTAAAAATAATTTACCAACTCCCGTTTAAACTTAACGGAATTGATAACCACAGTCTTTTACTACAAAAACAAATTGGACAAACTTCCCAAAATCTAAATTGGGACATAACTTTTTCCGGTAGAAGCTTGGCTTGGAAAAATTTTGACCCCACCATTATGGAGACCGGCAGGCTGTCTCATGATATAATTCTAAACAAAGATTACTTTTTTGGCTTGGTTCTGACTAAACAATAGTTTTTTGTATGATTAAAAAATTCAAAACTTTTGAAAAAAACTTTACAATAGCCAAAGCAGCCACAATAGTGGGTTTTTTTACGCTGATTACCAAACTGGTAGCCATCTATCGCGAAAAATTATTTGCCAGCACATTTGGTCAAGGCCCGATTTTGGACAGTTATTTTTCAGCCTTTCGTATTCCGGACTTTATTTCCAATCTATTTATTTTAAGTACGCTGTCAGTCGCTTTCCTGCCGCTTTACGCCGGATTATTAACAAAAGACAAGGAAAAAGCAAACCAGCTCGCCAATACAATATTAAACACATCGGCGCTTTCCATAGCCGGCTTTTGTTTAATTCTATATACGGTTTCAAGGCCCCTCACTCATTATTTGGTTCCCGGCTTTACTGACGGACAATTCGAAGACACTTTGCGCTTAACCAGGCTTTTTTTACTCTCGCCGATTCTGTTTACTTTCTCAACCATTTTTGGCGGTATACTGAATGCCAAAAAGAAATTTTTTATTTCCAGCTTTGCGCCAATCCTTTATAATTTTGGGATTATTTTTGGGGTAATTTATTTCTATCCGCATTTTGGGATTATTGGCCTTGGGTATGGCGTAATTGCGGGAGCGGTTATTCAATTACTGCTCCAACTAACAGCTTCTGTTTGGGAAGACTACAAATATAGATTAAATTTTAACATCCGTTCGGAAGATTCCAAAAAACTTTGGAAACTTTATATCCCGCGAATTTTTGCTTTTGATTTATCTAACATAACTTTACTACTCGGTACCATTATTGGATCAGCCTTAGTCCCGGGCTCCATAACCGCCCTAAACCAAGCTTACAACCTACAGGCCGTGCCGATTGGCATTTTTGGCTATTCCATTGCCGTGGCAGCTTTCCCAGTTCTGTCCGAACATTTTGCCCGGCAGGATTACAAAGCCTTTACCACAACACTGCGGCGTAGCATCAACCAAATGATGTTTTTTATTATTCCCGTATCCGTACTTACCCTTATTTACCGTGCTTATGAAGTTAGAATTATTTTGGGTTACGGCAAGTTTGATTGGAACGATACAATCCGAACTTTTCAAATTTTAGGAATCTTTAGCTTTTCATTCATTAGCCAATGCTTAACTACTTTGCTCGGCCGGGCATTTTTTGCCCGTCAAAATACAAAAATTCCGGTGGCAATAAACATTTTTGCTATTGTAATTAACACAATTTTTGGAATAATTTTAGGCAATGCTTACGGTGTTATAGGCCTGGCGGTTGCTTTTGTTATCGCCAGTATATTTAACGCGGCTGTGCTGTATATTTTACTTCGAAGACAGTTAGAAAAAGACGTGCCCAAAAACGAAGAAGGTATTTTAAATTTCTTTGACAGAGATCTTTATACCTCAATTGTCAAAATTTGCACTGCTAGTATTATAATGGGGATTATTTCCTACATTGGATTAAAATTTATGGGCCAATTCGTTGACACTCATACGGTTATCGGCCTTGTTATCCAATGCGGCGTTTCCGGCCTGCTTGGAATATTCGGTTTTTTTATTTCCGCCCTCCTAATGGCTATTCCAGAAGCTCAATCCGCTCTGGATTTCGTGCGTAGAAAATGATAAAATAACAGTTCTATGGATCTGTCTAACATAAGAAATTTTTGTATTATTGCTCACATAGATCACGGCAAGTCAACTTTGGCTGACCGGCTTTTAGAATATACCCATACCGTGTCCCTACGGGAGATGAAAGACCAACTGCTAGACCAGATGGATTTGGAACGCGAACGAGGGATTACCATTAAATTGCAGCCGGTTCGTATGAATTATGAATTGGATGCCCATCAATACATCCTAAATCTTATTGACACTCCCGGCCACGTAGATTTTACATACGAAGTTTCCCGTTCGCTAAATGCCTGTGAAGGCGCAATTTTGGTTGTTGATTCAACTCAAGGTATAGAAGCGCAAACCTTAGCCAATGTCTATTTGGCATTGGAGCAAAATCTCACTTTGATTCCGGTGGTCAACAAAATTGACTTACCCAATTCCGATCGCCAAAAAACCGCTGACGAACTAAAAACCGCATTTGGCTTTAAAGATGAAGAAATTTTATATGCCTCCGGCAAAACCGGCGAAGGCGTGGAAGAAATTTTAAAAACAGTTATTCAGCGCGTGCCTCCGCCAAAAGGGGACAACGCAAAGCCGTTTACCGGTTTAATATTTGATTCAATGTATGACATTCACCGCGGTGTGGTTGTATTTGTGCGGGCAATGGATGGCCAATTAAAAAATCGCGAGAAAATTTTTATGATAGGAAGCCAAACCCAAGCTGAAAGTTTAGAGGTTGGCTACTTCCACCCCAAAATGGAAAAATCAGGCGGTATCCTAACCGGTGAAGTTGGCTATATTGTTACCGGCCTGCGGGATGTAAGTAAGGCGCGAGTAGGGGACACTGTAACTTTGTTTGAACGCAAAACCGATGTTAAGCAATTACCCGGCTACAAACATGTTAAGCCTATGGTCTACGCCACCATCTTCCCGGTAAGCGGGGACGACTACCCGGTACTTAGAGACGCTATGGACAAGCTAAAACTGTCCGATGCCGCATTGGAATTTGAGCCGATAAATATTCCGTCCATTGGTTTCGGGTTTAGAACCGGTTTTTTGGGGCTCTTACATATGGATATTGTTCAGGAACGGCTAACTCGCGAATACAATTTGGATTTAGTGCTCACCGCGCCTTCGGTGGCTTACCATATTGTGACCAATTCGGGAAAAGATTTGTACGTCCATAATCCGGCGGAATTTCCCGACCCGTCCATAATTAAAGAAATTTTTGAGCCGTGGATGAAAGTCGAAGTATTAACCCCCCAAGAATACATTGGTCCGATTATGGAAATTGCCAACCAACGGCGCGCCGTGTCTCGTGACATAAAATACATTGGCTCAGCCCGTGTGGATATGCATTTTGAAATGCCGCTTAATAATATTATTCTGGATTTTTACGACAAATTAAAGTCTGTTTCTTCCGGTTATGCGTCTTTAAATTACGACTTTATTGAAGAACGAGCCGGGGATTTAATTAAGGTGGATATTCTAGTTGCCGGTGAACCGGTGCCGGCACTCTCTGCAATTATGCACCGAAGCGTGGCGGCAGCGGACGGAAAAGTGCTGGTAGAAAAGCTTAAAACTTTAATTCCCAAACATCAGTTTGAGATTGCTATTCAGGCGGCCATTGGCGGCAAGATAATAGCCCGCGAAACTATTTCCGCGCTTCGCAAAGACGTAACCGGCTACCTCTACGGCGGCGACGTTACCCGTAAAATGAAGTTGTTAAACAAACAGAAGAAGGGGAAGAAAAGAATGAAAAAGATAGGTAAGGTGGACATCCCTCAAGAGGCTTTTTTAGCTGTGCTTAAAAAATAAAATTGGGAAAGCGAACACCGGTAGAAGCCGAAGGCATTCTACCAGGTAGGCATCCCCAGGAAACGTTTTTAGCTGAACTGAAAAAATAGAAATTTTTTATTTTAATTATGAATATTTTAGAAGAAATTCAAAAACTTGAACCTACTGTGAAAGAAGCCGGACAATTGGCGGTTAAAATGCAAAAAACAGCCAAGCATCGCAATAAATTTAATTCCGGAAACGCGATAGTGGATATTGTCACTGAAGCGGATTTGGCAGTGCAGGAATTTTTATTGCGGGAATTGGTTAAAACCCCCTTGGCGGACTGCAAGCTTTTAGCGGAAGAAAATACCCCTACAGCAGAAAAATTTACCGGAAAGCTGGATTATTATTTGGCAATAGATCCTATTGATGGCACTGCAATTTACGCTAGGGGACTAGATTTTTTTAGCACAATTATATCGGTTCACGATGGAGAAAAACCAATTTATCATTTTAAATATTTCCCTCTTTTAAACTGGACGCAAAAGATTGTTGAAAATAACTACGAAAGTACCGGGAACATCCCTACTTTAAATTTACCGGCAATATCAGATAAAACAATTATCTTCTACCAGGGAGAGCCTGAAAAAAAACTAGGGAAAATATATGACGAATTAATTTCCCAAGGTTTAACATTTTCTACTGTTTCCAGTATAACCGAAAATGTAGACGGCACATCTTTATTTATACTGGGAGAAGTTGCCGGTTATTATTGCCAAGATTTAAATGCTTATGATGCGTTAGTTAATTTGCACTACGCACAGGCCACAGGAAAAAAAATATATTCAAGCGGCCCCGACGGATATTTAAATTTGAGAAATATCCAAAAACGAACGAGCGGTTTTTATTACCCAGGTTACTATTTGGTGCTAAATTAAACCATGCTTTACTGCAAATAAAGAAAGACGTCCCGGTGTGATTGGAACGTCCTGTTGGAAACCATGCATCGACCGTTTAGAGCCGCGCGGTCACGGGGATAAAATCCTCCTCGTGTACGCTCGTAGCGTACCTAAGGAAAATCTGCAAGGAGAGGCTGATACCTTTGCCGAGCAGCAGGCCAATCTCCCAAAGTAGATCCTTGGCCCGGAGGTTGGCCAGTTTGCCATCCCAGCCAAAAATCTCGGCTGTTCTACCCACGAGGATTTTGGTAGCTTCATCACCACTTCCGTTTGCCTCAAACAGCGCGTGAGCGCTCTTTAAGGCTTGCAAATCCTCCCTACTGATTTCTCTCATAAAATGAGTATATTCCATTTTTTTGACTTGTCAAAGAACAATAAAAATTTCTACAAAATTTTAAAAATGTTATAATATAACTTATTAATAAAGCCTATCTAGGCGGAAACATAAATTATATGGACGAACAGCAAACACCATCACCAAATAATCAAACAGGCAAAAAAACTTTATGGATAGTAATTGCGGTGCTTATAATTCTTGGAGTTTGCTGGTGGCTATTTATGCCAAAAGGGGATAAAAATCAAGTTAAAAACAACGAGCAAACCACAAAGCAAGCACAAACCGAAGGCCAAGCACAAAATTTGTCTTTAAAAGAACTGTTTGCGGAAGGCAAAACCCAAAAATGCCAGACCAGTTTTGAGTCCGCAGAAGGCAAGGGCAGCGGACAATTGTACATCGGCAACGGGAAAATGCGTACAGACATGACAATGGTTGTAGGGGACAAAACCCTAACGACCCATATGATAACCGACAACTCAATGGCCTATACTTGGATAGAAGGCCAGAATATGGCATTTAAAATGCCAATTAGTCAGACGGAACAACAACAGACCGAAACTCAAAAACAAGGATCTGCGGATTTAAATACAAAATACGCGGTGACTTGTACTAGTTGGAATGTAGATGAAAGCCTTCTTACACCACCGGCTAACATAAATTTTCTAGACCAAACCCAGCTACTACAAACCGGCCAAACTGCCGGCCAACCATCGAATTCTGACAGCTTGAAGACCCAGCAGTGTGCCGCTTGCGACAGTGCAGGGGATGCAAAAGAACAATGTAAAACAGCACTAGGCTGTAAATAACCTATAAAAGCCCCGATTTGGCAGGATTTCGGGGCTTTTTAAATTTGGTATATAATATAACTATAAATAATTATTATTAATTTTATGTCAGAAGACCCAAAACATCTAAAACAATTGGAGGAAGAATTAGCTGGCGGATCTTTGGATGCGTTGCTTAAAAAAACTCAACCACCCGAAGTTCCAAATAATTTACCTAACCCCCCAAGCGCCTCGATCGATACCCCAGAAATACAAGAAGCGAAAAACGTAAGCCGGCGATTAAAGCACACTGCTTCAAACTTAAAACGACTTATAGAAGATGGAACCGTACCCTCGGACATGACCGCTGAAGAACTGATTCATTTTCTAACGGATAAAGTCAACGAATTAAACAAAACAATTCCAAGAGAGGATTAAGCCAAAAACAAAATTTTGTGGTAAAATACATTATGATAAATAATAGAAAACTGGTAAATAAAATAATGGCCGTGGTGATGATTCTTGTGGTGATAAGCATGGTTGTCTCGCTGTTTGCCGCGGCTTTTATCCAATAATACAAATGTTTAAACTTGACCTTTTGGAAAACGAGCGTACCATAGCGCTTTATCGCCAAAGCGAAGCCGTCTTAATAAAGACGGTCTTTGCGATTTTTTTGTTAATATACTTTCCTTGGTATTTTTTACTTAAATATGACCTTGCGGGCACCTACGTGCGCTTACTTTTATTCTGGACTGTGTTAGTTTTTATTTACGCTATCAACAAATATATCTTGTGGCTTATAAACTGTTATATTATCACCAACCAAAGGCTAGTAATTGTAAACTACAAAAGCCTGTTTAATAAAACTGTGCTTGAGACAAGGATTAGCGGAATATTGAATGTCAGTTTTTCGTCCAAGGGAATCACTTCCGCTATGTTTTCTTTTGGCGACGTTAAAGTCCAAGCGGAAGGGTTAACAGAGCCGATGATTTTAAAAAATGTCAGCAAACCTTCACAAGTTAAAGATTTTATATTAAATTTGCGCGCTAAAACAGCACGGAAAAACATACCTTATGCTCAGTAGAGCCAAAATTTCATCTAAAGTAGCAATTACGGCAATGCTAATTTTGGCGGTGTTTTTAGGAATTCAAGAATTTAAACAGCTCTCAAATCAAAAAAAAATTGAAACCCAAAAAAAAGCTTTGCAGGAACAGGCCGACGCTTTAACAAAAAAAAATGAGGATTTAAATGAATCTTTGCAATATTTAAATTCTCCAAATTTTAAAGAGCGGGTTGCGAGGCAACAATTAAATTTAAAAAAAGAAGGGGAGACTGTTTATAGTTTTGCTGACGCTTCTTTAGAAAACTCATTACAAAACGCCACCCAAGCAAAACAAGGGAATATTACAAAATGGTGGAATTATTTTTTTGCTAACTAAATGCACCACACAAAAAAACAAATTTTTAAAATGGCTATTATTTCGATAATTATATTTATCTCTATTTTAGCAGTGTTTACTATGTGGCTTTATAGCGGGCGTTTGACGGAATTAAAAATTAATGTCTTTAACCGACTTCCTCTTCCAATTGCTTTGGTTAACAATAAAACCCTAACAATGAGGAACTATACATTGCGCTGGCAAACATACCAAAAACTTTATCAAGAACAAATTACAACTCAAACCTCTGACACAGCAAAAAAAGCTATTTTCTCACAAATGGTTAAAGATGAAGAAGTGACCCAAATAGCCAGCCGGCACGGCTTATCGGTAAATAAAAATGAAATTGAGGCGGAATACTCGGCGCAAGAATCTACAGCAGGGGAAGGCTTTCAAGAAATGCTTAAAACATACGGCTTTGAACCGGACTCGTATAAGCAATACGCCATAAAACCACAACTTTTGTTAATTAAACTCCAAATTTGGTTTAATTCCCAAGAAACACTTAATAAAAAACAATTTGAGCTCGCAAAAAATTTGGTGCAGCAAATTAACAACGGCCAAGATATGGCCATTTTAGCCGAGCAATTCAGCCAAGATGAAACAGGTAGGGCCGTGGGCGGGGATATGGGGTTTTTAGATCCAACCGAGCTTGTTGTAGAAATGAGAGAAGCAGTTTATTCTTTAGCCAAAGGTGAAGTTAAAATTATACCAAACAGGACAGGAATTAACATTATTAAGCTGGAAGAAAAACAAGCTAATATGTTTCGTTTAAGACAAATATTTTTACAACCTGAAGATTTTAAAACGTGGTTGGACCAAGAAACAAAAAACTTTAAAATTTACAAATTAATAGATTTTTAATATGCAACAAGAAATTATAGACTATATTGCCCAAGCCCAAAAACACGGGTTAACCGATTTTGAAATAAAACAAAACCTGCTTGGTGCCGGCTGGGAAGCCACCAGCGTGGAAGAAAATTTTGTTTTTGCAAAAGCTGCGGAAAACAAACCCCAGGCGACAGCGACTACCGAAACTACTTTTAATAACCAACAAAATTTTACAGTAAATCTACAAACACGGTCGGAGGAACAAATTAGACCAAACGGCATTGTTAACCCGAATTCCAATGTAACCATTAGTGAAAAACATTTTACAGGCGCTGCCGGTACGGGTTTTAAAAAATCAACGGCCGTTGTATTAGGAGTTATATTTATTCTTGTGATTGGAGCAGGAGCTTTCGCCTATTACCAATACGTTTATGCAACTCCGGCTTCAATTTTAAATAAATTATTTTCAAAGTCTGCCCAAGCCCAGCCTGTTAAAGTTAATTACACCCTAAGATACTCCGACAAGAATGCCCAGGACACAGGGACTTCAACTCAAGAATTTTCTATTGGTTTAAATGCCACCGGCTACACAGATTCAAGAGATACAAATAATGCAAAATCTGAATTTAATTTACAACTATTTTTAAAATCGGGCTTGGAAGAAGGCAGTATGCAACTACAGTTAGCAAACTTTGGAAAAAATTTCTACTTTAATCTTGCCAACATTACGCAATTAAAAGAAGCTTTCGGGGAAACGGACGTTTCATGGATAAAATTTAATCTGGAAGAATTGGAACAATATGCCAAAGAACAATCGCCTAATACCGCAAGCTCTACCGCGTCATTCGCAAATAATCAAGAACTTCGAAATAAGCTAAATGACATTTGGAAAAATGCAAATATTTTAAATCCCGGATCGGTACTAGCCAAAGAAAAAATAGACCAGACCGATGTCTACCGGCTTGAGCCTCAGGTGGATTATGGCAAATTGGAAAAAGCAATTATAGATTCAGTTGAGCTTATTTCAGCTTACCAAAATAATCCGGAGTTAAAACTTACAGACGAACAAAAATCCGTCATTTCAGTCTTAATTCAAAAATTTAAACTAAAAGAATTAAAGTTATGGGTCGGTAAAAAAGACAACAAATTATATAAACTTCGGGTTGTTGTGGCCGCTCCTTCCGTTAGTGACTTTAACTTCAATAATTCGCTTGCACTTGATTTTACCCCTGTTTTAGGGGCCGCCAGAGCCAAAAGCCGTGATGCCAAACGGCTTGCTGATATAGAGATGATTTCTTCGGCAATTAAACAATTTTACGCCGATAACGGAGGCTACCCCCTAGGAGAAAATGGAAGTTCAAAAGAAATGAGTTCCTATATGAGTATCTTCCCGACCGCGCCTGTGCCGGCAGACGGTACCTGCACCGATTACTACAATGCCTATTGGTATACATCGGAAGGGAAGCCGTATTCAAAAAATGGCAAAACTGTTTACCCCAGCTATTCTTTTACATTTTGTTTGGGCGAAAATACAAGTACCTATTCGGCGGGTATAGCCAAACTTACACCACTCGGAATTGAAAGCGGAATTAGTTGCCCATCAACGCCGGAAAATTGCCTGAATCAAAATCTAAATACCGAAACCAGTTTTTCTTCAGAATTGGACAAAATGACATTCGGTGCCGAAATTTCTTACGAAGCAGTGTATAAAGATTATGGAATCGAGCAAAATATTGCAGAGCCGGAAAATGCATTAAATTTAATAGACTACATAAAAGATAGATACGAAACAGGAATAAAATAAATGAATACACGACTGTCCGCCAATGGCGGAAAAATCGGCATTTTCGATTCAGGCCTAGGTGGACTGGTAATTGCCCAAGCAATTTTTAAATTGCTCCCCCAATACGAATACGTTTATTTAGGCGATACTAAAAATTTACCTTACGGCGAAAAAAAACCAAGCAAAATCTACAGCTACACCAAAGAGGCGGTTGAATTTTTGTTTGCGCAAAATTGCGAACTTGTGATTATTGCCTGCAATACATCATCTGCACTCGCTTTAAGAAAAATCCAGCAAAATCTTTTACCCAAAAAGTACCCCGGTAAAAGAGTGTTAGGCGTGGTTATCCCAACCCTTGAGGAAGCCGACAAACATCATAGCGGAAAAACTTTAGGTGTTATCGCCACAAGTGCGACCGTTAAGTCTCACATTTATGCCAAAGAATTAAAGAAGATTGATTCAGCGGCAAAAGTGATAGAAATAGCAACACCAAAATTGGTAACGCTGATTGAACAAAACTCTTTACCAAGCGCTAAAAATGCGCTAAAATTATACCTTGAGCCTTTATTTAAAAAGGGTGTAAGCACGTTGATTCTGGGATGTACTCATTACCCAATTTTAAAAAAATTGGCGAAAAAAACTGTAGGTAAAAATGTTTTAATTCTTTCACAAGATGAAATAATTCCCAAAAAGCTAAAAAACTATCTTAAGCGTCATATAGAGATAGAAAATATACTTTTAAAAAGCAGGACAAAAAAGTTTTTTGTGACGAAAATGAACAAAAGCTTTAATCAAGTAGCCAAAAGGCTTTTAGGAAAAAAGGTTAATTTTCTTTTAGCAAAATATTAAAACTATCACGATTCGAACGGTATAGCCCGCAACGACTTCGCGATTAAAAATTTGATGTTTTATGTTGCCGGCTTAGCCCAGTAGTAGAGCCTACTGGCTCACTACGGGTAAACTCATCTGGTACCTGCCTGCCGGCAGGCAGGGAGCAGCGGTATCGCCCCATTAAACCTTAGGCCGAGATAGCTCAATTGGTAGAGCAGCGGTATCGTAAACCGCAGGTTGGAGGTTCAACTCCTCTTCTCGGCTCCAGGTTTAACGGGGTAAATTAACCAGTCAATTAAGGTTCAAGCTCGTCCCGTAGTCAACCGAAGGTTGTACTACCGGGGTCCGATCGTCGGCTCCATGAGTGACAGGGTAAATAAACAGTTATGCCCATTCCAAACAAAGCAAAAAAGGTTTTTAAAGGAATAATTTTTGACGTTTACCAATGGCCACAAAAAATGTTCGATGGCTCAATTGTAAAATTTGAACGAGTAACCAGGCAGAGCACCGTAGTAATTATTCCTATTGTTGGGAGTAAAATTGTAACCGTTAAACAAAAACAACCCGGAACAGATTGGTATTACGACCTGCCCAGCGGACGTATGGACAGAAAAGGGGAATCTCCCAAAAATGCAGCGTTAAGAGAGCTGTTGGAAGAGACGGGTTTAAAACCTAAAACAATTAAACTTTGGAAAACCTACAGCCCAAGCGGAAAAGTTATCCAAAAGGTTTATTTTTTTATTGCCCAGGGTTGTATGAAATCGGCAAAACAAAAATTGGATCCGGGAGAAAAAATTCAAACTCAAAATAAAACTTTTGACGAATTTTTAAAACTTTCCGATAATGCGCGGTGTTTTTTTGGCCCACTGATGATAGACGTACTTCTGGCAAGAATTCATACTGAAAATCGAAAATATTTGCAAACATCATTCTTTGGGAAATGGAGGCAACCCCCACAAATACCTAAAAAGGGTCCAAAAAGCAATTGGTGACCGAACATCTCTTAAATAATGTAACTAGTTGCACATTGTCAAGAGCGAGTAAAAATAAGAGTCTTGACAAAATATGCAATTTTCCCTATTATTTAAGCGATATTCAATTAAAATTATTAATTAGAATTGGATATTCCAAATAAATGCAAACTGAAAAAAATACAGAGAAAAAAAACTTTTCAACTCCGGGCAGGGTAAATATTGAGGATGTAAAAAAGCAAGCAGATGAATTAAGAGACGCAAAAAATACCTTAAACACGAGGCAAGCCGGGGCCGTAAAAGTTTTAAATGCGGTATCTTTATACGGGACAGCAATTGACTTTGCTTTAATCATCGCCATACCTCTAGTCTCGTTTATCCTTTTAGGCAAGTATTTGGACACCAGGCAAGGCACAAAATTTTATGTTTTAATTGGAATTTTATTGGCTTTAATCGTTAGTAGCTTTGGCATTTACAAGCAAATTAAAAAATTACAAGAATACTTTAAGAAGAAAAAATAATTATGTATTTAATGCTCCCTCCGCTAGCAGCGGAAACCATGTTTAAAATTGGCTCATTTCCAGTCACCAATTCATATATTAATTCAACGCTGGCAACTTTAGGATTCATTGTTTTTGCTTTAATAATTAACAAAAAAATTAAAAAGTACTACAAAAACAACACCACTCCCAAAGGCCTTTTGAACTTTTTTGAATGGATCCTGGAAACGTTATTTGGATACTTTGACCAAGTGACAGGGGATAGAAAAAAAACCATTAAATTTTTGCCTATTGTAGGTAGCTTCTTTTTCTTCATATTAATTTCAAACTGGATGGGACTTATTCCGGGAACAGGGTCTTTGGGTGTTTTTCAAGTCCATCATGGGCAAATTGAGTTAATCCCGATTTTGCGTCCAGCCAATGCAGATTTAAATGTCACTGCGGCTTTGGCTATTTTTGCGGTTATAACTTCCCATATTTTTGGCATTGCCACCATCGGTTTTTTCAAGTATTTTAACAAATTCATCAAGATAGGGGATGTATGGACAGCGGTCATAAGTTTAAATCCTGTTAAAATTTTAGTTTCAATTATTGAATTTTTTGTAGGATTTATTGAAATTTTTTCCGAGCTCGCAAAAATGGTTTCTTTGTCTCTAAGGCTATACGGTAATATTTTCGCAGGGGAAGTGTTATTAACTGTAATCGCTTCCTTAATACAAGGATACGCGGCTTTCGGAATTCCATTGCCATTCATTGCTCTTGAACTAATAGTTGGAATTGTGCAAGCAACAGTATTTTCTATGCTTACTCTGGTTTATTTAAGCATAGCAACGGCCGATATCCATTCGCACGAAAGCCACGAGCCATCAGACATTAAGGAAAATAAGCCTGCGACAATTGCAATGACTTAATTTATTTTAAAAATATTTTTAATTACCCGAGGACATAAAACTAACAATAATAAAGATCCATCGGGAAGAAAGGAAAAATATGGAAGGCGAGTCAATGGTTACTTTGGCAAAAGCATTAACAATAACGATAGGCGGAGCGATGCCCGCATATGCTATTGGCAAAACCGCTTCTAAGGCAATGGAAAGTATTGGGAGAAACCCTGAAAGCGCAGACAAACTTTTTGTACCCTTGCTTCTGGGAATGGCTTTCGCTGAAGCTATTGCTATTTATGCATTAGTAGTAACTTTTACTTTATAAGTTTTAGAAGGAGTCCTGATATTATATCAGGCTTCCATTTTAAAACTTAATTTCAAAAAAATGATAGACATAAATTTATTAATTCCAATAGCTCACGCCTCGGAAGTGGTAAACGAATCAGCCAAGCCCGGAATTGTTGGAACATTTGGTATAAACTGGATGCTGTTTTTAGCACAACTTATTAATTTTGGGATTGTGGTTTTTGTTCTTAAAAAATTTGCTTTTGGACCTATAGCAAAAAAGCTTCAAGAAAGAAGCGAAAAAATTGAAATAGCGCTGCAAGATGCAAAAAAAATTGAGCTTGAAAAAGAACAATTTGAACAGTGGAAAAATGAGGAAATGCAAAAATCCAGAAAAGAAGCTGCGGGTATTTTAACTGGCGCTGAAAAAGAAGCAGAAATATTAAAAACTGAGACATTAAATCAGACCAAAAAAGAACAGGAGAAATTGGTTAATCAGGCAAAAGCACAAATAGAACACGAAAAAACCCTGACTTTACAATCAGCCAAAACAGAATTGGCCGATATTATTACAACAACATCGGAAAAAATTCTGAAAGAAAAACTAACTGGTGAAAAGGACCAAAAACTAATTAAAGGTTTGCTGGGAAAAATGAAATAATTTTACCGATTGCTTTATGAAATTTACTCCCCAACAATATGCCCAAGCACTGTACGATTCTATCCGCGACACAGCACCAAAAAATCATGATGTGATTTTGGACAATTTTGTGAAAATACTTGCTCAGGCGGGCGATTTGACTAAATATAAGGAAATTGAAAAAGAATACAAGTTGTTGGAAATGAAAGAACAAGGAATTAGCAGCGCAGAAATTACCGTAGCAAAAGAAATTGAAATTAATTCCGGCCTTGTCAACCAACTTAACGAAATTATCGGCTCCAAAACTGAAATTAAAAAACAAATTGATGAAAAAATCGTCGGAGGAATCATTGTTAGAGTTGACGATACTTTAATTGACGCCAGCGTTAAAACTCAACTGGAAAATCTAAATAAACAATTAAAATCTTAAAATTATGAAAAACCCTGAAACACATCCTGATTTGCCAAAATTTGTTCCAGGCATGTTGGTAAAAATTAAGAGCACTTCTGAACACCATTTAAACGGCGAATACCTGCCTAACGGAATAACAGGCGTTATAGAGAAAATTGAAAACGGGAAAATCTATGTTGCTTACAGGATACCG
>Ga0172371_10004535_pt1 | contig 20966 bp, 16 predicted proteins | sample Lak12m_FD_114543 | JGI IMG/M metagenome (GOLD analysis project Ga0172371, IMG submission 114543) | Freshwater microbial communities from Kabuno Bay, South-Kivu, Congo - kab_022012_12m | ecosystem: Environmental > Aquatic > Freshwater > Lake | place: Democratic Republic of the Congo: South-Kivu... | reverse complement strand
TCAGGAGGGCCGCCGAATCTTCAAACACTTCACCGTGGAAGAAGAATTGAAGGTGGGAGCTTATGTGGCGGGAACCCGAGCCGAAGTAAAGACCGACCTTGAAAAGATATACAATTACTTTCCGAGACTGGCCAACCTTCGGCGAAGGACATGCGGCCTGCTCTCCGGCGGGGAACAGCAAATGCTCGTCATCGGAAGGGCTCTTGTCACTCGACCCAAACTTATCATGCTCGATGAGCCTTCCCTGGGTTTAAGCCCGCTGATGGTGGAAGAAATTTTCTCCATCATCAAGACCATCAATCAGGATGAAAAGACCTCCATGCTCCTGGTGGAGCAGAATGCCATGCTTTCTTTGAGCATCGGGGACTATGGATATGTCATGGAAAACGGCCGAGTTGTCATGGACGGCCCGGCAAGCCAATTAATAGACAATGAAGACATCAAGGAATTTTATCTCGGACTGTCTCAGGTGGGACAGCGCAAGAGCTATCGAGACATCAAACACTATAAGAGACGCAAACGATGGCTCTCGTAGGCCTTGAATTATCTGTCGTGCCAGACAGATAAGGACAAAAACTGTTGAAGGGTTGCACATGGATTTCAAGGACAAGGTCGTAGTTGTAACGGGATCAGCCCAAGGCATCGGCCAAGAGGCGGCAAAGGCTTTTGGTCTTGAGGGTGCATCAGTCGTCATCAATGATGTCAACGAAACCAAACTTAAAGAAACTGCCGGTGACCTCAAAGGCCTTGAAATAAAGTGCCTGCCGGTGGCAGCTGACACGTCGGATCACGTACAGGTCAAGGCGATGTTCGATCAAGTTGTCCGGGAGTTTGGACGAGTCGATGTTCTCGTCAACAATGCGGGCATAACCCGTGACGCCTTGCTGCACAAGATGACCCCGGAACAATGGAAAATGGTAATCGATGTCAACTTGACGGGAGTGTTCTACTGCTTGCAGGCAGCTGCGAACATCATGCGTCAAGTGGGCCGCGGGTCGATAGTGAACATATCATCGGCGTCACGTTTCGGGAATGTAGGCCAAGCCAACTATTCCGCATCAAAAGCCGGCGTTGTCGGTCTCACGCGGACCGCTGCAAAAGAACTTGCCAGGAGTAACGTCCGAGTCAACGCGATCTCTCCCGGTCCCATTGAAACGGAAATGCTCCGGGCTGTACCCGAAAAAGCCCTTGAAAAGCTCTTGTCCTTTATACCCCTTGGTCGCGCAGGGACTGTAAACGAGCTCTGTGAGCTGATCCTTTTCCTCGCTTCCGACAGATCCTCCTACATAACAGGTCAGGTCATCAACTGTGACGGGGGATGGTTCATGAGCTGATTCATGTCGTAGATACGTTGAAGATCCGGTAAGGACCTATTGCCAATGATATAGAATCTGTCACGGAGGTGTATTGTATGCCTGATATGACGATGGGTGCGTCATTTGGACTGACCGAAGAATTGAGATTGATTGAAGACACGATAAAAAGATTTGTTAAGAAGGAGGTCGCTCCCCAAGCAAACGAAATAGATCGCGAGGACCGATTCCCGAGGGAACTCATGTTGGGACTCGGCAGGTTGGGCATGATTGGGGTCACCATCCCTCAAGAATACGGGGGATCTGGAGCAGGACTTCTTTCGCAAGCTATCATAATGGAGGAACTCGCGAGAGCCAGTGCTGGCTTAGCCACTTCCTATGGTGCTCATGCCAATCTGGTAGTCGATAACCTTAACAGGCACGCCAATCACGACCAGAAGACGAAGTACCTTCCAGACCTTTGCACGGCCGAAAAGATAGGATGTCTGGCGATAACGGAACCAGGTGCTGGTTCGGATGCCCTCGCAATGCGAACCAGAGCTATACGGGATGGTCAGTATTATGTTTTGAATGGGTCTAAGGTCTTTATAACAAACGGGCCTGTAGCCGACATTATTGTGACCTACGCGAAGACGTCCCCCGAAAAGGGCTCTCGAGGTATCAGCACTTTCATCGTGGAAAAGGAATTCCCAGGTTTTTCTGTTGGTAGAAAGATTGAGAAGATGGGGCATAGGGGATCGCCATTTGGCGAATTGGTGTTCGAGGACTGTCAGGTCCCGGCGGAAAACCTAGTTGGAGAAGAGAATTCCATGGTCAAAATGTTGATGTCTGGTCTTCACCGCGAGAGAATAGTCTGGTCCGCAGAAGCAGTTGGAATTGCCCAGGGTGCATACGATATCGCCTCCAAATACGCCTGTGACAGGGAACAGTTCGGTCAACCTATAGCCACCTTTCAAATGATTCAGAAGAAGCTTGTTGATATGGCATTGGACCTTCATATAGGGCGGGTGTTGGTGCGAAGGTGCGCAATCATGGCCGATGCGGGCGACCACGGTTCGGTTGGGCTGGAAGCTTCTTACGCAAAACTTTTTTGCGGTCAAATGGCTGAGAGAGTTACTTCAAAAGCTCTACATGTCTTGGGCGGATACGGCTATACAAGAGAATTCCAAGTTGAGAGATTCTTTAGAGACGCAAAGGCCATGCCGATTGGCGCTGGCTCTTCAGAGATACAAACATTGATAATTGCCCGAAAACTGTTTCGATAAAATTCTCTTTCATGGAGAACCACGTGAAAATTGTACCCTCATATTGGGATGAAGACCTGGAGCTCATGTCGCCGGAAACTTTGGAGGAAATACGCCTCCAAAAAATGCAAAAGCATCTCCGATATGCGTATCAAAACTCACCATTTTATAAGCGGGCATTCGATCTATCAGGCTTCAGGCCTGAGGAAATAAGAGACCTAGAGGATTTTAGCAATAGAGTCCCTTTACTAACTCATATGCAAATGGTCAGAAATCAGGTTGAGAATCCTCCGTTTGGAGACTTCCTCTCCATGGGACTGAGAGATGTAAGTGGAATTTACTGTTCGACTGGTCCTTTGATGATGCCATTTAGCACAGGAGACATGGACAGTTACATAATCACTACCGCAAACGGTCTCTATGTATGCGGGGCTCGTGGAGGAGACATAGTTGACGTTACAGTTGCCCATCAGTGGCGTCTCGCAGGGAACGTTATAGACTCGGCATTCCGGCGCATTGGTTGTGCAGTGGTGCCAGGAGGTCCCGGGATGGCCAAATTTCACATCAATGTCATGAAGCGATTAGGAGTGACCATCCTTTTTGCCTTTCCTTCATTTGCGATGCGTTTGGCACATGTCGCCCTCGGAATGGGTATCAATCCTTTAAGCGAACTCAAAGTGCGCCTAATCATCCTCGGGACGGACGTTTACTCGGACTACGATAGGGAAATGTTGGCAGGAACTTTTGGAGCCGAAATCAGAGAGATGTATGGGGGAGAGGAAACCGGTTTTGTGGCTGCGGAGTGTCCTTATGGCGGGGGCATGCATTGTTTTACAGACTCCATTCTCGAAGTCGTTGATCCTGCTACTGGAAAGTGGGTAGAGACTGGAGAGGCAGGTGAAATAGTGACCACTGATCTGTCTCGCCGAGCAATGCCAGTTATTAGATACAGAACAGGGGATCTCACGGGGGGGCTTAATTTGGATGGGTGTCCCTGCGGAAGGACTTCGCCTCGCCTCAGGCGGTTGCAGGGTCGGACCGGAGATATCGTTCGGGTAAAGGGCATTCATCTGATCCCAGAAAAGGTCGAAGAAATAATTAGCCGCAAGGTCGGTTTAGGGAAGCATCAGATTCTTATCGACAGGCACAGTTTTCAGGAAAGAGTCATCATAAGAGTTGAATCAGATAATCTTGATCATATTCCAATAAGGAGGCGAGAACTGGTTGACAATTTGAGAGAGGTCACACAGCTTACAGTTGAGATCGATTTTGTGCCCAAGGGCACGATTCATCAGAAAGATCCTGTGGTAGTGGACAACAGATTATCCAGTGACGATGCCTCTCTCGAGAAGGATTTGGAAAGATGATTTCGCTTCCATTTGATGAACACTGCCAATAGGCGTCTTTTCAGATCGCTTTGGGAAAGTTTGAACTTCTAGTGCCAACACTGCAACCTTGGAAGAGGTTTTATGTCTGCTCGATGAGAGAAATACCGGTTACAGGAGGATCAGTAATGAAAAAGAGGATTATAACAGCCGCAATCACAGGCAGCATACATACTCCATCGATGTCCAGTTACCTCCCAATAACCCCGGACCATATCGTTGACGAGACAATTCGGGCGTACGAGGCTGGAGCTGCAGTAGCTCACATTCACGCCAGGAATCCTAAGACAGGCCAGCCATCTGCAGATGTTAATCTCTATAGGGAAATTGCTACGAGGATTAAGAGCAAGTGTAACATCATCTTGTGCATTACGACCGGTGGCGGCGTGGGGATGACCGTGGAAGAGAGGGTTGCATCCGTACCAACATTGAAACCAGAGTTAGCTTCATTCAATTTCGGATCCCTAAACTTTGCTCTTTTTGGTGCTCTCGATATTCTCAAAGAATTCAAACATTCATGGGAGCGAGATTACCTCTCGATGACGGAAGATTTCATCTTGCCCAATACCTTCAAGACAATGGCGGAGTTCGGGCGTATCTTTAGGGAAAATCGTACTCAACCCGAACTGGAAGTCTACGACGTCGGAATGCTAAACAATATTGCATTCATGCTCGAACGAGGGCATCTTCAGAAACCCGTTTATATTCAATTTGTTATGGGAATATTGGGCGGAATCCCGGCAGGACCCGACAACCTGCTCTTCTTGTACAACACCGCCAGATCCTATATAGGTGAATTCAACTGGTCAGTCTGTGCCGCTGGGCGGCACCAGTTCAACATGTGCACGCTTTCTCTGCTGCTTGGGGGAAATGCCAGGGTAGGTCTTGAGGACAATCTGTATCTTGAAAAAGGTGTTAAGGCTAAGAGCAATGCCGAACAAGTCGAGAAAATAGCAAGAATAGCCAGAGAGCTTGGCCTAGAGCCAGCCACTCCCGATGAAGCCAGACAGATATTAGGACTGAAAGGACTGGACAAGGTAGCATATTGATTCACAGGAGTACCGAGGTGTTCTTTGCTTAATGAATCCTATTGGCCCGAAATGGTGAAGAGGCTCAACCCCCAACGGTGGCAGAAGTAGCTGGAAGACCTATACGATGGCATGCTTAGACCCTTTCACGGGAATAGGATCTATGTGTCACTAGAACATCTCATGAAGACACATATTTTCGTGAAGAAAGATGCTAAGACACTTAAGCCCCAAAACGATTGCCAAACTGCCTCTGGACTTTCCAAAAATAGAGAGCCTTAATGACAACCTTCGCGCTGGCTGCTTTTAGGAAACCTTAGCCGCTCTTAAAAAGAACTCAATGTGACGTCTGAGCACTAAAGCTGGTTTCTTCAATCTTGTCTGGCATAGGTTGTAAGCATGATGACCGTTTTTGCAGACACCTAGATTCTGTAATGCTTCAATTCCTCTGTGATTTCAAGGGCGCTACAAATATAAGAATTGAAAAGAGTAGCGATCTCCCTTGAATCTTTGGGAAGCCGTAAAGTGAGAACTGGTGACAGACTCAATCTACCAGAGAGCTGGGCATGTAAGTAACAAAGGAGATGAATAATGAAGTTTCGGGCAATCATTTATTCTGAAGATCGAGAGGTCGCATTTATCAAGTTGAACCGCCCGGAGGTTCGTAATGCCCTGAACGACGAGTTACTTGATGAATTGGAGAAAGCCTTAGGACTGATCGAGCGTCGGGACGAATTAAGGGTCATTGTCGTGAGTGGACACAAGGATTTCTTCTGTGCCGGGGCCGATATCCGCAAATTAAAAGGTTGGAGATCGAGTTTGGATGCCCATTCCTTCTGGGTAAAAATCCAGCGAGTCATAGGAAAACTTGAAACAATGCCTCAACCGACAATAGCGGCGGTATCCGGAATCGCGCTAGGAGGTGGAACTGAGATTTCACTCGCTTGTGACTTGCGCATTGCTGCAGAAAATGCAGTTTTCGGTCAGACGGAGATTAATCTGGGAATCATCCCAGGAGCAGGTGGAACCCAAAGACTGCCCAGAACCGTGGGTGTGACTGTAGCTATGGAACTATTGTTGACAGGTCGTCTTGTCAAGGCATCAGAAGCCCTACAAATAAGGCTCGTTAATAGAGTGGTGCCCGTCGCGGAACTCGAAAGCGAGGCTCTTGTTTTGGCTCGGCAAATCGCAGAGAAGCCACTTTGGGCAATAAGGATGACAAAGTCATGCCTGATGGAGGGCCTGCAAATGAATCTGTCTCAAGCCTTGGCTTACGAGGGGAGATGTTTTGAATTTCTCGTATCCACAGAAGATTATCAGGAAGGAATATCAGCTTTTCTTGAGAAGCGCAGTCCTAGCTTCACTGGAAAATGAACAGGCGGAAAAGGAGTTAGAAGACTTTTACGGAAGAGGCGCTCTATTAGTCTCTTATGTATTGTTTAGTAGACAGCAGATAAGATGTGTCTTTCTAACTGATCTCTCTTAATGAAAAGCGCCTGGAAATATTTTATACCGTTTGATTTCGAACTTAAAACAAACTGGGCTACTTCCCAAAGGGCTCACTAAGGTTTGAGTGGTTGGGCTGAGTTCCTTTTTGACTCACGCGAAACAATGATAAGGCTCGCATCAATAAACTCTGAATCATCGGTTCAGACTATAAATTTCTAGGGTTGGTGAAAATGAGAGTCCATGAAATGTCGATCTACAGTGTCATTAAACGTAGTGCTCGTTTGTACAAACATAATCTTGCTCTGATATCCGGAGCTGAAAAAATAAGCCATGTCGAGCTACTCGAAAAAATAGATGGACTGGCTTCTGGCCTCCATTCCATTGGGATAAGGAGCGGTGATCGAATAGCGGTGCTGGGGAAGAACAGTTTACAATATATATACCTCTACGGAGCCGCAGCCCGAATCGGGGCCATAATGTTGCCGATCAATTGGCGCCTCAGTCTGGAAGAGATGCAATATGTTCTATCAGACGGAGCTCCGAAGGTTATTTTTGCCGACCCCGAATTTCAGAATGCGGCAACCCCTTTCACAACAGGGGCGCAGGATCTTCTTGGATGCTTCAGTACAAGCATCCAGAACGGGATTTATAGAGATTTTAGTGACCTCATGCAAAGATCACGAGTCGGCGGTTCGGTTGAATACGGACATGACGACCGTTGTGTAATAATACATACTGCGGCGATCCATGGACGTCCTCGCGGAGCTATCATAACCCACCAAGGCCTTCTGTTAACGTCACTCCATCTGCATCGTCTTTGGAACCTTGGTCCAAGAGACACAAACCTTGCCATGTTACCTCTTTTCCACGTAGCCGGGATCCTCTTGGTTGCATCTGTAATGATCGATGGCGGTTGTAGCATAATTATGCCCGGTTTTGATGTCGACGCAGCTGTTGGATTTACTGAAGAGTATGGAGCCACTGTATTCTTTGAATTCCCTCCTATGCTTTCGTCTCTATTAGAAAAGGCACAGGAGTATGGTTGCAAGTTATCAAGCCTGAGGCATGTTACGGGAATTGACCATCTGAGCACCATTAAAAGGTTTGAAGAATTTACGGGGGCTGTTTTCTGGACGGCATATGGCCAAGCAGAGACTTCAGGACTCACAGCTATGGGCCGATATTTTCAAAAACCCGGTTCCGCTGGCAGACCGTTTCCATTTGCTGAAGTCCAGATCGCAGATGAATTGGGAAATATACTTAACCCTGGGCTAATTGGCGAAATTGTAGTACGTGGTCCCCAAGTATTTGAAGGTTATTGGAATTTGCCGGAAGACACAGATCATACTTTCAGGCACGGGTGGCATCACACTGGCGATTTGGGACGAATCGACGAGGAAGGTTATCTCTGGTTCGAGGGAAGGGCCTCGGAGAAAGAATTGATCAAGACTGGAGGAGAAAATGTATATCCTTTAGAAGTCGAGAATGTGATTCGACAGCATCCGATGGTCAAGGACGTTGCAGTAATAGGAGTCCCAGACCCCCAGTGGGGCGAGGCCATAAAGGCTGTGTGTGTCCTAAACTCGGGATCGTATCTTTCTGAAGCTGATCTGATAGAGTTTGTGGCACAAAGAATTGCCCGATTCAAGAAACCTAGGCACGTGGTGTATGTTAGTAGATTACCCAAGACCGAGTCCGGCACTCTGGATCGCAAAAAGATCAGAGATGACTACGGACATGTCCACTCTCTCGAGAAGACCATGAGCTGATCCTCAAACGCACCGAGTTGCCCTTGACAGTAGGTCCTCGGGTTTCGTGAGCTAGTCTGAGAAATATGTTCTTCAGGAATCTAAATACAGGCAATAATGAGTCCTTGATCAACATGAACTCACGCCTGATTATTTTGGACAATCTTCTCAGAATATTGATCCGTACACGTTTTTTGAAAGCAAATTGAGCCATCAGGAACGAGAGTACTGAAAAAGGACAGAGGTGTTTTCGGCAAGAAAAGGCCTGCTGTGGAAAAGAACGGTCGACTTACGGGATTTGGACCTGACCTTTCGAAAGGCTATCACGAATGACCTTCTTGTTGATCTTGCCTACACTGGTCTTGGGTATTTCCGCTACGAAGTAGAACCTGTCTGGCACTGCCCACTTCGATATGACCCCGTTATCGACAAATCTCATCAGGAAGTCCTTTAGATCAGCTGCACTAAGAGCATTTCCTGATTCCGCTAGGACGATCATGGCGACCGGGCGCTCTCCCCATTTCTCGTCAGGCATGGCTACGACAGCAACCTCAGAGATGCCAGGGTATTGACTCAACAGGCTTTCGAGATGGAGAGACGACACCCACTCGCCACCGGTTTTGATTGCATCCTTGAGGCGATCGGTTATGAGCACGTAACCATCTTCGTCCATGGTCGCAACATCGCCCGTGTGGAGACGCCCGCCCCGCCACAATTCTTCTGAACGCTCCTTCGACTTGAAGTAGCCCTGTGTAGCCCACGGAGCACGGACAGTGATTTCTCCCGGGTACTGGCCATCATGAGGTACTGACTTCCCCTCTTCGTCCAAAATCTGAAGGTCAACGAGAGGCAAAGGAAACCCTGTCTTCGTACGGTAATCAAGTTGTCGTTCCCGATCCCATTCCATCATATGAGGTTTAAGATTTGCTAGTGTAAGAATCGGACATGTCTCTGACAAACCATAGCCGTGGAAGATATCAATGCCTCGTTCCATCGCCTGGCTTGCTAGGCCTCTGGGAAGGGCCATGCCCCCGGTATTAATTTTCCAGCCTCTAAGATCGACCTCTTTTGCTTTCGGATGATTGAGAATCATGTTGAGGATGGTAGCGACACCATGGGAAAATGTTACACCCTCCCGCTCTATGAGGTCGAGAATCCGTCCTGGTTCGTAGCGGCCTGGATAAACCTGCTTTGCCCCCAGAAGCGTCGCCACGTAAGGAAATCCCCACGCATGCACATGAAACATTGGCGTGAAAGGCATGTACACATCTCCGGACTGAAACCTGGCGGGTCCAGTCAACCCAGACACTGCGATTCCAACGCCCAATGTGTGCAGCACAAGTTGTCTGTGGCTAAAGTAGACGCCTTTGGGGTCTCCCGTGGTCCCGGTAGTATAGAACAGAGTAGCCTGCCGATTCTCGTCGAATTCGGGGAATTCGTAGGAATCGTGCCCCATTTGTATAATCTCGTCATAATCGTGGAGAATGGGCACAGATGTGGTCGGCGCATCCTGGCTGTCCTTAAGTAGAACGAACATCTTGACGGTTTTCAATTTGTCCGCAAGGCCCTCTATGACAGGAATGAATTCCTCGTGAACAAGAACGACCGTGTCTTCAGCATGGTTCATCGTGAAGAGGATCTGTTCAGGCGAAAGCCGCACGTTTACCGTGTGCAGCACAGCCCCCATCATGGGTACTGCGAAGAAGCACTCCAGATATCGATGGGAATCCCAGTCCAGTACTGCAATCGTATCGTCTGGGCCGACACCCAGCTTCTGCAACCCAGAAGCAAGTTGACTGATACGACCGTAGAAGTCTCGATAAGTATAGCGGCTCAGCTCCCGGTATACGATCTCCCGATCGGGAGCATACAAGATGGGAGTGTGCAGAAGCTGCTTGATTATCAAAGGATAGGGATACGCTGATGGTGTTCGCTTGATGGTCCGCTCTATCAGATTCATGGACCTATATCCTCCGAAACTATCTCTTGAAAGAAATCTGTGTTCGTGAGGAGGTGGAAAGACAGACGAGCAAATCTCTCTCGGACCAGGCGATGGAACGGATCTCGCCAAATCAGCCCAAATGTCTCTCGACACTCACCTATGCTTGGCTTGTTTCCGCAGGCCATGGCCGGTCCTGGGGACTCTGCTGCAGAGTTCTGTTTTCGTCGCTGTAAATGGCGGCTCTCGATCTGCGATCCACACTCAGGGAAAAGATGTCTGGACGATTATAATGCCCTACGGCATCCACCATGTGCTTGGCACTCGTTATCAAGTCCAAGTCGATATCCCCTACCAACACTGTCTCAGCATGCTCAACCGGTCCTGCCACGTAGTTGCCCAGAGGATCTATGATACCTGCTATTCCACCGCCAGGCTCCAAGGAATTCTGTGTCGATGGATCCAATTGATGGTAATAGGCTACTTCATCGGCCGTGAGCATGGAGGAGGAAAAGACGACAAAAACCTGCCCCTCAAAAGCCGTGTGACGCATAGCTGCATCTATGATTCGAGACCGATCGCGTGGCTGACTCTTAAAGTTTGCTCCGGGCCAATTGGCAACATGAATCTGTTCGCCCAACGCATACAACGTGAAACGGCTCAAAGCCATCGAGTGTTCATAGCAAATCAATGCTCCGATCCTTCCGAGGCGGCTTTCATATACAACGAGATCGTTGCCATGACCCCATCCCCAGACTGTTTTCTCTTCGCCTGTGGGCATCAGCTTTCGCCTTTTTCCTATGATACGTCCGGTGTCTTCGATAAAGACCTGGGAGTTGTAGATCGTCCCTCCATCTCGCTCGTTGATGCCAAGGGTAACATGGATTTTGAGCCGAGCCGCTTCTTCGGCAACCGTGAGAATTTCCGGGCCGGGAACCTGGATTGAGTTGTCGTAAAGCTGCTGGTACAACTCCAGGCGGTTGGGATTGTTTAGCGCCATCCATATCCACCAGGGATAGTACGGTACGAACGTTTCAGGAAAAACAACCAACTGGGCACCCTGTTCAGCGGCTTGGGCCATTAGAGACCGCACCTTTTCAATGGTTGCATTCTTTCCATGTAAACTTGAAGAGGCCAAGACCGCAGCTGCTTTGAATTTCTTGCCAGACACTTCAATATGCTCCTTATCTTGTCTACATACCCAGGTAAGCTTCCCGGACATGAGGATTCGTCAACAAATCAGAACCACTTCCCTCTAGGCTTATTCGGCTGTTCTCGAGTACGAATGCTTTGTCACAAAAAGACAATACCTGCCTGACATTCTGTTCGACCAACAGCACTGTGATTCCGATCCTTCGCACCTCTATAATGGTTTCGAATATTTTCTGTACCACTATGGGAGCCAGACCCAAAGAAGGCTCGTCAAGAATGAGGAGTCTCGGCCTTGCCATCAACCCCCTTGCCAGAGCCACCATTTGCTGTTCTCCCCCCGAAAGGGTCGACGCTATTTGACCAGAACGTTCTTTGATTCTCGGCAGCAAGCCGAAAACAAACTCGAGGTTTTGTTTCACCTGGGCTCTTACACGGCGAGGATAAGCCCCCATGAGTAAGTTCTCAAGGACAGTCATCTGAGGGAAAAGTCTGCGTCCCTCGGGGACCTGTATGACTCCGAGTTCGACGACGGAGTTTGGGGGCTGGAGGTCCAGCCTGGTTCCATCGTAATCGATGGAGCCCCTGCTTGGCTTGATGAGTCCGCATATTGTATTTATCAGCGTGGTCTTCCCCGCCCCGTTGGATCCCAATAAGGCTACCACCCTACCAGCCTCCACCGACATGTTCACCCCATTCAAGGCCACCAAGTCGCCGTGACGTACTTCAAGATCCCTTATGTCAAGCATGGGCGGCCTCCTGCCCCAGATATGCTTCTATGACCTGAGGATTGGCGACAATTTCTGATGGAGTCCCTTCTGCGATTTTCTGACCGAAGTTAATGACGACGATACGATCACTCAGAGTCATGACTGCCTTCATCACGTGCTCTATGACCACCAGCGTGACACCAGTAGCTGCTATTCGTCGTATCAACTCGATTATCTGGTTTATCTCACTGGGGTTGAGCCCCGCCATTACCTCGTCCAGTAGTATGAGAGAAGGTTGAGTGGCCAAGGCTCTCGCCAGCTCGAGGCGCTTGCGATTGGCGAGGGTAAGACTGGATGCAGACTTGTACGTCATCGGTCCCAGTCCCACGAACTTTACCACGTCCAGGGCTCTCGCTTGAGCGTCCGCCACTCGAGAAGCCCGCAAGAGAGAAGCAGTAGTTACGTTATCCAACACCGTCATATGCATAAAGGGTCTTACGAGTTGAAACGTCCGGGCCAAACCCAGGGCGCACATACCATGTGGAGAACCGATTGATGCTGCGTCCTGGCCTGAAAAGACTATCGAGCCGGAATCGGGTTTCAGAAATGCAGATATTAGGCTGAATAAGGTGGTCTTACCAGCTCCATTTGGTCCGATCAGACCAACGATTTCGCCTGGACGAACAGAAAAATCCATCTGAACAATGGCTCGAAGACCTCCAAAAGACTTGTTCACGCCTGTCACCCGAAGGATTTCTCCGGAACGAGGTATTGGTACAGCAGGGGGTGGGATGATTGCCTCCAGAATCTCCCCAGATTCTTCCCGGTCTTGGACCGACCGTTTTCGCATCCACTCTTCGGCGGCGTTCACCACGCCATTTGGTATCACAAGCACTACAGCAATAAGGATGGCTCCATAAACAACGAAACCAAGGCCCGCATATAAAGTTCCCAGCCACCCCTTCATAAACGCATCCAGGGGTACGAGCAGTATTGCTCCGATAACGGGACCTGCCACTGTCCCGACTCCGCCAATGATTGCAAAGAGAGCAACCTGAATGGACAGATGCATAGAGAACACTATTTCGGGATCGATAAACATCATGTACTGGGCATAGAAGGAGCCCCCAATTGCCGTGAAGAAGGCGCTGATCATCATGATCACCGTCTTGCAGCGGACAACGTTAACCCCCACTGCTTTTGCGGCAGACTCGTCTTCCTTGATGGCCTTGAGGTAGTAGCCAAGCTTGGAGCGCTCCAACCACCAAGTGATTCCGATCATCGTCACTAGGAGTACGAAGGAAAAGATCAGATAGGGTTCTTTCGTGGCAAACAGAAAGTTACGCCAATCCGGGTTCACAGGAAGTAACAAACCAACCCCGCCTTTAGTGAGCCCACGCCAATAAACAGCAATTATTCGCAACACTTCTGCAAGGGCGATTGATGCGAGACAAAAGTAAAAGCCCTTCAGACGAAAACAGGGGGTGAATACCACCAACGCAAGTAAAGCCGCCATGAAACCACCAACCAACATACCAAACCATGGAGACAGGCCAAGATTCAAGAACAACAAGGTTGAGGTGTAGGCGCCTATGCCAAAAAACGCTGTATGCCCCAGGGAAAACTGTCCAGCGTATCCGCCGACCAAGTTCCAGGCCAGACAGAGTGCAGAATAATAAAAGATAGTGACTACTATGTCCGTGTAGAAAGGGTTGCCCACGAGAAATGGAGAGGCCAGAATCGCCAGCAAGAAAGCTCCACTCCATCCCATGAGGTAAAACCTTTTCATTATGCGGTCTCCCTTGCCGTCGTTCCAAAAAGGCCTGTGGGTCTAACCAGCAGAATAAGAACGAACACGACGAAATAAACCACTGTCTTCAGGGCCGGATCCAGAAAGAACCCTGAATAGGCCTCGACAAGACCTATGATAAGCCCCCCGAAAAAGGCTCCTGCCAAGTTTCCCATGCCTCCGAGAACTACGACCACAAAAGCAATAAGACCAAATTGGTTCCCAACGGTGGGAAACACCGCAAATACCGGAGACAAGACCGATCCCGAGATACCGACACAGGCAAGGCCGAGGCCGGTGGTCACCAAGTACACTCTCTTCACATTAACTCCCATCAGCCATGCAGCCTGCCGGTCCTGAGCCGTCGCCCTGATGGCCCGACCTAAGTAGGTTTCCTTCATGAAGAGATGCAGGCAGGCTACTACCAGAATAACTGCTGCCGCAGCAAAGACTCGCGTGTAGCTCAAATAGACGCCAAATACGTCAAAGGACTCCAGCGAGTAGTCTGTGCGCACTATCTGGTAGTCTGCGGATAAGAGAAACAATGCCCCATTCTGAAGCACCATCGCCAAACCCACGGTTGCAAATATTTGCGCGATCTCTTGAGCATTCATAAGAGGCTGAATCAGTAGTCGCTGAAAAGCTACGCCAACAATAAAGAAGGTGGGGGCCACGAGTAGGACGGACAGATAGGGATCAATCCCCATCCAAATGTTCACGAAGAAAGCGGCGTACATCGCAAGCATCAGGAATTCGCCGTGTGCGAAGTTGATGATCTCCATGACTCCGAAGATCAGAGTGAGGCCCATGGCATTCAGAGCATATATGGACCCCAACAACAGGCCATTGATGGTCAGCTGAGCTATCTGTGTAACCATGGTTCCTCGGTGATGCCGGGTCCATGGGAGACCCGGCCTATTTTTGGAGACTACTTTTTGCGCTCATCCCAAGTGGGCATCGGCAGTTTTGCCGGGGCACTTGCGAGGGTTTCCGGATAGACCACGAGCAGCTTCTCGTCCTGCCATTGCATAATGACGGGGAAGGCCTTTAGGTTGGCACCCGCAGTCTTTGAAGGTGGTTTGTCGAACTGCACGCCGAAAACGAACGGTGTGGTCAGCTCGTCCAAGTCTAACTTTAGGGCAGCCTCCTGAATGGAGTCGGAGTCGAAGGATTTGGCTTCAGGAAGGACATTCTTGAGCAACACGTATATCCCGCAAAAAGCGGTGAATCCAGGATCACCGGGATCACTCTTATAGTTGTCCCGAAATCGCCGCCGAAACTCTGTGAGCACCGATGCAGCTGGCTCCTTTATCTTGGAGGCCTCAACCCTGGTCGGGGGGTCTACAACGCACACGTAGTCTACTAGCTTGCCAAACTTTTCCTGGAACTGATCGAGGCCAAAGAAAACACTCCCGACGAGAACTTTTGCATTGAGGCGCAGCTGTTTGGCCTGACCGTAGAACAGGTTGCCGTCGTTGACGTAGTGAATCGAAACAATACCGTCTGCTGCGGATGCCTTCAGCTTGGCGATCTCCGAGGAAAGATCTACAGTCTTGTGGCTATAGGTAATGCGCTCCACCACCTGGAGGCCCAACTCCTTGGCCCGTGCTACGCAGTTGTCCCCGATAATGGTCCCAAAAAGGGAATCCTCGTGAATGAGTGCCAATTTGAAATCTTTGGGTGCAATTCCCAGCTTGGGAGCGGCCACTTTCCCAAGGAAGTCCGCAGTGGTGCCTCCCCACTGGCTCGCTCGGGTGTTTAACTGAAAAATATACTTGTAGCCGCGAGAAGTTATGGGATCCCCCACACCAGTAGTGACCCAAAATACAGTCTTGTGCTTCTCGCACACGTCAGATGCAGCAAAAGCATTGGAACTTGAATAGCCACCCGCAATGACAGGCACTTTTTCGATGGTTATCAGGCGCTCGGCTTCAGCCATGGCGTCCTTTGGCGAGACTTCATCTCCCACGACAAACTCCACCTTCTGACCTTTTACACCACCTGCTTCATTGATCATGTCTCGAGCGATTTGTGCGCCTCGCATGCATTCCTGGCCGGTGTAAGCCAGTGGCCCGCTCATGGGATATATCACACCGATCTTCAATGCATCCTTCGCCATACTTGGCTGAGAAAGCGGCAGACACAGCACGGCGACCAGAACAGCGACCCATAGATTGCTTCTCCTCATGTTATCTCCTCCCTTTTATTGGCTAAACCTGCGCAGCCAGATTATGGCGCGCCCCCACGTCCACGACGTCCAACTGATGTTTCTATAGCCCTGAGAAGTTCGTCTGGCACTTTCATTATTGTTATGAATCCGAGGTTTTTGAAAATTATTCCCGATGCTGCTGGAGCATGCGAATCAGAAGGTCGGAGGGGTGATCACCCATACAATCTCGGTTGTCTCCGTTCCGGGATTGGCCCAACGGTGGGGTCGGTCCGACCGAAAATAGAATGCATCACCTTTCTTGAGCTTGTAATCCACTCCATCAACGGTGAGGATGAGCTGACCTTTGATGAGCACACCGAATTCCTCCCCTCCTTCTGAGTGGAAATAGGGATCTTGTGTGTCACCACCCGGCTCAATGATGGTGTATAGGGGTTCAATTTTCTTGTCGTTGAGCCTGGACACCATAAGCTGTGCCCGTATCTTGCCACCAGGGTAGACGATTTCCCGACGTTGCTCGAGGGAGCAAACTACGTCCTGTTCGCCGTCTTCGACAGCAAAAAAGCTTATGATATTCACATCCAGGGCTGCAGCCAACTTCTTGAGAGTTCCGAGGGAAGGGGTGGCAAGGTTTTTCTCGAGTTGGCTGACATACGGCTCCGAGATGCCTGCCAGTTCGGCCAAGGCCTTCATGGTCATGCTTCTTTCAGTACGAAAGCGTTTGATTCGCTCTCCGATTTCCATGAAATCCTTCTCCGAGTAGTTAGATTCTATCTAATATACTAGATGAGAGTAAAGTCAAGAGAAACCTCACCTCCTCCTTAAAACATCGATTTGTAATGGACAAAAGCTGGGTTGGACCTGTCGGACTTTTCACCATTCTACTAAGATATTAGTAAAGATCTCTCCAGGGATATAATGGCAATGATACTCACGATTAATCACCGACGGTCAATTCTTACCCGTGCAGGACAGCTGCCAATACGGACGATTGACTTTCAGAAATTCCCAGTGAAAAAGTTGTTGGTTCCTGATTTGTTGAGTTGCCAGAGGTTCTTTTTGTTTTGATTGGCCGCCTGAATGTTGTTTCGGTAATCTCTAAAATGCTCTATTCTACTTCTGTAAGGGTGACCGAGGGCTTTGAACATTCTTTTTCGACAGAAGACTCCGTTCACTGTAAATAAAAGCACGTGACGTTCGATGGTCATTTCGGCAATACCTGCTATCATCAGCCTATCGCGTTCCGCAGCAACGGGGATTGCCTGAGGGTTAAGTTTATGCCCGACTAGAGTTTCCGGCACACCAGATCAGGGGGAAGGAATCGTGAAACTGCTTAACTTCCTGGTGCCAGACGAAGCCAATCCGCAATTCGGCGTTGTCATCAACGATACGGTTCTCTCATTCACTGCCTTGCAGCGGCGATTCGACTGCAACTTTCCGGATCTACACGACATCGACGCCTACCTCGAAGCCTTCCCACGGAGTGAGAACATCGCCCGTGATCTTGTCGAAAAAGCGCAAAAAAAAAGATTGGGACTTAGTATCGGAAGAGCGATTACCACTGGACCAAGTGAAGATTCTTCCGCCCGTACCAAGACCCTCTGCGCTCATCGACTTTGCCCTTGCCCCCGAACACATGCTCAACTCAGGATTGACTCTCGTCAAGCATGAGAAATCATGGCCGGTGAGCCCTGTAATTGGTGCCATTATCCGAAGAGATTATTCGAAAAACCGACATTCCCCAGATTTCAAATGTTATAAGGGAAACCATAACGCCATCATCGGAGACAGCGACGCCACCTATTGGCCCAGTTTCACCTCTTACCTGGATGTGGAAGCGGAACTCGGGGTGGTGGTCGGCGGAACCCAGAGGGGACTGAGCCTTGCAGGCTCGGAAGCAGCGATCGCAGGTTATGTCATCTTTAACGATTTCTCGGCAAGAGACGTGCAGTGGCTTGAGCTCATGGGACGACTGGGATTGGCCAGATGCAAGGACTTTGACCGCAGCAACGGAATCGGCCCCTTCCTGGTGACTCCCCTGACGAAGTTCGGAATCCCCTTTCGCTGGACGTCTCGGTTACCGTTGGAGAGAGATACCGATGGACCGGGAATACGTCGGCTTACACCGCCCCTCCCGCAATGGTCATCGAGTACCTGACGAGCTTTCAGACTGTTCTCCCGGGTACAATCATCGGTATGGGGACAGTTCCCGGTTGCTGCGGCCTCGATCAGGATCAATGGGTCCTTCCAGGAGATCAAGTGGAGATCACCTTTGAGAAACTGGGGACCTTGAGGCAGTTGATTCCATCGGAGATTGGTCCGTTGAAGCCGTCCCGATGGGCAAAGCGCCCCGAATTGGAACGATTCATGAAGAACGGTTAGGGCGGTCTTCCCTTTGACTCTGTGAATCGATTCATGGCAGTGTGGGCTGTGCTTTTCTCGTTTTCGCATCCTTGTAAAAGTTGAAGGATAGATAACCTTCAGGAAGCTGGAAGGGCATTGGCTCTGGGTCTTGGACTTTGACGCAATTCCATCCGCCATTGGGCGCTTGCTGGCAAAGGAGGGGCTTATGATCAAGAAGTCTTTGTTGGGACTGCTGGTGCTGATTATTCTTGTGGTGGGCTATTTCGTGACATGGCCGGTTCCCATTGAACCACGTGCCTGGCAGGCCCCGCCTGATCCGGGCTATACGGGCAAGTTCGCCCCGAACGATCGACTCAAGGCCATGGAGCTGCTCCCAATAGCAAACTGCCACGGGCCGGAGGCAGTTGCATTCGACGACCAGGGACGTATCTATGCGGCGACTCACGAGGGCTTTATCGTACGCCTCCAACCCGATGGATCCAACGCGGAGAAGTGGGCCGACACGAAGGGGCGGCCTCTGGGGATTGATTTCGACGGGAAAGGCAACCTGATCGTGGCCGACGCCTATCGGGGACTCCTGTCAATCTCTCCCGATACCACCGTCACGGAACTGGCTACTGTAGCTGACGGCATTCCCATACGGTATGCCGATGATGTTGCAGTGGCTGCTGACGGCAAGATCTATTTTTCGGACGCGTCAACCAAGTTCGGAGCGAAAGAAAGCGGCGGCACCATGGAAGTTTGCTCGACATCATGGAGCATGGGGGACACGGACGCCTTCTCTGTTACGATCCGACCACACGCAACACCACGACTCTGCTCTATGGCCTGAATTTCGCAAATGGAGTTGCCGTCAGTCATGACCAGCAATACCTTCTGGTCAACGAAACAGGCAGCTATCGGATACTGCGATTCTGGTTGGAAGGACCAAAGAAAGGGACGTCCGAGCCGTTCATTGAAGGATTGCCTGCCTTCCCCGACAACATAACGCGGGGGATGGACGGCCGATTCTGGGTAGCGCTGATCTCGCCCCGTAACAAGCTTCTTGATTCACTCTGTGAAAAACCGTTTCTTCGAAAAGTGGTCCAACGTATGCCGAAGTTCATGCGGCCGAAAGCGACTGCATACGGGCACATCATTGCGATAGATGGCAATGGTCAGGTGGTGGAAAGTTTACAGGGCCCTAACACAAAATATCCTCAGAACACGAGCGCACGGGAAACCAAGGATTACCTGTACATCGGCAGCCTGGTTGCTCCGGCCCTTGCCCGCTTACCAAGAGCCAAGGCAGGCCTTTAGAAAGCTTGCCGGAAATTCCGGAGGCTGTTCTTCGCAAGAAAACCGGCCCCCGGCAAAGAATTTCCATTCATGTGTGTGGAAGAGACCCGTCCGGTCATACCAGCCGACTCCCCAGCCGTCTGGATTCCTTCACCCTCCCTCTCGAAAAGCCCTAAACGATGCTGTCATTGAAACAGGTTCATTAAAGCTCAGGCCGAGTAATTCACACATCATGGTCCTCTAAACAGATGGGGATGTTGACCGGTATCCGTGAAAGGCATGCTCAAGACCACCATTTCTCCTGAGAAATCTTGATGAGCTCAAATATCCTACCATCGTCGTTGGAACGGGTTCGTCCAGTGAGGCCCTTAATCCATCTTTTTGGAAAAGCATCCTTCCCGTGGACAGCCCCCACCAATGATCCCACGATAGAGGCGATGGTGTCATTGTCTTTGGTGTCGTTGACCGCTCTGATTATCGCCTGCTCTGGGTCACTGCCGTGCTTCATCATGATGTAGAGAACACACGGGATCGTCTCCAAGAGATAGGCTCCCGACCACCACGCGTCGCATGCCTCACGTACAGACCAGTTTTCAGCCGTGGCCAACCTGAGCATGTCTTGGATATAACCCCAAGGCTGCAACTGCATTCCGGCATTTATTCCACCACGAACGGTATACGTGTCGCCGGTCATGAGATCTTTCGCATGATCGATCTGAGAGATCCACCATTCATGGTCGGGATTCGTGTTCATGTCGAGTAATTGCCACAGGATGTAATTCTGGAGAAGACAGGCCGATATGGAGAGATCGTTGTTGTGGGTGATCATGGCACAGAGAGCTGTATCCGCCACGACTCTAGATCCTCCTGTTTTCAAGTACGGAAGAAGAACTGGAGATATCCTCATTAGGGAGCCATTGCCTGCAGAATTGGGACCACAGTGTTCCCAAGGCTTACCAGCTTTAAAGTTGGAGACAAACCGTTTCACGATGGAGCCGATCCCATAGATTCTCTCCCCGGATAACCTTGCTGCAACCTGTTGGGGAATCAAACCATCGTTTAGCAGAAGTTCCTCCAGGGTCCAGAGAGTTAGTTGGGTGTCGTCAGACGGAAACCCTCGAGGCTCTGGTGAGAAATCTCGTGGCAGGTAATCTGTAATTTTGCCATATAAAGCACACCGCTGTGACGGGAACATGCTCTCGGTGGAATTGCCCAGGGAGTCGCCTATGGCCACGCCGAGGAGCATGCCTTCGATCTTGGAGAATGGAAAGTCTTGCGGCTTCGGTGAGAGGTGGTACTCAAATATCTTCTCTCTGCGAAGATTCGTGAGTCCATTCTGAAAGAGGCAATCGAGTGTCGCACGGTTGTTCATTATAGTTCCAATGCTCATGCAGTCCTTTGAT
>Ga0172371_10004533_pt1 | contig 20967 bp, 22 predicted proteins | sample Lak12m_FD_114543 | JGI IMG/M metagenome (GOLD analysis project Ga0172371, IMG submission 114543) | Freshwater microbial communities from Kabuno Bay, South-Kivu, Congo - kab_022012_12m | ecosystem: Environmental > Aquatic > Freshwater > Lake | place: Democratic Republic of the Congo: South-Kivu... | reverse complement strand
TATTGGGCATACAGCAAACCTGTGTAAACCCGCCCGCAGCTGCCGACCGCGTGCCGGTCAGAATGTCTTCCTTATGGGTTTGTCCCGGCTCGCGCAGATGGCAGTGCATATCCAGAAAACCCGTATACACATGCAGCCCGCGCGCGTCAATCACCCTATCCGCTTTGCGGCTTATACCGGGGGCCATTTCTTCAATTTTTTTATCCCGGATCCAGATGTCCGCAGCCTCTCCTGTCCGGACAATGGTTCCGCTCTTGATCAGCAGGCTCATATATCCCCTTTATAAAACAAAAACCCCATTCACAACTGAATAAGGTTTCCATCAGGCAGAAAAGACGGCTGCGCCCAAACGGTTTGATATTTACTTTTTATCGGTTTGAGCAGAGTCATGTCTTCCTCCTGTTTTACAATCTTCTACATTAAAAATTATTATAGCAAACCAAGGCAATAGAATCAACTTTTTTTTCAATATTACCTTCCGGTTCTTTAAATAATGGACGCGCCAATAAAAATATGGTACGATTGGTTTGAATAATTTTCCTATTAAAATTTGCCAAAAAGAGGGATTCGTTATGGATGATCATCTTATTTCCATTATTACGGCCGTGCTTGCGGGCGCATATGCGGCGCTTCTTGCCGTATATCTTCATGCCGAAAAGCGTAACAACGGCGTATCGGGTTTCCGCCGGGCAACCGCAATCAAGCTTACGCTGTCCTCCCTTTTCTGCGCAGCAGGCATCTTTTTTTATTTTCTTGTTTTTTGCAGCCCGGCGCGTTCGGCCGCAATGCCCCCTGCCCGCCTGTTCATCCTGTTGGGGCTCTTTGCGGCCCTGCCTGGCGATTATTTCCTTCAGTTTATCCGGCTCAATGTAAAAAAATATATGCTTGGCATCGCTTTTTTTTCCGCAACACAGGCGCTGCTGATCACTTCCCTGATCCTTTCACATCAAGCCGGAACGGGGGGCTGGGTTGCAGCCGTCATCATCACCCTTGCCATTCTGTTTGTTGTCCTCGTTATCATGAAAAAACAGAACTGGCAGCTTGGCAGGGAGAAATACATTCTCACTGCCTATACCATCCTTCTTTCTTTTATGACGGCCAAGGCGTTCCAATCCATGCTGGCTGATTTTTCAGCATCCTCCCTTATTTTTGCAATGGGTGCCGTTCTGTTTCTGGTTTCGGACATCCTTCTCGGCCTCTGGAATTATCATACCAGCCAAAGGCGTCATGCCAATCTAAACTGGATCACATATTTCTCCGGCATGTTCCTGATTGCACTCAGCGGCATGCCTGTTTTCCTTGCGCCTGTAATGTAATTGGAATGCTAAGCACAGGAGGCAGAAAATGAACATCATTCTGATCGGCATGTCCGGCGCCGGTAAAAGCACGCTGGGCGTTCTCCTGGCGAAGACGCTGGGGATGGATTTTGTTGATACCGATATCCTGATCCAGCAATCTGAAGGCAGCCTGCTGCAGGCGATCATAGACCGGCAAGGCCCAAAATCTTTCCTTAAAACAGAAGAGGACGTCATCTTGGGCCTTCATTTAAAGAACTGTGTCATCGCCACGGGCGGCAGCGTCGTCTACTCAAAAAAAGCGATGCAGGCTTTAAAACGGTCCGGAAAAGTGGTTTATCTGGATGTTCCATTCATGGAAATCGAAAAAAGGCTGAAAAATATCACGGGCAGGGGAATCGTCATTACGGAAGGAAAAAACCTGAAGGAAGTATATGCGGAAAGGATCCCCCTTTATAAAAAATACGGCGACATCGCCGTTACATGTGAAAAAAAGGATATAGAGGGCTGTGTCCGCGAGATCGTCCGCCTCCTGAAAAACGCGGATTAAACGCTACTCCCGGCGCAGTTTTTCCAGCGCATCTTCAAAATATCCCGGCAGGGGCGCGGTAAATTCCATGTATTCACCGGTTGAAGGGGAAAACAGGCCCAGTTTGTACGCGTGCAAAAACTGCCCGCTATGGCCGAATCTGTTTTTTGCCCGTCCGTATTTTTCGTCTCCCACGACCGGATGCCCCAAATGTTTCATATGGACCCTGATCTGGTGCGTCCTTCCTGTTTTCAGGGCGCACTCCACATAAGTAAAACCACTGAAACGTTCCAAGACGCGGTATTGCGTGCATGCCGGCCGGCCGTCCCGCACGACCGCCATTTTTTTCCGGTCGGCCCTGTGCCGCCCGATAGGCAAATCAACTTCGCCCTCGTCTTCCCTGATATTTCCGTCCACCAGCGCGCGGTATATCCTCCGGGCCCTCTTTTCTTTTATCTGTTCGCTCAGGGAAAGATGCGCGGCATTGTTTTTGGCCACTACCAGAAGCCCCGAGGTGTCTTTATCCAGCCGGTGCACAATACCGGGGCGGATCTCCCCGCCGATCCCCGAAAGATCCTTTATGGAATACAGCAAAGCGTTCACCAACGTGCCCTGCTCATTTCCTGCAGCCGGATGGACAACCATCCCCTGTTCCTTGTTGATCACCGCGATATCTTTGTCCTGGTACACTATATTGAGCGGGATATCCTCGGGCAATACTCCCGCCGGCTGCGCAGGTTCAAGAAAAACGCAAACGGCATCACCCGCCGAAATTTTCTGGCCGGCCTTTGCCGTTTCCCCGTTCACGGTGACTTTTCCAAGCCCGATCAGATTCTTGATATTCGAGCGTGTCAGATCTGTCATTTCGGCCAAAAATACATCCAGCCGCCTTGCGTCCTCTTCCGCCCGGATCACTGTCGCAGTATCATGGTTCATTTCTTGTCTCTTTCAATGTTTTTTCCTTTTTTCCTTTATCCCAGTAGAACAGAAGATAAATTCCAAGCAAAACAGCGCCGATGGTCACAAAGCTGTCCGCCACGTTGAAGATCGCAAACTTTACAAAGGTGAATTCAATCATATCCCGTACAAAACCTAAAAATATGCGGTCTATCATGTTCCCGATCGCGCCGCCGATAATAAATATCAGGGATATTTTCAACAGCATGGATTTTACTTTCCGGGTCTTAACAAGGGCAATAATCATCGCCACTGCCAGTACGACGGACAAAAGTGTAAGCGCCCAGGTCGCGTTTGCAAACAGGCTGAATGCCGCACCGGTGTTTTGTACATATGTAAAACTTGCAAAACCCGGAATAAACACAAAAGTCTGGCCGGGCAATGCGGGCAGTATCCCTGCCGCCGCCACTTTGATCAGCTGGTCAAATATAATAATCCCTACAATTGCAATGATTTCTATCAGCATACGGTTCTCCCTTGTTTATATTGTTGTTATCGAAAAAAAATGCCCCTTAAAAAAGAGGCATTTTATTGCTTTTCAATCCTCATTCGTCTCCCAGTTCGTCCACAAGTATCTTGATCTCGTCTGATTTTTTAAACGGGAGGGGCTCTTCTTCCGTTCCTTCTTCTTCCTTGCTCTTCAGGATATCTTCCACATTAAGCTTTTGGTAGGTTTCATCGATATCCGACATATCCATGGTCAGTTTGTTGATATATTTGCTGATCTCGGCGACTGACTTCGTGATCTCGACTTCCTCCACCTTATTGTCCATAATACTGTACTGTTCGTCCAGAAACGCCCTGAACCGCTGTTTATATTCGTTTAACAACTGCTCGTATTTCATCAGTTCGGTACGCGCATTCTCCATTTTAATCTGAGCGCCTTCAATGATGGATTTCGCGTTTTTTGTCGCCGCCTCCATGATTCCCTGCGCCTGCACCTCTATCTTGGAGATATACATCTGCGCGTTTCTTTGCGCCGCAAGCACCGTATTCATCACGCGCTCTTCGGCCAGATCCAGTTTTTCGATACGGTCGCTGATTGCGTTGAATTTTTGCTCCAGTTCGTCTTTTTCAGCCTGCAAGGATTCCTTTTCCTTGATGAGCGTATCAAAATCCTTAATGACTTCATCCAGAAATACGTCGACCTCTTCGGTATCGTACCCTTTGAATTTTTTATTGAATTCCTTGTCTAATATAAGCTTCGGCGTTAACGGCATCGGATAATCCCCCTATTCGTATATATATCTATTCCCTGTCCACATATTTGAAAGCATAGTCATCGCTGGCTTCGGATGCATTAGTCGTCACATCCACATTGAAGGGCGCCACAACGAATATATTCCGGGCGGCTTTCCTGATATTGCCGTTCAGGGCATATACGGCGCCGCTGATAAAATCAAGTATGCGCTGTGCAACGCCTACTTCCAGTTCGTCCAGATTAACCACAATGGACTTTCTTTCTTTGAGATTATCAATGATATTTTGCGTATCTTCGTATGAAAGCGGTTTGTATATGAGCACCCTGACTTTCCCAGCGTCCGGAAGGCCGACTATTTTCCCGGAGTTCTTTTTGCCGAAACGTTTTTCGTCTTCGGGCTCATACGCCTCTTCGTTAAAATCAATCATGTCCTCCTGAAGATTATCATCGTCTTCAAAATACATTTCTTCCTCACCCTCCATATCTTCGAATCCAATGAATGAAAGAAATTTTTTCCCAAACTTACTCATTGCATTTGCCCCTTTCAGGTTGATTTAACCCCTATCTCCAAAAATGGCCGTCCCTACCCGAAGCATGTTCGCGCCTTCCAGCACGGCCTCGCAGTAATCGTTTGTCATCCCCATTGATAAATACTTCAAATCAAAACCGTCAAATTTTTCATCCGCAATCTTGTCGTACAGTTTCTTGGTCTGCGCAAAAACCTTTCGCAGAAAATCCTTGTCATCGGTATATGGAGCTATGGTCATAAGCCCAGAAATACGAATCCGCTTCATCTTGGAAACCGCTTCGGCGGCGCCCATGATTTCTCCGGGTGAAAACCCGGATTTCGTATCTTCGCCCGCTACATTCACCTGCATCAGTGCATTGATCGTACAATCCCTTTTTTCGCACTGTTTTTGGATCTCTTCCGCAAGGGATAGTCTGTCCAGAGAATGAAGCATCCATATATTGTTTATTATATACTTAACTTTATTGGTTTGCAACCTGCCTATCAAATTCCATTTCACATCTGATGGCATTTCGTCCTTTTTTTCTAGGAATTCCTGTACGCGGTTCTCGCCGAATACCCGAAGTCCCGCTTCATAGGCTTCACGAATCAAAGAGAGCGGCTGTGTTTTTGTCACCGCAACCAAAACTATTTTCTGCGGGTCTCTGCCTGCAAGGAGGGCACATTTTTCAATATTCGAATAAAGCTCCTCAATCCGTTCCCTTACCATTTTTATTCCTCGATCTCCTGTCCCGCTTCCAGGGCATCGCTGCCGCTTACCGGTACCACGATCGAATACCCATCCTTGTCAATCAGCACATTGACAGGTATAAAAGTCTTTTTATTTTTCTCTATCTTATATACGCCCTTCACGTTTTCAACGGTTTTCACTGATCCGGAGGGCACCTTGATCCCCTCGAATACCGTGTGGATGGCCGCATCCGCGCGGCGCGTATTTAGCAGCGGCCCTATATCGTCGTTAACTTCAATCGCATAGATGAACCCGGATTCTTCCTCGCGCTTCCCGACAACCTTGCCGGTATACTGCTTATCCACATAATCCTTAAAAACGATCATAAACTCATTGTCATTTTCAAACTCATGAATAGAGTCGGCGGAAACAATCAGGAGATACCATTTATAGTTGTTCACCAGCCGGTAAAGGGGGCGTTCGGTTTCGGATGTTCCGGTCTGCGCCAATGCGGAGCCGTTCACGATGTTGTTGATATCCTTGATGGTCAGCTGTTCAATGTTGCCGGCGTTTAACAGCGTCTCGCACCCGTCAAAATAAAAACTTACGACGCCGGCCGCCGGCGCAGTCACCTCTTCCCGCCAGCTGTCCACCCTTTCCAAAAGCTGCGCTTCCTGTTCATAATACAGTTCCAGCTGGCTGTCCGCGTTCACCTTTTCATGAAGGTACGTCTGCTTGTTCTCCATCAGCAGCCTGAGCGCCTTTTCCTCCTCGATCAGATCGCCCTGTTCGGTGCCGTTGATAATCGCGCTGATCTTCTCGCTTTTATCCACAATGCTTTGGTTGATGGCTTCCAGATCCTGATCAATTACATCATGCAACAAATCATTTTCCTGGTATTGTTCAATCTTTGTTTGCGTTTCCAGAAGATCGCTCATAATCTTGTCGTTGTAGCCCCATTTATAAACTTCGGCGATCGGCGTTCCCTGGGCCACCCGTTCCCCTTCAGCTGCAAGAAAAGACGCTTTTCCGTAATTCTCCGCGTTGTATACCTGTTCGTCCCTGACAACCACCGTCGATTTCGAAGTTTCAAAATCAATCTTGCCCCACTCGGCCGTAACCGTGGATACATTAAAAATAAAAAAAACAATCAAAACAATGCCTGCCGCCAAACCGCCTAAAAAAAAGTAAAACTTCTTGCCCGGTCTTGTTCTGTTTGTCCTTCTTTGTGGTTTCCTGTATACCATAAATCTCCCGCCAACGCCGCTTCAAACATTTGCTTTGTGGGATCTCATTAAACTTGCTTGCTCACCTGTGCAATGAAAGCTGTTCTGCGGCCTTGAAAAATGTTAATTTTCACAAGCACTATTTTACACGAGATTTACTTTAATGGCAATAATATTTCCCTTTCTGTTATATCTTAAATAATCGCAGAGCGCATCCACGATGTAGATGCCGCGGCCCCCTTCATGGAAAAAATCATTTACCTTAGCAATATCGGTCTCCTTGACCTGCGAATAGTCAAAACCGCAGCCGTCGTCAATCAGCACAATGGATATGGTTCCGTCCTTTAATTTTGCCATGATCCGTACATAATTGCAGGACCGCGCGTATTTAAAACTATTGGTCACCAATTCGTTCATGATGATCTTCAGTTTAAATTCCAATTCTTCGTTAACAAAAATAGACTCAGCTAAATCAGCCAGGAATTTACGCAGAGTTTTGTGCATATCTTCAATACTGAACATGGTATTATCAAACATGATTCCATAACACCTCGGAGCGAATCTTCAATATATAGATAAACACTAAATCCGCGTTCAAACTTTTGATTTCAGTTTTGAAAGGATTCTACGTTCCAACCGGGATACCTGCATCTGGGAAACGCCCAGCATCTCGGCAACTTCTTTTTGCGTTTTATTGTTAATAAAACGTTCTATGATAATCTTCTTTTCATCCTCGTTCAGCAGGCTCAGGCAGTAGTTTAAGAAATCCTTATTCTCTATTCTTTCAAAATGCGCGTCGTTTTCGCCCAGCATACTCATCAGCTTGAAGTTTTCATCCTCGCTGCCGGCCATCGCTCCATCCAGCGATATCACGTTTCCAGCCTGCTTTAATTCCAAAAGTTCCAGTATTTTTTCAACGGGCATGCCCATCTGCCCGGCTATTTCGGCCGGTTTGGGCGCGCTGCCGAATTTAACCATGTGTTCGCTGATTATATTATTCACCTTTTTTAAAAGTTCCCCGTCCCGGCGCGGTACGCGCAGCAGCCGCGTCGAATCCCTGAAATAATTTTTCAGCTCCCCGATCAAGGACGGCGTTGCAAAACTGGTGAACTTTACTTCCCGTAAAGGATCATACCTTTCAATAGCCCGGACCAGGGCAAGGCTTGCCGCCTGGTACAGGTCTTCATAGTCAACGCCCCTGCCCACAAATTTCTTCGCAATAATCTGCGCGACATAAAGATAACGTTCGATCAATTCGTTTCGAACGTCCACATCCTTGGTCTTCGAATATATATTAAACAACTCGGTGTCAGATATCGGCTTTAAATCCGTCAAAAACTATTCCTCCGAATCTGGTTTGATCGTAAATAAAACCTCGTTGAAAACATTACCCTCCTGGGCAAAGGAAGCATCCTGGGAAAGCGCCTTAATCAATATCTGGCTCATCTCTGCATTGAATTCCATGCAATCCTCTCCGGGCGATATGCGCTGGGCGCCTGTCCCGCAAACACGGGCCCGAAGCGCGCCGTCGCATTCCATATCGATTTGCAGGGATTCGCAGGTCTGCTCGCACATTAACAGAAGGCAGGCTTCCGCAACGCATGCTTTGATATCCTCTATCTTGCCGACATTAAAATCAAAACTGTTGGCCACGCCGGAAGCAGCCAGCCTGATTGCGCTGATATATTCTTTTTTCGCAGGAAAAACGAAGGAAATCTTCTCGTTCATTTGTCCGCCACCTCTATGTTAAAAATTTTATCCAAGGCGGTTATTGTAAAAATTTTCTGTAAATAGGGCTTCAGATTAACGATTTTTATGGATCCTCCCAACGCTTTGGATTTTTTCAGGGCGCTCACCATGACACCGAGGCCGGTCGAATCAATGTATTTAAGTTCGCCGCAGTCCATCAGAACATTCGGGCTTTGTGATTCTATTCCCTTAAACAGTGTATCTTTGAATTCCGAGATATTTGAAACGTCGAGTTCGCCCTGGATTTTCAGATTCAAAACGCGGTCCGCTTCGTTAAAGGTCTTCTCAATAACCATGATGCGTCACCTCCGTTTAGCATTATATCAAAATAAAAACAATAAATAAAGCCCGGCTGCGGCTAAAATGTTGCGCGCAAAGCATCCATGCGGCGGGCGAACAAAAAAATTTTAGTTCCAGGAAGCGCCGTGTTGCGTGAAATATTGTTTGTGATGTCAAGAAAAATATATTATACTTAGAAATTGGAGGGCTGTTTCATGAAAGTCGAATGGAATAAAAAATACAAGACGGTTTCGGTGTATGTTGTTATAACCTTTCTTGTGTGCCTCCTGATCGGACTTTTTTTTGTAAATATCAATATGGTCGGTCAGGGCCTTTCTATCTTCTTCTCGCTTCTTCTGCCGTTCATCATCGGTTTTGCCCTGGCTTACCTTCTAAGCAGGCCGACCGCTTTTATTGAAAGACATTTGTTCGCCTTCCTGGAACGCAGAAAACCGCATCCCGCGGCGCGCCGGAACCTGTCCATTTTAACGGTATACATCATTATTTTCAGTATACTGGTCCTGCTTTTCATGTATATCATTCCACAGCTGGTTTCCAGCCTTACGGTCCTATTTTCCAGCATGCCGAATTATACGGATATATTGAAGCAAAGCCTCGTCGATCTTTTAAAATCAGGGAACCTGTATAGTACGGACGTACAGAAGAGCGTCAACGATTTTTTTTCCTCCTTCCTGGACATTACAAAATATTTCGATAACCTGATCCAAAACGCAGGTACCATTACGACAGAAATCACCAGCTGGCTTTTCAGAATCATCGTCGGCATCATCGTATCGGCCTATGTGCTCTCCAACAGCAGAAGGTTCACCATACAGGCCAAAAAAGTCATCTATGCCATTTTTTCCATGAAATACGCCAAGCGGTTTATTGAGATTCTGCATTATTCAAGCGATATTTTTATCAAATATATTATCGGGACGCTGATAGACGCCGCGATCGTCGGATCCATTACTTTTGTTTTCCTGTCCATATTCGGTTTGCCGTATCCGCTGCTCATCGCCGTCATCATCGGGGTCACCAACATCATCCCGTTCTTCGGTCCTTTTATCGGAGCAATCCCAAGCGCAATCATCATCTTCGCCGTAGACCCCCTGCAGGCGCTCTGGTTCATTATTTTTATCATTACGCTCCAGCAGATAGACGGCAACATCATCATGCCTAAAATTGTGGGCCAGACCACCAAACTGCAGGCATTCTGGGTCCTGTTCGCGCTCATACTGGGCGGCGGGCTTTTCGGTTTCTGGGGCCTCATACTGGGCGTTCCGGTCTGGGCAGTGCTCTATTCCCTGATTGCCGCTGCCGTGAATAAAAAGCTCGACGACAAGGGCGTTCCCGAAAACCTTTATATGAAAACCGGGCAGGACAGTCTGTCGGATAAAAAATAGCCCCAAACAAAGAACGGCCATAACCGGCCGTTCTTTTTTATATCTTGGTTTTCAGCCCTGTTCTTTTGCCTCGTGAATATCCGCCCTTATATACTTGCCTTCATAAACCGGATCGGATTTTTTCATTAGGCGGCGTGCTATAATATAGATCAACCCGCCCGCAATGAATACTACCGAGAGAAGCTGCGATATCCTGAACGGCCCGATCCACAAGCTGTCCGTCCTGAGCCCTTCAATAAAGAACCTCCCGATCCCGTACGCAATGAAATACATGGCGATCACATTGCCGTCGTATTTCGATTTTCGCGCATAGATCAGCAGCCATATGAAAACGCCGAAATCCCACATGCTCTCGTAAAAGAAGGTTGCCTGGTGCCATTCGCCCAGCCTTTGTATATATACGCCGTATGGAAAGAACTGCAGGTTCGGATTGGTGATCTGGTTCCCGAAGGCTTCCTGGTTCATAAAATTCCCCCACCGGCCGATTGCCTGTCCCAGCATCAATCCGGGCGCACAGATGTCCAGCAGCCGCAGAACGGGAAACTTTCGCCATTTGCCTATGATCAGTGCGGCGATCACGCCGCCTATCACCGCGCCGTATATCGCAATGCCGCCTTTCCATATCGCAACGACTTCATAAAGGTTTCCTTCTTTCAGATAATTCCAATATGTAAATATTTTTTCACCGGTCGCGGGATCAACGTCAAAATACGTCACTACATAATAGATCCTGGCGCAGACAATGGCCAGCGGCAGGGCAAGAATCAGAAAATCAAACAGAAGTTCGGAAGAATACCCCCTCCGTCTTGCCTGGTTTACGGCTACCCATACGCCCAGAACGATTCCCGCAGCAATAATGATTCCATACCATGCAATGTTTAAACCCTGAATCCCGAATAAATTCCTTACAGCAATCGGATCAACCATCTGAATATTTCTCCTTTTTTAGGGATAGAATAATTATAGAATAAACCGGGGCCATCGTCAACAAAACAAGCGCACCGGTTCAAAAAGAAAACCCGGGAATTCCGGATTTTCACAAACTATACCGTCAGGGCCTATGCGGTCTCAATGCTCGCCGCGTCGCGCAGTCCGAGCGTGTCGATCGCCCATTCACGCATCTTGTATTTCTGTATCTTACCGCTCGCCGTCATGGGGAATTCTGAAACAAACCGGATATACCGGGGGGATTTAAACCGGGAAAGCCCGTTTTTAACAAACTCTATCATCTCTTCCTCGGTCGCCTCTTCTCCCTCTTTCAGTATTACGCAGGCCAGCACTTCCTCCCCGTACCTCTTATCAGGCACGCCGATCACCTGCACGTCCCGTATCTTGGGATGGGTATACATGAATTCCTCTATTTCCCGCGGATAGATATTTTCCCCGCCCCGGATAATCATGTCCTTCAGGCGCCCTGTGATTTTAAAATAGCCCTGCGCGTCCATCGTTCCCAGATCGCCGGTATGAAGCCATCCGTCCGCATCGATTGCCTGGGCGGTTGCCTCCGGCATATTATAGTATCCCTTCATGATGTTATAGCCTCTTGCCACAATTTCCCCTACCGTATCGGCCGGCGCATCCTCTCCCGTTTCAATATCTATGATCTTCGCTTCCAGGTTCGGCATTTTCCTGCCCACCGTGGATACGCGTATCTCGATCGGGTCGTCGGTTGTGGTCATGGTTATGCCGGGCGAAGATTCCGTCTGCCCGTATACAATGACGATCTCGTTCATGTTCATATCCGTCGACGCGCGTTTCATAAACTCGATCGGGCAGGGAGACCCTGCCATGATCCCCGTTCGGAGGGTGGAAAAATCGTATTTCTTAAAATCGGGGTGTTCCATCATCGCAATAAACATTGTGGGAACGCCGTGCACGGCGGTGCACCGCTCGGCCTGGACCGTCTCCATAACCACCGTAGGGTTGAAGTAGTCCACCAGCACCATGGTCGTGCCTTTGGCAAGGCAGGCCATTGTCCCGAGAACACAGCCGAAGCAGTGGAAAAGCGGCACGGGAATGCACAGCCTGTCCTTGTTGGAAAAATTCATTCCTGCCCCGATGGTGTCTCCGTTGTTGGATAAATTGTAATGCGTCAGCATCACGCCTTTCGGAAAGCCGGTTGTCCCGGATGTGTACATCATATTAATCACGTCATGTATCTGAAGCTCCGCCTTGCGCGCGGCCAGTTCTTCCTCTGAAACCCGTTCGGCAAACTTGTACAGGTCGTCCCAGTGGAACATGCCCGGCTGCTCGCCTTCGTCCAGATAGATCACGTTTTTCAGGCAGGGCAGCGCCTTGGATTCCAGCTCCCCGGGCTTGCATGTATCCAGTTCGGGGCAAAGGGCGCGCAGATGCTTTACATAGTTTGAATCCTTGAACGCGTCAATCAGGATCAGGGTTGTGGAATCGGACTGGCGCATCAGGTATTCCAGTTCGAACTGTTTGTAATTCGTGTTCACCGTGACCAGTACGGCACCCATCCTGGCGGATGCAAACTGCGTTATCACCCATTGGGGGTAATTTGTAGCCCATATGGCCACATGGTCTCCTTTTTTAATGCCCATTCCCATAAAACCGCGTGCAATCACATCGCAAAGCGCGTTGAGTTCCTTGTATGTATACCTTACGCCGTGCGCTAGCGCAACCAGCGCGTCGGTGTCCGGATACTCGCGCGCCCGGCTCTCCAGCATTTCCCCAATCGTGGTTTCAAGCAGCTTCGGCATTTGATTGTCCCCCAAAGATAATGTAATAACCATCATATTTTATCAAATAACATCCGTTTTATCAACACCAAAAAGCCCCCGAAACCGCGGGGGCCCTTGCTTCCTTCATTTCGCTACAGCGGCGCGCTAAATCCGAATTCGCTTCCCTCCCCGGGTGCGCTTGTGACGGATATTTTTATTCCCAGCTTATCCAGTATTTCTTTCGCGATGGCCAGCCCAAGGCCGTTCCCTTTGTCGCTCCGGGATATCTCAGCCTGGTAAAACCGGTCAAAAATCTTTTCCGCCGTCTCTGCTTCCATGCCCGGCCCGTTGTCCCTTACAAAGAAATATAGGCCGTCCTGCGCAAGGCGCGCCCCGGTCGCCACCCGGCCGTCCTCGCCGGTGTATTTAATGGCGTTGTCCAAAAAGATCGTCAGAACCTGCGTCAGCCTGTCCTCGTTGGATACGATATCGGGCAGGGGGGCCTCCGGCATTTCCAGAAGAAACTGCTTCCTGCCCTCCTCAAACATCTTCTTATAGCGGTCATGCAAGTCATACATCATTTCGGTCACATTGATTCTTTCCATTTCGAAGGCCGCCGTGCTGGATTGCAGTCCGGAAAGCTCCAGCAGGTCGTTCACCAGCCTTGAAAGCCGCAGAACCTCGCCGGAAAGGATCGAATAATGCCTCTGCTTGTCTTCCTCCCGGGTAACCACTCCGTCGCGCAGGCCTTCAATCAGCCCCCGCATGGACGAAAGCGGCGTCCTGAGCTCATGGGATATATTCGCTACATAATCATGGCGCGTTTTTTCCAAACGGACGTTCTCCGTAATATCCCGGATAAGGGCAACGGCAAAAGACTGGCCGGGTATATCCGTTTCAATATTGGTGATGGCATATTGCAGCACCTTGCCGCCCTCATCTATCCTTCCAAAACCTTCGTCGCCTGCAACCAGGCTTTTTTTCAGCGCCGCAAGGAGCGCCCTGTATTCTTCCGACTCCCTGCTCTTAAAAAGGGATGATACGGCATTGTTTTCCCGCACTACCCCAAAATCGCTCCCCATTGCGACGATGCCTTCCGAAAGGCCTTCGAGTATCAGTTCGGTCGACTTTTTCTGGTAGCCAAGCTCGCTGATCGTACTGGAGAGTTTTTCTGACATATCGTTGAACGCGCCTGCAATCTGCCCCATCTCTCCCTTGAGTTTCTGCTCTATCCGAAAATCAAGGTCTCCGCCGGCCAGCCGCATCGCGGCGTTTTTGAGAATCCGCGCAGGCTCGCTCAGGCGTTTGGAAAGCCAGTAGCCGGGAAAAACGAACAGTGCGAGGACCAGAAGAACCATCAGCAAAAGGTTTATCCTGTATTGCTTCAGCGCGCTTTCAAGGTTATAGAGTATTTTCCCGGCAACCACATAACCAACCAGCCGGCCGTTCTCGCGCACGGCACTCCCCGCCAGGATATTCGGCATCTCCGCCCCGCTTTCCGTTTTTATATTCAGTTTGTAATAGCCGGTTTCAGGCAGATTTTGTATCAGCGCCGGCAGGTCCTGGCCTGCCAGGAACGCAAGGCCTTCCTCGTTTGCCGCAATAATATCGCTTTGCCCGTCCAAAAGGATCATATAGTTGTTGTCCGTGCCCAGTTTCGGATTCAAAATATCGCTGAGTTCCCGTGCGGTCAGCTTTCCCCCGTCATAATCCAGTAGCAGTTGCTGCCCTGGTCCATATAGGTATGGATATCGGTTTCGTTCATGCGTGAAAATGCCGTAAAGGATATCGCAACCGAAAAAATAAAAAGAAGCGCCAGCGCCGCCACCGTGCTGAGCGTCAGTACAAGGAAAAATCTTTTCAGGGAAAAATTTCCCTCTTTTATTCTTTTCATAAAATCTCCGCCTTGTACCCTACGCCGTAAACCGATTTAATGGACAGGCTGGACGTTTCCGGCATCTTCCTCCGGATCCGTTTGATCGCGGTATCCACCACCCGCGTGTCCCCGTCAAAATCATAGCCCCAAATGCTGTCCAGCAGCTGTTCCCTGGTGAAAACCTGTCTCGGGTGGCTGGCCAGCGCATGCAGTATCTCCACTTCCTTGGGCGATAGGACGATGCGCGTCCCCTCGCAGGATACGTCGTAGCTTTTGATATCCACCGCCGTATTGCCGACGGTAAGAACGCCCCTGCCCTCCTTCAGGCTTTCAAGGCGCCGGAATATCACATGTATGCGGGATACGACTTCCCTTGGGCTGAAGGGCTTTACGATATAATCGTCCGCGCCCAGCTTAAAGCCCAAAAGCCGGTCGACTTCCTCTCCCTTTGCAGTCAGCATGATGATGGGAACGGAACTGGTTTTACGGATATCGGCGCAAACGTCTGTCCCGCTTCTGCCCGGCATCATTATATCCAGTATAACCAGGTCGGGCGCAAGGCTGAAAAACGCATCCATCACGGCGTCGCCGCGGTATACAGATCGGACGTCAAACCCGTCCCTTTCCAGATACAACCGCAGCGACTCGTGGATGCCCGCCTCGTTGTCGCAGATCAGAATCAGTTTCCTGTCCAATGGATGCACATCCTTTTTTTATTCTCCGCAGCCTTTCTTTCATCAGGCATGAAAAGCGGATTCATCATTCATACCGCAGCGCTTCGATCGGATCCATCTTGGCAGCCTTGTTGGCGGGATAATAACCGAAGAATATGCCGATCAGCATGGAGAAACCCAGCGCAAGGAATATCGATCCCGCAGACGCGCTCGCTTCATAACCAAGTATGTTCGCGCCCAGCATTCCGAGGAATATCCCGGCAACGATGCCGATCGCGCCCCCGATCAGGCAGATGATCACCGCCTCCGTGATAAACTGAATGCGTATGGAACCGTTTGTCGCGCCCAGCGCCTTTCTCGTGCCGATCTCCTTTGTCCTCTCGGTAATGGACACCAGCAGAATGTTCATCACGCCGATCCCTCCCACCAGCAAGGAAATGCCGGCAATCAGGGATATGGCGAGCGACATGGTGTTCAGCATGGAGTTCACCTGGTCCACCAGCGATTCCATGCTATTCGCCGTCACGCCGAAATTCTGGTTCCTGGCGTAATATTTCGCAAAAAAGCTGTTTGCTTCTTCAATAAACACGTCCGCGTTTGTTCCCGTTTTGGTAAGCACGGTAAAATACTGGTACCCATCTCCGCTGCCCGTAATTTTCTTGGCGGAAGAGACCGGGATATACAGGTTGGTCTGGATATCCTGCTCGGATGCGGTCGTCGGCATCAGGTTGTTGGCCTTATACTGGTACACGCCCACCACGGTATAACTGTATATCTCGTTGCCCAGGTATATCTTGATCTCCCTGCCCAGCGGGTCTTCGTCCCCGAATATATTGCCGGCCAGCTTGTCCGAAACAACGGCGACTTCCTTCGATCCAAGGATATCCTTCCCTGTCAGATACCGTCCCTCCAGCATATCGATGTTGTTTACGGTAATGTATTCGTCGTTCGTACCCGTTACGGATACATTTGCATACAGCCGGCCGTCCTGCACCTTCCCGCTGCCGGCCGATTCGGTGATGCTTACCGCCTGAATCTCGCTTCCGTAAACCTCGCGCATCGTACTGATCATGTCGTCCGTAATATAGTCGGATTCCTCGGGCTGCGCGCTGTCGCCGCCGCTCCCCGAACCCACGCCCATCATACGCCTTGCCTCGCGCATCTGGCTCTCAAAGCTGTCCGTGTCTTCCTCGCTTTTTTCCTGGAGGCTCACGGTGATATTGTTCGCGCCCATTTCCTGCATGGAAGAGGTAACGGAATTGGTAAGCGAAGTCCCAACGGTCATAATCGCAATCACGGAGGCGATGCCTATGATGATCCCAAGCATGGTCAGGATCGTACGCATTTTATTCGCTTTCAGTCCGGCCAGCGCCAGAAAAACGTTTTCCAGAATATCCATGCCTACGCCCCCTTCCTTTCGCCTATGATCCTGCCGTCCTTCAGGGTTATGATCCGCTCGGTCTCTTCGGCCAATTCAAGGCTGTGCGTGATCAGCAGGATGGTTTTCCCCTTTTCCCTGTGCAGGGAATGGAATATATCCATCACCAGCCGTCCGGTAACAGAATCCAGTGCGCCGGTAGGTTCGTCGGCAAGGATAATCGCGGGATTGTTGGCCATTGCCCGCGCGATGGCCACCCGCTGCTTTTCCCCGCCGGAAAGTTCGCTGGGCATATGGTCCATCCGTTCCCCCATTTCCACCAACTCCAGCAGCTCCTTTGCTTGTTCCAGCCTTTTCGCCCGCGGCATGCCCGCATACAGCATGGGCAGTTCCACATTTTTCAGGGCGGTGGTCCTTGGGACAAGGTTAAACGTCTGAAATACAAATCCCACCTTGGAATTCCGTATGGCGGAAAGCTGGTTGTCGTTCAGCCGGGTCACGTCCACGCCGTCCAACAAATACTCGCCTTCCGTCGGCCGGTCCAGCGCGCCCACGATATTCATCAGTGTGGATTTGCCGGACCCGGATGCGCCCACGATGGAAACGAATTCCCCTTCGTTCACTTTAAGATCGATGGCCTTTAAAACCTCCAGTTCGTTCGGATGCCCGATAAAAAAGCGCTTTACAATATTATTCATAGAGATGATTGTTCCCTTTTCCATTCGCGTGCTCCTCAGGACATTGCTGCCGGCTTCAACGAAGGAATCGAATCCGGGTTGGAAACGATCTGCAGCCCGTCCTTCAGTTCCTTGCCTGAAATCTCAATATAAAAATCGGTCTCCATCCCCGTGATCACGGGGATTTCCTGGAAGGACGCCCGGCCTTTTTCATCCTGGCTCATCGCGAAAACCACCGTCTCTCCCGCCGCGTTCTGTATCACCGCGTCGTACGGGACGGCAAACACGTCTTCTTTCTGGTCCAATATGATATCCACCCGCGTGTTCATGCCGATCTTAAGCTTCGTGTCCTTGCTGGTCACGTCCACCACCGCGTCAAACTTCACATCCGAACTGGAGGTGGTCGTTCCCGTAATGCTCATGTCCGCCGAGGAAGCCTGCACGGCGGCGGGCGCTATGCTGCTGAGTTTCCCGTCGTATATGTCGTCCCCCGTACCGTCCGACTGTATGGTGGCGGCCATGCCCAGGGAAACCCGGTTCACGTCGTATTCCTTGATCGTCGTTGCAATCTGCAGGTTGCCGGTATCCTCCACCACAAAAAGCACGCCGGCGGAAGAAGCGCCTTCAATCGCATTCACCGCCGTTACGGTCCCGCTGATAGGTGATACGATCAATGCGTCGTCCAGCTGCATCTGCAGCTTCTCCAGCCCAATCTCCTGCGACGCGCTGTTTGCGGCCGCCTTGCTGCTCTCCAGCGCCTGCCGGTAGGCTTTTATCTCCTGGCCCGCTGCATTCACGGCCGCTTCCTGCTGCGCCAGCGCATTCTCATAGGCTTTCTGCGTATCGTATGTCGCGGATGCGGCTGTTTTCTCGGCCTGTACGGCCTGGTCGTATGCTGCCTGTGCCGCAGCCAGCGCCTCCAAATTGGCTTCGCTCGGATCATTATCATAGTTGGTTTGTGCCTGGCTGAGCGCGGCCTGTGCCGCGATGCGCGCATCCCGCGCCGTATAATACGCCTGGTCCGCCCTGCTCTTGTTCGCACGCGCACTCTCGACCGCGGCGTTTGCGGAGTTGATCTGGGCATTCAGCCCGTTATTCAGATTGTATACCGCATTGTCGTACTTCTGCTGGCTTGCGTCAATTTGCTCCTGCGCCGTTGTATTGGAAGCGTCCAGGGCCGCCTCGCTCTGCTCCAGGTCCTTTTCCAGGCTGTCAATATCCAGTTCGCAAAGCTTGTCTCCCGCCGCAACCTTGTCGCCTACCGATACAAAGACGGTTTTTACCTGCAATGTCGCAAGCGTGGAATACACGTTCCTGCTATCCTTGCTTTCCACCGTCCCGGTCACATTCACCGTGTCCGCCAGCGTCATTTTTGCGAGCGAGCGGGTCTGCACCGCCGCGTCCGCCTGCGCGGCGCCCACCTGTGCGTTCCTGGCCGCCAGCAGGACGCCGGCGGCAATAACCGCGACCACACATATTGCAATAATTATTTTCGTCTTCTTCTTCATATCCCAAACAAACTCCTTAATGATAAAACATCCATCCAAGTATATAAAACTATTTTATCAGATCATACCCGCCCATTGTGTCAAAAAAAGGTCAGCATACCGTCATTATAAAGCATTTTTTCGCAGGCAACACCCTTTTTTGTAATTATTGCATAAAAAAACAGCGGCGCGCCGCTGTTTTTCAATCCTTCAATATAGAAATCTAAACACTGCCCTTTTTAGGAAACCAGCCGGTCGTGCTGTTCGCTATCTTGACTAATATAAGCATAACAGGCACTTCGGTCAGAACGCCTACGATGGTCGCGAGCGCAACGGGCGATGTCGGGCCGAAAATCGCGATGGCCACGGCGACCGCCAGTTCAAAAAAGTTGGAAGCGCCTATCATCCCCGCCGGGGCCGCTATATCATGCGGCAGTTTAAGCGCCCTCGAAGCAAGGTATGCGATAAAGAAGATCAGGAATGTCTGTATGATCAGTGGCACGGCGATCAGGGCGATATGCAGCGGATTTTCCAGAATCACATCCCCCTGGAACGAAAAAATGATCACCAGCGTAAGCAGCAGGCCCACAATGGTCGTATTGTTGAATTTTGGAATAAACTTTTCTTTGAAGTACGCCGCCCCGCGTTTTTTTATCACCCGGGTACGTGTGATCACTCCCGCGGCCAGCGGGATCACCACAAACAAAACGACGGACAGCAGCAGCGTCATCCATGGGACGGATATGCCGCCGACCCCCAGAAGGAAGGCCACAATGGGCGTGAACGCCGCCAGAATGATCAGGTCGTTGGTCGCGACCTGCACCACCGTATAGGCCGGGTTCCCGTTGGTCAGGTGGCTCCATACGAACACCATCGCGGTACAAGGCGCCGCGCCCAGCAGAATGGCTCCGGCCAGGTAATCCTTCGCCAGTTCGGGCGGTATCAGGGCCTTGAATATGACAAAAAAGAAAAATGCGGCGATCGCGTACATGGTAAACGGCTTGATCAGCCAGTTTGTTCCCCAGGTGACAAACAATCCCTTGGGGTTTTTTCCTACGTTGCGTACGCTTTTAAAGTCCACCTTCATCATCATGGGGTATATCATGATCCAGATCAGTATTGCGATGGGTATGGAAACGTTTGCGTATTCAAACTGTCCCAAAAAATCCGGGACAGCCGGCAAAAACTTGCCTATCAGCACGCCCACAACCATGCAGGCCGCCACCCAAAGCGTAAGGTACTTGTCAAAAAAGCCGATTTTTAAAGCCTTTTTTTCTTCATTCATCTCCCCGCTCCCCCTTCCGGACGTCTTCCGGGTAATTCATGCTGTAATTTTTGTATCCCCCCGAAAGGTTGAACGCCCTTTCAAATCCCTTGTTTTTCATCAGGTTCTGCGCCGCGTTTCCGGTTACGCCCTTGTTGCAGTAGGTTATAATGGCGGCGTCCCGGTCCAACTCCGCAGCCACGCGCCGCAGTTCGTCCAGCGGGATGCTCCGCGCGCCCCTGATATGCCCCTTCGCGTACTGCGCCCTCGCGCGCGTGTCGATCAGTATCACCTTTTCGCCCGAACCAATTAGTTTCTTAAGTTCGCCGGCCGTCATCACCGGCCTTCCCCTCAGGATAATATTTTCAAGGATCATCCCGGTATAATGCACCGGATCCTTGGTGGTGGAAAAGGGCGGCGCATACGCAAGGTCCAGATGAAAAAGGTCCTGCGCCTTCGCGCCGAAGGTAATAGCGGTTGCCAGCACGTCGATGCGTTTATCCACGCCCTCCTGCCCGATGATCTGCGCGCCCAGCAGCCTTCCGCCCTTCCTGTCCGCGACGGCCTTGATGACGATTTCCCCGCCCTTCAGGTATTCCGGGCGGCTCGGTTTGATGCAGTGGCATACAGCGGCGTCCATCCCCCGCTCCCTTGCTTCGCTCTCCGAAAGCCCGGTCCGCGCGACCGCCAGGCCGAATATCCTGAATATACCCGTGCCCAGCACCCCGCGGAAAGCAAGGTCCCCGCCCGTTGCGCAGTCCCCGGCAATCCTGCCCGTCTTGTTTGCGGTGGATCCCAGCGGCCGGTACATCGGGTCGCCCGTTATAGTATTGAATACCTCTATGCAGTCACCGCAGGCGTATATGTCCGGCAGGCTGGTCTGCATGCGTTCGTTCACGCGGATCGCGCCCGACGAGCCGAGTGCAACTCCGGCCTTCTCCGCCAGGGCGGTTTCCGGTTTTACGCCCGCCGATATGATCACGATGCCTGCTTCCGCCTCCCCGCCGCTGTAATAGACTTTATTTCCCTCAATTCTTTGGACGTCCGCCCCAGCGGCGATCAAAACGCCTTTTTCGGCAAGATGGT
>Ga0172371_10004530_pt1 | contig 20973 bp, 15 predicted proteins | sample Lak12m_FD_114543 | JGI IMG/M metagenome (GOLD analysis project Ga0172371, IMG submission 114543) | Freshwater microbial communities from Kabuno Bay, South-Kivu, Congo - kab_022012_12m | ecosystem: Environmental > Aquatic > Freshwater > Lake | place: Democratic Republic of the Congo: South-Kivu... | reverse complement strand
TATATTATGCGGCGCTTCTCGGCCGGGACATTTTAAAGGTGTCAACACTGTAGTGAATAAACTTTTTAACATCGTTTTGCCAGACATAGCCTATTTTGGCCAGAAAGATGCCCAGCAGGCGGTGATAATTAAAAAGATGGTTTGCGATTTAAATATGCCCATAGAAATTAAAGTTTTGCCTATTGTCAGAGAGTATGATGGTTTGGCAATGAGTTCAAGGAATGTTTATTTATCCGAAACAGAGAGAAAAGACGCTGTTGTATTATATAAGTCTTTAATTCTGGCGAAAAATCTGATAAAGGATGGCGTTATTGACTGCCCTAAGATTATTTCTAAAATGCGCAAGTATATTTTGAAAACAAGAAACGCGAGGATTGATTATATAAGTATCGTTGAGCCAGACACATTGTCTTTTCTTAAGAGAATAAAACGAAAAGCTCTGGTTTTGCTGGCTGTTTTTATCGGAAAGACGCGTTTGATAGATAATATGGTGATAAAAAGATGAATAAATACAGGATTGGCATTGTTGGTTGCGGGGCAATTGGCAAAAGCCTGGCTAAGTTTATCGAAGGACAATTAAGCTCAAAGGCGAGAATCAGCGCCTTATGCGATTTGGACTCTTCAAGGGCAGCCTTGTTGAAGAATATCCTAAAGAAATCAAAACCGATAGTTGCAAATTTGGACGAGTTGATAAAACGCAGCGATTTAGTCATTGAAAGCGCCAGCGGAAAGATTTCATATCTGGTTGCCAAAAAAACACTTTCCCGCGGGAAAAGTGTTTTGATTATGAGCATAGGCGGAATTATATCCAAGGCTGAAGAATTGTTTAGGTTAGGCAGAAAGAATAATTGCTTTATTTATTTGCCGTCAGGGGCAATTTGCGGCATCGACGGGCTGAAGGCCTTATCCTTAGGAGGTATAGAAAAAGTTACGCTTACGACGCGTAAACCCCCAAAGGCTTTAAAAGGCGCAGAATATATCGTTAAAAATAAAATCGATTTGGATAAGATAAAAGAAGAAACTGTTATTTTTGAAGGTAACGCATTGGATGCTGTGCGGGATTTTCCTCAGAATATAAATGTGGCGGCTTTGTTGAGCATAGCCGGGGTTGGGGCAAAAAATACCAGAGTTAAAATTGTTACTTCGCCGGAATATAAAGATAATTCGCACGAAATAGAGATTGTATCAAAAGCGGGTACTATTAAGACAATATCGCGTAATGTTCCTTTTCAAGAGAATCCCAAGACAAGCTATCTGGCAGCTTTGTCGGCGATGGCTGTTTTGAAGAATCTCTTTGATTCGGCAAAGATAGGCAATTAGGTTTTCAAAAATCTAACTGAAGGGGGGTGAATAAGCATGGCACAGCTAGTTGCAAAGGTAGGCATTAAGAGAAAAGAGGGTTATCTATACTTCATTGATAAGAAGGGCGACGTCTCTTGTGCTAAGATGGCTCGCGGCAAAAAGAAGGGCGGCAAGCCTAAGAAAGTGGCAAAGGTAGGGGTAAAGAAGAAAAAAGGTTATCTCTATTTTGTCGACAAGAAAGGCAATGTCTCTTGCGCAAAGATGGTAAGAGGCGGAAGGAAGAAAAAAAGGAGATAATCGGTTTTATCAAATATAGAGCCCTGTACATTCTTTATGCAGGGCTCTATATGGGTTAAGAATTATGGAAGAAAAAAATAACATTGAGGTTTCTGTAGTAATGCCTTGTTTGGATGAAGAAGAGGCTGTAGGTATTTGTGTAAAGCAGGCCAGGGAAACATTAGAGAAAATAGGTATCACTGGAGAAATTATAGTTGTAGATAATGGTTCTTCAGATAATTCTGTAGCAGTATCCCAAAATGAAGGAGCTAGGGTTGTTTTTGAGCCGGATAGAGGCTATGGCAGCGCTTATTTGAAAGGCTTTGCTGAGGCAAAAGGCAAAATAATCATTATGGGCGATGCTGATAATTCCTATGATTTTTCTCAAATAGGAGATTTTATCGCGCCTTTGAAGAAGGAAGGTTATGATTTTGTGATTGGTTCTCGATTTAAAGGCAATATTAAGAAAGGCGCAATGCCGTGGGCAAATAGATATATCGGCAATCCCATATTAACTTTTCTGATTAGACTTTTTTTTGGTTCTAAATTATCAGATGTCTATTGCGGAATGCGCGCTTTTAAAAAAAGAGATTATAATAAAATGAGGTTGATTTCTAAAGGGATGGAATTTGCCTTGGAGATGATTGTGTCTGTTTTGAGATTAAAATTAAGAATAAAAGAAATTCCTATCGCATATTTTCCCAGAAAGGGCAAATCTAAACTTTCCCCTTTATCTGATACTTGGCGAAGTCTGCGTTTTATGCTTTTATTTAGCCCAGATTATCTTTTTTTGATTCCGGGAGTTACATTATTTATTTTAGGTACGATATTTATATTTGTTTTTTTAAGGGAAGATGTCGTTATTTTTGGGCGGCTTTGTGGTATACATATGATGCTCGTGGCAAGTTTAGCCGCTATTATTGGATTTCAGATTATTAATATTGGTATATTTGCTAAGTCTTATTCTATAACTGAGAGATATATCAATACCGATAGAATGGTAAATTTCTTTATCAAAAACTTCAATTTAGAGAAAGGAATAATTATCGGTTTGATATTTTTTCTAATTGGCTCTCTTGTTAATCTTAAGATATTTTATGATTGGATTAGGGTTGGTCTTGGACAGTTAGATAGAGTACGTTTAGGAATTTTCGCTTTAACTTTTGTCGCTATCGGTATTCAGACTATCGCTTCCGCATTTTTCTTAAGCATTTTAAACTTAAAAAAAACAGAATGAAATCCTCATTATCCTCGGGTAGCAAATTAGGAATAGCAGGGAGTATTTTATTTATTATTATTGTGGTGCTTTTTCGTCTACCGATTTTCTTCTTATCCCATTTTAACAATGATGAATTGATACATTTGTCTTTAGCAATGAAAATAGAAAAGTATGGGCAGCGTGTTTTTGAAGAAGAACAATATAACTTGTTTTATGTCGATAGGGGCATAAGCCCTGATTTTACTTTAGCTGGCGTCTGGGAAGGGGAGAATAAAGAAGGCCTGCTTGTTCATGGATTTCTAGGAGAGAGAGAAGTATTGTCGCACCACCCACCGCTATTACCTTTTTTATTAAGTCTATCGCATAAGATTTTCAGTAATAGTCAAATTTATTTAGTCAATATATTGAATAACCTATATTCGATGTTAAAAAACTTAGCTTCACAATTTTATGCCTGCGTTATTCCATTCTTAAGCAGTATATTTTTTATTCTATCAGTATATGCTTTAGGGAGTTTATTATTTTCTAAAAAGATAGGTTTAATTTCCGCATTCTTTCTGAGTCTAACCCCCATAGAATTGATAACGGCTAATAAAATTTGGGCAGACGATATGACCGCTTTTTTTGTAACGTTAGCGGCAATATTTTATTTGTATGCTCTCAAAAATAATAAGCCGTTTTTTTCTCTTCTGGCGGGATTTAGCTGCGGTTTATCTATTTTAGCTAAAATGAGCGGTATCTATTTTATGTTTACCGTGTTGTTATTCCATATTTTCGAGCATAAGAATAAGAAAGCAACGATAGATAATATTAAGGCTTTTTTATTCGATAGAAATATTATATATTTTTTGGCAGGCACATTCATAGTGAGCGCTTGGTGGTTTAACTTATATTATTCAAATTTTAGCATTGAGACGGTAAGATGGTATTTTACTATAGAAGAAAAATGGGAATCCGCAAAAATTTGGAATCCCTATTTTAAAGTCATTTCTTCCCGCCCTTGGTTTAGCTATTTTGTCTTGGTGCCATTCCATTTTCCACTATATCTGTTAAGTTATATCTTTATTCCTTTGTTTATTCTAAGAAATAAGATTAAGGTAGTAAATAGTTTCATAAAAGACAAAGAAGCGACTTATCTAAATTTTTTGATAATCTGGATGGTCACAGTATTTTTATTTTTGACTTTAAAGCCAGGAAAAGAACTACGTTATATGTTGATTGGGTATCCAGCTATATCTATACTTTCAGCTTATTACCTTAGTTTATTTTATGAATGGTTAAAAAACAGAGGGAGAGGTTTTAGTCTGAGGCTGCAAAGAATTATCTTCATCTGCGTAATTTTATTATCATTATGTTTTTCTCTGGGGATAGCTATGCCGAGAATATTGTTGAGGGCAGATATAATACCGATTCCACTATAATGCCAGCAAAAATCTTAGTTATCAATGAGCCTTTCCTAAAAGGATTTTGCCGCACGCAGCGTTGGGCAGCGAGGACAAGAGGCAGAGTTTTGCGCGCCCCTGATTGGCTGGCTTACTGTACAGCGGTCTTAGAAAAAGAAGGTTTTGATGTTGAGTTATACGATTTTATTGCTAATAATTGGGATAAGCAAAAATTAAGGGAGCTTGTAAAAGATAAATCTCCTGACTTTGTTGTATTGGATTCTACTACGCCGTCCATTTATTCTGATGTAGAATGCGCAAAAATATGCAAGGATAACTCGAGGGCCAAGGTAATTATGGTAGGCCCGCATATAAGCGCGCTCCCAAAAGAGACTTTAGATATGGCAGGGGGCTATGTTGATGTCGCCGTAATAGGGGAATATGATTATGCGGTTAGGGATGTAATAAATAACTTTAATAATTTAGATGGTATTGAGGGTATAGCTTATAGGAATAACGGAGAAGTAAAAATAACTGGCAAAAGATCTTTAATAGAAGATTTAGATAGTTTGCCGTTTCCGGCATGGAACCAGTTGAATTTGATGAAATATTTCGATGGTAGTAAATTATATCCTTATATAGATATTATCTCTGGACGTGGTTGCCCAAATAGATGTATTTTTTGCCTCTGGCCGCAGGTAATGCATGGAACTCGTTATCGCCTGCGTTCTCCTAAGAGTGTTGTTGATGAGATAGAGTACGATATAAAGCTTTGTCCGCAGGTTCTAAGAGGCGGAGAGTTCTTTTTTGAAGATGATACATTTACTGTCGATAAGAAAAGGGCAATTGAAATATGCGATGAGATTTTGCGGCGTGGACTTAAGATAGTATTTTCTGTTAACGCAAGGGCAGATTCTTATGATTTAGAAATGTTTAAGATAATGAAAAAGGCAGGATGCAGGGAATTGCTAGTGGGTTTTGAATCAGCTAATCAAAAGATATTAGATAATGTAAATAAAGGCATTAAGGTGGAGCAGATGCGGGAGTTTATGTATATGGCAAAGCAATCCGCCTTAGAAATTCATGGATGTTTTGTGTTTGGTTTACCAGGAGAAACAAAAGAGACAATACAAAATACCATAAATTCGGCGCTTTCTTTGGGTTTATCTACAGTTCAGTTTTCTGCGGCTGTGCCGTTTCCCGGTACAGAATATTATGAAATTTGCAGAGAAAGAGATTGGTTAAAATCAGAGGATTGGAGAAATTGGGTGAGGGATGGTGAACAGTCTGCGGTAATAAGATATGAGAATTTATCCAGCGGAGAAATCGATAAATATGTGGATTTGGCGCTGAAAAAGTTTTACCTAAGGCCAGAATATCTGTTTAATTTTGTTTTTAGAAATAGAAACCTCTCAGATATTTATCGTAAGTTTAGAGGCGGATTTAATTTTTTCTCTTATTTATTTAAAAGATGAGAGAACCATTAATTTCTATAGTAGTACCAGCGTATAACGCAGAGAGCACTATAAAGAGGTGCATAGACTCTTTGGTATCGGTAAATTACTCAAATTATGAAATATTTGTTGTAGATGATGGTTCGACGGATAATACCAAAATGATTTTATCTGAATATAAGAATAGGATTAATATAATTGAAAGTCAGCATCACGGAACGTCTTATTGCCGCAATATCGCCGTAAAAGAAGCTAAAGGGGAGTTTGTTGCTTTTACCGACGCGGATTGTATTGTAGATAAGAATTGGCTTAATGAACTTATCAAGGGTTTTACCAGCGATAAGATAGCAGGGACTGGCGGTACGCAATTATCCCCTCAAGACGAGACTAAATTTGGCAAGATAGTTCAGCAATTTTTTGAACTTACGGGTTTTCTGGGCGGTTATATTAAGAAGAAAGGCGGAAGTGGAATAACAAAAGTAGACCACAATCCTTCTTGTAATGTTATGTATAAAAGGAGCATATTCTTAGAGGTTGGTGGTTTTGATGAAAACTTGTGGCCAAGTGAAGACGTTGACTTAGATTATCGTCTAAAAAGAAAAGGATATGGGTTTAGATATAACTCCAAGGCTATCGTTTATCATTATCGCCCACAATCGCTTAAGAGTCTTTCAAGAATGATGTTTCACTATGGTATTACACAAGGAATTTTGACAAAAAGGTATGGTTTATTTAGACCGATCTTATTGTTTCCATTCTCGTTGATTATTTTTTTAATGTTATTATTTCTACAGTATAATTTCCTTTGGGTTATCGTTTTCTACTATGTCTTTGTCTTAATGAGAATACATTATTTCTTTTTAACTAATTTAGTTTTTTTTATATCTATCTTATCGGTATTTAGTTGGAACATAGGATTTTTTAGGGGGCTTTTTAAGGTAACAATACGGTCTCAAAAAGTATCTTTATGAGAATAGGCATTGATGCATCTCCTATATCAAGAACGATAACTGGTATTGGTTTTTATTTATTAAATATAGTTAATCATCTAGTTGAGATAGATAAAACCAACGAATATTTTTTATATTCACAAAAAGAAATTAAATTTGATTTTCCGAATAAATTATGGCACAAAAGAGATAAGTTAAAACTATTTGGAAGAAGTGTATTCTTAGGTTTGAATAGACAAGTTGTAAGGGATAAAATTGATATCTTTTGGGCTACGCAGAATATAGCATCACCATTCTTTAGCAAAAGAATAAAGATAGTAATTACAATGCATGATTTAGTTTGGTATTTAATGCCAGGATATTTATGGCTTAAGAATTGGCCTCTGCTTAGATTGTTGGGTTTAATATCTATAAAAAAGGCATCTTGCATTATATGCGTTTCTAACGCCACAAAAAATGAGCTGCAGCAGCTTCCAATTAAAGCAAATAATATCAAAGTAATTTATAATGGTTTAGATAAAGATTTTAAAAGAATGGAAGGGACTCTTGCTAGAAAAATAATCTGGGATAAGTTCGGTTTGAGAGGCAAATTCATTTTATCTGTATCAACGCTTGAGCCAAGAAAAAACTATGTTAGATTGATTAGGGCTTATGAAAAAGCCTTTAATTACATTAAAGAATATAAATTAATTATAGTTGGTTGTAAGGGTTGGAAATACAAAGAAATATTCAATGTACAAAATCAGTTAAGCTCAGAAATAATAAGAAAACAAATAATGTATTTAGGGTACGTAGAAAAACAAGATTTAATTGCTTTATATTCTACAAGTGATTTATTGGTATTTCCTTCTTTGAGAGAAGGTTTTGGTTTGCCTATATTGGAAGCAATGGCTTGTGGTTGTCCAGTGGCTACTTCTAATATATCTGCAATGCCCGAAATTTCTGGTAATGCTGCCTCCTTATTTAATCCTTATGAGTTAGATAGTATTGTGCATGCGATAAATAAAGTTTTATTTAATCAAGACATCAGAGAAAAGATGATAGAAGAAGGTTTTAAAAATATTAAAAGATTCTCGTGGCAGAAGACAGCTGAAGAAATGATAGGAATGTTTAAGAGTATATGAAATTAGGATAAACATGACAATACTATTAATAAATGATTCTTTTTATATAATTGGTGGAGCAGAGGTTTATTTTCTAACCATCGCAGATTTGTTGAGACAAAAAGGGCATAAAGTTATTTTTTTCTCAATGCGAAACCCCAAAAACGATTCTTTGGAATTTGATAAATACTTCGTTTCTTATTTTCCATCATTTAGTGAATTAACTCTCTTTCAGAAAATAGATAAAATACCTAAAATTTTTTATTCGTTTGAGGCAAGAAAGAAAATTAATGCATTGCTTAATAAATATAAGCCAGATATTGTACATATTCATAATATTTGGTATAGAACAACGTATTCCATTATTAATGAAATATATAAATTCAAGATACCTATTGTAATGACTTTACATGATTATAGATTGGTTTGTCCAAATCATAAGATGTTAGTTAATAGCAAATTGTGTTTTAAGTGCAAGAACGGTAGATATTATCATGCAATTATCAATAAATGCTTAGGCGGTTCTTTGCTTAGAAGTATTGCCGGCGCGTCAATCAATTATTTTAACAGATATTTCTTAAGAACATATAAAAAGATTAATCTATATATTTCTCCCAGTAAGTTTTTGATTGACAGATTTAAAGAAGATAGCCAATTTAAAGATATAAAAATTGCTTATCTCCCTTATTGTATTGGTTTAGATGAATATAGCCCTAACTATAACCCAGATGAAAACTCCATTGTTTATTTTGGTCGGCTTGATTTTGAGAAAGGAATCGATATATTAATTGATGCGGTGAAGGGTTTAGATATTTCATTGAAAATTATTGGCACAGGCCCTCTAGAATATTATTTACGCAATAAAGTGGAAAATGAAAAGATTAATAATGTTTATTTCAAAGGATTTATATCACGTCAAGAAATAAAAAAAGAGATTTCTAAATCTCTTTTTTCTGTTTTGCCTTCTATTTGGCATGATAATTTTCCTTATAGTATTATAGAATCATTTGCTTTGGGTAAGCCGGTAGTTGGGTCAAAAATAGGTGGTATACCAGAATTAGTCCAAAATAATACAAGCGGTTTATTGTTTCAGCCAGGCAATATAGATGATTTAAGATGCAAACTAAATGATATGCTTTTTAATAAAGGTTTGATAATTGAAATGGGCAAAAATGCGAGATTATGGGCAGAAGAAAATCTTAATTATGACAAGCACTATTCTCTATTGATGCACCTTTATAAAGAGATAGGTGATTTAAGATGAGAATTCTATTAATAAATAATTACTTTAATATTCGAGGGGGAGCAGATGCCTGTTTTTTCAATACAATAAGAATCTTAGAGGATCATGGTCACCAAGTTCAGCTTTTATGTATGCAGCACCCCGATAATTACAAAACTCAGTATTCAGATTATTTTTATTCTTATCAGTTACCTTTTAGAAGATTAAATATTTTTGGAAAAATAAATTTGGTTAGTAAATATATTTATTCTTTTCAGGCTAAAGATAATATTAAGAGACTATTTTATAAAGAGAAAATGCCCGATATCGTACACATACATAATTTCCTACCGCACATTTCTTCCTCAATTATTCAGGAATTTAAAAAACATAAGATACCCATAGTTATGACTTTACATGACTATAAGATGGTTTGCCCTGCGAGTTTTTTGTTTGTAAGAAATAGAATTTGTCAAAAATGTAAAGGAAAAAGATATTATAATGTTTTGGTTAATAAATGCATCGATAATTCCGTTAGCAAAAGTTTAACAATGGCACTTACTTATTATCTTAACGATAATTTTTTGGGTCTATTTGATAGGATAGACACTTTTATTTCTCCAAGCAATTTTTTAATTAGCAAATTAAATGAATTGGGATTTAGAAAAGAAATAGAATATCTTCCTAATCCTATTGTTTTACAAGATGATTTTTTAAACTCAGAAGTCAAAGATAGAAACATAGTTTTCTTTGGAAGGTTGACTCAAGAGAAGGGTTTAGGTGTGTTGTTAGATGCTATGAAGGGACTGGATGTTAAACTTAAAATAATTGGGGATGGTCCAGAAAGCAATAAATTAAGACAAAGGGTAGAGAAAGAAAAAATTAATAATATTCTCTTCTTAGGCTGGTTTTTAGGTAATAATCTTAGGGCAGAAATACAGAAATCAAAATTTACAGTTTTACCATCTATCTGGTACGAAAATTGTCCTTTTGCAATTTTAGAATCATTTGCTTTAGGCAAGCCAGTTATCGGTTCAAAGATCGGCGGTATTCCAGAATTAATTATTGAAGGAGAGACAGGATTAACTTTTAGTCCGCAGAATTCTCAAGAACTGAAAGAAAAGATTGTTTATTTGTTAAATAATCCAGCACTTATAAATACAATGGGAAAGAAAGCAAATGATTTAGTCAAACAAAGGTTTAACCCAGAGATATTTTATGATGCATTAATTTCTATTTACAAACTAACATTAAGGTAGTCTTAGAAAGATATGTTTAAACATAATAAAATTATAGAGCAATTGGAGCGTAAAGATAAAGAGACAAAAGAATTAAAAAAAATTCTTTTCAATTTTTGGAATTCGAGTAAACAATATTACATTTTTTCAAAATCACTCAATTTGAATTTTTATGATAAAGAGCATCATTTTCATAAAGAAATAATTAGTTTAATTAAAAAAGATACATTTGTCCTAGATTTAGCTTGTGGCAGTGCCGAGATTAATAGAGAAATTAGATTAAAGGGATCGCATTATATGGGAATTGATATTTCAGGGATTGCTTTATCTATGTCAAGAGGAGAAAAAGGCGTTTCTTTAATAAAAGGAGATGTTTCGCGGATACCTTTTAAAGATAATATTTTTGATATAGTATTTTCTACTTATTCACTGGAACATTTTCTTTCACCAGGGATAACTTTAATGGAAGCCAAAAGAGTTTTAAAAAAAAGCGGTTTATTGATTCTTCTTTCAGAGGCCTATGATAATCCCTTTACTTGTCCTCCTTCTTTAGATTTTGGTTTAAATAATTCGTTTACTTTTAAAAAGCATATATCTATGCTTAGATTTAATAAAGTTATTCAATATTTTCTAAGACGTTTATGGTATTGTTTGTCTCAAATAATAAAACAATTGCGGTTATACCTATTTAGAACATATTTTCAGTTTGATATAATAAAGAACCCAAATATTATCAAAGAAAGTTTTGCACAAGATAAAGATGTAGTTTATATAGTTTCAATTCGTGAAATCATAAATTTCTTAAGATTTCTAAACATGAATATAGAAAGAGCAAATTATAATAATAATTCAAGGCATTCTTTTACAAAGTATTTTGTTAAGCCATTGTTTATTATTGCAAGAAAGAAGTAACCTATTAATTTAAAGATATAAATTTTTATGAAGAAATGGTTTATATTTTTGCGATTTTAAAATGGATAAAATAAAAATATTCTATATCAGTAATACTAGAAAGATAGAAAAAGATTTTATTCTCGATGGTCATGATGCTCATTTATGGCATAGTTTGAACGCATTAATTAATACAGGAAATGAAATATTGATTGATTCTAATTTTTATGAGATTTCAGAAAATATAAAACGTCTTGACAAAAATGTCAATCTTATCGCTCGAACTTCCTATCATTTCATTTCCATTCTTAAATTAATTTTTGGGAGTATACCGCGGATGCATTCAATATTAATATCAGCAAAGCCAAAATTAGTATATGAGAGAAGTGCTTTTTTCCAATATTATTTTTTATCCCCAAAATTTATTAGGTCAATCAGGTCTCTTTATTTTTTAGAAGTACATGCCCCCCCCGAAGAAATTAAGGATATAGGAATTAAGTCTTTGTTCTATCGATGTGCAGAATGGATAGAGGTTTTAAAATATAGGCAGGCGGATGCTATTTTTACTGTTAGTATAACTTTAAAGAATTATATTAGTCATCACTATAACATTAATCCTAATAAGATTTTTGTAATGCCTAATGGGGTTAACAAAAATATTTTTTATGAAGATAATTGTTTAAGAAAAATACAAAGAAATGCCCTTAGGCTACAGAATAAGATAGTTGTTTGTTTTGTTGGGGCTAGCCATATTCCATGGCATAATCTCGAATTATTATGCAAATCTATTGAGATGCTAAAGGAGTCATTGAATTTATTTTTTCTTTTTGTTGGATTAGAAACTAAAGATTTAATGTTGAGAGGAATCGATATTAGTAAAATTGCACATAAGATAATTTGTGTTGGCCCAAAGATTCCCGAAGAAATAAATTCTTACTTAAATGCTTCTGATATTTGTGTTTTACCGGGAACAAATTGGTACTGTTCTCCAATGAAATTATTCGAATACGGAGCTGTAAATAAAGCAGTTATAGCGGTAGATATGTTCAATGTAAGAGAAATACTTAAAAAAGATAATTTAGTTATTTTTTTTAAGAAGGGAGACGCATATGATTTGGCTAAAAAAATAAAATTGTTGAGTGACAATAAAGAATTAAGAAGAGAAATAGGAAAGAACCTAAAGGATTATATTTTAGACAGTTTCTCTTGGGACAATAACGCAAGAAAAATAATAGATGTTTTTAAAAAATTGTATATGCATAGTTATAAAAAGATTAATAAGGTGGCACTTCTTTGTAGCGGGCTTGGTCAGGTTAAGAGGGGATTTGAGTCTTTTACGGAAGAGCTATATACTCTTTTAAGAGATGATATAGATGTTACACTTTTTAAAGGAGGAGGCAGGGGGGTAGAAAATAGGGAGATTGTTTTAAAGTATTTAAATAAAGACGGTATAATGAGATTTACTTATTTGCCTATCGGTGTAAGACGATTCATTGAATCTTTTACTTTTTCATTGTCATTTATACCTTTCTTATTAAGAGAAAATTATAATGTAATTTTTATTTCAGAAGTTGGGATAGGATTTTTATTAATATTTTTGAAGAAAGTTTTCCGTTTCAATTTTAATGTTATTATCTCCAATGGCGGACCAATGCCGCCATCAAAGATTTATTTTATTGATTTTATAGCCCAGGTTACTGAAAGTGAATATAGGAAGTCTTTAGATTATGGATTTCCAAAAGAAAAAATATCTTTATTGCCTTACGGTATTTATAGCAGGAAATTTAATATACAGCCTGAGAAAACTGAATTAAGACTCAAATATAAGATACCCATTGATAAATATGTATTATTAAGCGTAGGTCAGATAAACCGCCATCATAAACGAATAGATTTCTTAATTGAAACATTTTCCCTCTTAAATGATGAGAAATATTTCTTATTAATCGTTGGGGGCAATGATTTAGAAATTAAAAAGATTAAAGATGAAGCGAATTCTAAATTAAAAGATAATTATCTTTTTTTGATAGATGTAGAACACGAGACTATGCCAGAGATATATAAGTTAGCTGATTGTCTAGTTCATTGTTCTCTTTTTGAAGGGTTTGCAAGAGTCTTCTTGGAAGCGATGTCAGCAAGAATACCAATTATCGCTCATAATATGGAAAATAATGCCTGGCCAATCAACAATAAAGAATGTCTTATCGATATGAGAAATAAATACGAGTTAATAAAAAAGATAAAAATATTCTCAGAAAACCGAACATTAGTAGAGAGTATCATAGAAAATAATTATAATAATGTAGTTAAAAGATTTGATTGGGCTATCCTCAAAGATCAATATCTGGCTGTTATTGAGAGGGCAGGCAATAGTTTACGTTAAATAACAACAATTAAAATTTAGCATTCTTATGTATAAGAAAAATGCCAAATTAATTTTACGGACCGTCTCGGAAAATGATAAGGTATTAAACATAAGAGGTTAGATTAAACCTTTTAAAAGAGCAGATTATATTTTAGATATAACGCCTTATGAGACAAAAGAAGTTTTTAGAAGTATGGGGGAATGTCCAGAGATATTTAATAATGACACTAGGACCATACACGGTTTAAATAGTAAATCAAAATTACCATTTAAAGATAAAGAATTTGATTTTGTTATTTGTTTGCATACTCTTGGAGACATGAGAGGTTCTTTGCTTCTCTATTCTGAAATTATTAGAATTGAGAAGGTAGGGTATATCGAAGTTCTTTCGATAGAAGAAGATATATATGGGTTAGAAAATAGAAATTATGCTGGTTATTCTTACCATAGATGGTTAATTGAAATTAAAGATTCTGAGATATTTTTCCGATTTAAAACCTATACTTTAAATAGTTCATGGGAATATCATTTACCTTATTCTTATCAAAAAAAGAATAGCATAAGAAGATAATTTATTTGTCTTGGAAGGATTTTTTCAAATATAAAGGAATTATACAACTCTTTAAAGATAAGATTTTTCGAGAACTAAAAATGTTTGTTAGAGAAGACATATTCAAAGTTATATTATTTTGTGAGCGATAATATTGTTTTGATGAAATTATATATAAAAAGAATATTAAGGATAAAGGGTGATGAAGATCCTGTTGTTAAAAGCACATCGGAAATTTATTCTTATTAGCCCGATGTTACAGCATAATAAAATTATAGTATGGAACTTTACCAAGATTATATAAAAAATAAACGAGATAAAAAAGATTTTATTGCCACAAAGGCAGGTATTTTCCTGTTTCTTGATTTATTGACAGGGGGAATTTTTGGTTGGGTGCTACAGATATTTTTATCTAGGGTACTGGGGGCTGATGGCTATGGTAAGATAGCGTTAATAAATACAGTCTTTTTAATCTTTACAGGTATTTTTACTCCGGGAATGACTATAGCTGTTATTCGGCATATCGCTATTTCTACAGAACCAAGAAAAGTGCTAGTTTCAGCCATAAGAATTGAAATAGTAGCAGATATAATTTTATATATTATCTATTACTCTTTTATAGATGCGATTTGTAGGATTTTGTCTATTATTGAATTAAAGGCATATTTTATTATTTTAGGTACAATGATAATGGTAAGAGGTTTAACTAGCATTGCAATTGGATATTTTAATGGTATTTTTGATTTTTCAAAGTGTCTTAAAATAAATTTTAGCTATAATATTTCAAAATTGATATTTTGTATTGTTTTTTTCTCTTTAGGCTTTGGTTTTTTGGGTATAGTCTTAGGTTTCATAGTAGCAGAGATTATTGCTTTTATTACTAGTGTTTTTTATGTGAAATTAACAAATAGTATCATGCTCGATTCGCATATTAATAATTACAAGAAATTGTTAGCATTGGCATTGCCGATGTGGTTTTTAGGTTTTTCTAATTTCTTTATAAAGAAGGCCGATATTTTATGTATTAGGTATTTACTTGTTAATTATGCTTTTGTGGGTTTCTACGAAGCAGCCTATCGTATCTTTGAGTTAATAATCACTTTTCTTTATTTAACTCACGCCTCTTTATTGCCTCAACTTTCAGTTGCTTTAGAAAATAAAGATATCGCTTATGCTAAATTAATCTTAGAGCGTTCAGTAAGATATTGTTTTTTATTAGGTACTCCCCTTTGTTTTATAGCGGCAATTAATAATAAATTTATTTTATCAATTGTATTTTCTTACGAGTTTAGAGAGGGTTCGCAGGTCCTTTCTATCTTAAGTCTTAGTTGGATTTTTTTATCAATCTTATATATTCTTAATTTTATTATCTTAGCCCGAGAGAAGGTATGGATAATAATTAAATTATTCCCAATATTTTTTATATTAAATATATTGTTAAATTTTACATTTATACCTTTATGGGGAATTAATGGGGCAGCCATAGCTAGCGTAATGAGTCTTTTTGTTGCAGAGCTATTAGTTTTTATAGTTGCTTATAAGAATAATCTTTTTCCTGTGAAGAAAATAATGTGGTTAAATAAAAATACATTAAAGAATGTAACAATTTCTATAATTCTAGCTGTTGCAGTAAGTACTTTAGTGCATTCTGCGAATTCTTGGTTTAATAGCATACTAAAGACAACCATACTAATAATTATGTATACTTATTTATTGTTTGTTTTTAGGGAGATTAATAATGATGATATGAATATTGTAAGGGCTATCGCCAAGAAGTTAAAACTTGTAAAGGGCAATAGATCTTTATGATAAGATTTAAAGGTTTGATAATAAACGTTTTTCTTATATTTCTATTGTTTCTGGTAGTTTGTATTATCACAGAGATGTGTTTGAGGCTACATGTGGCTTTTGTTGATAGGATAAATCCTTACAGAAATAAGAAATCTTATATGGAAATGGGAATAATTTATGCTAAAGATGAAACACTATGGGAGGAGCCATTCTTAAAATATAAAAAGAATTATTCTTTACATCTTAAATTAGACAACGGTGAAATGCTTGATATCCAAACAGATCGTTTTGGTTATAGGACGAAGGATTTTAATGTCCAGAAACCAAAAGGGGTGATTCGAATTATATGTGTGGGGGGTTCGACTACTATTGAAGGAGTATCTAATAACAAAACCTACCCAGCGATATTAGAACAAAAATTGGGAGATTATTTTAATGCCAATAAAATAGAAGTATTAAATATTGCAGTATCTGGATGGAAAACTAAAGATATCATTCAAGAATTAGATTGGATATTAAGCCTTGACCCTAATTATATCATTAAGTATTCTGGCGTAAATGATATCTGTTGGGATTATTTCCCTTATTTAAACAATGAGAATCCATTTTATAAAAGATTATTTATGCATTTATATTTATTCCAATGGTTTTTTACGAAAGTCATTTTCCCTCGAGATTCTGCTTTATATACTGATATAAATAAAAGATATATAGAGCCTATTAAAGAAATGGCAATTCAAATAAAGAAAAAAGGTTCTAATCTAATCTTAGTTACTTTTGTATCGCCCGATGTATCTAAACTTGACAGATTCCAAAGATATTTCTTAGACCAGAAAGTTAGAGAATGCTGGGGAATAGCGTTAGGTATTAAGAATATAACTCCTTATTTAAGAATTATATCTATTTACAACGAAGAATTAAAAAGATTATCTAGAGAATTTAATATAGATATGATTGATTTAAATAGCTCTTTTCCTTCTGGTAATTTTGATTTATTTACTGATATTTGCCATATGACTCAGAAGGGCATAGAAGAGAAATCAGAAATAATTTTTAGGTATATGAAGGATATCTTAAAGCGTGACTTAGAAAAAGATAGTTTTAAGAAATAAGAAAGAGTGATTAGATTGCTTAAAGGACGGGTTTGATAATAAGGATTATCTGATGTGGGATATTTGCTAGTGATAAAGTTTCCATAGAGGGATTGACTATATCTAAAATTATTAAAACAGCCATGTTATAAATAATATTGCCTTTTAATCCAGAGAGGCATCTCTATGAATAGTGTTTTTGTAGTAATTAAAGGTGGGGATACAATATAAAATTATAGAGAGCTATATCGAGAAATAAGTTAATAGTTATTGATAGAATCTTAAGTTATGGATATCTGCCTTCTGTCCATATTGAAAAGTACCTTATGGATATTTGGAGTTGTGTAGGTATAGATGACTCTAACACGCGTGCATTGGAGTGCGTATTGAAATACCGAGAAAAATTCTAGTTTAGAGATATAACTGATTATGATTTTTAATAGGAATATTAGAACAGATTCCAGTTTAGCGTCGATTATTATTTATATATTTATTATTTTTATCGGATTTTTTAGATTAGCTTACCCATATTTAGATCATTGGGATAATTTTGATGATGCAGCTAATTTAATATCAGCTAAGAATTTTGTTAAATTTGGATTCTTAAGGTGTTATTTTTTGTCTCTGCGTACACCGCAGATAGAAAGACCCACAGGTTTTTATACACACTATCCTCCTCTTTCAGAAATATTCCATGGTTTTATTCTAAAAATGACTAACATAAATCATGTGGAATTATTTAGGATTATTGCTTTGTTATTTTCTGCTTTGGCTTGCTGGTTTTGGTTTTTATTTTTACGTAATTCAACGTTATCTTCGTTAATCGCGTTAGGTGGTTTATTATTCTATATTACAAATCCAATATTCATATTGAATGCTGATGCTGTTAATTTATACGGATATATGGAATTCTTTAGAACATTGATTCTTTTGCTATTCATTATTTTCCTAGAAAAAAAGAATAAATTTGTTTTTTTGTTGTTGTTATTATCTCTTTCTTTAAATATTTTTAATAGTTATGAATATGTAATTTATATTTTTTTGTTTATGTTATTATATTCGTTTTTCTTTGGGAAAAAGTTAGGTTCTGGATATTGGTTGGCAATATTTATGGCGGCAGGTATAGGATTTATGTTGCATTTTTCTCAGAATGCTCTGATGTACGGCAGTTCTAAACAGGCTTTCTTCGATTTATTTAACAGGGCTATACAAAGAATTAATTCTAGCGCTGAGTTAAGTTATATGGCTCCTACTTTTAAACTTTGGCTTTATGGCTGTTTTATCAGGAATATCAAATTAGTTTTATTTAGTGCTATTAAATTAATTGTCTTAATCATTTTTTTATTCATTTTTTCAAAAAAGAAGAAAGCCAGTGAAGAAACTACTAGCATAATAAACGGATTAAAATTACTAATATTATTATTTGTATGCGGCTTGAGTTGGTGGATATTATTCCCTTCTTATAACATAATTCATATTTATCCGGCAACCCATATGTTATTGGCTGTTTCTTTGCTAGACGCACTAATATTTTATTTTTTAATTTATTTTAACAGGGAAGGTTTATTTAAGATAAATAAGGTTATGTTTAACATAACGGTTTCTATATGGGTGTTATTATCCGTATGGTCTAACTTGTGGAAATCAGATTTACCTATAACACAGAGAAATATAAAATACAAAGAATTGTTTCTCAATTACACAAAAATACTCTACCAAATAGGCTCTGACTTGGAAAAAGACGAGTATATATTCTCTAATTATTGGAATACGCAAGTCATGGAATATTATTCGGATAGAAATTGCCTTTGCATTACCACCCCGGAAGAATTAAAGAAACAAACATCAAAACACAAGTATTTTTTATATTTTGCAGGTTCTGAAGAGTTATTTTATTATTTGAGTAATAATTACGGTTTTATTGGTGAGTATGTTGCTCAGAATATACCTTCTAATACCATGATGCGATTCATAATCTTTAAAAAGGTTACTTAGCTTATGATAAGCAGTAATTCTATTATAATCAAGGGTGCGAAAGAGCATAATTTAAAGAATGTTGATTTGGCTCTGCCGCGCAATAAACTAATTGTAATCACCGGGCTTTCAGGATCGGGAAAGTCGTCTTTGGCATTCGATACGATTTATGCAGAAGGCCAGAGGAGATATGTGGAGAGTCTCTCAAGTTATGCGCGCCAATTCTTAGAGCAACTGCAGAAGCCCAATGTACAGCATATCGAGGGTTTATCTCCGGCAATATCCATTGAACAGAGGACAGCCGGAGGAAATCCGCGTTCCACAGTAGCCACCCAGACGGAAATCTATGATTACCTCAGATTGTTGTTTGCCAGGATAGGCAGGCCGCATTGCCACAATTGCGGCAAACCGATTGCGCGCCAGAGTTCGCAGGAGATTATCAATAAAATTTTAGCGCTGCCCAAAAATACCAAGATAGATGTTTTTGCTCCGGCGGTTAGAGGCAGAAAAGGCGAATACGCTTCTTTATTAGGCGAATTAAGAAAACAGGGTTTTTTAAAGGTAAGAGTCGATGGCAAATTGTATGAGTCGGCAGAAAATGTAAAGCTCGATAGATATAAGATTCATAACATAGAGGTATTGGTAGATCGGCTCATCAATAATATTGAGTTTAAATCCAGAATTTCAGAGGCGGTAGAAACGGCGTTGAAAGCAGGAAAAGGGATTGTAATAATAAGATGCAAGATGCAGGATATAGGATACAAGTTTAAAGAATTCATTTTCAGCGAAAAATATAGCTGCCCTGACTGTGGGATTAATTTGGAAGAAATCGAGCCCAGGATTTTCTCTTTTAATTCACCGTATGGAGCTTGCCCCGCATGCGGCGGCCTGGGCACCAAGATGGAGTTCGACGAGGATTTAGTTATCCCTGACAAGGATAAATCTATAATTGCAGGCGCTATTGAGCCGTGGAAGAGGGGCGGCAAAGGATATGTAATGTACTATCGCGCCATGCTGCGAGAGTTGGCAGCCAATATGCATTTTGATTTGGAAACTCCCTTTAAGGAATTGCCCAAAGAAATAAGGCGGGCTATTCTTTATGGCACTGATGTGTATATCTGGGATAAGAAGTTTGAGGGAGTTATACCTAATATCGAACGCGTATTCAACCAGACGGACAGCGAATTTCTGAAACACGAATTATCAAAGTATATTTCCCAACTGCCTTGTCCCCTATGTAAAGGCTCGCGCCTTAAGAAAGAGAGTTTATCCGTAACAATAAATAATAAGTCCATCAATGATATAACTAAATTGTCTATAAAAGACGCTTACGCTTTTTTCGGAAATCTGCAGTTGTCAAAAGAAGAAATTTTAATAGGTTTTGAAGTTTTGAAGGAAATAAAAAGAAGGCTGAAATTTTGTATAGACGTGGGATTGGATTATTTAACGCTGGACAGAAAGGCGCAGACTCTTTCCGGAGGGGAAGCGCAGCGTATACGCCTGGCAACGCAGGTGGGCTCAGGGCTCGTAGGAGTAATTTATATCTTGGATGAGCCCACAATAGGCCTGCATCAGCGCGATAACCAGAAACTTTTGACAACTTTAAAAGCTTTACGCGACGCAGGGAATACATTAATTGTCGTAGAGCATGATGAAGAGACAATCAGGTCTGCGGATTATGTCGTTGATTTAGGCCCCGGAGCAGGAAGGTTTGGCGGAGAAGTGGTATTCCACGGAGAATTAAAGGAATTGCTGAAGGACAAGAAATCACTTACCGCAAAATACCTAAGGAAAGAATTAGAGATAAGCCCGCAGAAAAATCCGCGTAACCATGAAGATAAAGATATTATTGAGATCATCGGAGCAGGCGAACACAACTTAAGAAAGATTAACGTGAAAATTCCTTTGGGTCTATTTATTTGCGTTACCGGCGTGTCGGGTTCGGGGAAATCCACTTTGGTCGATGAAATACTTTACCGCGCAGCGGCAAAGAGGCTTTATGGCTCTAAAGAAAAGCCAGGAAGATTTGGGAAGATTAGAGGCTTAGAGAATATCGATAAGGTGATTGAAGTGGATCAGTCTCCTATCGGCCGCACTCCGCGTTCCAACCCCGTTACCTATACAAATGTTTTTAGCCATATCAGGGATTTTTACGCCCGCCTGCC
>Ga0172371_10004529_pt1 | contig 20973 bp, 25 predicted proteins | sample Lak12m_FD_114543 | JGI IMG/M metagenome (GOLD analysis project Ga0172371, IMG submission 114543) | Freshwater microbial communities from Kabuno Bay, South-Kivu, Congo - kab_022012_12m | ecosystem: Environmental > Aquatic > Freshwater > Lake | place: Democratic Republic of the Congo: South-Kivu... | reverse complement strand
TACTATTGCTAGAGACGTTGATTCTGGCATTTATTTGCATGCAGGCCCAGAAATTGGCGTAGCTTCAACCAAGGCTTTTACCTGCCAAATAACAGCATTATTGTTGTTAGCTTTAGATATTGCTCAAAAAAATGGCGTTAAAGTGGAAAGCAAACTAGTAAAAGAGCTAGCGCAATTACCAGAAAAAATTAGGGAGGTTCTTTCTAAAAACACAATAGATAAAATAAAGCAAATAGCAAAAAGATACAAAAATGCAACTGACTTTTTGTATCTAGGTAGGTCAATGAGTTTTCCGGTAGCTTTAGAAGGGGCTTTGAAATTAAAAGAAATTTCTTACATTCATGCCGAAGGTTATCCCGCAGCAGAAATGAAACATGGTCCCATTGCTTTGGTTGATGAAAAAATGCCAGTTGTTTTTCTTGCTACAAAAAATGCAACATACTCTAAGGTTTTAAGTAATATGCAAGAAATAAGAGCTAGAGGAGGAAACATAATAGCTCTTACAGATATTAACGATAACGAGTTAACAAAGCTTGCAAAAGATATAATAAAAGTTCCCGAATGCCATGAATATCTAAGCCCAATTGTAAGCATTATTCCTTTGCAACTTTTAGCTTATTTTATTGCCGATTCAAAAGGAATAAATGTTGATAAGCCAAGAAATTTAGCAAAATCAGTAACAGTAGAATAATGACAGAAAAATTTTTAGATAATATTCCATTAGCAAAATATACTAGTTTTAAAATTGGCGGGCCAGCCAAATATTTTTTTATTGCCAAAACAGAACAAGAACTTGTAGAAGCTGTAAAAACTGCCAAAAAATTAAAGTTACCAATTTTTATTTTAGGAGGGGGAAGCAATCTTTTAGTTTCTGACAAAGGTTTTAAGGGGTTGGTTATTAAAGTAGAGTTTTCTGAAATAAGGTTTAATGAAAATATAGCTTTTGTTGGAGCTGGTGTAAATATAACAAAATTAGCCTATGATTGCTTAGAAAATGAATTGTCGGGGTTAGAATGGGCTTCGGGAATGCCAGGAACCGTTGGCGGAGCAATTTATGGAAATGCGCAAGCATTTGGCGTTAAAATTTCTAATGCAGTAAAAAATGTTAGAGCGCTTAGCTTAAAAGATTTAAAAATAAAAAATTTTACAAAAGATCAATGCAGATTTTCTTTAAAGAATAGCATATTTAAAAAGAGTAACCTGTCCGGTCAGGAAAATTTAATTATATTGTCTGTTGAGCTTGAATTTCAGAAAAAACCAAAAGATGAAATAAAAAGTAAGGTCAAAGAGTTTTTAGATTATAGGCAAGAAAAGCATCCTATGAATTTTCCTTCAGCAGGATCTGTGTTTGTAAATCCAGAAAAGGTTATAAAAAACAAAAAATTACTTGAAAAGTTCCCAGAACTAAAAGAGTATAATGAAAAAGGTTTAATTCCAGCAGGTTTTATGATTGCAAAGTGTGGGTTATTGGGCAAAAGAATTGGAGATGCGCAAATTTCTCAAAAACACGGTAATTTTATAATTAATTTAGGTGGTCAGCCTACTGGGCACTCAGCAAAAGATGTGCTAAAGTTAATTAAGGAAGCAAAACAAAAAGTTAAAAAAGTGTTTAATATTAATTTAGAGGTAGAAATACAAATTTTATGAAAATAATAATAGAAGCAAAAAATTTAGAATTAACACAGGGTTTAAAAGATTTTATAGAAAATAAATTTCAAAGTTTAGAAAAGCATTTAATTGCAGACGCTGAAGTTTTTGTGGAAATAGAAAAGGAAACCATGCACCATCACAAAGGTAAAATATTCTTTGCAAAAGCGCAAGTTGAATTACCAGGTAAAATGTTAATAGCCAGATCAGAGCAAGATGATATGTATAAGGCAATTATTGGAGCAAAAGATGAATTAAAGGCAGAAATAGAAAAGCGCAAGACAAAAAAGATAGATACTAATAGGCGTAAATAGCGCAAAGCCAAAGATGTCAATTCTAACTAAAATATTTGGGGATCCAAACGAAAAGTTTATAAAATCTTTAGATCCCATAATACAGAAAATAAATTCTCTATCCGCCCAAGGCGGACCAGCCTCGGGCTGGGAGCTCAAGAGTGAAACTTTAAAGCTTAAAGACAGATTAAAGAATGGAGAAACACTAGATGAGGTTTTGCCACAGGCCTTTGCATTGGCTAGAGAAGCTGCCAAAAGAACGCTTAATCAGCGCCATTTTGATGTGCAGTTAATTGGTGGAATTGTTTTGCATCAAGGTAAAATTGCAGAAATGCGCACAGGTGAAGGTAAGACTCTTACAGCCACATTGGCAGTTTATTTAAACGCATTAGAAGGCAAGGGTGTGCACGTGGTCACAGTAAACGATTATCTGGCAAAAAGAGACACTACTTGGATGGGCCAAATTTATAATGCATTGGGTTTATCTGTAGGATGCGTTACAAATGAATCTGGTTATTTATATGACGAAAAGTCACAAGAGCAATTAGATAAAGAACGTGATGAGTTAGGTAGTTTTAAGGTTGAGAAAGGCTATTTAAAGCCAGTTAGCAAAAAAGAGGCTTATAATGCAGACATTACTTATGGAACAAACCACGAGTTTGGCTTTGATTATTTGAGAGATAATATGGTTTATCAGCAAGGACAAGAAGCTCAAAGAGGTTTTAATTTTGCCATTGTTGACGAAGTTGATTCAATTTTAATAGATGAAGCCAGGGTGCCTTTAATTATTTCTGGTCAAGCCGAAGATGCTTCAGAAAAATATTATAACTTTGCCAGGGTTGCTTCAAACTTGCAAAAAGATGTAGATTATCAATTAAATGAAAAATTAAAGTCAGTTGTTTTTACTGACCAAGGACAAAATAAAATTGTAAAAAGTTTGGGTTTTGATCCGTGGCAAGACAACGATATTATTACAACTCATCAGCTAGAGTCTGCTTTAAAGGCCAAGGCTTTATTTTTGAAAGATAGAGATTATATGGTAAAAAATGGTGAGGTTTTAATTATTGATGAGTTTACCGGAAGAATTTTACCTGGAAGAAGATGGTCTGCTGGGCTTCACCAGGCAGTTGAGGCAAAAGAAGGTGTTATGGTTCAGCCAGAGTCTGTAACCATGGCAACTGTAACGTTCCAAAATTATTTTAGAATGTATAAAAAGTTAGCTGGTATGACGGGAACTGCTTTAACATCGGCCGAAGAATTTGATAAAGTTTATAATCTTGAAGTAGTTCCAATTCCAACTAATAAAAAAACTCTCCGCCAAGACATTGCAGACAAAGTTTACAAAACAGAAGCTGGAAAATTTACAGCTATTGTAAAAGAAATTGAAGAATTAAATAAAAAAGGCCAGCCAGTTTTGGTGGGCACAAGGTCTGTTGAGAAAAACGAATATTTGGGAAAACTTTTGGAAACTAAAGGAATTGCTCATAATATTTTGAATGCCAAAAATCATGAAAACGAAGGTCAAATTATTGCGCAAGCTGGAAAACCCGGAGCGGTAACAATTGCCACTAACATGGCCGGCCGAGGAGTTGATATATTATTGGGGGGAGCTCCGACCTCCCCCGAAAATTATGAGAAGGTTAAAGAGCTTGGCGGGTTGCGCGTTATTGGTACAGAAAGGCATGAAGCCAGAAGAATTGATAACCAGTTGCGCGGAAGGTCTGGTAGGCAGGGAGATCCGGGCTCTACACAATTTTTTGTATCATTAGAAGATGATTTAATGCGTATTTTTGGTGGCGAAAGAATAAAGAACTTAATGAATGTTTTAAAAATGCCAGAAGATGAAGCCATACAAGCTAATATTCTTTCTGGGGCAATTGAATCGGCCCAGGAAAAAATAGAAGGTTTTAATTTTGATGCTCGTCATCACTTGTTAGAATATGATAATGTGCTTAACAAACATAGGGAAATAATATATAAAAAAAGAAAAGAAGTTCTTGGATTGTCTAATTTTTCCATAGATAATTTTCAAAACAAAGAAGCGCTTGAGAAAAAGAAACAAGAACTTGGTGAAGATAATTTTAATCAAGTAGCAAAATATGTTTCTTTGCGCGTTATAGATATGCTTTGGCAAGAACACTTGTCTTATATGGATCATGTGCGTGACTCTGTTAATTTAAGGGCTTATTCTGGAAGAGATCCTTTGGTAGAATATAAAAATGAAGGTCACAAGGCCTTTGGCCAGTTGTTGGCTACAATTGATGCAGAAATTGCTGAAAATATAATGCATGCTAGTATGCAACCACAGCAAGCTCAACAAGCGCAGAACATTGTTGCAGGTAAAGAAAAGGTGGGCAGGAATGACCCATGCCCCTGTGGTTCAGGCAAAAAGTACAAAAACTGCCATGGTAAGTAACAAAATTTAAATATTTAAAGATTTAAACATTTAAAGATGCCTAACGAAAATATGAGAATTTTAGTAAAAGAAACCCTACTCAAAACCATTGAGAATAGTGTTGGTTCTAAGATTTTTAATTCTTTGATTGTTGAGTTTAAGGATTCCGGGTTAGTGAAAGATATTTTGAATAACGGCGAGTTTTCCTGTGCGTATTTTGTTAGCGGCGTATTGAGTTTATCTGGTTTGATAGACAAACCGCACGCTACAGTTAAAACCACCACGGAAAAATTGAAAGAGAATAATTGGGATAAAGTAAGCGATATAAAGTCAGGTGATATTATTGTTTGAGAGAAAGAAAAATTTGACGATGGTACAGGAAATGAACACATAGGATTCGCCCTGAATGAAAGTGAAGCAGTATCTAATAGTTACATGAAAAAAGAAATAACAAAACACAGTATAGATTTCAACGGAAAGAGAAAAATTACGGCAATTTATAGAAATTTAAAGATTTAAATATGGCGACTATAGAAAAATTTGAAGATTTGATTTGTTGGCAAAAGGCACGAGAAATGGTGAAGGGAATTTATAAAGCACTTAAGAATTGTTCTGACTATGGTTTTAGAGATCAAATTCAACGGGCAGCAGTTTCTGTATTAAGTAATATAGCCGAAGGGTTTGAGCGTGGCACAAGGCAAGAGTTTCTGAATTTCCTTTTTATAGCCAAGGGCTCGGCAGGAGAAGTACGCGCGCAGTTGTATGTGGCGTTAGATATAGGTTATTTAAATATTGAAACATTTAAATATTTAAATGCGTTAGCGCAGGAATGTTCGCGGTTAATTCAAAGTTTTGCTGGAAAGGTAAAAGGCGGTTCACAAAAGGGAACACAGTTTAAGCATGTAGAAAAACCAAAAGACAATTTCTTGCAAGACGTTCTTAAGCAAAATAGCCCAGAAATTTATCAAAAGTTCTACGGCAAAAAAGAAAATCCTTAAATCTCTAAATTTTTAAATTCTTAAATTTATATGAAAAAATATATTGTAGTTATAGTTTCGGCTGGTAGCAAGGAAGAAGCTGAGAAAATAACTTATGCTTTAGTAGAGAAAAAGTTGGTTGCTTGTGGTAAAGTTTTGGGACCAGCTAAAAGTTTTTATACCTGGCAAGGTAAAATTGAGAGCAAAGAAGAGTGGGTTATTTTGGTAAAAAGTACAAAAAAGGCATTTAATGAAATTAAAAATACAATTAAGACGATGCATTCTTATGATGTGCCAGAAATTTTGTCTTTACCAGTTGACGAGGGCAATGAGGAATATTTTAGTTGGATTAGCGGTTCTGTCTTGCTAAAATATAAATAAAATATGGTAAGTAAAAAGAAAATTAAATTATTACTAATTCATTCAATACCTTTGCTAATGGGTATAGTTTTTTCATATTTGTTTTGGCGAGAAAAAAATATTTTATTTTGGCTATATGTTTTGTTGGTTTTGAGTTTGGTTGCATTTGGAAAAGATATAAAAAGCGAGTCTTTAATTTTTGTTTATGGAGCCATAATTGGATTTTTGATTGAAACAATTGGAACGCAAATAAGTGGATATCAAAAATTCATGGCCTATGATTTTTTTGGAATTCCCGCTTGGTTAATTGTGGCATGGGGATATGGCTTTGTTTTAATGAAGCGCATTGGATTGGTAATATCAAAAGGAACTCCTTGGTTTTATAAAGGCCAAGTAATATTTAAATTTAGGAACTTCAAAATTACAAATTAAGATGAAGAAAATAGCTGGATTTTTTATTTTTGTTTTTATTGTGGTAGTTTTTGGGCTGGGTGTATATTTTAGCAAAGACGTAAATAAACAAATAGAAAATTTTAAGAAAATTGATTTTGGAAAATTAATTACAGAAGTTCAAAAGCAAGTTAACCTACCTAATCCTTTAAATATTGGTGGAAAAGCCAATAACGTTGTTTTATTGCAAAGTAAAATAATACAAGAAACAAATTTACAAAGGCAACAAAATGGTAATTTGCCAGCGTTAGTAGAAAATGCAATTTTAAATAAAGTTGCATCTGCAAAAGCAAATGACATGTTTGTAAAACAATATTTTGAGCATGTTAGTCCAGAAGGAGTAGGCCCTGGAGATTTGGCGCAAAAATATGGTTATGATTATATTGTAGAAGGTGAAAACCTTATTTTAGGAAACTTTGAGTCAGAAAAGCAAGTAGTTCAAGATTGGATGGATTCTCCAGGCCATAGGGCAAACATTTTAAATAACAGATATACACAAATAGGAGTAGCTGTAGTAAAAGGAACATACAAGGGTCAAACAGTTTGGATTGGGGTGCAAGAGTTTGGTTTACCTTTATCATCATGCAGTCAACCAAGCGCTGCTTTAAAAAGCCAAATTGATTTTGATAAATTACAATTAGATCAAATATCTTTACAAATAGAAGCTAAAAAAAATCAATTAGAAAGTGTTAATCCTAGAAATGATGTTTACAGGCAAATGGTAGAAGATTATAATCAGCTTATAAACCAATATAATAATTTGGCAAAAACAGTTAGGGAGGAAATTGCAAACTATAACAATCAAGTAAATATTTTTAACACCTGTGTTGCAGGAAAATAATGCGCATTGCTATTGTTTCAGACACTCATAACAATTGGGCAAATTTTAAAAAGGCCTTAAATTATATTAAAAAAGAGGGTATTGAGGTGGTTTTGCATTGCGGAGATATTTGTAGCCAAGAAACAATGGACAATGCTAAAGAAATTTTTGAGGGACCCTCCTTCGCCAAGGCTTCGGAAGGGCGAAGAATTAAGTTTGTTAGTGGAAATGGAGATTATAATTTAAATTTGCCAGAAACTCTTGAGGTTAAGTTTAATAGTAAAAATATTGCTTTAGCTCACATACCAGATATTGCCAAAAAATTGGCGCAATCTGGCAAATATGATTATGTTTTTTATGGCCACACTCATAGAGCTTGGGATGAAATGGTAAACAAAACTCATTTTGTAAACCCCGGAGAATTGGCTGGTCAATTTTACAAACCTACTTTTGCTATTTACGACACCAAAGAAAGCAAACTAGAACTAAAAATTTTAGAAAAACTTTAGTTGCAAAAAAAATCTATATATTGTAATGTAAACAATCACGGCTTGAGATGATCTCAAGTCGCGCATAAGCCCTTTGACAAAACGGGCTAGGAAGGAAGGAGCGACGGTATGAGCACAGAGAGATGGGCGTTGTTTTCGGTTTTTGACAAAACTGGCATTGTTGAAGATGCCAGAAGATTGGTAGCCATGGGTTGGAAAATTATCAGCTCTGGCGGTACGGCCAAAGCATTGATTGCTGCTAATATTCCGGTAAAAGATGTTGCAGAACTTGTTGGCGGAGGCGCCATTTTGGGTCATCGTGTTGTAACGCTTTCGCGTGAAGTACATGCTGGCCTTCTGGCAAATCTCAATAAGCAAGAAGATCTGGACGAAATTTCGCAACTTGGAATTCCTGTAATACACATGGTTCGATGCGATTTTTATCCATTGAGCAAAGCAATTGAAAATCCCTTGGCCACCATTGATTCGGTTGTGGAAATGACTGACATTGGTGGGCCTTGCATGGTGCGTTCAGCCGCTAAGGGTGGACGCATTGTGGTTTGCAGAAAACAGGATATGGAAGATGTTTTGTGCGCGCTTGAAACTCATGGCGATATCACACAAGATTTTCGCCAAGATCTTCGCGCTCGTGCGGAATTTGAAGTTGCCAAATATGTCATGGATTCTGCAATATTTCATGGAGCTGGTGAATTTGATGCCTTGATTGGAGAAAAAGTGAGGGGTTTGGCTTACGGTGAAAACCGTGACCAGTCTCCGGCAGATCTCTTTATCTTTGATTTTGGTAATCCTCTTGGCTGGCACAACTTCCAGGTTTTGACTGGCGATCCCAGTTACATTTCAACAGCCGACGGCGATAGGGCATTGGGCGTTATGCGCGCCCTTGCAGACGCCTTCCGTGTTAACCGTGGGAAAGTTCCGTTTATCTCTATTGCCTGCAAACATGGCAATCCATGTGGTATTGGAGTGGATTTCAATCATCCGGAATTCTCACTGGTCAACGCCATGTGGGGAGATCCAGTTGCAGTGATGGGCGCAGAATTCATGACTAATTTCCCAATCAATGAGAAATTGGGAAGGGTGATTTATGAAATTCCTGAATCAAAACAGCAAGAGGTTGGCCGGAAATATTGGGGCATCGACGTGCTCTATGCTCCCAGTGTTGACAGCGCAACGGTTGAAATGCTGAGCAAGAAAGAGAAGCGCAGGATTCTGGTTAATCCGGCTTTGGCTGACATGACTTCGCCACAGAGCGAATTGATGCATCGGCTAGTTGAAGGCGGATTTATTCGCCAAAAGAATTACCATTATGTGTTGAATTTCAATGATCTTGCCAAAGCCACAGACGGCTTAGATCAGAATCATCAAACTGATGTTATCATTGCTTGGGCTGCTACTTGGCGCTCGGTGTCAAACACTGTAGCTATTGCCAATGGCGGAATGCTTCAGGCATTGGGCTGTGGCCAGCAAGACAGAATTGCCTGCGTGCAACTTTGCCTGGAGCGAGCAAAGCGTTCCAAGCACGATACTGTCGATTCGTCGTTTGCGTCAGACGGTTTCTTCCCTTATGCCAGGCGGAAAGGCGAAAGCGATCCGCTTGAAGGGCCAGAACTTCTGGTGCAGGCAGGATGCAAAGCCGGAGTTGTTCCGTTTGACGGCAAGAACGTTGCCGAAGTGGAAGATTACTTCCTCAAAGCCGGTGTGGCAGTTGCCTTTGTGGCGCCTGAGCACCGTGGGTTCTTCGGGCACTGATCGGCGACAAGCCCAATAGCACATTTCAAGAGCGTTTGTTCCTTCGGGAACTACGCTCTCTTTTTTTGTACTTGTCTTGAGCGCTTCGAAAGATTGAAATTAGATTTCAAAAGAGTTAAAGTTATATTATGAAGCCGTTCGTATTCAAAACCCTGTGGCTTAAATCAAGAAAATAGTCTCCTAATTTTCCGGCTCAGTACGTGCTGAGCCATTTTGAGTTGACATCGCTGACCTTAGCTGGTAGTATTTAAACTGAATCTGAAGGTCAGATTCTTTGTCCTTTGGACAACTGAATACAGGAAAGGAGAAAGAAAAATGAGTGGAAAGACGAAACTGTTGGTGGTGGGGTTTGGAAATGTTGGGCGAAGCGTTATGGAACTGCTTCCCCAGTATCCCGATCTTGAAGTGATTGGTGTGGTAAGTCGACGTTCGGAAGAGGTGGCTTGTGAGATCCCCGGAATGAAGGTTTATCATCTCGATCGTCCCGAGACGTATGCTGGTTGTGGAGCAGATGTAGCGGTGATGTGTGGTGGGTCAAAGAACGACCTGCCATTCCAGACACCGTTCTTTGCTCGCCACTTCAACGTGGTGGACAGCTTTGATACGCACGGCCATATCGGACTGTATGTCGACAAGGAAACTGGTCAGCCGATGCTTGGCCACTTTCAAACGGTGGACATCATTTGTCAGGACAGTAAACATACCGGCCATATCGGTATTGGCTGGGACCCGGGGACGTTTTCGCTGATGCGAGCGTTGTTTGGCGCCGGAATGGCTGGATGCAAGGTCTATGCTTTCTACGGCCTAACCCCAAAGGGTGGCCTGAGTATGGGGCATACCAATGCCATTAAGGGAATTCCTGGTGTCATTGATGCTCGGCAGTATACTCATGCCAAGCCAGAGGCGATTGAGAGAATCCGGCGCGGAGAGAATCCGGTTTTGACTGATCGAGACAAGCACTGGCGAGAATGCAAGGTGGTGGCAGCTATGGACAATGATGTTCGTGAGCGCATTGCTGACACCATTAAGCGCATGCCAATCTACTTTGAACCTTATGATACGAGAGTAACTTTTGTGTCTCAGGCCGAGCTCGATCTGGAGAAAGGTGATCTGTCGCACGATGGGCTGGTCATTGTTGCTGGTCCGATGGGATACATGGAGTTCAAGAATGTCTGGAATTCCAATCCAACCGGAACGGCGGGTTTTCTTCTGGCCTATGCTCGGGCCACTCATCGAGCCAATCAGGCTGGCCGTTATGGCTGTCTGACGATACTGGATACGCCAGTTGCAGATTTGCTTCAAGATGCGGGTACCAGGATCAGCTTGGTCTAAGTACCAATACCATACGTGCCCAAAGGTGTAACAACCCGCGGGCTTTTTTATTTGTATTGAAATTAGATTTCAAAAGAGTTAAAGTTATATTATGAAGCCGTTCGTATTCAAAACCCTGTGGCTTAAATTAACCTCGAAAATCCCGCTCAGCGGGACACCGGGGCAAGAAAAGTAGTAAACTAAAGTAATATTATGAAAATTAAGGATATTCCAAAACAAGATAGACCGCGGGAAAAATTGGTTGCCAAGGGAGCAGAAAATCTAAAAGACGAAGAGCTTTTGGCTATTTTGATAAACACAGGCACAAAGGGTAAAAGCGCAATAGAAATTGCTCGACAAATTTTACAAAAATATACCAAAAAGAATTTACTTTCATTAAAGCATGAAGATTTGGCAAAAGTAGACGGAATTGGTTCGGCAAAAGCGTGCGTGATTTTAGCAAGTCAAGAATTAATAAAACGCGCCTTGGAAGTTCGCGACGAAAGTTTGCCAAAAATAAATTCAGTTCAAGATGTTTTAGCTCAAGCAGTTTATATGCGCGACAAATCACGAGAGCATTTAATGGCTCTTTTTTTAAACGCTAGAAACGAGTTGCTTTACAAGAAACCAATGTTTATTGGTACACTTAATGCAAATCTAGTGCACCCACGCGAAATTTTCCAGGTAGCATTAGAGAAAAACGCGGGCTCTGTAATTTTGGCACACAACCACCCCTCGGGGGATAATGAGCCATCAGAAGACGACCTTTTAATAACCAAGCGCCTGCAAGAAGCCGGCAAACTAATGGGAGTTGAAATAATAGATCACGTAATCATTGCCAAGGGCAAACCCCCTTACAGTTTCAAAGAAAACAAGTTAATCTAGCACATGTTTGTTTAAAAATACAACATTGTATGTCTAACATATTGACAAACAAATTTAAAGGACTATAATAAAAGTATGATTAATAATTACTACAAATTTATAAAAGATTTAAGGGCGGAAAGAGGATTGTCGCAGGCAGAAATAGCAAAAAAAATAGGTGTATCTCGTTCCTCATATATTTCGTTTGAACAAGGTAAAACAGAATTAACTTTGTCCGAGGTGGCTAAACTAGCTGAGCTTTTTGGTGTTTCTTTGCGCGAAGTTGAATCTGGCGAGAAACCAAATTACGAAAAGTACAAACAAATGATATTGGCTTTTTTAAGAAAGGGAGGGACTATAACAAAAACCAAGCTTGCTAAACTTTTATATTTTGCTGATTTTGCTTGGTTTTATTATAACCTAAAAAGCATGAGTGGAATGCAATATCGTAAAATGCAATATGGTCCGGTTTCAGATAGTTATTTTAGTATTATTGATGAAATGGCCGAAAAAGGGGAAATAAATGTTGAACAAACAAAAGATGGCGCCATGGTTATCTCACAGACAAGAAGCGGGGCAATGATTGACTTGTCTGAAATAAACAAAAAGGAAGATGATCTTATTAAAGATATTGAAAAAAAATGGAAGAACAAGAAAACAAACGAGATGGTTGATTTTACTCACAAACAACTTCCATATATGTTTGCAGCTGATAACGAAGTTGTGTCATATGGGCTTTTTACCCAAGAAAATCCAGATGAAATCTATTGAGTATAAGGTAATAGTTAAACCGTTTGTTGATAGGCATTTTATTAAATCTTTCGCTAAAAAGTATAAAGGCGCTTGGGAATTTACGTTTAGTCTTCTGGGAAAAGAGTTTGAGCAAGTAGATTTGTTATTTCAAAAAAATATTGCCGAGACAATTACTGACTCTGGAAATATAAAAATTTGCAAAACAGAATTTAAAATAGCAGGAACCAATCAATCACGTCATGGTTCGGGTAATAGATGTATTATAGCTGTCCACAAGGACATTAGCACGGTAAATGTCCTTTTAGTTTATCATAAAAACGATTTAGGCCCCGGGAATGAAACAGCCAGATGGAGACAAATTATTAAAGAAAATTATCCGGAATATAGCGGATTATTATAAAACCAACCGCCACCGCCAAAACGTGTACAAATAAAACAAAATAATTAATTTTTCAAAATTTATGAATAAAAACGAATTAATTAAAAAAATAGAGGATTTGAGAGGGTCGAAAGTTATAACATATTTTACTAGTGATAGACAGGGGCCAGTTAACGCACGCGTGGCAATGGATATCATTCCTATAATAAGTAAGCAGTTGCGGCAAATAGGCAAAGTTGAAAATATTGATCTATTTCTTTATAGCGCAGGTGGAGACACGATGGTCCCTTGGCGTTTAGTTTCGATGATTCGAGAATATTGTAATAAATTTTCAGTTTTAATTCCGTACAAGGCGCATTCTGCCGCTACAATGATCTCTTTGGGAGCCGATGAGGTCGTGATGACAGATTTATCAGAACTTTCGCCAATAGATCCTTCGACAGCTAATGTTTTCAATCCGGCTGATCCTAAAAATCCACAGAATAAAATCCCAATTTCTGTTGAGGACGTAATGGCTTATTTTGACTTGGCAAAAAATAAGTTTGGTATAAAATGGGATGGAGAATTATCAAAAGTTTTTATTAAATTTATAGAAGCCAATCCCCAAATTCATCCTCTTGCGCTCGGAAATGTAAATAGAACTCATAATTTAATTAGGATATTAGCAGAGCGGCTTTTGAAGAGTCAAAAAAATCCAATGACGGAGGAAGAAATTCAGAAAACGGTTGATTATTTTACTGAAAAACTTTATTCGCATCAATACTTTATTGGCAGGAAAGAGGCAAAAGAAGATTTGGGAGTTAAAACTGTTGTTGATGCTCCAGCTGATTTGGCAAAAATAATGACTGAATTATATGAAGAATATGTTAAGGAAATGGAATTAGATAAGCCGTGGAATGCAGAAATGGAATTGGGAAACAACTTTCAAACCAGAAAGGATCATAAGATTGCTTATATTGAAAGCGAAAATGTGGCAAATTATTTTGAGCTTTCGTTAGAATACAAAAAAGGTCAGGTTAATATAACCCAACAAACGCCCCAAGGCCCGGTTCAGGTTCCCCAAGAACAAGTTATTTGGAAACCCGTCGCCCAAGGCTGGAAATAAATTAAAAATTATTAATAAAAAAATATGTTTGATTTTAAAGTTCAAAAAATTCAATTTGCTTTGTTCCCCAAAAATTTAGATCTCACTGACAAAATAAAAATAGCAAACGATTTGAAAAGTAATGCAGGGGGTATTTTTGACGGAGAACCGACAATATTACCATTGCTCAATGATGCCCCGCCAGAGATTCCACGGATAATACTTAAGTCAAAAGACAATGTTTTTTCTTGTAATATTTCTAATTCAAGGATTGACTTTTTCTTACAAAACGCCAGTGCTGAAAATAATTTTGAAGTTGTTAAAAAAGATTATTTATTAAAAGTAGAATCACTTTATAAGTATTTTGTGAATAATTTAAAAACATCTATCGGGCGGATAGGTTTTGTTGTTAATTTTGTATCAAAGCTAGATGATAGCGCCAATAAGTTGTTGATACAGACTGTTTTGCAAAACGATTTTTATTTTGCCAAAAGCTCTAAGATAAAAAATATTTCTTTAATTTTTAGCGAAGGTGATAAGCTAAATAACGGGTTTGATGTAAATAGGATTATTCAAATAGAGAGTTTAAGAAAAATAAGCGATCCTGCTGATGATAAATTGATTTCGATCAAATATGACCTCAATACATCACCGGAAAAATTTAAAGAGAGTAATTTAACCTATGAAAACATAAAAAGTATTTTAGTGGCGATTTCTTCCGAGATGGAAAATAATATAAATAAATTTTTGCAAAAATGAATCTAGAGGAATGGATAAAATTTTATACGGAAGCGACGGGAGGAGAGAGTAAAAGTGATGTAAATACAGATAAACAGGTTTTGCCTTACGCTGATGCTATAGTTACACTAAGTAGCGAAATCATAAAACAACGCGAAACGATTAATAAACAAGGAGAACAAATAGATGTTCAAGATAAGATAATATCGCAATCTAGGGATGAAATAAATGAAAACAATAAGAAATTTTCTAATCAAGCCGAAGAAATAGATAAATTAAAGGAAGATATAGAGAACCAAAGGAATAAGATACCAGAAATTGTAGGACTTTTTTCAGCTATTATCGCACTAACTTTGGCCTTTATAAATACTGCCAACAATCAAAAGCCGCCCTTGAGAGATTCTTATTTTGTTTTGACAACAATATTTTTCTCCTTCATATTTTTCGCTGGTTTGGTGCATGAATTTTTTAGTAAAGATAAAAAAACTAGAATGTATTATTTTTGTTTTTTTATTTTACCAATAATTGCTATTATTACGGGATTATTTATAATTTTCTTTTAAAATAACAAAATTTTATGGCAAAAGTTAAGATTAAGAACGAAGAACAATTAAAAACAGCAAAGAAAAAATTGCGTGGCAATGTTAGTTTTGCTAAAACAAGGCACGGAATTGTTGCTAAAAAATGGCCCGTGAAAAAAGTTTTGTATAAGGCAAAAAAGGAAAAAATTTCTGGAAAACTGCAAAAAGGCAAAGGCGTAAGAGATCAAGTCGCTCTAGAAAATTTAACATTTTTAACGAATAATAGTTTTTTAAATAAAGTTTATTTTGGAGACGCGAGAGATATGTCTGCAGTGCCAAATGATTCGGTTAATTTAATTGTTACAAGCCCCCCATATTTTAACGTGAAGGACTATTCTCTCGATGGGTATCAAATAAATAAAAGATCAGAAAAAGTTATAGGGCAAATCGGAGATATTAGTGATTACAAAAAATATATTGAAGAGATGTTGAAAGTTTGGAAAGAATGCTATCGAGTTTTGGCTCCCAACGGTAAATTGGTAGTGAATAGTCCGTTGATGCCGATGTTAAAAAGAAATTTAATTACGCATTATAATAGACATATTTTTGATATAAATAGCGATATCGAAAATTCTATATTAAATAATACAAAACTTTTTCTGTTGGATATTTATATATGGAATAGGACAAATTCTAGTAAAAAATTGATGTTTGGGAGTTATCCTTACCCCAGAAACTTTTATGCTCAAAACACAATAGAATTTATTACAGTTTATGTAAAAGATGGACCATCTCAGAATAGTTTACCACTAAAAGTAAAAGAAAAAAGCAAATTAACAGAAAAAGAATGGATTAATTTCACGAAGCAAATTTGGGATATTCCGATCCCGAGTAAAGGCGACCTGGCATTTGGCGAACACTCAGCTATAATGCCAGAGGAGATAGTGAGAAGGTGTGTTCGATTATATACTTATGTCGAAGATATTGTTTTGGATCCATTTGCTGGTTCGGGGACTACATTAAAAGTTGCTAAAGAATTAGGGAGGAATTACATTGGTTACGAAATCTCCGAAAGTTATAAACGAATAATAGATCTTAAATTAAGCACTCTAATTTAAATGTTGGCTGTCAATAAAATTTATAGTATGGATTGTTTCAAATTTTTGGATAAAATCGAAAACGGTGTAGTTGATTTAGCTGTTATAGATCCTCCATATAATTTACACAAAGCAGGTTGGGATACATTTAAAAATCAAAAAGATTTTTTTAATTTTACATTCCGTTGGATAGACGCCTTGATACCAAAACTAAAAAACAATAGCAGTATTTATATATTTAATACACCATATAATTCTGCTTTTATTCTATCTTATTTGGTGGGCAAGGGGTTGATATTCCAAAATTGGATAACATGGGATAAAAGGGATGGATTGGGTGGGGCGAAGACAAAATATAGTAATGGGCAAGAAACTATTTTATTTTTTACTAAAAATAATAATCATACGTTCAATTTTAACGAGATCCGTCTGCCATATGAATCTACTGAACGAATCGAGCATGCGAAAAGAAAAGGAATATTAAAGGAGGGTAAAAGATGGTTTCCTAATCCGAAGGGTAGATTATGTGGTGAGGTCTGGCACATTACGAGCGAGCGGCATAAAAATAAAGTTAATGGCAAGACTCCTAAAATGCCTCACATCACCCCAAAACCCATTGAATTAGTAGAGCGCATTATAAAAGCAAGTTCGGATAGAGGAGATTTAGTTTTAGATTGTTTCGTTGGCAGTGGGACAACTGCGGTTGTGGCAAAGAAACTAAAAAGGAATTTTGTTTGTGCCGATAACAATAAAAATTATATAAAATTAGCTAAAAAAAATTTAGAAAAATATGACAGTTAATGAAATAAGCCCAGGGAATAGAGCACTAGAGTTTATTAATCTCCGGGTCAAAGATGAAAAATATCGCGGTGCTCCATCTTCTGAACATAATCGATACACCATGGATCAGATGGTGGCCATTTTAGAATTGTTAAACAAATACACTCTTGGTGGAGATTTGATGACCATACGTACCACTGATATATCTAAAAGACCAAAAAATTTAGAAGAAGAATTCTTATACGCCAAATTTTGTAATGAGGCCAAAAAGGAAGCGGGGATAGGAACTCAAGATGCGATGAGGAAGAATCTTTTTGTGGATCTTCATAGAATGGAGTTGATAAACAGATATAATAAGGATAAAGAACCGATCGATCCTTTTTCTGGGGGGAATGTCAAATATGTAGCTATTAGTGAGCAAGGGTTGAAATTAATTAAAGCAAAAAATAGATTAGACAGGTACTTTATATTTTCTAAGGGTATAGATAAACTTCTGGGAGGCTACATTGACATTGTTCTAGAAATTTTTAGAGACGAACATTACGGAATAAGCAATGTTAGCGTTTATGAATACATGTTTTTCGTTTCTGCGATAGGGACAGATTCCAGTTTTAATATAAACACAGATAGGGCAGTTGAACTTATTAAAGATTTCAGAAATTTAACTAACATCCAAAGAAGGGCCGCCATTGCGACACTTAGAGAGGAGCTTAATCCAAATAATTTTTTGGGGAATAAGGTAAACAAGAGAGATTTCGGTAATTGGAAGAATAAAATAGATCAAATTTTCTATTTACTAAACCAAACTGTCTATTTTGAAAGACGAGGAGACCAACTAGTACTTAAAGGGGGAAAAGATAGTTTTGCAAAGGCCACCGCAAAACTTAATAGATCATTGGACGAGAAGTATCAGTATTTTGTGAGACAAGAGGTCAAAAAAACAGCTGGCTTTGAGTTACACCATGTTGTTCCGCTTTCGTGGTCTGAAAATATTCATCATTTTAAGATTTTAGATAAATGGGAGAACATGGTTTACATAGACGGTTTCAGTCATGCCAAAATTACTCAGAATCGAAATAAAAATGTTGTGTTGGGTTTAGTGAAAAATGACATAACGTTATCTGATTATTCTAGTAATCAAGTATATCTACAATATCAAAAGGAAGTTTTATATAATCAATCAAATAAAGACATAATGAAAAATTATAATAAAGAACTTTTAAGTACTGTAAAATAAATCAATTAAAAAATATGGGAAAATTTAATTTTGATAAAGAGTGGGAGTTTGTTGTCGCAGAAGTACACAAAGGATTTAGAGTGGAGCATAAAACAAAAAGACAGATTCTATTTTTTCTGCAGATTTTATTGGACAAGAGGGAAGTGTTGAATTATATGAAACTGAAAAGGCTATATAAAAATTAATTAAGAAATAAAATGACATGTCATTTTTATTATATATGTGATAAATGCGGCCACGAAGAACCCAGCAAAGGAGATGATAATATAAAAAGCTATGTCTGCTCTAAATGTGGCAACAATATAGTTTGCAGTAATAGAAACCGAGCGGTTTACTGCACCTTCGATCGGTTTGAAAAAATTAAGCGCTTATTTCGTAATTTCAAACCATAACAATGTTTTTATAAAAAGTTTGAATTTAATAAAAATTAATTGATAAATAAAATGTCGATTTTTTCTTTTAAGGATTTTAAAAACGATGAAGTTGTTGATGTATACCAAAAGGGAATAGACTCCCAAAAAGCAGGGGATTATAAAACAGCAATTAAATTTTTAAAATCAGCTATTGAAGGCGATCCAAATTTAGTAGAAGCATACAACAGTTTGGGGTTAACTTATAAGAAAATGGGAGATTTTGATAATGCATTAAAATCTTATAATCAAGGAATAGAAGTTATTTTTCAAAAGATTTTCGATGGTATGAGAAAATTTCCGATTAAGTTTTCAAATGATAAATATGCTTCAAGTAAATCAAAAACTTGGACCGAAGTTGCAATACAAATTGCAACAAAAAATTGTGCAAAAGATGGCATTGCGCATGCCCAATTTCCAACAGGGGAAACTGCTTTGAAAATGGCTCAAGATGGATCTAATGTGGGGTTTGCTTTTAAGGATGTCGGCGATACTCGATATTTTTACCAACTTATTTTAGCTCCATGTATGACAATTTGAAATCAGACATTTTATACTCTGTTATTGTTAATAATGTTGGTACCCTTTTTGCTGGATGGAAGGATTATGAGCAAGCAAAGAAGTGTTTTTTAGAATCTATAGAATTTATTCCAGAAGGCGCAGATTACAAAGATCCTTTTTTGGGTCTCAAAGAATTATAATAATAAAGGTTAAACATGCCTCCAATAAATAAATTTAAATGTGATAAGTGTGATTTCTCTATGCCAGAAGGATGGGGTGGTTGTCTTTATATAATAAGAGACGGAAAGAGGGAATATATTCCTCATCCCCTTGAGTTTCAAATACTTTATGACAAGCCTCGTTTATGGGAATATCTTTTTAAGGAGTTGCCACTTGGAAGAATGAAAAAGGGAATTGAAAAAATAACAGGATTTAACTCTGACTGCGTCTGTTTTAAATGTCTAAAACAATTTGTGCTTGATGTCGAAAAAGATGAGAGAAAATGCCCTTATTGCGGTTGCAAAGACGTCAAAACAGTTCATGAACTTGTCGGAAATATCTGTCCCAAATGTAAAGACGGAATATTTAGGGAAATTGAAACTGGAACGGTATGTTAAATAAAAATAACCCCAGTAGAACAGCACAGCTGTCTACGGGGCAAGAAATTAATTTAAGAAACTATGGATAATCAAAATAAAGAGTGTTGTCCGAGGTTTGATCCTGCGCCGTGGGATGGGAAAACTTTTGACTGGAAAGATAACAATTAGTAATCAACTAGTAACAAACTTCCTCAGGTTGCCCACGGGCAACCTAAAAATTATGAAGATACAGATTGTAGATGAGAATGATAATCCTATAGAATATTGCGAAAGAGATGATCTTGATGAAAAATCTATTTACAGAGTTTCTTATCTTTGGATTACAGATACTGATAAAAAGATATTGCTTGCCAGGCGTGCTTTGAGTAAAATTCACGATCCGGGAAAATGGGGTCCTGCGGTGGCTGGTACAGTGGAGGCTGGTCAAACATATGAGGAGAATATAATTAAAGAGGCCGAAGAAGAATTGGGATTAAAAAATATTAAGCCAGTAGTAGGAAAAAAAGAATTTATGCAAACAAGATGGAAATATTTTTCACAAGAGTTTTTGTTGACTCTCCCTGTTGGATTTAGTAATTTTAAACTAGCAGAAGATGAAGTTGCGGAGATTAGATGGTTTTCAGAAGATGAGTTAAAGAAAGAGGTAGAAAAGAATTCTAACGATTTTTTACAAGGAGTTCAGCGTCGTTTTCAAAATAAAAATTAGTTGAGTAAAAATATGATTAAGAAAAATACAAAAGTTATATTTGAAGATGGAAGTAGCAGTAAAACCTCTGAAATGATTGGTGGTATGCCACTTTCAAAAGGCGAGGTGGTGCACATGCACTCCAAAGAGTCCGATGTTGTTGACTACGAGGTTGTAGATAAAATTGTTGATTGCTATCTTGATGGCGAGGATCAAACAGTTGATATCACTTATATTTTACGAAAAAAATAAAAATTAATTGAGTAAATTCCGCCAGAGGCGCCAACGCCCAAGGCGGGCCTGCCTCGGGCATGGGATCAGCCTTAGGCTGAAAAAATTAATTGAATATAAAAAGTATGTTTAAAATAGGAAAATTAGAGAGAAAAGATATTCCACAGGCTCTAAAGATAGTTTTAGAGACCGGTGCTTCGTGCAGTAAAAAAGAAGCTCAAAAAATAATGGAGTTGTCGTTGGAGCCGGGAATAAAATTTTTAAACCCTGATTATTTTGTGCTGTCTCTTGAAAACAAAATTATTGGGGTTTTTGGATTGTATTATGATTATGAAGATCCAAAAGATGTTATGTGGATGGATTATTTTGCGGTAAAGCCAGAATTTCAGCGACATGGCTACGGAACAAAAATGCTAGAAAGTTTGGAAAATATTTGTCAAAAGAAAAAAGTTAGAATGCTTTGTGTTTTTACAGACAATGATAATGCTTTAGAGTTTTACAAAAACCACGGCTTTGTTGTTTGTGGTAAAATTGACGATTATTATGAAAAGTCTAAAAATAGAATTTGGTTATACAAAAAAAT
>Ga0172371_10004526_pt1 | contig 20974 bp, 21 predicted proteins | sample Lak12m_FD_114543 | JGI IMG/M metagenome (GOLD analysis project Ga0172371, IMG submission 114543) | Freshwater microbial communities from Kabuno Bay, South-Kivu, Congo - kab_022012_12m | ecosystem: Environmental > Aquatic > Freshwater > Lake | place: Democratic Republic of the Congo: South-Kivu... | reverse complement strand
CTCTGGGACTGAGCTCATCGCGGACGGTTCAAATGAGTGTGAGCCTCACCACAATACGGTTGTAATTGGGGGGGGGGGGTAGGAATTTCACATCGCTAAGAAAAAAAGCCGAGACACGCCTCCCCGACGGCATTCCGTCCGACAGACTCGGACTTTTCCTCCTTTGCTGTCTTCGCCTTCCGATTCACAGTCCTTCCGCAGCCTCTCTCCTTTGATGGCGCACCACGTCCCACACGGCATCTGGATGGGCGGCTGCTACCTCTAACAATACACGTGCCGGTCCCTTGGGTATCCTGCGCTTTTGCTCCCAGTTTTCAAGCGTCCTTACACTGATACCGAGTAGGGAAGCAAACTCGTCTTGAGAAACTCCAAGCTTGGCTCTAATAGCCTTGACATCCGGCGCTTCAACAACAAAGACCCTAGAGGGCTCCATTTCGCCTCTCATGATTGCTCCGGCTTGCCGAACGCTTTCGAGAAGCTCTTTGAACATTTCTTCCTTCATGACAATTCCTTTTCTACGGTCTTCTTGAGCACCTTGAGTTGTTCAGGGGTGAGATCGGGCTGTTTGCTCTTCCGGTACATATAGAGCATGAAAATCCGATCTTGGGCGGCTATCCACTAATAAATAACCCGAACTCCACCGCTCTTCCCATGCCCTTCTACCGCGCAGCGGAGCTTTCGGAGACCTCCTGAACGTTTGATCGTAGATCCGGCGTCGGGGTGCTTTCTCAGATCGTCTTGCAGGTCCCGATACTGATCTTCCGAGAGCGCAGCCTGTACTTGCCGAGTAAAAATTGGAGTCTCAATGAAGACCATGACTGCTCCTGTTGATACAGGTACGCCAGTGGCGGGGCATTGTCAAGGAGTATGTCCGATGAATGCGGGCAAGATGGCGGCAGATAGCGGGAAAGAAATATGAAAGAACAAGGGGACGTTTGCACTTCTTCATAAAAAGTCAGGCAGTTATACGGTTTTGGGTTGACAACCCCCCATAAGTTTGCGTATAGCCCCCCTGCATGTTTGCACTCTGGAGGACTGAAGATGGCTCAGGTCATCACGATATGCAACCACAAGGGCGGGGTCGGAAAAACGACCACGGTAGTCAATCTCGCTCACGCACTGGCAAAGATGGGAAAAAGGGTGCTAGTTGTAGATGCCGATCCTCAGGCAAATGCCAGCCAGACCCTAGGAAAAGTCCCCCCCGTAGATCAGCCCTTCGGAGTATCGGATATTTTCACGGACAAGGCTAGGGTGTTCTCAACCGCTTTTGTGGATACAAAAATACCGGAAGTAAAACTCATCCCTGCTACCCTCCCGATGTTCCAGTTGGAACGTATGATACCGGAAACCAAGCGAGTCATGGGTTTTAAGGCAAAACTGGACGATGGTGCGAAAGAATCCTTCGACTATATCTTGTTCGATACCCCCCCAAATTTGGGCGTATTCCAGTTGAACGCCCTCGCTGCGTCCCATTGGTACTTGGTTCCCATTCAGGCGGACTCGTTTCACTCTCTTATCGGGCTCGAATATCTTATGGAAACAGCCGGATTCGTTCGGGAGGACGCCAATGACGATCTCAAGTTCCTTCGAGCCTTAATAACCATGTATGACGCCAGGACTTCTGTTGCAAAGACCATGTCTCAAGAAGTCCGGCGGCATTTTGGAAAGGATCGGGTGTTTCAGACCCTCATAAACCGGAATACTCTCGTAGCCCAAGCAGTAATCGAGGGAAAGACCGTTTTTCAGAAGGACTCAAGAGCGCCTGGGGCTAAGGATCATATGGATTTAGCTCAGGAGATTCTTGATATTCTCGGAGCACATAACGGTGCGTGAAAAGAAAGAGAAGAAGAAATCCTTCAAGGATATTCTTCGCGAAAGTTTTCCTGTGAACATGGACGGTTTTCTGGGAGAATCAGGGGGATCCGGTACCCTTCAAGAGCCCACTCCGTCCAATCAAACCATCACGGATCCGAAGCCGGATGTATCCAGACAGACCCCACCCTCAGAGGATACGGGACTCTCTCCTGATACCGTCCCTTGCTGGGGGACGGTCCCCCATCGAGGTACTGTGGCCTCGTCGGCTACAGCATCCTCCTTGGCCACAGTACCCCTACTGGCTACCGCCGTCTCTCGTGCCACAGTCCCTCACGATGAATCGGTGAAGCCGTATCATCATGACAACGATGGGCCAGTAATTGAACTTATCTCCAACTATTTCCTGATGGACGCCGACGTTTTCGATGTACTGTCCTCTCATCAAGACCCTTACGAACGAATTGTCTACGGATATCTGTACCGCCAATCCTACGGTTTCAATCGGCAAACCTGCTTTGTAGGGCTCAAGTCGCTTGTCCAAGGGTGCCAGCTCAGCAAGAACTCTGTAAGACGAACCTTAGATCGCTTAGAAGAAAAGGGTCATGTCCAGGTAATCGAGAGGATCAATGAACGAGATGCTAAAGGCACCGTGTACCGGGTATACCTGCCGTGTGAGATTCATGGCTTAAACAGCCAGACTACCTTCAAGACACATCACTAACTCACTATACCCTACCAAGCTCCCGCACCCCACCGTGCTACCGTCCCCTGTCAGGTTACTGTGGCCTCTCTGGGTCCTGTCGTTTTCGCTGACACCGTCCGGTCTCAGGGTGCGGCACTCTGTTCGGGTACTGTCCCCCCGCCTGCCACTGTATCCCATCTCGCGACAGTGTCCTCTCAGAGGACCGTCTTGACATGTGATTTTATTATGATACTCGCACCCCAAGCCGGATTCCTCCGGCAAATAAGGGTTGTAATCACCGCCCAGAACGTCAAAAACGACCCGCGCCAGCAAGCTGAGAGTCGTTTTTGAAGGTGTGAAAGGCTAATGGCCTTCGTATGTCCAACTTCTCAAGGCATTCCCTATCACTTGTTCTGCGCCATTTCAACCCAAAAACAGCGAAGGGCGCAAAACCCATGTCCAACACTCAGGTTACCAACTCCTCGCCACATTGGTCAATCCCTTTTTCCATCCTTGATTTGAAAGCTCAGGCAGTGCGATTGCCAGTATCACGAGGAGCCCAAATTCTGCTCAGCGAACTCCTCACATGGAGCGGTGAGAAGGGCTACTGCTGGTGGTCTGTGCCGCGGATAGCCGCTGACCTTGGATGGTCTCCTTCGGCAGTCTGGAGGAGATCGACGGAACTTAAACAAGCCGGTCTTCTGGCGGTAATTCCCCGTCCAGGTAGGACAAATTACTGGATCCCTCTCCCCGGATCCGCGAAGATGGAAAGGCTCAAACGTGAATTGACACCCCTCGCGGAATCGCGAGCCCCTTTCTTAAAAGAAAATGAAAAATCTCTCAAACGTTCTGCCGTTGATAAAGATTGTACTAGTACCGAGGAACCCCTTCCTCTCCCAGAGCCCCAAAACGATAACGCTATTCAAATTTCTTCTTCCCTTATTAAGACCACGATTCCTCAACCGCTTCCAGTATTATCAACTCCCGAACAGCCGGATATACCAACATCCCAAACTGACCCCACTACCTCACCCAAATACCGTCCCCCTGTAAACGAAGATCCTGATTATCTCATCGAAGAGATCGAACGTCTTACCAACGATACCCACAGTAGATCCGCTTTCAGGCAGATCGTTTCTCGTGTGCCGGAACAAACCCTCTTTCAAGCGCTTTCTGCAACAAGACTGGCTATGGCGGAATCATCAATTTACAAACCAGGCGGGTATTTTATTGGTGTAATCCGCGCTCTCTGTCCTGAGTTCCAGTTCAAAAGGACAATGAAAGCAAGTCCTCCTGGTCCTCCCGTCGAGGAGCGCTTATTGCAACTTCAATCCAAGTATCCTCTCCTGAAAATCGAATCCCTCTTTGACCGGTATATAACACTCAAATGTGGAGGGCCAGTCCCCACCGGACACGATGAACCGGTTGATTCGGGTTATTGGCTATGTTCTTACGAGAAATTTCTGGCCACACATCACGCTGAACTATATGATCAAAAGCCTCAATACCGGCGGGAGGTAGAGGTATGACCGACCACGCGGAAACCAACTTGATACCCTTTCCTCAGTCAGCAGAATCCAATCTCCTATCCCACTTTGATCGCGCACGGCGGGAGCTGGAGCTAGCCGCGTCCATTGATGAGGTCAAGATAATCCGCAATCAGGCGGAAGCGCTTCGCCAATACGCCCGCCAACAGAAGCTGTCTCTTGAAATGCAGAATAAATGCGCTGAAATTAAACTTCGAGCCGAGAGAAGAGCAGGGGAGATCCTGTCAGACATGGACTGGCACCCGCCGGGTCCATCGAGTCGAGATCGGTCCCACGATGGTACCGATCCCCCGCGACTAACCGATCTTGGTATTACAAAAAATCAATCGAGTCGCTGGCAATCAATAGCCGGAATACCTGAAAAGCAATTTGAAAGCCGTGTAGAGGAAATCAAAGAGAAAGGACAGGAGCTGACCTCAAGTGAGTTTCTGTCGTTTGCCGGGTACCTCCAGCGGGAACAGGAGCGACACGCGAGGAAAGAGCGTGCCGCCGAAGATGCGGCAAAGGTAAAGCAGAAGGACCGGATCCGCATCCTCCGTGGGGATTTCCGAGAAGTCCTGACGTATGTGCCAGACAATTCGGTGCAACTCATCATAACCGATCCAGTCTATCTCAAGGAGAATTTACCAGATTGGGAAGACCTCGCGATCTTTGCCGAAAGGGTACTGAAACCCGGACGACTTCTAGCGGCATATTCAGGAACGTATCACCTGTTCGAGTGCATGAAGGCTCTGTCGAGTCAACTCCGGTACATGTGGACTTTTCCGGTTGTCTATCGCAGCTTTCCCGACACATTCTTCAAACATAGGATCAAGACCTGCTGGAAGCCTATTATATTGTTTTCAAAGGGAGAATATGAGCCAGAGCAAAAAAACGCATGGATACATGATCTCATCGAAGGGGACGGAGTAACTAAAGAAAATCACCGCTGGGAGCAGGGAATAGGGGAAGCGTGCCATCTTATCGAAGGGTTGACGTACGAGAATGAGCTGGTGGTGGATCCTTTTGTAGGAAGCGGAACAATTGGTTTGGCTGCAAAGAGGCTCAACCGTCGGCTCATCGGATGTGACGTCGATCAGGATGCGGTGAACATGGCCCTCGCTCGACTGGCCCGTGAACCGGATAATCATGAGCAAGGAGACTCAACTGACAATTAATCCCATGACAATGACATACTACATGAAGGCTAAATACATGACAGGTGTCATACACTGGAATGACAATAGACTGAGCCAGTAAAGTCGAATACTATATAATTATATTACACTTGTAAGTGACCTAGAGGAAACAGTCAAAGTGCAGATCCGGCAGAGTAGCTACAAGGCTAAGTAACATCGGAGAGAATACCGGCAGCACTCCAGACACCAGTCTTTGTTGAGCCTCGTCTAAGTTGTCCCATGTTAACCAAGACACTCACCGCGTTTCCCATCTCTTTCTTCTCCGGTCTTTTTGATACCACCTACAAGCCGATGGGTTCCTCATTCAAATACCCCTTGAATCGAAAAGCCCAGTACTGATGGGATCCGCGAATCGACGCCCTAGGATCAACGCGGTTGGTCAAAAAGGGGTGCGGCAAGGGGTAAGCAAGGGATAGCCGGATCTTCGCCTCAAATTGCTCTCAGTTGACGATACAGCAGTATCTGTGGAAACATACTTCCAGAGCGACCAAAGGAACTCATATACCCCCACTAAAAAAGTAAAAAGTAAAAAGAGAAAAGTATCCGCGTCCCGAAATATTAAAAAGACAACTTTTGTAACCACAGTTCAGACCGCAATCACGATCTCCATTGCCAACCTCCAGGTAACTACCAGACATCACTCACCTTCTGAAAAATAAAGATGGTCGCGTATTTCTATAAAGGGGTGAAGGATGATTTTACGTTCCCAAAACGTTTTGTACTGAAAACGGGAGATGCTTCCCACCAAAAACGATACCAAGGAGAGATCAATTATGAAGTTTTCGCAGAGACACAGAATCCCTATTAGCGGCAAATTACGTAATTTTCTCATCGATCAAACTTTGGACAGACGGATGACAGCGGCTGCTGAGAAAGGAAAATGCTCGGTAAGCAGCTTAATTCGCAGATTCTGCAATGAAGGACTGGATCGAGAAAGCACAAATTCCACGCGTCCACCGGCTGAATAAAGCCAAGAACGGCAAAACCGCCGGTCGGGAGGATCCAGCGGTTTTACCAAGAGGTAAATCTAATGAAAGCTACAAAGAAAAACGAGAAAAGAACTTGCAGTAGGACACGTAAGCTTTCCCGTTTTGATATAACTCCGGTCTTGCACCCTCATAAAATTGAAATCCGTCTTCTCTGGAGGTCCGCCTACCTACTCGATCCTGAAGGCTTTGCGAGAATCCGGTCGAGCATCGAGAATGAGCTGCACGTCAAATGGCGACGCCCCACCCAGCCGGAATCCCTTTCAAAATGGAACTGGTTCGCATCGAACGATGATTTCAGAATTAAGTTTATCGGAACTACCGCTCACCTGGAGGACAGAGCGGGATGGCTTTCTAAGCCCTTCCCCTCCTCAGAAGACCTGTCGAACCAACTTCGTTGGTGGTGGTACATAGGGACCATACGGCTCACGTCGATAACCCACGATCCGGCGCTTTACCTGACGTACGTATCCCGATGTTTCGAGCTAATTGAGCGGATAGGTATCTATGAGACCCCTGGAGAGATCGAAATCGCCGCGGATGTTCCCAACAACCCTGAAGGTCGGAAGCTCGCAATGTGCGCCAGGCTGAAACGCGACAGCGCCTGCGACATGGCTCATTTTCGCGTCGGACACGATAATAGACCTTTTGAAGGCCCCAGCCGTGACGGGCTCGCCGAATACTCCAATTATTGTTCCTATCCCTCTGATGACCGCCTGCAACTCTGTGTTTATCCATCCAAATATATACGACCGGGTACGGATGACATTCGGATCGAACTTAGGATAGGCCCACGAAAACTGAGGGAAATATTGAAGTCCCCCGCGCTGTGTGGGCTCATGGAAAGCACGGCATACCCGATTCCCGACCGGATTTACGACTTCAAGACAATAAGTCCAACCCTAAATCTCTTGGCTTTCATCGAATATTTCTTTTTGCAAAATGTGATCGTTCAGGACCTCGATGAAGAGAAGCTCCGCAAGAAGTTCCCAATCCTCAGGTACCGGCAGTTGTCATCCTTTAGTGTTCGGGGAAAAAGGTTTATGGCTTTTTCGTCAGGACTTACCCCTCGTCAGTTGGAATCCTGTACCGTACGCGGTCACTTTCCTCCGATGCAGGTTCTCTATCCGAGTCAGTACGATTAGCCGGAATAAAGTAATAAAGAGGCTCCTTATTAAGGGGGCATATCCCTTACAAAACCATCCCGAAAAGCCCTCTTTCATTCGCTCCCAATCTGACTTTCCCCACTTCATCAAAAAACCAACTTTCTCGACCACCGCCAACCTCTTTTCAGACACTTACGTGCCCGAAAAGTAAGATGGCGGGAAGGTCTTTTATATGAAAGTGAAATTCACAAATCATTACTTTCAAGCCGTCATCCTGTACCGGCAAAAAGTAATAACCAATCTCACCAGACAGACCGCCAAACCTTTAACATACAGAGAAGACAGGCTTATCTAGACAAATATAAAGAGACATCGAAACGAGTTGGAGGTTTTGTGCAAGTTAAAACGTTTATATAGGTGAGAGCAGTGAGATGTGAAAGCTCGAAAAGTAAAACATGAAAGATCTGAAAGGAGGCAAGTAAAAATGCAAGCTGCAATATTAAACGAGGAGAACCTTCAGCCTGGTCTGTCCCCAGAGGTCATTAGCAACATAGAGAACCTCATTGAAGGTGCCTGGAAAGCTGGAACTTTAAGCAGACTCAGGAGAGGCCCCGCCAATATTTCTGATCTGGGTTACGAAAGTGTAGTCAACCTGGACTGGGATAAAGTTAATGGCATCCACGTGGGTGTATTCGCATTGGTCGGAGAGAACCAGTGCGCTACATGGATCGAGGATCTCAAAAAACAAGGATTTCTAACGAGAGATGGAGAAGTGCTGACCGGACTGGGCGAGTACGCTGAAGTTCCTATAACCGAGATAGAAGAGGAAGTCCTTTCGAGTCTGGAGAGCGCCTATGGGCGGACAATGACGGTAATGGGAGTGAAACGAAAAATGAAACACTCAGGACTAACAACCGAGCAAATAGAAGCCGGGCTGGAGGGCCTGGTTAGGAAGGGTTACGTCGAGGACGTTGACACAACCGAGGCGGGCTCGATCCGCTACACGGTTCTGTGACGCTGACCGTAGTTCCCGGAGAAGTAATAGAAAGAAAGGATTGTTATGGTGAAAAGTAAAAAGAGATTACAACCTAAGAAAAGAGAAGCCTTAGACGTTGCCAGGATCGAAAGTCTGGTTTGTCGGTTGCTGAACGAAGATTATCGCATGCCGTTGTATAGACCGGACAATATCGACGACCTCCCATGGGATCAGATCGTGGAATCTTTCTACGCCGGATACAATTTTGGTCTCGATGCCGTTTTGAAAGCACTAAATGGTGACGGTGGTCAAGGGCTCCAGGAGATTCTCGACGGTAGAGTGACGATCATTCGCGCGGAAGATCGAGTGGAATATGAAAAAAGGAGAGGGGAAGGGGTGGTTCCTTTTAACTTTTGTTCGCGGCGGGATGCGGAGGATTTCGAACAGTTCATCGGGAAGTTTGATGATGAGGCAATGCCACCCGAATCTCTCAATTAATGCGGGATTCCCAACGGAGGATAGAAACGAGGTACCTATGAATACTCAGATGCATAAGAGCCTTAATACGCAGCCTGAAGAGAGCGAGCTGAAGTTCCATTGCCCCGTCTGCGGTTGTAACGAATTTGAAATCGTCGAAACGGGAGTCGTGGCGTTCAGCCCCATTCTAAAGGTGACTGCGACCGGCGGGGCTCAATACAGCAAAACTTTACACGACTACACGAACGTCGAGGAAAAATGGTACGAATGCGCCCGTTGCGATTATCGACTAGAAATTGACGGGGACACGATTTCCGCGCCCGACGACAAACTCCTTCTTGCATGGTTTCGGATCAATGATGAAGGAGGGTATTAAGGATGCTCGACGAACCTCTTAGCGAATCCGTTAACAACGATCCTTGGGCAATTATCATCCCAGAGGTACGTAAAGCTGGCTATTTTATGTTTGTCCCTGGAGACGAGGACGATGGAATAGCGTCATTCCTTAGTTGTTACAAACTTGGGGTCAAGGTTCAATTCCAACAAGAGAAATTCAGTGCTGATCTATTCTATTATCCTGATGGAGTTCGTAATGGTCAGCTTATCCAAAAAACAGAGTATTACTCCGGTGATGAATTGCATCAGTTTCTGGTAGATCTGACAGAAATGATGAGACCTGAACGCTGGCTCGAAATACGTGATGGGCAAACATTTTTAAAGCCAGTGACGGCTATCCAGAACAGGACGAGCCCGAAGAGTAGGGACTAAATAGTTTATGATACGGACAGGAAGACACACACCAATTCGGGCGGAATGGTGGTATCCGAGATGGTATGGTATCATACCACACCAGAGAGGGTGGTCTGGTGCACGCTCATTCCACCGCATCTGGTCCGGTATTAGTCACTTTCAACTTGATTCAGCCTATTGCCTTGTGTATAGCTTCATATCATTTGATCTTGCGCGGGGTGGGTTGTGATTATTGTTATCGGCGGCGAAAAAGGTGGAAGCGGCAAAACGACGCTGGCGACTAATATTGCGGTGATGCGTGCCCGTCGCGGCGGAAAAGTGTTGTTGGTCGATACTGACCGGCAAAGCTCCGCATTAGATTGGGTGAAGCTCCGCAGAGAATTAAAGCGTTCACCGGAATTGAAATGTGTACAAGTGTTTGGAAAAGGGACTGCTGCCGAATTGACCAATCTGGGCAAACGCTACGGTGATATTGTTGTCGATGTCGGTGGTCGCGATTCAGTGGAGTTTCGGGCAGCCCTAACGGTAGCTGACAAATTATTCGTGCCGACACAAGTCGGTCAATTTGATGTCTGGGTATTGGAAACGGTGGATCAGACAGTCGAGACTGCTATTAAGTTAAACCCGGAACTTCAGCCGTACGTTTTTGTTAACCGCGCTCTATCGAATCCGCGTGTATCAGAAGCCGCCGAAGCTCAACAGTATTTGAGTGATTTAAAGCATCTCAAACTGGCTCGCACAATTTTACATGAACGAATCATTTACCGAAAAGCGGCTACTGAGGGTCTTGCGGTGGTTGAATTTAAGCCCCTGGATATTCGCGCAAGTCAAGAGTTGTGGAGTTTTTATAAAGAGGTTGGAGAATAATGACAATACGACAAAAACCAAAGCCAGAGGATGTCAAAGCATTTATTGAGGAGCCTGAAAAACCAATTGCATCATTCAGCACTCAGATATACCCCTGGGAAGATCCCGCTTTACGAGATGACGTCGTAAAGAGTTTCAATTTACGAATGCCTGAGGCTTACCTTGTTAAACTCCGATGGCTGAATGAGCATATTTCAACCAGCATGCACCGATTCGTTCTCAACGCGGTCACAACCGCTATTGATGCTAAGATCAAAGAACTTACCGGTAAATGATTTTTCGGTGGAATATCCGGTGTGGCCAGGACGCTCCAAAACGCCGAAAGCCGCTCCATTCTGGCAACGTGTAAGCGGCTCTTTCTCAAAAATGTGAGAAAGAAGCGCTCCAGGTAGTCACATGTAGCCTGGACAACAGATCAATAGAATTGCCGACCTGTCGGTATGATCGTCACCAAATGAACGGGACAAAGGTGTTTTTCATACAACCAGGTCGCGATTATTGCGTCTGGATCCTCGTTGAAAACATGAAATACCTCCATTGGGAGCAAAGCCGGATCCCCGTTAGGGGCTGGTCATGATGACACCCTCTTTCCCGTTTCTCCTATCTCCGATTCCTTTATTATTTCCATAGCCTTTTGCCAAGCCTCTGAAGTCTCGTCAACCGCTCGTTGGAACAAGTCTGCAAACTCTTTAAGGTCTTCGTTCGTCCACTCTTTCACGTCGGGACGGGGTCAATGTTACAGTAACCATGTTTCCGGCTGCTTTAAGGGATTCCATCCTGTGGGGTGGGAGATCGGTCCCACGATGGGACCGATCTCTTTATGGGAAAGCTTCCTAACCCAAGTTAACAAAACTCATAACGTTAATAACAATTATCTTGACTTGTCGGTCTGTTTTTCTTATTAATGTTGTTAACGATATTAACCCCAGGATACTTCATACTTCCGAAGTCTCACTGGGAGTACTGAGAATTGCCAAAGACAGAGGTCAAAGATGACTAAGCGTAAGGGGAAAGAGCAACAAGGCCAGCGTCAATTATTACAAGAGCCGGAAAAAGACCGGATCGAAGGAGTAGCAAAATTGATAACAGAGAGAATTTTTAATCAACCAATGCCGGAGAAGTGGATTGATCAAATTGAGGATCATGTCGAAAAACTGATGAAACCTGTGATGCTTCGCCTCGCTCAAGAGGCTGCACTGGAAGCTTTGCAATCTAGTTCCACCTTTCGCACACAGCCTGTAGGAGAAGGTGAGGAACCTCCCGAACCGACAAGAGTTTCAGGGACTCGCAGAGAGAATAGGGATTGGGGGCGAATTTCCGCAACTGTTGATAAAAACCTTCTCAAACATTTCAACCTGGAAAGGAAGCAGCGCCGTCTCTCAGCGAGCCGTCTACTGGAAACCATTCTGTGGCTTCATTACGGGAAACCGGAACTCTCATACGGAGAAAAGCTGGACGCGGAGACGGAAAACAAGTCTAGACTGTAGCTTTCCTTTTAGAGGAGTAAGAGGCCCATGGCGGATAAAGGGATGCTGTACGGTTATATATCTTCACAAGAAGAAACTTTACCCTACCCAATCGAAGTGTCTCAAGTGCAACACCCTGAAACACTTCCTGTAACGGTATTTATCTCTGATGAAAAAGCCTCACGCCTCTTAAAATCATTCTTCCAGAAGTCCCCGAACACTCTCGCCGCTTACCGAGCGGACCTCGAAAACTTCCGGCAATGGTTGAAAGTTTCTACAATCGAGCAGGCTACGAAAGTCCTTTTAGGTGCTGGACTAGGGGAAGCGAACGCTCTCGCTGGAGATTACCTCGATCATTTGAATAATAAGAAGTTGGCTCCCAGCTCCATTAACAGAAAACTGAGTTCCTTAAAGTCCTTAGTCAAAATGGGGAATACCCTCGGTATTATCCCGTGGCGTCTCTCGATCTCCGGCATTAAATCCGAACCGTACAAAGATGTATCAGGCCCGTCGGTGTCGGGGATCCGGCGGCTTCTCGATGCGGTAGCGGGGGATAAACCGGTTAATGTAAGGAACCGAGTGATCATTCGCTGCATGTTCGACTTGGGTCTAAGAAGAAACGAGGTCTGCAACCTTGATATTGAACATTTCGATGTCGAGGGATGCCGCTTAGCGGTGTTGGGGAAGGGAAAAAAGGAGCGACTTTGGCTAACCCTGCCTCAGGCGACACTTTCTGTCTTGCAGGATTGGGTCAAAGTTCGAGGAACTGATCCAGGCCCGCTGTTTATAACCTTTGATAGGGCAAGACAAGGTAATGGTCGGCTCACCGGCATTGGTTTATACAAGTTAATGCTCCGGCTGGGTCAAAAAGCCGAACTATCGAAAAAATTGACCCCCCACAAGATCAGGCATTCCAGCATTACCACGGCGATACAGGAGTCCCAGAGAAACGGTATGGGGCTTGAGACAGTTAAGGCCCACAGCAGACACTCAGACATCAGGACGGTAATGATTTACGCGGACCATCTCAATAAACATCAGGGGAGGATCGCGTCTCTCGTCTCCGAGACCGTCTAAGGTACACAAATGACATATTATGTTTACCTTAAATAACCTCATAAGACGTTATCAAATCTTGCATGGGACCGCGGGCAGAAGGTTCCAGGAACTTAAGGTTGGGTGGAGACGATGACCGCGAGCGCCGCGAGCAGCCCTGTCTCCGGTAAACAAGACAACCGCTATTCTCTCCATATGAAACGTCTCCCGTAGTATCGCCCGTATTGAGCCCCGTGAGGATAACCCAATTGATTAGTATGCACGCCTATTCGCCGTGGGATCGAATTCTCTTCCAAGGATCCAATATTTACCGCCCCATTGAGATGTCAGGCTTACCCGCGAGATTGCCGACTTGACGGCGCAGTCGCGTTGATGTATTGACAACTCATAGACAAAGGACCATCATGAGTACGGTCAAGAAACGGGAACGTTGGGGGCTCTTTGAGTGGGACCCCAACAAGTCCACTGTCAATGAAGTCAAGCATGGAATCAGGCTTGAGGACGCTTGTGAGGTCTTCAATGATCCGTTCCATGCGTTAGAAGACGCCTCGGACCAAGGTGAAGCGCGAGTGGGAGTGATCGGTCTGTCTCCTTCAGCGCATCCGATCCATCCGCTCTATGTGGTCGCCAAGGAACTCGGAGAGAACCATTGGCGGATAATATCCGCGAGGCTGACGACCAAACAGGAGAGACGACGCTATGAAGACTGAGCGAAAAACAATGATGGTCTCCTTGAGAATGCCGGAAGAAGTTGTCGAGGACCTCAAACGGATGGCTCCCTTGAAAGGCATGTCCGGTTACCAAGCGTTGATCAAGCACTATGTGGGCATGGGGCTGAGACGGGATCTTGAAACTCTCTGGCTCCGAGAGGTCCCTGAACGGATTCAAGATATCTTGGCGAAGCACGGGCTCACCGGTGAGGCGCAAGAGGATCTGCTCGAAGAGCTATTGGGGGTTGTGCCCCATGAGAGGATCAGAGAGACGAAAGAAGAGAGTCTTCAAGCCGCCACTCCTTGAACCCGCATTGTTGTTCCGGTTTTCCAGGGCAAGAGATCGCTCCGGTTTTACGTACTTAAAGTGGTGTTATCCGTAGTAAACGGAACGTTATTTGCTCGATCCGACATCTTGAACTTTTTTATAAACGAGACCCTAAAAACAGAGGATGCGCCGAGTGCCGAGACGAAAGAGACTTCAGCAACCAGTAGGTCCATATTAATTCAGGCCCTAAAAGGTGTGCGAAGTCATCCTCCCAGATTTTCCTTATCCCAGTCCTTGTTTCCTAATTTGTACAAAGACTCCAGGGAAACCCCGAACTCTTTCGGGATTCGGGCCTTTATATACCGATGAATGTGGCGGACATCTAGGGTTGTAACGGCTCCGTATACACGGGAATGATCCTCTGATTCCGGCAGGTAGAAGAATTCGATTCTCCTCTCCCTGAAAGCCAAGGCTGATATGCACTTTCACGTTAAAATCACACGCTTCTATGAAGCGACTTATCTCTTGCCCTTTCCAACCGCCGGTAGCCAAGAAAAGAGCCGACTCCCAAGAGAGCTGTTCACAGTAGTAAGTCTTTGGATAATCCGATAAAGCCGCAAGGAGTTCACGCCCATCCACCCCGCATTTGAAAATAAGAAATAATACTACAAGGGCGCACAGGTCGTGAACGCTCATTAATTTGAGGTCCTGGCATATCGGACTCGATGGCCAGCGGGTGGCGAAAACGCCTAGGCGGGACCACTTGGGAATCAGCTCATATAAGTGTGGCAGGATCTCTTTTACCTCTTCCATCGTAAACAGAACGTTGCCGGAGTCGATGCTGTCAAATAGACTATCGGACAAAACCTTCTCCTTCAATGCAATTTCGCAAGTTTTTACAACGTACCTCGGTATCGATCCTGCGGTCAAAAGAGGTCGTGATACGGATCAGGATTCCTCCTGAGGAATTGTTATCTGCCCGTAAAATCCTATCGAGGACATCCCCTTTTGCCACACTGAAAAACGTCCTGTGAGGCGATTTCCACCCTTGTGACGTAGTTTACCCTATCTAAACTCCCTCACAGCGCATCTCCCTCCTCTAGGATCCAGCCAAACCACCTGAAAAAGTGTAGCTCAAGGACTGGAATAAGTATCATAGACTTCAGGTCATCGCTACGATCCCTAGATGATACATGAAGGCTTATTGTCGATTACAGATGATTGACGTCATAGTGTTATGTTAGTCACTTCACCTTGTCATGTCCTCCTCCTGTCACTGCACCGTCCGACAGCCGTATGCCGCATGTCATCTATCCCACTTATGCACTCACCTTAGTTATGTCTTAATATTCTTGCCATTTCAGGACTCGTCAATTATTATTGAACGACGGAGGTATCAGACTATGGCTCAACTTGACGATAGCACGGAATTCAGAGGGGATGAAGAGAGCACTCGTGGGAGTTCCACGACAGCTGGGACACGCCTGTCCAAACCCGACCTCATCAAAAAGATGCAGGGACTTCTCAAAAAACATGAAGGCAACAGGAAGTATCTAGCTTTGATTGCCAACGAACTCAATGCAGAGGGAATTTTATCACCGCATGGCAAAAAATGGCAAACATACTCGGTCAGTGATTTCCTGAAAAAGAATATAAAAGAGCAGCTCAAGCCTTCGCCCAAAGGAGAGCCTACATCGAAGAAACCTGTCCGCGGCAAGAAAACAAAAGCGGAAAAGATGGTGAAGGCGACCCCTTCCGCTGAACCCAAGAAAACCTTGCTCCTCGATGACCACCTTCCAAGGTTCAGGAAGGACATCAAACGCGCCCAGGTCTCTTACAGGATATCAACGGAACTTGTTAAGCGTGCTGAAGAGAAACGAAGTGGGGATGTTCCCAGGTCAGGAGGAACGATTCGCGAACTTATTGAACTCCTGCTCTGGCACTACGTTGACCGACCGGAAGAGTTCCTTTGGATGCACCAGGGGGAAAAATGGTAAGACCAGCTTCGACCGACGGAACACTGTCAAGCATGTGCGCCGTACTGCTCTGGCACTATATTGGGTGTCCTGAAGACCTGATCGAGACAGAATGAGAGGACTGGTGGAAGAGGAGAAGTCGGTCTGGAATTTGTAAGGAAGGAACGAGGACAACCGGCGAGCGTAGTGGAGAAGGTCTGACACTGAGCCTCTCAGACCTCTTTTCCGTGGATAATTGCCCTCCGACTCGGTACAAATCGGGCGAGAGAGTCTTCGTTGTCACTTCTCGTCCAAGACCCGACGAACATCTCGTAGGAGATCTTTGACCCGAAACGGTTTGGTGACAAAGCCCTTTGCTCCCATTTGAATGGTACCTTTCACAGACGCATCCGCCGAATACCCGCTGGCTACAAGAACGTTCACCTGCGGATCAATCTTGAGAAGCTCCTTGAGACATTCCGTGCCACCCATCTCAGGCATGATCAGGTCGAGAATCACCAGTGATATCTGTGACCTCTCTTTGCCAAAAAGATCGAGCGCCTCTCTGCCGTTGACCGCCTGGAGAACCGTGTATCCGTGTTTGGTGAGAATCCGAGCGCCTAGTTCTCTGACGAACTGCTCATCGTCCACCAACAGAACGGTCTCAGTTCCAAACGCGGGCATTATTCCGCTATCTTCCACTGCCGTTTCCACTTCGCCCTCTATTGCCGGAAGATAGACTCTGAAGGTGGTTCCTTTGCCGACCTCACTGTAGACAGTAATGTGACCCTTGTGTTGTTTGACGATCCCGAAAACCATCGCCAGCCCTAACCCTGTACCCTTTCCTATCTCTTTAGTGGTGAAAAACGGCTCGAATATGCGTACACAGGTTTCCTTGTCCATCCCGCGACCAGTGTCGGAGATTTCCAGCAAAACGTACTCACCGGGATTGGCCTCAACATGAAGCCTGCAATAATCTTCGTCGAGCGTAACGATGTTTGTCCTTAAGGTGAGTTTGCCTTTATCCGGCATGGCGTCACGTGCATTCACAGCCAAATTCATGATGACCTGTTCCACTTGGGACGGGTCTGCATTGATCCTCGGAAGATCAGAAGACAAATCAAGCCGAACCTCGATCATCTTGGGAATGGTACGCCGCAGCATCTTCTCAATCTGAAGTATCTGCTTGTTGAGATCCATGGGGACAGGTTTCGGCTCTGACTTCCTGCTGAACATGAGCAGCCGCTGCACCAAGTCGGCTCCGTTCTTTGCTGCATGGAATATTTTCTGAAGGTCGGCATAATCGGGGTGCTTTTGGTCTTTTTCGGCGAGCAGCAGTTCAGAAAACCCCATTACTACGGTCAACAGGTTGTTGAAGTCATGGGCAATCCCTCCGGAAAGAGTCCCGATGGCTTCCATCTTCTGGGCCTGAAGGAGCTGTCTCTGAATATTCTTTTGCTCTGTAATGTCCCGGATGAATCCCCGAGTACTAAGGATGTTTCCGTCCTTGTCCCGTTCAACCCGACTGGAAATAAGACAGTCTATCTGCCGCCCATCATTTCCGACCAGTTTGAGCGGATAGTCTCTGACAAAGCCCTTGGCTGCTAATGCCTCAAAGTAAGGTGGACGGTCTGCCGGGTCCGCGTAAGCCTTGAGGACACTGTGACCTAGTCTCTCCACTTTCTCACCACCCAATAGATCAAAATATGCTTGATTCGCATCAAGCAGCGTGCCGTCTGTAGCCGTTATGAAGAGAGCATCTACCGAATCTTCAAAGAGGTTCCGGTATTTCTGCTCGCTGTTTCTGAGCGCCTCCTCAGACTTCTTTCTCCTCGTTATATCCGTAATGGCTGATATCGTCCCCCCTGAGGGATCAGAGGCGTCTAAGAGGCTGGTCCGTATATGAACATCAAATAACGTGCCGTCTTTTCGTCTGAAACTTGAGTCTGCTTCAGAAATCTGCCCGTACTCGATATGTTCGTAAAGTATTTTCCTGACCCGTTCATAAATCTCCTGGGAGGAGTGCATTACGCTCGTGGGTTGATCGTGGTACTCGTCGGCGCTGGTAAAGCCAAACATCTTTATCCATGAATTGTTCGCCCATTTGATTTTCCTGTCTTGCGTCAACACGATGCCGACGGGCGACGTAGCCAAGACTGCTCTCATCATCTCTTCCTGCTTGTGAAGTTCCTCAGATACCCGTGCCCGCTCGGTCACATCCCTGAACACCAGGACTACTCCCAATATTTCTCCGCTTTCAGCCCGAATCGGAGCGCCGCTGTCAGCCAGCACCCGCTCTTTGCCATCGCGACCAATGAGCACGGTGTGGTTGGCGAGCCCCACTATCTGTCCTTGCTGAAGAACCTTTTGAACAGGGTTTTCGCACCGCTGACGAGTTTCTTGATTGATGATGTGGAACACTTCCTCAAGCGGTCTTCCGGCAGCCTCGTTCTCCACCCAGCCGGTAAGGGTCTCCGCCGTTTGATTCACAGAAACTACTTTGCCTAGAGTGTCGGTGCTGATGACCCCGTCTCCAATGGAGCGTAAGGTGACACTCAGCCTTTCTCGCTCCATCGCCAGTTCCTTTGTGCGCTCCAAGACTCGCTGCTCTAGTTCGTCGTATGTCTTTCTCAACGCCACGGACATCTGATTGAATGCAACCACGAGATCGCGAAGTTCCCTTAGCTTCGGTTCAGGAATGGTTTCTCCCAAGTGCTCCTGCTCAGAAGCTATATGCAATGCTTGTTCCTGAATGTTTGCCATAGGACTTATTATGAGTCTCTTGTTCCCAACCCATACAAAGAGGAAACCGCCGCCGAAGGTCAACAACAACAAGCCGGACAGGTAATAAGAGAATCTGGTCGCACTTGAGAAACCCTCTGATAAAGGAATTCGTATCGAGATTGCCTGAACGACATCTTGGACTTTCCTGTGGAAACTACGCTCAGGTCCATAATGTCGAACCAAATCTCCGGGCGCCTGTTCCGGTGAACTGTGACAACGGAGACAAGACTCCTCCATCGCCTCTCCGCGTCGCAGGAGAGTGAAATATGGTTTGCCGTCCAGAACCCGGATTGCTGACTTGGTTGTCAACCGGGGACTATTCTGAAGGTCTACGAGGAATGCTTTCTCATAATCGTCTGCTTCGTTTTCAGGAGAGCGTGCGTTTATGGCACACTCCTTGTAGTAATAGGGACTCTTATTGAAGTGACGGAAATACCCGTCTATTTTCCTTTTAGCATACGTTGAAGACATCCAGACAGGCTCGAAGTAGTCTTTTGAGCTAGTTGGACCGAGACGTTCGAAGAGCTTGGGCTTCAGGTCCTGTGAGAAATAGCTGCTGATGGCGAGATTATGATCGAGCAGCATGCGCGCATCATGTTCGGCGTCGGTGAGAGCCAGGCGTCTCATGGTCATGTTCACCAGGACGACCACGATAACCGACAAGATTACGAACAGCAGACCGAGAACTAGAGCCAAGTATGCCTTTGTGCTAAGAGTCCTGGACATATCCGACCACTCCTTCCGCAGGTCCTCCTGCTTTCAAGACCCCTTTTACGGCTTGCACCATCTGCTTCACCTGATACGGTTTGTTCACAAAGCCTCTTGCCAGCGCCCCAAGGAGTAGGCGTTCTCGTGCGTCCAAAGAATGTCCTGTTGAAACAATTACTCTCACTCGTGGGTTGATCTTGAGCAGCTCCTCAAGGCATTGCTTGCCTCCCATTTGCGGCATTATGAGATCGAGGACGACCAGGGCAATGCTCGACTGCTCCTTCGCGTATATCGCCAAAGCGTCCTTGCCGTTTGCAGCGGTGATGACGTTGTAGCCTGCACGCTCAAGAATCCTTTTACCCAGGTCGCGGACATATTCTTCGTCGTCAACCAACAGTATCTTTTCGGTGCCTGGGACGGTTTCTGCTACTGGGTCCGGCTTCCCGACCGCGGGTGAATCTTTGATGGACGGGAAGTACACGGTGAACGTAGTTCCCTTGCTAGGTTCACTCTCACAGGTCATCCAACCGCCATGTTGTTCCACGATACCCGTGGCGACGGAAAGCCCAAGGCCAGTACCCTTATTGAAGTCCCAGCCCTTGGTCGTGAAGAAAGGATCAAAAATGCGATCCATCGTCTCTTTGCTCATCCCAATGCCCGTGTCCGACAATTCAATGACCACGTAGCGTCCAGGCTTGGCTCCCACATGGAGACTGCAATAATCCTCATCCACGGTGATGTTTCTTGTTTCAATCCTGAGCCGACCGCCGTCAGGCATGGCGTCCTTGGCATTGACGCAGAGGTTCATGAGAAGTTGATCCATTTGTCCTGCATCGGCATTGACCATTCCAAGATCATCCGGCAAGTTTGTCTCGACCTCAATCGTCTTGGGGAAGCTTCTATCCAGGAGTTTCTTAGTCTCTTGAATTCGGTGGTTCAAATCCATAGGCTCAAGCTTGCTTTCGGTCTGGCTAGTGTAGGAAAGGAGTCTCTGAACCAAGTCGGCTCCTTTAAGTCCGGTTTCGAGTATCCTCTTAAGGTCCGCGTAGATCGGATCATCTTCTGTCTTGTCCATGAGGATCATTTCCGTGTATCCGTTAATAATGGTCAGGAGGTTGCGGAAGTCGTGGGCAATCCCTCCTGTCATCGTTCCGATGGCTTCCATCTTTTGAGCCTGGAAAAGCTGCTGTTGCAGCAACACCTCATAAGTGACGTCGCGTTGCAAACCGACGAAATTTACTGTCCTGCCACTGGGGTCTCGAACGGGTGAGATCGTTACATCCATCTCGCAAAGTGTGCCGTCTTTTCTTCGTCCGGTCATGCGGTCCGACCACACGGCGCCTCTCGCCATCGAATTGGACAACTTCCCCCGGAGTTCAGGATCCAGCTCATGATCCTTGAAAAGGGGCGGGAGAGAACCCATAACTTCCTCTCTGGTATAGCCAGCGATACGTTCGTGCGCAGGGTTGACATACTCGACATTTCCCCTGCGATCAGTGATAACTATAGCCTCAGCACATTGTTCCTGGGCGCTCTGAGGAATTGACCCTTTCGTGCTCTTATTTATTGACCCGTCTAATGCGCGAGTGATTCTTGGTTCATTTTGATTTGGATTTTTGTTTCTTGGAAGAGTTTTGATTTTG
>Ga0172371_10004522_pt1 | contig 20979 bp, 19 predicted proteins | sample Lak12m_FD_114543 | JGI IMG/M metagenome (GOLD analysis project Ga0172371, IMG submission 114543) | Freshwater microbial communities from Kabuno Bay, South-Kivu, Congo - kab_022012_12m | ecosystem: Environmental > Aquatic > Freshwater > Lake | place: Democratic Republic of the Congo: South-Kivu... | reverse complement strand
CCTACGGTTTTTAAAGCTTCTCGCCGGTAAAGCACACAAGCGCCGTTGGTGGCGTCCACCACGGCGCTTGGAATTTTCAAAACTCGTTTAAGTGGTTCTGCTTTTCCAATCGGTAAAATTTTAATCCCAGCTGACTCCACTTTACCATGTAAATCTAAAATCACCGGATTAATTGAGCCAGTCTGGCAATCTGTTACTTTAAGGCACTCTAGCCACCAGTTTTTGTTTAAAATCACATCGTCATTGACTGTTCCCAACCAAATGCCGTTAGCCAGACAAAAACCGGTGTTGACCGTGGTGGCAAAACCATGATTTTTCTCAATATTGACAAACTGCACCTTTGGATAACGGTTTTTAAAAGCTTTGAGCTTAGCCACGTCTAAAGCGCTACTGACAATAATGAGCTGAAGGCGCCTGCCCAAGGCAGGCGCCAAAACCCGCCAATTTTTCTTGAAAAAAAACTCCAGCTGGCTAAGTTTAATATTGGGTACTACTAGTGAAATTTCACAAGCCATAGATAGATCATACTTCCATAATCTTGGTCTGACAACAACCTTACCGATACTGCTACTTTAAACTAACAAAGAGAACAAACTTACTGTTTTAGTAGTTGTTGAGGACTTGGAATATTCCACCGTCTCATAAATTCCTCAATATTAATAATATATGTTTCATCACTAATCAGTGGTATAGCTTCTAGAAAGAGTTTCTTAAGATCAATTGCTAAAATATTTTCATCAGGAGCAAAAAGATTTTTTTTCTCTTTGACTAACTTTAAGATCGCGCCCATGGTTTGATCTAGATCATCCTGACCAGCATCATAAACTACCAGCAATTCTTCATCGCTCATACTGCTCATTTTCTCTAAGTTAGATTTAACATTATCAGAGTCAAACAGGTTTTGTTCTTGCAATGCTTCTTCCAAAATGTTAACGAGTGTTTGACTTAAAGAAAACTCCAGAGGCTTATTGCCAGACGGAATTAATACCATTTTACTAGACAGTTTAAGTTCTGCGCGAATTTTATTGATATCCGTGATGCCTTGACTAAACAAAAAAGAAACCATTTGTTCTACTATTGGAGTTGCATAGCTGCTTCCAGCATTTTTCACACCCAAACTGTGAATATCTTCAGCTTTAATATAAAAATCAGCTCCATAAGCACAGACGTCTCTAATCTGACCATAAACCGAGTCATCAACTCCGACCATAATTAGACCTGGTTCTAACCCTCCTTCCTCTCTTAATCTCCGTTTAGCACTTCTAATATCAGGAGTTTTGCCTTCATGGGGATTGCCAGCTGCAGCTACCACTATTTTACCAGTATTTTTTACTATCTGATTGAGTGCTTTTAGGTTGGTGTACGCAGTATTAGGATCTTTATAGTCTCCTAGCTCAATAAATCTTATATCTTCTGGTTTACCATCAACTACCACTAGTTCGGCTGATTTTTTTTCATACTCTAATGCTTCTTCTGGAGTTAAATCTCTTTTAATCACCTCACCAACAATTGTTTCTTCAATACTATAACGTACAGGCTCTTCCTTATTATTAATTGTTATTCTTGGCTTTGGTTGTAATAGTGGCATATTCGGGTGTTTTAAGACCTCTTTTCTTGTTATCAAATCAGCCGTAAAATCCCCCACAATCATGCTCATACTCACCAGATCAGCACCACTGTCCTCTATCAACTTTTGTGCTATTTGTGGTGAAATGTGTAATACCAACCTATATCCCAATTCTGTTTCTGCTATTTCCATGCTGGAAATAGCTTGAGACATCTCTACATTGATGTGATCTGTCTGTCCGCCAAAACGTGCCCCAGCCGTTTTAAGTACAGTTTCGACACTTCTGCCATGATTGCCGTAATGAATTTGAAGCATCTTTAACATCAAAACTGCTGCTTCCTCTTTTGTTGTAGGCAAGACTTTCTTTATGTCGTTAACATCCTTGGCATCTGTAATATTAAGTTTTTTGGAAGTATTGGAAAATGAGCTAGAGTTACCAAAGGCCTGAACCGTAAGCCTATCAAGTTCTTTCTCTAAGTCAGTAAAAAAATCAAGCAATAAGGTGCTCCCCGGTTTTAGTATTTCTTTTGATTCTTGTTGTGCACTTGGCGCTACAGAGCTACTTAAAAATGCCGCCCCTGTTCCCAAGAATAGATAACGTAAAAATTTTCTTCTTGATACTTTTTTTTCAGGTGGTTTAGATTCTAGAAGTGTTTTTTGGTGAAAATATTCAGCTATTTTCTTTGGAAGATTCTCTAACATCACAGATATTATGTTAGCAAAAAATGTTTTTGTTCACAATCAAATGCTTCGGTTGCGCCACTATCAATGAAGCAAGCTCACCCTTCGACAAGCTTAAGGTGACAATGTATACTTAAAAACTGTGTTAATGTTTGCAAGCTTTATTAAATACCGAGAATTATTATCAGAGCTGACCAAACGTGAGATTAAACAACGTTACAAACAATCTGTCTTGGGTTATGCATGGGTGATTCTTAATCCTTTCTTTCAGATGTTGGTCATGAGTTTTGTTTTCAGTTACGTGATGAGAATTGGTAACGTGGGCGTGCCTTATGCTATTTTTCTTTATGCTGGACTTTTACCATGGTCTTTGTTTGCCAACTCCTTGAGTAGTAGCATGGGAGCACTGACCAGCAATGCCGGACTTTTAACCAAAATTTATTTTCCCAGAGAGGTTTTTGTTATTAGTACCATTTTGGCTAAGATGATTGATTACTTTTTAGCTTCCAGTGTTTTTGTTATCATGATGATTTATTATCAGTTGCCCATCACTTGGAATGTACTTTGGTTTTTGCCTATTTTTTTAATTCAACTTCTTTTTACTTATGGTCTTTCACTTTTTGTCAGTGCTTTCAACCTTTTTTATAGAGATATTCAGTATGTGGTGGGTCTAATTTTGATGCTTTGGATGTACTTAACTCCAGTGATTTATCCGGTTGAGCTTTTCCCAGAACGTTACAGATGGATTTTTCAGCTTAATCCTATGGCAGTTTTTATCAATGCCTATAAACAAGTGCTTTTGGGAGGCGGAGCACCCAATTATTTGAGTCTAACTATTGGTTTTTTACTTTCTTTAAGTTTGCTATTTGCAGGCTACAAACTATTTAAAAAACTTGAAGGTCAATTTGCCGATGTGGTATAATATAGATTGATAGATCAATATAACATGCAAAAATATAATTTAGCAAAATTATTATCAAATAGAACAGATTTAAATTGGTTTTCACCAGATCCATCTAAATTAGACGATAAACCTACTCTCGAAGCAATTCTAAATTATGGTGATTGGACGGACTTCAAAAAAATCCTAACAATAATGGGGAAAAATGAGTTTAAAAAATTATTTTATGCAATAGCTCATTCACCTAGAACTAATCTTAGACCAGAAATTAAAAATTATTTTAGTTTATATATCAATGCAAATCTTCAATAACATTCTAACTCCACCACAAACAAAATTGTTACCTTTTGTAAAAAAATATAAATCTCAATTTATCTTGGTTGGTGGAACTAGTCTTGCTTTACAAATTGGTCATCGCAGATCAGTTGATTTTGATTTATTTTCTAAAAATAAGTTTGACACGCAAAGAATAATACAAGAAGTAAAATCGGCAGGTATCTTGCAAAAAGTTCTAATAAATGGAAAAGATGAATTAACACTACTTGCTGGGGAAACTAAATTTACTTGGTACCTTTATCAATATCCAATTATTTCCAGTATTGATTGTGGTTTTGCTAAAATTCCGGATAAAAAAACTATTGGAGCAATGAAACTTTTTGCTTTAGGTGGTAGAGCAAAGTGGAAAGATTACGTTGATTTATATTTTCTTTTACAAGAGTACCCGCTAAATCAACTAATCAACCAAGCTAAAAAACTATTCAAGATGGCGTTCAATGAAAAACTGGTTAGAGTTCAATTGAGTTATTTTGACGATATTAGTTACTCTGAAGCTGTAGAGTATATGCCGGGATTTGCAGTTTCTGATGAAAATATCAAAAAAAAATTGGTAAAAATAAGTGTTTCATAGATGACGCCCCAAATAACTATCAACATCAGCCAAGTTTCCAAGCTTTTTAGAAAGCAGAAACAAAAAACTTTTAAAGAGTTTTTGCCAGCACTTTTTGGAGGTCAAGCCACCAGTGAGACTTTTTGGGCACTTCAAGACATTAATCTAGAAATTAAAAAAGGGGAGAGTTTTGGCATTATTGGCCCCAATGGCTCTGGCAAATCTACTTTGCTCAAGTTAATTGCCGGCGTCACCAAGCCCACCAAAGGCTCCATTTCCGTGAACGGTAGGCTAGCCCCACTGATTGAGCTGGGAGCCGGTTTCCACCCAGAACTAACCGGTAGAGAAAACGTCTTTCTCAATGGAGTGATCCTGGGGATGAAACGGAAAGATGTGGAGGCGAAATTTACCCAAATGGTAAATTTTGCCGAGCTATGGGACTTCATTGACCAACCAATCAAGCACTATAGCTCCGGTATGTACTTGAGATTGGCGTTTGCTGTAGCTGTCCATACTGATCCAGAAGTTCTTTTGATTGATGAGATCTTGGCAGTGGGAGATGCATCTTTTCAGACCAAGTGTTTAGAAAAAATGAGTGAGTTTCGCAGTCAAGGAAAAACTATTGTCATAGTGACTCACGATTTAAATACCGTCAAGAACTTTTGTCAAAAAGCCTGTTTATTGAGTAAAGGCAAAATGATTATGACCGGTCATTCTCACCAAGTAGTTGAGCATTATCACTCTCTTGTTTTATGAACGAACATCAGCTAACCGCTATTTCTTGTCAATTGCTTATCGAGATGCTCAAGATGATTGTGCCTGGGGTCACACACCATATTGGCCCATCTAGCGGTATTTTAGATCTTTTGGCCTATCTTTACTTCGATTTTCTCAAAGTTGACCCAAAAAATCCCAGTGATCCAAAACGAGACATGTTTATTTTGAGTAAGGGTCACGCTGGAGCAGCCTTATATGTAGTCTTAGCTGAAAAGGGTTTTTTTCCTAAAAAGGAACTTAAGCTTTTTGATCTTGATGATGGCAAACTACCAGAGCACGCATCCCAAGTAGTACCGGGCGTAGAGCTGTCCACCGGATCTTTGGGTCATGGACTTCCGGTTGGTATTGGTATGGCTTTGGCTGCTAAAAATGACAGCTTTGATAAAAAAGTGGTGGTTTTGATGGGCGATGGAGAGCTGAACGAAGGCTCAAACTGGGAAGGTTTGATGTTTGCTGGTTTTCATAATTTGAGCAACCTCATAGCTATCGTAGATAAAAACGGTTTTCAAGGCTACTCTGATACCAAAAAAGTACTAAACCTTGATCCACTCAAAGAAAAGGTTCAAGTTTTTGGCTGGGATGTCAAAGAAATTGACGGTCATAATTTTACCGAGATGAAAAAAACTATCGGTTCTTTAAAAATAACCCAAACCAAGCCCACCTTGATTATTGCCAAAACTCTTAAAGGCAAAGGCATCAGTTTTTTTGAGGGACAGTTTATTTCCCACTACAGCTCCTTAGATGAGAGACAAATTGCCAAACTGCTTGAAGAATTAGAGGAGAAAAAAACATGAGAACCGCAATTTTGGCAGAAGTGCATCGCCAGATGAAAGAAGACGAAAGTATATATTTTTTGACCGGAGACCTAGGCTTTGGTAGTCTAGAAGAGATTGAGCGTGATTTTCCCAATAGATTTATCAACATTGGCATTGCTGAACAAAATATGATCGGCATCGCCTCTGGCTTGGCTTTAAGTGGCAAGCGAGTTTATTGTTACTCTATTATCCCTTTTTTAATCATGCGCGCCTTTGAACAAATCAGGAATGACATCTGTTATCACAATCTCAACGTAATTCTTTTAGGAGTAGGCGCTGGTTTATCTTATGGCGTGCTTTCTAGCACTCATTTTGCCCTGACAGATTTGGCCATCACTAGAGTTTTACCCAACATGACAGTATTTTCCCCAGCTGATGAAACAGAGGCAGTCCTTGGTGTCAAACAATTAGCTCATCACCAAGGGCCGGTATATATAAGGATTGGTCAAAAAAAAGAGCCTGTTATTTACCCGGAGCCTTATGTTTTTGAGTTTGGCAAAGGTCATGTGATCACCGAAGGGGATAAACAAGGAATGGTAGTTTTTAGTACTGGTCCAATTATTAAAGAAGTAATAGCCGGTTGCGCTCTTTTTGAAAAAGAAACAGGGGAGAAGGTTACAATTATTGCTTTGCACACTATTAAGCCTTTGGATAAGGACTTGATTATCGCCCGCGCCCAAACGGCGCGGGCCATCATTACCATTGAGGAACACAGCCAAATTGGTGGCTTAGGTGGGGCTGTAGCCGAAACTTTGGCAGGCTCCGCCTGCCTAGCTAAGCTGACCATAATTGGCACTGCCGATGAGTTTATTAAAGAGGTAGGCAGCCAACAATACTTGAGAAAAATAAAAAGACTGAACGCCACTGGGATTTTTTTAAGCTTACTTAATTTACGCAAGTAACGCTAATTGCGCAAATTGTCATACTTGTAGAGTCCTAAAAATAGGCGTAAAATTAGGAGTTATGTCCCAATATTTGGCGTAAAATTAGGAGTTTTCCTATGATAATCAGAGAAATCACCACTAAAATTACCAAAGACCTGTTTCATGGCAAGGTCATAATTCTGGCAGGGGCACGTCAAGTGGGCAAAACTACTTTAATTTCTTCCATTATTGATAATCGATCGTCAGTGACGATCATTAATGGAGATGATCCGATTGACCGCCAAAAATTGCAGGACAAGAGCTTTCACGAACTGGATCAAATTTTCAAAGACAGTAAAATTGTTTACATTGATGAAGCGCAAAAAATCCCCAATATTGGCAACACTCTCAAATTACTAGTTGATCACTACCAGTCAGACAAGCAAATCATTGCTACCGGCTCATCTAGCCTAAATTTGTTATCAAATACTCAAGAAGCCTTAACTGGCAGAAAATTTGTGCATTATCTATTCGGTCTGTCAGTTAGAGAAATTTCTCCCAGCTTAAACGCACTCGATTTAGAAAAAGAGTTACCTAATTTACTGATTTATGGCTCGTACCCAGAGGTTTACTTGAATCCAATTGACCAAAAACAACGAATTTTAACAGAGCTGACTAGTAGTTATTTATACCAAGACGTGCTTGAGCTAGAAAACATCCGCAATAACGCTGCTATCAATAAGCTGCTTCAAGCTTTGGCTCTCCAGCTTGGTTCAGAAGTGTCAACTAATGAGCTAGCTAACTTGGTTGGTATTGACGCTAAAACGGTGGATAGGTACATAGACTTACTAGAAAAAAACTTCGTGATCTTTAGACTACCGCCATACGCCTCAAATCAGAGAAAAATTCTTTCCAAAATGAATAAAATTTATTTTTATGATTTGGGGATAAGAAACATGATCATCAATAACCTCAATTCTTTAGAGCTAAGAAAAGACGTGGGAGCTTTGTGGGAAAACTTTGTCATTTTAGAAAGAATGAAACAGCGGTCATACCATGATTTTGCCGCCTCGCAGTATTTTTGGCGCACCTATGATGGGGCAGAAGTAGACCTAGTGGAAAGTCGAGAAGGCAAACTGTTTGGCTACGAAATTAAATATCGAATTGCCAAAGCCACACCCCCAGCCTCTTGGCTGGAAAACTCTGGCGCCAGCCACCAGCTCATCAATCGCAGTAACTACTTGGAGTGGTTGAAAAGCTAGAATTGTTGTCAAATCCCCATTTTCCTAAATCACGCCAATTGCATAATTGTATTTACCTAATTCACGCTAATTGCGTAAATTCAACCAAATGTAGTCAGTACCATGGCTAATTGTCTTGTTTAGTAGGAGTTTATTGACAACGATGAAGACAATATATATAATTTGTATATTATCTTCAGCGATGCCCAATAAGGTAGCAAACCAATCAGTACCTCAAGCAATATATGAAACTTACTCAACTCGGCCAGGTCACAGACTGGTTATATCTATCAGTTGACAACTTGTCCTTGGCATTTCCCGATGAATCCAGGCAGAACCTACGAGTCAGACTTCACGCTTGGGAAAAATCCGGATACTTAATCTCCGTTATGCGTAATGTTTACCTTGATCCCAACTCAGTTTGGTATAAAAAAAACCCTCAGATTTACTTAAAAGTCCTGGCCTGCACCATAAAAACTCCTAGTTATGTCAGTCTGGAGTCGGTGTTAAACCAGCACCATGTCTTTACAGAGGCCAGGTATGGTTTAACTCTAGTTACCACTAAATCTCGTAGTCTGCACACTACGCCACTGGAAACCATCACCTACAAACACATTTCAGAGCCTCTTTTGGGTGGATACGAAGCGCTCCAATACGGTCGATGGCAGTACTTTGAGGCAACCAAAACCAAGGCTTTATTTGATTGGTTGTATTATCGCCAGAGTAGTTTGCCCGCAGATCTATCCGATTTCAACCCAGCCGAGGAGTTACGCCTCAATCTTGATTCGTTTACCAAGCGGGACTGGGCAGAAATCCACAACTGGATTGCACGCTCCAGATATAAAATTCGCTTAACTCAAGTTGTAGAAAGACTCACCACATGCACCCCATCATAAAACAACTCAGCAATCGAGTGGTGGAAATGGAGAAGGCTCAAGCCCCGCCACAACTATTGCGGGTCAGTTTGAAGGAAATACTCCAGGACTATGTGTTGGCGGCCATTTACGCTGACCCAGTTGGACAGAAGATGGCGTTTGTGGGCGGGACGGCTCTACGCAAACTGCATGGTTTACCGCGCTTTTCTGAAGATTTAGACTTCTCCTGTCAGCAGAAGGTTGATTTTGACCAGTTGGGGCGAATTATCAGCAGTTTCTTCTCAAAGCAGGGTTTCACTGATCTGGATTACCATGTTCAGGATAGTGGCTCGGTTTATCGTCTGACCATCAGATTCACGGTCTTAAATCAGTTGGGAGTTTCAGCTCATCCAGATGAAAAACTCCATGTTAAAGTCGAGGCAACGGATAATGATTGGCTGAATGCTATTCGCATACCTCGCAGTTTGGGTAACTATCCCAGCATTATCATTACGTATCCGCTTGAGACTTTGATGGCGGGCAAAATTGCTGCCTGTTTGACCCGAGTCTTTAAAAAAGGCGACTCGCAAATTACCATCAAGGGTCGGGATTACTTTGACTTAATTTGGTACTTAGAAAAACAGATTCTGCCCAACCCGCAGGCACTGATCGCCTACGGCCTGCCATCTGACTTACCGATTTTACTTAAACAGCTAGATGACAAGGTGGTACAGGTCAAGTCAAATGATGTTTGGCAGGATTTGGGTAGCTACGTGACCGATGGCGCCGTCGCCAAGCTGTGGTGCGATCACTTCCATGAACTTTACACCAATGCCAGTCGCTACTTGAGGGAGTGACTCGTCTTAGTCTTTAGTGGCCATGTCTAAAAGACTGTCTACAACCAGTCGGGATCTGTACGATGTCTGGTATTTTTTGACCAAAAACTTTCCCCTCAATGAAGATATTGTCACGGCCAGGACAAACTTGAGCCTCAAACAGTTAGTCACCAATTGTATTGATCAAATTGAGCAGATACCTGATAGAAGCATCTTAACTGGTCTGGGTGAGTTGCTTAATCCTAGTCAAAAAAACTGGGCTATGGCGAAGTTAAAAGGAGAAATCATCTCTCTTTTAACCATTCGGTTTTTGACGTAGGTTTACGGATTAATTAATCAATTAAAGCTTGCAAAAATGTGTATTCTATTATAGAATTACTACCATATGAGTGGTAATGCCCAAATGAAAGACATGTCGCTACTTTCTCAAAAGCCCTACTTAACTAGGTCAGAGCTGGAGTTACTGTGGAGTAAAGCTGGTCGTAACCTAGACAAAGCTATTTTAAAAGCACTAAAGAATAATGATTTAGTGTCACTCAAAAAGGGTATGTACCTGCCTGCCAGTCGTATCAATGCCACTAATCAAAACCAGGTCGAGTTTATTGCTAACTCACTTTGTTACCCTTCGTACTTATCTCTAGAGTACATTTTGCAACTAGAGAAAGTAATTCCTGAATCAGTCTTTGTCATGACCTCTATTACGACTGGAAAAACTATCTCCTATACCAATGCTCTCGGTCAATTTCAGTATCGATCGCTCAAGCCAGCCTTATTTACAGGTTTTGTCAGATCTGAGTATCAACAGGAGTATCAAATCAAGCGCGCTACTTTAGCCAAAGCCCTCTTTGACTGGTTGTATCTCCAGCCTTTCCCCAGATCTAAAAAGGATAAACGGCAAATTCTGGCTGATGCTCGCCTGAATTACACCAGTATTACCCAATCAGATCTTGACGAGTTTTCCCAATATGTGGCAATTGATCACTCATCCAAGATGACTCAATTACAACACATCTTAACAGAGGAAGTCCATCATGCTCATTAATGCCCTACGGCAGGTGATTGACCAAAATCGCCACCAGCCCTTTTTATACCAAAGAAACTTGCTCAAAGAAGCTATTCAAGCTTACATCTTGAACTTTGTCTACACCTCTGCCTATGCGGATCGTTTTCTGTTCAAGGGTGGCACCTGCCTCAGGTTTTGCTTTGATCTGCCCCGGCTGTCAGAGGATTTGGATTTTGATGTGGTTGATCTAGCTGACGATGATTGCCAAAATTTAGTTGATGACTTAGCGGTGTATGTCCACAAAAAACTTCAGTATGATCAAATGACGAGCACTATCAAAGGCAGAAATAACATCATTTACCTGCAGTTTCCGGTTTTAGCCGAACGGGGCTTAAGCCCGAACTCCACCCGCAGCTCCGACCAAGTTTTACATGTCAGGATTGACTTGGCGCCCATTAGGGGTAGGGGGTTTACTCAAGAGGTGTCCTTGCAGTCCACGCCTGATTTTGCTTTTCTGATTCGTCGGTATAGTCTGGCAGATTTATTTGCGGGTAAAGTGGCGACGGTTTTGACCAGAGAGACATTAGAGGCCGGAGTAACCGAGCCCCGATTTAAAGGCAGGGACTTTTTTGACATCTGGTGGTTGCAGTCAAAAGGAGTGGAGTGGAATGAAAAGTATCTAGAGTCGTTAATTGGTCAAACTTCCCCCAGGGAGATTAGATCAGCCCTGAATGCTAAAATCGAGCAAGCCGCTCAGAAGCAGCAATTTATTAAGCAGGATCTACTACCGTTCTTCTCCCAGCCTCAGTTTGTAACCGACTTCGTCACCCACCTCGACCAGTTGCGGTTTTGAATATATACTACCCCTATGACAAAAATTACTCAGTCACTCCTTGACCAACTGGTCTGGGATTACCAGATCACTCCCACCGAGTTTGACCAGATGCTGAATCAAACCAGTTCGCCCACTCTGACCCGCGACCAACGCTGGGCTATGTCTCGCCTACTCGAGCGAGCTGACTACTACACCGCCGTCGGTTTAATAGGCTCAGACCGCCTGAAACAAAACTGGCCAGAGATCCGTTCCCACATCCGTGCCCCACAAATTAAGGAAGCCTATGATTACTTGGTATCAAAATAAACTCTATCCGCTCCAAGATACGGTTTGTGCCAGTATTGCTGAAGCCAAAGGCAGTCTTGAGCTCTACTTAACTGGCGGCACCTGTTTGTCACGCTGTTATTTAGATCATCGATATAGCGATGATCTGGATTTCTTTTATCATGACGCCTTTAGTTGCCAAAAGGCTCCAAGAATTCCCACTATCATGGCTGGACAAGATCAACTGGATCGCTTCGCCACCTACTCAAGCAGAGTATAAGGTCAAGATAGAAAAAGTAATCACCGAAGTGCTCCGGGTACCGACATAAACCCCGTTTTCGCAAGCAACGCTAATTGCGTAAACGTATTTACGCAAATCACGCTAATTAGGTAAACAGAATTGCGGTGAGTTACTAAACTATGGGCAAAAATAATGCTGTGGGATAATACCCCTCATGAAAGAAGTCATCTACAATCCCAATAAAATAATTGATTTAGCAGAGCCGGTGGGGAACAAAACTCATCCGAGATGTGAGATAATCAGCATTGTAAATGTCTATCTACACCAAAGATCTGGTAGCCAGCAAACACGAACACTAACACTATCTAATGCAAAATAATCTAAAAACCTTAAGTCCAGATTTATATTTAAGATATTACTCTATTTTCAATATTATTAAAAGCAGTCAAAAAAACCTTGCTTGTATTATTCTGGATGTTGGCGGTAGAGCTGGAATTTTGGGCGATTTAATCAAGCAAGAAAAACTACCATACAAACTAGAAGTTTTGGACGTTCTCAAAGATACATCTGATAAAAAAACCACTTGCGATCTCTATATTAGAGGCAACATCAAACAACTAAAAAACAAAAAATATGATTACGTCATATCTTTGGACACATTAGAACATGTTAAAGAAAAGAATAAGTTTTTAAATGATTTAACAGGACTTGCGCCCACATTAATACTTTGTGCTCCTTTTTATTCAAAAGAAATTGTTGATGCTGAAAAAAATCTCAATAATTATTATAAAAATTTTACTCAAAAGAATCACCTTTGGTTAAATGAACACTTGAAGTTTGGGTTACCAAATAGAGAAGACTTGTATAAATTAGCCAAAAAAAATAAGCTATTTATAGAAGAATCTGGTTCAAATTCTATTAATAACTGGCTTGCTTTTATGCGCCCAAATCTGTTGCCAGCAATGACGCCAATAGATAACAAAATCGTCAGTGAAATTAATGTATTTTATAATGAACATTACCAAGAATTAGGAGATTTGCAGGGTGATTGCTATAGAAGAGTATTTATTTTGTCTCAAAATAAAATTGCTTTAAACACTAAGTTGGTAGACATAGATATAAATATAAAGAACAAATGGTTAGAAATGTTAACAATATTTTATACTGATATCATAAATCTTAAAGATAAAGAACTCTCAAACAATAAAGAACGATATGATAAAGAACTCTCAAACAATAAAGAACGATATGATAAAGAACTCAAGAAATGGCAAGAGCATGCAAACAATTTAAACACTACTTTAAATAAAGTGACTAATTCTAAATTCTTTAAACTTTGGCAAGCCGGCAAGAAAATTAAAAGAAATCCTGTTTTAGCCATCAAGCTATTCACCACTGGTGAAATCTTGAGTAAATTAAGAAAAGTACTAGCAAATGACAATACAGAACTAATGCTCAATAAAATCAATCAACAATATAAAAAATACTTAATCAATAACTCTTTGAGCAAAAAAGAAATTGACGAACAAGTTATTTCTCATACCAAATTTTTATATAAACCAATGATCAGTATAATTTTGCCGGTCTTTAATGCAGATGCTCAATATTTAGAAGCATGCATAGAATCTGTCTTAAATCAAACATATAAAAACTGGCAACTTTGCATAGCTGATGATGCATCAAGCAAAAAGGAAACTGTTAATGTATTAAATAAGTATAAAAAACCAGATTCTAGAATTAATATCGTTTTCCGCAAAAGCAATGGAAATATCAGTTTGGCCTCAAATTCAGCAATTAAGATTGCTACCGGAGAATATCTTGCATTTTTAGATCAAGATGATTTACTAACTCCAGATGCTTTATTTGAAAATGTTAAAGTAATTAATCAGTTAAATGCTCAATTAGATTTGATTTATTCTGATGAAGATAAAATAGAAAATAATGGAGAAAGAGTTGAGCCATTTTTCAAACCAGATTGGTCACCAGATTTATTAATGTCTTTTAATTATTTTACACATCTAACGGTTATTAGAAAATCTTTGGTGGATGAGGTTAAAGGTTTTAGAAAAGGTTATGAGGGTTCCCAAGATTATGATCTATTTTTGCGTATTACAGAAAAAACTCAAAAAATTGCACATATTCAAAAAGTTTTATACTCTTGGAGAAAAACTCCTTGTTCAACAGCGCAGTGTTATGACGCAAAGCCATATGCTGACAAATCCTCAATCAAAGCTTTAGAAGATTCTTTATTAAGAAGAAACATACAAGGTAATATAGAAAGTGGTTTGGTAAAAGGAACGTTTAGAACTAAGTACGAAATTAGCAATAAACCGTTGGTATCAATAATTATTCCTACAAAAAACAACGCTAAATTACTTAAAAAGTGCATAGACTCAATAAGTAAAAGCACATATAAAAATTATGAAGTTGTAATTATAGATACAGGCTCAAGCGAGAAAGAGGCAATCAAACTTTTAAAACAATATGATAATAATTCCAAAATTATGGTTATAGATTGGAAAAAACCATTTAATTATTCGGCAGTTAATAATTTTGCAGCTAACAAAGCCAATGGCGAGTACTTGCTTTTTCTGAATAATGATACAGAAGTTATCTCAAAAGATTGGATAGAAGCTATGCTAGAACAGGCTCAAAAAGATACAACTGGCGCTGTTGGAGCTAAATTGCTTTATCCAGATAATACCATTCAACACGCTGGTGTAATTTTAGGTATTAGGGGTGGAAATATTAAGAAAGGCGTAGCTGGTCACTTTTTAAAAAGACAAAAAGATAATCCAACCGGTTTGGCCATCGGAAACCTTAAAGATGTAGTAAGAAATTGTTCTGCAGTCACTGCTGCTTGCCTAATGGTTAACAAAAATAAATTCTTTGCTGTCGGTGGCTTTGATGAAAAACTAGTTATTGCTTTTAATGACGTTGATTTTAATTTAAAGTTGCTAAAAAAAGGATTCTTTAATGTGTTTACACCATTCGCAAAACTCTATCATTATGAATCAGTTTCCGTTGGTACTCCAGAAAAAGGCAGCCGTGATTTAAAACAATTTTCTTTTGAAATCAAGACTATGCTTGATAGATGGGGGAGTGTATTAGAAAATGACCGCTTTTATAATAAAAACTTAGGTCTAGAGAATGAAAATTGTGATTTGATGGTAACTTATATTTTATAAAAATATTTATAACAAAAAATGAAAATACCTATTTTTTTTATAAAAAAATATTTTAATTTAAAAGAATACAAATACAATTTTGTAGTACTGTTTATTACTATTTGGTGGGTAGGACTTACTTCATATTTTTCTTTTACTACACCGTATGGCCATCCACCTGATGAGGTATATCATATTAGACTAAGTCAAGAATATAAAAGACCAAGTGTATTTGTAATTAAAGATCGTCCAGACTTAGTGAGTAATAATATAATAAGTGGAAATCCCAATCTATATCATTTTATACAGGGAAAAGTATTAATTTTTACTAATAATTATAATGATTTCAGATTCCTTAGATTATTTAATTTTTTTCTTGGATTAATATTTTTTATTGCATGTATAAAAACCATAAATTTATACACAAATAATATATTCACCAGAATAATATTTTTATTTTTAATCACTAATACCGTAATGATTCTCTATACTTTCGGTGCAGTTTCTTATGATAACCCAATAAACTTATTAGCAATCTTTTCATTTTATTACTTCTACCAATTGACAAAAAACAACAATCATAAGAGTTTTATTAATTTTTTATTGATATCAGTAGTTGGATCATTAATTAAATTTACATACATTCCGTTATTTCTAATTCAGCTATTTTATATTTTTTTATCTTATTTTAGAGAAAAAAAAATACTTCTATTAATAAATACACTAAAAGTGAATACTCTTTTAACACTTCTATTGGTTTTTTTATTCTCTATATTAATTTCATTCTATGGACTAAATCTTATTAGATATAAATCGCTAACTCCCTCATGTGATCAAGTCTTAAATTATGAAATGTGCCAGCTTGATCCTGCAACAAAAATCAGTCAAGAAATCAATCTTGAAGAAAAAATTAAACCAAACTTCTCTAATTTTTATGCTTATGGATTTTCTTGGATTAGACTAATGGTAGAGAGAAGTTTTGGTATTTTTTCACATAATTCTATACTTCCAAATCCAGAATGGATATCATTTTTGACATTAATTATTATTTTTTATTCATTTATCATCGTAAAACAATTAAATAACAAATTTGACAAACATCTGATATATATATCATTGACATATGTGCTTATATTATTTATCAAAAACTACAGTGGTTTTTTATTAACAGGTGTTAATTCAGTAGCTGTACAGGGTAGATATATTTTTCCAATAGTATTTCCTTTATACTATCTTTTCAGTAAATCTATTTTTGGTATTTTAAGAAACAAAATATTAGTTTTAGTGTTTTTTTTGTTAGTTATATATGCTTTTTTTAATTATGGTCCCCTGTATTTTATTAAAAATAATTTAATTATTCATTTTAATTAGTATGTGTGGCATATTTGGCATTACACCAAAAAATAATTCAGCCTTTCCCTCTGAAAGACTAGAAGAGATGGTCAAATTACTTTTTCTTCTTTCCGAATCTAGAGGCAAAGAAGCATCCGGATTAGCTGTTAAAACTGATGATTCCATTCTGATACTCAAAGAACCAAAATCAGCATCTAAACTGGTTAAAACTAAAGTTTATTCCAAACTTTTTAAAAATGAAAATATAGAAACAATTATTGGTCATGCTAGATTGGTGACAAACGGATCAATGGAAGATAATTATAATAATCAACCAGTTGTGAAAGATGGCATTGTAGGAATTCATAATGGAATCATTACCAATGACCTAGCTCTTTGGAAAAAGTATCCAAATCTAAAAAGAAAAACTGAAGTAGATACAGAAGTAATGTGGTCGCTAATAAGGTCATTTATTCAACAATATACTCCTTTGCAAAAGGCTTTGGCAAAAACTTTTTCACTTATAGAAGGATCAGCCTCTATCTCTATACTACTTAATGATTTTAATATTCAAGCAATAGCTACAAATACAGGCTCTGTTTATTACAGCTTCACTGATAATTTCTTTATTTACGCCTCTGAAAAAATCATTTTGGAAAAGTTCTTCAAAAGAACTGGATTAAAAGAAGATACTATAAAACAATTAAAGCCTGGATACGCCTTGTTGATTGAACCAAAGACATGTAAAAATTCATTATTTAAGCTTAATTCTATTAAATTAGAACAAAAAATAGTAAAGACAAAAGACGTAATGAGTAAAATAAAAAACGTATCCATTGCTCATGGGTTTAAAAAAATAATTACTAATCAAATTACAAATAAATGGCTAACCGAAGCAAATAAATTTTATGAACATACCAAAGAAAATGTTTATCATCTCAAAAGATGCTCAAAATGCTTGTTGCCAGAAACAATGCCTTTAATCACTTTTAATCATCAAGGCGTTTGCAACTACTGTTTAAACTATCAAAAAGGCGAAAACAGAGGTTTAGAAAAGCTAGAAAAAGAGATCAAGCCATATAGATCACATTCTCAAAAACCAAACTGCATAGTTTCTTTTAGTGGTGGTAGGGATAGTTGCTATGCCTTGCACTATGTCAAAAATGTCTTAAAGCTCAATCCTGTAGCTTATTCATACGATTGGGGAATGTTGACCGATTTGGGAAGAAGAAATCAAGCCAGAATGTGTGGTAAATTGGGAGTAGAACACATTTTAGTATCCGCTGATATTTTAAAAAAAAGAGAAAACATTAAAAAAAATGTTAAGGCATGGCTTAATAAACCAGAGTTAGGCATGGTACCTCTATTTATGGCAGGAGACAAACAATATTTTTATTATCTCAACAAATTAAAAAGAGAAATGGGTATTGATTTGGTTATTTATGCAGATAATTTTCTTGAAAAGACTGATTTTAAATATGGATTTGCTAAAGTAGATTTAGAATCTGGTGTAAAAAAAGCTTACCAGATTGGTAAGTATAACTCAATCAAATTATTATTCTATTATTTAGATCAGTTTGTCCAAAACCCAGCATATCTAAATAGTTCGTTAATTGATACTTTCACAGCTTATTTGTCATCTTATATCGTTCCAAAAGACTACTTGTATTTATATCGATACCTTAAATGGAATGAGAAAACAATCAATAATACATTGATTTCTCAATATAATTGGGAGTTATCGCCAGACACTTTATCTACATGGAGAATCGGGGATGGTACAGCATCTTTTTATAACTATATTTATTATACTTTGGCAGGCTTTACGGAAAATGATACCTTCAGAAGTAACCAGATTAGAGAAAATTTAATTAATAGGAAAGATGCTCTTGAATTGGTAGCAAAAGAAAACCAGCCTAGATGGGAATCTATTAAGTGGTATTGCGACACAATTGGTTTAAATATGTCAGAAACAATTGCAAAAATTAATCAAGCCAAAAAAATACTACCCCAAAAATAACGCTTTTAGTTTTTTGTTTCTTGTTGAAATAGAAAATTTACCATTAGGCTTGAAATCAATTAACGCCTGCAGGCTCATTTTTGAAACCAAGTTCCAGTTTTGACAGAGATAGCTCACTTTTTTGATTATTTCGTCAATTAAAATACCATCATTTCCTTTGTAAGTTTTATCAGTAATCTCCACTTTTGGGATGAGATTTGTTTCAAGTGGTAAATCTCCTGAATTAAGCAGTAAGCCGTTTTTACCGTCGTTTACAATTTCTGCACCAGCAAATTGTTTGGTGGTTATCACTGGCATACCACAAGACAAAGCTTCTAATAAAACCATACCAAACGTATCAGCATGGGTAGGAAGAATAAATACATCACACGTCATAAAAAATTTGGTAATTAGTTCATCTAAAGTAAATTCAGGTTTAAAATAAAAAATATTTTTGTGGTTATATATATTTTTTATATCATTTGACACTGGAGTCACGCAATATAATTCAACATCAGTTCTTTCCTTAAATATCTGGGTAAAAGCTATCAATGTCTCTATTAATCCCTTACGCCTGTATTCTTTGCCAATAAACAAAAATTTTTTTATCTTTTTTTTATTTTTTACAAAAACGTGATCTATTTTATTCTTATACAGATCTTTATAATTTGGCAAGGCTGGATATAAAACCTTTACCTTTTTTTCTATTTTCTCAATCTCGCTTTCAGAAAAAATTCTAAGAGTTTTCTTTGCGGCAATACTCCATGGTAATATCCACTTGCAATTATTGTCAGATAAATATTTAAATATCAACTTCTTTTTCTCTTTAGATATGTGACCAAAGTTAAATAGTGCGTGAATATGTTCAAAATCTATTACATAAGGCTTTTTGATATTTTTTATTGGCAACATACCAGTATAGAAATACCAATCGTCATCATCATAGGATTTTTCAGAAAATAAAATTTTTTGTACAAAATGAATAATATTGCTAAAAAATGGAAATTTATTGATAAGTCTATAAGCATTATAAAACTTGTTTAAAAATATTTTTGGCTTAGAAATTTCAAAGCTTATTCCTGGGATTTTTGATAACCAAAATGAGCAATATCCGCTATACAAAGGAATATAGTTTCTATAAATAACTTTTATATTCATTTTTCAATTATTATAAGTAGCCTTGCCTTGAAGTAATCTCCAATAAATGGAACATAGCTAAGATAATAAAATGGTTTTAGAAAAATTATGTAATGATTTAAGTAAACAATTTTAATATTAGAGAAATCAGTTTTTTTTATTAATTTTTTATACTGATTATATGACCTTATTGCTATATGACCAGCTGTTTGTTTTATAATTCCAATTTTTTTCAAAATTTCAAGAAAGTACATTCCATTAGGAGTATGTATAAATAGTTTTCCATTTTTTTTTAGCATTTTATGACAGTCTTTGATTATTTCTAGCATCGTCTCATCATCCAAATGTTCTGTAACATCCATCATAAATATTTTTTTATAATAATTAGAAAATTTTTTAGCATGGTTTCTTGAAGACTCACAGCGAAAAGAAAGTTTGTTGTTCTTGTGAGTTTTTTTGGATTCATTTATAAAATCATCACTCAGATCAATTCCAGTATAGCTTTTTATATCATCGCGAATTAGATCAAACAAAAACCCGCTTCCACAACCAACGTCTAAAACAAAAACGTTTTTATTTAAGCTAAAATATGTTTTCAACCTATCAAGTCTGCCTTCTTTTTTCTTTCTTTTATAAATTCTCACATAGTCAGCGCTATATAAATTAGTTTTTTTCATATTCGTTTAATATCCAGTGAACAATCATTTTTGAAGGAGAACTTTCTAGTCTTATTGGTTTTTGAACATATTTTTTATATTGTTTTAGGAATTTCTTAATAACTACGTCATCAAATTTCGATAAAACAGCGTTCTTGCCCAGTCCTTCTACGCGTTCTGTTACATCTCTCAATATTAAAGTTGGCTTTCCTAAATAAGACAATTCTTCCTGATTAGAGCCACCATCGGTAACAACAAATTGAGATTTATTAATTAATTTAACAAAACTGAAAAACGATAATCTATTTAATAAAGTTATATTAGATTTCTTTTGAAGAGTATCAAATAAATTATTCTTTTCTAATTGTTTTAAAGTAGCGGGATGAAGAACAAAAATACAATAAATCTGACTGGAAATATAACAAATAATATCATTAATCAATTGGAATTTTTTTGTATCAAAAATATTTTCAAACCTATGAATACTTACAACAGCATACTTTTTTGGAAAATTGCTACTTAACCACGACCTGCTGTTTATTGCTAAATTTACTGAGTCATATTGAGTATTAAAGTTACTATTAATAATAGGTTTTTTATATTTTTGTACATTTTTAACTGACCAATCATTCGGGCAAACAAAAATATCAGTGAGTCTGAAAGTTAATACTCTGGTGATTTCTTCTGGAAATGGTTGCAGTAAATTAAAAGACCTTAGTCCCGATTCCAAATGCATTACCTTACAACCAGTAATTTTTCCTAATACAGCTCCCCACAAAGTGGTTATAGTATCTCCATGAGTAATTAGTAATCCTGACTTTGGAATAATTGTATTTTTACTAAAAAAAAGTAGTTTAATCATTTTAAAGAACCATTTGCTAAACAAACAAATCGTTTTAGCTTCATCATTTATATCAACCACAT
>Ga0172371_10004520_pt1 | contig 20983 bp, 18 predicted proteins | sample Lak12m_FD_114543 | JGI IMG/M metagenome (GOLD analysis project Ga0172371, IMG submission 114543) | Freshwater microbial communities from Kabuno Bay, South-Kivu, Congo - kab_022012_12m | ecosystem: Environmental > Aquatic > Freshwater > Lake | place: Democratic Republic of the Congo: South-Kivu... | reverse complement strand
GGCTGCCGATTCGCCCCGTTCCCGACCGAGCGTCAATTGCTGGTCCACCATCCTGCTGAGGACGCCCCGGCGGCGATGAGTGGGAATGACCCCGGTCCAAGTAAGGCCACCCGCGTTCAGTCGAGTGCCTCCGGGGACCGTGAGTTCCAGGCTGAGGCTTGCTGTGGTGCCCAACAGCGTGTCCTTCTCGAAGGCGGCGATGGTGCGGTCCACTTCGAGAGCGGCCATCTCAGCGGCGTGGGCTTCGTCACTCAGTTGCTCCCCGAATGCAAGCCCGCCCGCGCGAACAAAAGCGGGGAGTTCCTCGAAATCGATGGCGCGGTAGTCGATGGACACTCGGTGCCTCCCCGCGCGTGCTGCCGCTGGCTGTGATAGGTCTCCTGCTGACCGTAGCATACGCGGACCATCGGGCACCCTACGGTCAACTCCGCAGCATGTCGCGGCGCGGCGTGGCTCAACTCCTGTCGAGGGGAGGTAACGAAAGCCCGGGGGGGACACGTCTCTGAAGCAGCCATTCTTATTGACGGAGGAGAGTGGTCTAAGAAGTCAGTGCAGCGGAGGAGCCGGGCGGCCCTAATCCCTGGTGGGCCGGCGTTCCTGGACTCCTTCCCCTATAGATCCTCATGCTGCCCCTGCAGCCTTTCTCCGGTGTCCAAATACTCGCCTCGCACGGCCTTGGCGGCGTCTTCGCGCTCCTCGTCGGTCCAATGACCCAGTTCGTAGCCGAACCAGGGCTTCTTGAGGGTTAGGGCCGGCAGGCCCTCCGCCCTCCACCTCTGGAGGGCCGCCTCCATGAACTCCTTGGCCGGCAACGACGTGGGGGGGTAGCCCCATTTTCTGGTGGCGTCGATGAGCAGGGAGGACGTGCCCACAGGCGGCGGAAACCGCTGCACGTCCACCGACGCCTCCGGCGGTGCCGACGAGGGATCGAGAATGGATGCCTTGCCCGCGGTCACTCGAGTGTCCAGGTGGGGCTGCATGCGGAAGGCCATGGCCCAGTTCACTGCGTCGGGGTCGTTGGCGTCGATGTCGTCGTCTACGGCCACGATTGTTTTCCCGATGGTGGGGTCGAATGCCACGGCCGCGTTCAGTGCCTGCCACGGCTGCGCGGGATGAGTCTTCTTCAGTTGGATCACCATGAGGCCGTAGCTGCCGGTGGCTTCATGGAGTTGCACGTCGAGAACACCGGGGATGTTGCAGTCGTGCTGCAGGAACTTGAGATAGGCTGCGTCATAGGCGAGCTTGCGGATGAGACTGCTCTCCGAGGGCGGGAACTGGCTGAGGAAGGCTTGATACATCGGGTTCTTGCGATGGGTGATGGCGGTCACAATAAAGACCGGATTGACCACTCGGCCGCCCATATAGCCTGTGTACTCGCCGAAGGGGGCTTCCTTCTCCCGGTAGGTGGTGTCCACCCATCCTTCGATGACAATCTCAGCGGTTGCGGGCACTTCCAGATCCACCGTTTCGCACTTGATCAACTCGATGGGCTCGCCCGCGATCCCGCCGGCCACCGTGTATTCGTCCACCGCATACGGTACTTTTGCCACGCTGCATAGCCCCACCGCCGGAACACAGCCGATGACGACCGCCGCTTCCAGGCGGTGCTTGCCTTGCCTCTGGATCTTCTGGAAGTGGATGCCGATGTGCTGCGACTGGTGGGCCATCACGCCGGTGCGTGCCGGCCCCTTGACCATGGCCCGGTAGGTGCCTACGTTGCGCTGTCCGGTCTCCGGGTCCTTTGTCACCCAGTAGGGAGATGTGAAGTACGGCGCGGGGTCAAAACCGGGCGTCGAGATGGGGTGGGGGAACTCGAGGATGCCCTCATGCTCCAGCAGGTTCTCACCCACGTGGATTTCTTCCTTGCAGGGCCCATCCTTGACGAGTTTGGGCTCGATGTAGTGCTGATGGACGTGGGCCCATTTCATGGTGATATCGGCGGGCTCGCATCCGAGGGCCACTGCGTAGATCTCGCGACTACCGCCCAGGACGCACACGGCCAGGGACCCGTTGTACTTTCGACCACGGAGATCGTGGATATTGTCGAAGACGAAGGCGGTGCGCTGTTCCGCCGGCAGCCCCCGGAACTGGAGCCGCACCAGAGGCATCAGTTCGGTGTCCTTGTTGATGGGGGTAGATATGCGGCGCACCAAGCCCATCGCATCGAGCTTCGACACGTACTCCCGGAAATCGCGGTAGCAGGCCACTTCCCCTCCTTAGCCGGCGATGCCGGCTACTACTGGGTCGTCGAGGACCCAACTTAAGTTCATCTTGGCGAGTTTCTCTTTGGTGGGCATCGACGTTATCGGATCGAGATCGCTTGCCTCGTAGAACTCTTTGCGCATCAGGTCGAAGTCGACGGTGTGTCCCGCGGTGGGTCCGTCGGGCACGCTCTCCTCTGTCAGACGGCGGGGAATCACGTCATCGGCGGCCCGCAGGCCCTCCCGCACGTTCAGCACCCTCTCCAGCATGCTGATTCGCTCGCCGGCCAGCATCATGTCCGCGCCGGTCAGGGCGTTTCCTGTGGCGGCCGAAAGCATCGCGACGAGGACGTCATTGTCCATGCCTATGGTCAGGAACGCGCAGGTGCCGCCGGAGTCGGCCGCCGCCGCCCTGCGATTGCGGGTCATCAGGACGATGTGCACTTTACCCGAGTCCGCATACCTGTCGATGTCGGCATTGGTGAATTCCAAGGTGACCGTATAGCCACCAGCATGATGGCAACCGCCCCGCGGTCCGCAGCCGTATACCAGGGCCATCCCCTTGGCGCCCCGCGGGTCATACCCGCCCATCTCCACGCCCTTGGTGTGCATGGCGAAGGCCTCAGAACCGTGCCCAATCTCTGCTGCCAGGGCCCGAGAACCGATGGCGATCTTCGCTCCGAAACCCTGCCGGAAGGCGGCGTCGTGCACCAATTTGACCATGGCGTCGGCGTTGCCGAAGCGCAGATCGATGCCGCCGGTGTCCTCTTTGGTTAGGAGACCCTTCTCGTAGCACTCCATCGCAAATGCGATGGTGACCCCCACCGACATGGTGTCGATGCCGTAGAGGTCACACATCATGTCGGCCTGGATGATGGGCGCCAGGTCGAAGATGCCGCAGGCTGTGCCCAGCGAATACACGGTCTCGTATTCTGGGCCCTCGCTGAAAGCGCCTGCAAACGGGCCCTCCCTCACTACCGTGAGTTTCGAGCACTTGGTGGCGCAGGGTTCGCCGCTGGCTACGTCCTTGACCAGGTACTTTTCACGCAACACGTCACCGAAAAGGTTCTTGCCCTGCTCGACCGGAGTCATGCGCTGCCAGTTGTCAGCCGGCATGATGGATCCGTTGACCGTCACAGCCACCGTGCCAACAGATCCGTAGGTTTTCAAAGGACCGGATGTGAAGGGGTTCGTGCGGCACTGAGCGGTCGCGCTGCGCACGGCCTCGCGGAACGCTTGGGGGTCAGCCACTGGGGGAGTAGGTCCGCCCTTCTTGATGACCAGTGCTTTTACGTTCTTGGAGCCCATGACACACCCGGCGCCGCCCCGGCCGAGGGCGCGGCGCTCGTTGATCAAACAGGCATAGGGCACCAGTCGTTCGCCGCCCTGCCCGATGCAGGTCATTGCCAGGTCTTCGCCCCGACGTTCGTGCTTGATCATCTCCTGGGTTATCTGTGTATCCAGGCCCCAGAGGTGGGAGGCGTCACGGAGCGTGGCTCCGTTCGGCCCTACCTCAACGTACACCGGCGTCTCAGCTTTGCCCGTGAGGATGATTACGTCGTATCCCGACCGTTTCAGCGCCGGCCCGAGTTCTCCGCCGGTGATGCCGAACGTGTAGATGCCGCTCTGGGGAGATTTGGTAACCACAGCGCCCCGGGCTGAGCCCGGGCACGAAGTGCCCGACAGCGGTCCGCCGGCGAATATGAGAAGGTTGTCCGGGCTTAAGGGATCGGTCCCTGGCGCCAGATGCTTGAACAGGTAGTACGCGCCCAGGCCGCGCCCGCCGATGAAATCGCGGGCGGCGTCCCAGTCAAGGTCCTCCTCGCGCGCGTCCCCTGTCCGTACATCCACGAAGAGGACTTGACCCCACCAAGAATCCCGAGGAGTCGTCTCCATGGTCATTCCTCCCCGAGGGCTCTGAGATACAGGGCCGTGAGGTCCGCCGGTGACGCGAACCGTATGTTAAGGCGGTAGTTGACTACCTTGGTACACTGGTCCACTAGGACTGGCAGATCCTCTTCCTTCACTACTTCAGGATCGAGAGCGGTAGGGAAGCCGAGAGAATCCATGAACTCCCAGAGGCGGTCCAGCATGACTCCGGCCAACTCGCGGTCGCTTCCACTTTCCCCTAGCAATCGAGCGATGGGCGCCATTTTGTCTGCCGACACGGGCAGATTGAACTCCATCGTGTAGGGCAGCATGATTCCGGTCGCGAGTCCGTGAGATATGTGGTACCGGCCCAAAGGCTGTGATAGCACATGTGCAAGGCCGGGAAGCGCAGTTCCCAAGGCTATGTTCGCAATCGCGCTGGCCTCGAGCATGGTCTGCTTGGCGGCCAGGTCGCTGGTGAACGCGGCGCGAGGCAGGGTCTCTAAGATGGTGGCTGCCGCTGTGGTCGCCAGGCCGTCCGACATCCGGGACGCATTGATGGACCACAGGGCGTCGAGTGCGTGCGCCAGGGCGTCCATGCCTGCCACAACGGCGGGTCCGGCAGGAAGTTTCTCCATCAACTCGCCGTCCAGGAGGGCGAGTTTGGGATACGTGCGTTCGTCGAGGAACGACATTTTGAAGTCGCGAGTTTCGTCGGTGAGGATGTTGACCTTCGAGACCTCAGTGCCGGAGCCTGCGGTTGTGGGGATGGCGATCACCGGATAGGGTGGTTTGGCTGCTCTGCTGAAGCCCTCGTAGTCGGTCAGCCTGCCGCCGTTCGCTGCAACAAGGGCGATGCCTTTGCCGGCGCACATGGGGCTCCCTCCCCCCAGGCCCACCACGATGTCGCACTCCTCGCCAAGGAACAGTTTCACTCCGGTAGCAACTGTTGCTATGCCCGGGTCTTCAGGCACCTCATCGAAGATCACCACCGGGATCTCTGCCTCCCCAAGGATGCCGGCGACTCTCTCGGTCACCCCAGCTGCCGTGAGTCCCTTGTCCGTGCACAAGAAGACTTTGGCCCCTTCTAGGGACTTGACGTGTCTCGCGAGTCCGGCTACCGCCCCAAGCCCGTGCACCATCCTGGTTCCAAGAAAGAAGGTCATTACGTTCGCCGCCATAAGATTCACCTCCGGTGGGCATGGATGAGACACGTAGAGGTCTGCCCGGGGTTGAATGTCTGGGGCACCAGGCACATGACCGGGGAGCAGAGGATATATGGACGACCTAATGTCCTACTTCCACGCCCATGAAACGGTCGATGAACCGAGAGCGATCGGTAATGTCGGCTACTTTCTCCCGATGCACGATCTGCCCCCGGGACATCACCGCCACCTCATCGCACACGTCGAGTGAGAACTTGAGGTTCTGCTCTACAAGTAGAATCGAGGTCCCTTCCTCGCGAAGCAGCCGGATCAGGCGTCCGACTTCAGCCACCATGAGTGGAGCAAGGCCTTCGGTGGGCTCGTCCATAAGGATCAATCGCGGTTCCGCGATCACCGCACGCGCGATCGCCAATTGCGATTGCTCGCCCCCGGACAGAGTGCGCGCAGCCGCAGCGGCGCGCTCCTTCAGCGCGGGGAATCGTGCGTATACCCATTCGTGGGCGCGTTTGCCCGAGTTGCCTTGCGCTGCGATGGACAGGTGCTCCCGAACACTCACGGTGGGAAAGAGCCTCCGACCCTGTGGTACGACGCGTACGCCGAACTTGGCGATCTTGTGGGTAGGCCACGGAGTCGTTTCTTGACCGAAGACCGATATCGTTCCTTGAGTCGGCCGGACGATGCCCATCACAGAGTTGACCAGCGTGGTCTTCCCGACCCCATTGCGCCCAACCAGACCCATGATCGACCCGTCTGGAACGTCCAGGTCTACACCGTGAAGGACGTGACTGGGTCCGTAGTAGGCGTGAACCCCTGCGACCACCAGTGCTCGAAGCGCGGGATCAGCTGCTCGACTGGCCAAGGTATACCTCTGACACGGTAGGGTCTTGGCGCACCAGGTCGCAGCTTCCCGAGCATATTACCTTGCCGCGGTGCATGACGGTCATCTGCTCTACCACACCGAATATCACATCCAGGTCGTGCTCGATCATCACCATCGCTAGGTTCGAGGGCAGTCGGTGAATCAACTGCACCATGGCGTTGGTCTCCGCCTGAGAGAGACCCGCTGTGGGCTCATCCAACATGAGCACGGCCGGCTCCAGGGCGAGCGCAAGAGCTACCTCCAGCTGGCGCTGCTGCCCGTAACTCAGCTCGCTTACCGGGATCGAAGCCAGATCAGCCAGACCAAGGTCCACTAGCTCTTGCTCTGCCTTCTCCGTCGCCTTGCTCAGCGATCTAACCAGGCGGAAGTAGGAACGCGATTCCCCGGTGGCCATGGTTGTTGCCAATAAGACGTTCTCCAGAACGGTCATCTCTTGGAACAAGTTCGTGATCTGGAACGTTCGGCCGAGACCAAGCTGGGAGCGCTTGTGGATGGAAGTGCGGGTCACATCGCACCCTTTGACCTTGACGACGCCCGTTGTGACATCGTAGACACCGCAGACAAGATTGTAGACCGTGGTCTTACCCGCCCCGTTGGGGCCAAGGATCCCATGCCTTTCTCCAGGGGCGACACTCATCGTGAACCCGTCGACTGCCTTGAGACCGCCGAACGTCTTGGTGAGACCCTCGATCTCAAGGACGGGCACCCTCTCGGCCATCACGCGCCTCGTTCGACTGCCGCAGAAGCACCGTCTCCGGCTTCGAGCACGTGGTCCATGTCCACGCCGGACCCCGTCTTCTTACGGCGGACCACGAGCGACACGATGCCGCGAGGCAGGAACAGTACGGCCAGTATGTAAAGGAGACCAAGGATGAGGGTCCAGCGCTCGGTCAGATCTGTCGCGAAGATCTGAACAAAGAAGAGGCCGAAACCAGCCACGAATGGACCCCAGAGCGTACCCGGTCCGCCAACGACAACGGCCAGCAGTATCTGGGCGGAAAGGCGCCAGTCGACAGTGTTCGTCCCCACGAACTGATTGAAGAAGGTGAACATGACGCCTGCAACGCCGACCAGAGAGGCGGAAATGACGAATGCTGCCACGCGCAGTCCATTGGCGTTGTAGCCTAACGAGCGCAAACGCAGCTCGCTTAGACGGACGCCACGCAACTGGAGCCCGAAGGGGCCCCGCATGACACGTACGAGGACGAGCACCATGATTGCCACGATCACGACTGTGAACAGAAAGAACGCTCTCTGATCGGTCAAAGGCAACCCAAGAATGCTCGTTGGACGAGGAACCCCGGCGATTCCGTCAGAGCCACCCGTTACGTCGCGCCACTTGGTCGTCAACCCCCAGATGACCTGGCCGAAGGCGAGGGTCACAGTGAGGAAGGCGAGGCCTCTCGTCCTAACAGCGAGGGGGCCGAAAAGGAAGGCCAAAAACGTGGCCGCGGCGACGCCCGCCAACGCAGCAAACCACGGATTCACGCCCCAACGAGTAGTCAACACTGCCAGCACGTACCCCGCAGTTCCGAAGTACGCGGCATGGCCGAGAGAGGCCATGCCGCACCACCCCACGAGAACGTCGAGGGCCATTGCCGCCAGGCCCATCATGAGCGCCTGCGAGCACACCCCGACCCAATAAGAGTCCATGAACAAGCCTGCCAGCGTCACTGCCAGCAAGCCTGCCACGACCACGACCAAGGTCATCGTCCGCGGTCGCTGGAGCTGGCTCACATGACACCCTTGCGTCCAAAAAGACCCTGGGGTCTCAAGATCAAAATGATGACCACAGGGGCGAAGATCGTGAAGTAGGCGAGTGAGGGGAAGGAAGCCTTACTGAACGAATCGAGGAGCCCTACCAGCATGCTTCCCACGAACGCTCCGCTAAGGCTTCCGAGCCCGCCGATGATCACTACCACAAGCGCCAGAAGCTGCATTTCAAAATCAAGGCCAACCGACACGCCCAGCACTACGCCTCCGAGCACGCCGGCTAGTCCGGCCAGCGCCGCACCGATGACGAACACAACCGCGAACACAGCCCCAACGTTGATTCCTTGGGCGGCGGCGATGGGCCGATCATCCACGCAGGCGCGCAGCTTTGCTCCCCACAAGGATCGCTCCCACACCTGCCAGAGAACCAGAGCGGAGACCAGCCCTAAACCGATCAGCGCCAGCCTGTACGTGGGATACACAGTCGAACCAAGACTCACCGAGCCTTGGAGAGAAGCCGGCGGCTCCAGCGCCCGTGGAGTGCCGCCCCATGCCCAGAGAATAGAATCGCTCACCACAAACGCCACGCCCAGAGTTAGCAGCACCTGTCTGAACGTGCTGCCCATGAGTGTCTTGAGGAACAGCCGCTGAACGATCCATCCGAGAATCGCGGCTGCCGCGACTCCGGACAGGGTGGCCAGCAGGAAACTCCCGCCGGCCACCTGTACGCTCATCCCAACGTATCCGCCGAAGAGGAGCATCGCCCCATGGGACAGGTTGAGTATGCGCATCAACCCGAATACCACCGATAGGCCGCTGGCGGTCAAGAACAGGAGCGTCCCTATCGTCAGACCATTGAGGGTTTGTACCAATGCGAAGTTCATCTCAGCGCCGGTCTCACGGCTTCCAGTTTTGGCTTACAGAGGGAATCGTGTCAGTCACCTTGTGATAGAGCGTCCCGCTCGAATCCTTCTCCACGACGGCAACATATTGGTTGACAATAGCTTGGCCTTGGTCGTCAAAAGCGAACGGCCCACCAGGGCCCTCTAGCTTTACAGTAGCGATTGCTGTTAGGAAGGCCTCTCTGTCACTCACGTCGCCCCTGGCCCCTTCTATCGCCGCCGCGGCGACCATGCCACCCAGATACCCTTGATAGACGTACCAACCCGGCTTCTTGCCGTCCGCTACTGCAGCATACTGATCAACGAAGGTACTGTTCACTGGATTGTCCAGGCTCCACGTGTAGCATGTCGTTCCTATGATGCCTAGGGCGGCGTCGCCCATTTGCGGTAGGATTTCATCCTCGGTCAGCGACCCCTGGTCCAAGACTTGCTCCCCCGGGGTGAACCCGAACTCCTGCAACTGTTGCACGAAGCGAATGGCGTCTGCAGAGGCATAGAACGCGTAGATGGAATCGATCTTCGTCTTGTCGATCGTGCTCAAGAATGGACCGAAGTCCGAAGTCGGGAGGGGTGTGGCCGTCTCGTAGACCGCCTTGCCACCGGCCGCTTCGAATGATGCCTTGAAGGCGGCCATGTGTTCCGCGCCGGCCACGAAATCCCAGCTGAACAGCGCCGCGTTCTTCAAACCCAGCTTTGAGGCCGCGTACCAGCCAATCACCAGATTGCGCTGTGCATTAGTTTCAGATGTGCGGAAGATATAGGGGCTCCGCTTCACGCCGGTGAGAGCGTTGGCTCCAGCGCACGTTATGATGTAGGGGACCTTGTTTTGCGCTGCATACTGGGCAACTCCAACGGCGACCCCCGAGTGCACTACGCCCATCAAGAAGTCCACTTTGTCTTGCTCGACCAGCTTGCGAGCTCGATCAAGACCCTGCTGCGGGTTGGAGGCGTCGTCTTCGAACACGAGTTCAATCGGATGCCCTGCCACTTGATTGCCGATGGAATCAAAGTAGAGCTTCAGGCCGTTGTTCACGTCGGTCCCGTTTTGGGTCTGGGCGCCGGTCGTGGGATTCAGTACCCCGATCTTGATGGGTGTTCCCGAAGCGGCTGTCGTGGTGGTGTCTCCACCCGTAGTCGCGGTTACTTCTCCAGCTGTGGTCGCAACCGCCGCGCTGGTGGTCGTCTCGTCTCCTGAGCTGCAGGCGGTCAGCAGCGCCGAGAACACGAGAAGCACCCCTACCAGAACGAGCAGCGTTGCACATTTCTGCCTCATCGTCCCCTCCTCCTACCTTGTTCGTTTCTGTACGCACTACTGGACTTACAGGTTGCCGTCACAGGGGCGGATCAGCGGCGCAACCTGGGAAAGCCAATAAGATGAGAGCCGCACGCGAGGTTCCGAGAAGCAGTCGCCGATTGTTGGAAGATTCCCCCGTTCTGTCCAAGTTGGTCTTTGACGGCCACGTGCTCACAATCTAGATACCACTTTTCTTACAAACTTGTCAATAAGGGTTGTCAATAGGGGCTGCTCGTGCCAGGGCTGTCCGTGCCGCCGTTCTCCGCGGGGGGTTCTAGCGCCCTGGGGGCCCAGTCTTTGAGAAACAGCTCGAGGATCCGTGTGGAGTTACCTTTACTCACGAATTGGTCAAGACCGGCCAGGCGGGCGATATCCTCTGCCCAGGCAAACGTGACCAGTTGCCACGCACCGAGTTCAGCATCGAGGTCATTGCGTATACTGCCTTGGATCTTGCCCTGCTCGATCAAGCTGGCGATGGCGCGGACGATCTCAAGTTGTCTCTCGCCGAAACGCAGATTCAGGCCGAGGCGAGGAGGCGAAGCGATGAATTCGAAGGTGGGGAGGACGAAGCCCTCGACTTCCCCCGCCATGAACGTTGCGTGTCCTTCTCCGATTTCCCTTAGTCGTTCGAGAATGTTGGGGTTCGAGGAGAGCCTGAGCCACTTGGCCATCCGTTCAGCCAAGACATCCATCGCGGCTATCAAGATGTCCAGTCTGCTGTCGAAATGAGCATAGAGCGCGGGCTCCGACACGCCAATTGCTTCAGCGATCCGCGTGTTGGTCGCCTCACTCAGCCCGTGCTCAGCCATCAGCCGCAGCGTCGCGTCGGCAATCTCCGCCTGCCTCTCGGCCTTCTTTCGGCGGGTCCGCGTCTTCTTGGCTGAAGCAGCCAGCTTAGGTACCTCCGGTTCTCTCTCTTCTTCGCCTTCGATTGGATTCAAGCTGCCTCCTCCGAGCTGTGCCGCTACAACATCACCTCGCTACATCATCACCTGGTTGACACCAATGTTAGTCTCTTCTCTCGCGTGGTGTCAGTCGCCCGCCCGCTCGGGGACCTCTCGGCCCGATGTAGACGGCCTCCCCTCGACAATCGCCCCGCGTCGCGCAATTGATTTGCTTATTGACCTGTAAGTAAGGTAGGATTTCGGTCAGAGCCGAGAAGGGCGAAAAAGCACGGGGTAGCTTGCGCAACCGGGCGAACGAAGGAGGGCACTGATGGCCGATCTGTCCGTCGATTTTGCGGGTCTCAAGCTCAAGAATCCATTCATCATCGCTTCGTCCGAGTTGACGAACAAGGTAGACAAGATCAAGATAGCCGAGGAGTTCGGGGCCTCGGCTGTGAGTACCAAGTTGACGTTCCTGCAGGTCCCGCTGTATGCCAGGCCCTACCACATCATCGAAAGTGGTGGTGCGTTCTACTCTCCCTCGGGCGAGCGAATGAGGGTTGACAAGACACAGCAGCTCATCCAGCAATGCAAAGAGCAGACCGATCTGAAGGTCATCGCCAACATGATGGGCCCGGGTGAGGATCTGGAGGGCTGGGCGAAGCTGGGTCTTGCGCTTGAAGAGGCCGGCGCAGACATGTTGGAACTGAACATGTCCTGTCCCAACCTGGGTCTGATGGCAAAGCAGATGGGTGTCGACGAGGAGCCTGAACTTGGTGCTACGCTCGGCAAGGATCCGGTGCTGGCCGGCAAGGTCACCAAAGCCGTCACCGATGCAGTCAAGATACCGGTCATGGCCAAAATGACCCCCGAAGCCAACACCATGATGGTGACGATGTCGGTGCAGAAGAACGGTGCTGGAGCGGTATCGGCTATCAATTGCCCGCAGTCCTTGCCACCGCTCGACATCGACCACCACGGTCGTCCATTCTACCCCTCCACCGGCAATCAGTCCTTCGCCGGCTTGTGCGGGCCGTGGATTCGACCACTGGCATATCGGCACGTAGCTCAGATGCGCACCGTCTGCGCGGATATCCCGATCGCGGGCGGTGGCGGGCTCATGAACTGGCGACATTCGGTGGAGATGATCATGTACGGCGCCACGGCGCTCACGTACTGTTCGCTGCTCTATCTTAAAGGCTATAAGGCCTTCGCCAAGATCGAGCCGGGCATGAACAAGTTCATGGATGAGCATGGCTACAGGACCCTTGCCGATATGCGCGGCATCGCTCTCAAGTACATCGTCACCCCTAAGGAGGTGGACTACATCCCGATGCTGCCGGAATTCGATCTGGAAAAGTGCAACGGCTGTGGGCTCTGCGCCGCGCCGGGCCACTGTGAATGCATCCAGATCATCGACGGGAAAGCGGTCATGGTCGATCCGAAAGAGTGCTACTCGTGCGCCGTGTGCTACTTCCTCTGTCCACGAGATGCCATCCACATGAAGAAAGTGGCCATCGAGAACACGCGCGCAGGCGCAGCGCTCCTGGAGGACTGACCGGCTTCCCGGCCCAACACGACTGATGGGGGAGAGGACCGTGGTTTCATGAAGGCGTTCGACTACATGCGGCCGTTATCGGTGGAGGAAGCCTGCGCCGCTCTGGCTGGTGCCGGCGGCACTGCGAAAGCCTTGGCCGGAGGAACCGACCTTCTGGTGCAGATGAAGCACGGGAAGCTGCAACCGAAGGCGCTGGTCAGCCTCAGAAGCGTTCCTGGTCTCTCGTTCGTTCGCGTGGCGGACGACGGGGGTCTCGTGATAGGCGCCGCCACCCCCCTGGGGAAGGTGGAATACTCGCCCCTCGTGAGAGCCGGTTTCCCGGCCATCGCTGGCGCAGCCGCCTGGATCGGCTCGGTGCAGGTCCGCAGCCGGGCCACCGTGGGGGGCAACCTGTGCAACGCTTCCCCGGCCGCCGATATGGCGCCCATCCTCATCGCATACGGAGCGACGGCGACCATTTCCGATGGGCGTGCCGAGCGCACTCTGCCGCTCGAGGACTTCTTCACGGGGCCCGGCAAGACAGTCCTTCGTCCCGGTGAGCTTCTCACAGTTCTTTCGGTCCCGGCGCCATCCCCGGGGAGCTTCGGTATTTACAGGAAGGCCTACCGTTCGGCCATGGACATCGCGACAGTGGGTATCGGGGTCGTGGCGGTCTTTGCCCCCGCGGCCACCACCACCGCAGCCGTGTTCTCCGCTGAGCTTGTGATTCAGGATGTGCGGCTGGTGCTGGGAGCGGTCGGGCCCACCCCCTTCCGTGCCCGCGCGGCGGAGCGGGTGTTGGCAGGGCAGAAACTCGACGAGTCGCTGATAGACCTGGCGAGCCGCACTGCCTCCAAGGAAGCCAAGCCCATTACTGACATGCGCGCTTCGGCTGAGTATCGCACGACCCTGGTGGAGGTCCTGACTCGGCGGGCCCTCCTCGCAGCCCGCTCCTGGGCCGAGAAGGGAGAGCAGGAGTGAAGCGAGAGCTACATATCACAGTGAACGGCGACGCACACCATCTCCTCGTCGATGAACGTCGTACTCTGCTCGAAGTCGTTCGGGACGACATCGGGCTAACGGGCACCAAGAACGGCTGCGGAGCCGGCGAATGCGGCGCCTGCACGGTATTGCTCGACAACGAGCCGGTCAACTCCTGTCTCGTGCTTGCGCACGAAGCGGACGGGCAGGCCGTTGTGACCATCGAGGGCTTGGCCAAAGGCACCGTGCTCCATCCGGTGCAGGAAGCCTTCGTCGAGCAGGGTGCCACCCAGTGCGGCTTCTGTACTCCCGGGATGGTGATATCCACCAAGGCTTTACTCGACCGGACTCCGGACCCCACCCGTGAGGAGATTCTGAAGGGACTGAGAGGCAACCTGTGCCGTTGCACCGGCTACCTGAAGATCATCGACGCCGTGGAAGCGGCGAAGTGCCTGCTACGGGAAGAGGGGGCTGAATGAATACCTGTGTGATAGGAAGAGGCCTGCCCCGCATCGATTCGGTGCCCAAAGTGACCGGTGAGGCTCAGTACACAGTGGACCTGAAGATGCCGGGCATGCTCTCAGGCAAGATTCTGCGAAGTCCGCAGCCACATGCCTTGATCACGTCCATAGACACCTCTGCAGCCAAGAATCTCGCGGGTGTCCAGGCGGTCATTACGGCGCGGGACGTCCCCGACGGTCAGTTCAGCTTCTATGCCCATCTGGCCGACAAGAACATCCTCTGCACGACCAGGGTGCGGTACGTGGGAGACGAGGTGGCGGCGGTCGCCGCTATCGACGATGATACCGCAGAAGAGGCCCTCTCGCTCATCAAGGTAGAGTACGAGCCGCTACCCGCTGTGTACGACGTTGAAGAGGCGATGCAGCCGGGTTCGCCGCTTGTGCACCCGGAGAAAGAGGGCAACGTCACGTGGACCGTTCAGCGTCTGTTTGGCGATCCGGACAAGGCGTTTGCGGAATGCGACGTCGTGGTGGAGGGCAAGTACGTCACGCACCAGGTGGCCCACACCTGCATGGAGGTGTCCAACTGCATCGCCAAGTGGGATGCCAAGGACCGCTTGACCATCTGGACCAACACTCAGGCGCCTCATACTCAGCGGCAAGAGGTGGCCCGCGTACTGGGGATCAGCAAGCGCAACGTGCGGGTGATCAACTCCTACATGGGCGGCGGTTTTGGCTCCAAGCTGGTCATGGACATGAAGCTGCCCATCGCGGCGATCCTCTCCAGAAACACCGGCCGTCCCGTCCGCATCGTGAACACCCGCGCAGAAGAGTTCACCACCTCCAAGACCCGCTATCCATACACCATGTATCTGAAGACGGGTGCTACGAAGGACGGCCGTATCGTCGCCCGCGACTTGAAGCTCATCGGGGACGCGGGGGCTTACCACGATAAAGGCCCGGCCACTATCAACTTCTCAAGCATGATGTTCGGCACTCTCTACAATGTGCCCAACATCAGGTTCGAGGGTCTGCTTGTCTATACCAACAAAGAGATGGGCACGGCCTTCCGAGGGTTCGGCAATCCTCAGGTGTCGTTCGCGACCGAGACACAGCTCGATGAGCTGGCGGAGAAGCTGGGTATGGACCCGGTCGAACTGCGGCTTAAGAACTCCAATGAGGCCGGCATGGAGACCTCGTGCGGCGCCGATGTTTGTGGTTGTGGCATGGGAGAGTGCATTACTGCCGCGGCCGACGGTATCGGCTGGAACGAGAAGAGGGGCAAGAAAGACGGGAAGACCCTGCGCGGGGTGGGCTTGGCCAACATGGTCCACACCGGCGGCGGAGGACGTTTCTACGGCTTCAACTCGGCAGAGGCGTTCGTCAAGCTCTCCGACGACGGCACGGTAACGCTGATAACCTCGGCGCTTGAGATGGGCCAGGGGGCCCACACGACCATGGCGCAGATCTTGGCTGAAGAGCTGGGTGTGCGTCTGAGTGACATCAACGTGCTCTCGAACGACACCGACCTCACCCCCTACGACCTGGGTTCCTGGGGCAGCCGAGCTACGTTCATGAACGGGAATGCGGTGCTGGCGGCCGGCCGCGACGCACGGCGGGTGGTGGGTGAGGCGGCGGCCGAGATGCTGGAGGCCGACGTCATGGAAATCGTGGTCGAAGAAGGGAAGGTATGGGTCAGGGGCTCCGATGAGAAGCACGACCTCGCGGAGATCGTCGAGCACGCGGTTAACGTGCACGGCTCTCCCCTCTCGGGGACGGGGGAGTTCATCGACACGCTCCCCGAGGGCTACACGGTCCCGACGGCCTTCGCCAAGAACATCCCCTGTTTTTCGTTCGGCACCCAGGCAGCCGAGGTGGAGGTCGACATCGAGACCGGCCAAGTGCACGTCATACGGGTGATCGCCGCTCATGAGACAGGGACGACAATAAATCAGACCATGGCCGAGGGGCAGATAGAAGGTGCGGTGGTCCAAGGGATCGGCTACGCACTGGTGGAAGAGCTGGTTCGTGCCGATGGCAAGATCCTCAACGACAGCTTCCTCGACTACAAGATCCTCAATATCGGGGACGTTCCCGAGATCACGGCGGTCTGCATCGAGAGCATCGGAACGAACGGACCGTACGGCGCCAAGGGTATAGGGGAGCCGGGCCTGGTTCCGACGGCCCCGGCGATCGCAAATGCGGTATTCGACGCTGTCGGAGTGCGGTTCTACGAGTTGCCTATGACCCCTGAGAGGGTGCTCAAGGCTCTGAAAGAGTCAGGAAGATCCGAAGGAGGCTCATCGTGAAGTCATATACCACTCTCATCAAAGGCGCCCGTTTGGTCGTCGAGACCTGCTTCGCCGTGAAGGAGGGGGACGCCGTACTCATCATCTGTGATGAAGATCACCGGCGCGAGGCCGAGGCGATGGCCGGGGTGGCATTCTCCTTGGGCGCGTATCCGGTGATCGCCGACATCTCTCACCACGTCAGTTCGGCCTTGGCCTCGATGAAGGTTTCCATGGAACCGGCTAAGAACTTGGCGGCGGCAATGGAGGCTTCGGACGTCATCATCATCACGACAAATCTGGAGTGGGCCAACCGTTTTGCGCATGTGAACCCGGTGGCAGCGAGTGTGAACAGAGGGGCCAAGATCGGCTCGGTGGAAGAGGGTGTGGCCGACTGGGATCTCACAAAGGCTGAGATCGATGAGACGGTGGCCCGAGCGGAGAAGCTCATGGCCGCACTCGCAGGCGTGGAATGGGTGCGGGTGACGAATCCTGCGGGCACTGACGTCAATGTCTGCATCAAGGGTCGGCCGCCGCTCAAGGTGGTGCCGATCAAGGGGGCCGGGGAGATGATGGGGCCTGTCCCGCTATGGGGCGAGGTGGCCTACGCAGCTGTGGAGGACAAGACCGAAGGCGTCATTGTAGTGGACGGCATCATGCTGGGCGTAGGGGTCTTGGGGTCACTACAGAACACCATTACCTGGCGCATCGAGCATGGTCGAGCGGTCGAGATCACCGGCGGCACGGAGGCGGAGCGTCTTCGGACGGTTGTGGCCGGGTCCGACGAGAACGCAACCGTTGTGGCCGAGTTCGCTATTGGCACAAGCACCAAGTCTCCCGAGGGATCCGCGTCGGAGAAGGGTCTTCTGGGGACGGTGCATTTCGCCCTGGGCGACAACTCGCACTGCTACCCGGGGGGCTGCAGCCATAGCAGTCTGCATCTTGATGGCTGCCTTCGCAACGTGACTGTTGAAGCCGAAGGCCGCGTGTTGATCAAAGACGGGAAGATGGTGATCTAGATGAGCGACGCGCCGATGGACATCGAGGCCGCAGTCCATAGGATCGCCGTAATCGACTTGAGCGAAGGCAAGCGCACCGATCTTCCCGACGGGAGTTGGGTATGCGAGTTGGTTTCGGGGCCCCTAAACGGAGCCAATGGCGCCTGCATGGGTTTCTCCACGTGGAAGCCGGGTGCATCGACTAAACAGCTGGTGCACGAGACCGAAGAGATGGCCTACATCGTGTCCGGCGAGGGCAAGCTCTCCGTGGGCGACAGGTTCATCTCCTACAAGGCAGGGCAGGGCGTACTCATCCCGGCGGGCGTCCCGCACGGGGTGGTCAACGATTCGGACGAGGACATGACCATGGTGTACATCTTCTCCCATCCAGAGTATCCGCCGACTAGGGCGGCCGAACAGTAGGCGGGCAGGCGAGAGAGCGGAACGGCATGGACCCTGAACGCATCATGGTAAGGAAGGGCGGCGGAAGGTGATCGTCGGTTGTTGCAAGGAGATCAAGAACAATGAAGACCGTGTAGGGATCACTCCAGGGGGTGTCTGGGCACTCACTCGGGCAGGCCATACGGTTCTCATCGAGAGATCGGCTGGGTCGGGGAGCGGCTTCTCCGACGATGAATACGAAGCCAACGGGGCAGAGATCATCGACCAGGCGGCCGATGTGTGGGCGGCATCGAACATGGTGGTGAAGGTCAAAGAGCCCCTGCCCTCCGAGTATCAGTTCTTCCGCGATGATCTGGTGCTGTTCACCTATCTCCATCTGGCGCCGGTGCCTGATCTGACCAAGGCTCTACTCGAGAGTGGCATCGCCGGCGTGGCTTACGAGACGGTGCAGTTGCCCGGCGGGGAACTGCCCTTGCTGGTACCCATGAGCGAGGTTGCCGGCCGCATGTCGGTCACCGTCGGGTCGTACTGTCTTGGCTATCCGCACGGGGGATTGGGCCGCTTCCTGGGTGGGGTCCCGGGAGTCGCTCCCTCAGAGGTGCTCGTCATCGGTGGTGGCGTGGTCGGGATCAACGCCGCCAAGATGGCGGCGGGGCAGGGCGCGCGCGTGACCATCCTCGACCTCGACGCGGACCGCATGAAGTACCTGGACGATGTGCTCCCGCCCAACTGCGTCACGGTCTACGCGGATCGAACGGCGATGGAACGCTATCTGACGAATACCGATCTGGTCATCGGGGCGGTGCTGGTCGCCGGCACGGTAGCGCCGAAACTGGTGACACGAGATATGCTGCACCTTATGAGGCCACGGGCGGTGGTCGTGGACGTGGCTGTTGACCAGGGCGGATGCTTCGAGACCACGCACGCCACTACGCATGAAGACCCTGTGTACTACGAGGAGGGAGTTCTGCACTACGCGGTTGCGAACATGCCCGGGGCCTATCCGCAGACTTCGACTCTGGCTCTGACCAACGTGACTCTGCCCTACGTGCTCAGCCTGGCCAACAAAGGCGTGACCCGAGCGGCGAAAGAGAACTCCGCCATCATGCTGGGCATCAACACATGGCACGGCAGACTCACCTGCTCGGGCGTCGCCCTATCGCAGGGCGTGACCTGCGATAGGGCGACGAGCTGGTCTAGGCGCCGCCCGAGCGCCGCGAGAGTCGCTCGGGCTTGGTCCCACACATGAAGGTTGCGGTCGGACTTCTGGATACCGACCGGAGCTTCCTCCCGCTCCAGGCGGAAGGAAGCTCCATCACCCTTGAGTTCGTGGAGGGTCAGGTTTCGCTGCGGGGCTTGGGGAACAGGCTGGGCATGCCGCCCGATCTGCCCCGTCTCGTTTTCGTGCGCGGCGAACCTATCACTGACGACCACGAGTTCTTCGACGGCGACGAGGTGGTCTTCGTGACCCTGCTTGGTGGAGGATAGAGGCGGTTGGTGGAGCGTGCGAGCGGCTGCCTGCCGGCATGAGGAGCATCAGCCGTGGCACAAGCGCAGGATAAGACCCCGGTAGATCTCGACACTCAGATTAAGGTCGCGAATGGGCACGTGTTCGTTGGGTTTGTGGATGTTCCCAGCCGCTTGACCGGGGCCGAAAATGACGGTGTCCATGCCTGCATCTCGATAGACGGAGGCCTCGGTGGTCCCACTTTTCAGCTCCTGTTCGAGGGGCAGGCCGCGCATGCCCAGTTCGATCATTAGGGCGGCGGTCGTCTCAGATTCGTCCCAGGCACGGAAAGGCGCACTGTCGAGAAGGCTCTCGGTATGAAGCCTCAGCCCCTTCAAGTGAGGTAGTCCCGTCCTCTCGAGCCTCCGGAGGGCGACCTTGTGAGCGTTGAGCGCTTCTCCGGGGATCTCGCCCGGGACCCGTCGGACATCGACCACATAGGACAGACGGGCGTGCTCCAGCAGGATCAAGCCGTTGTTGACCGTGCTGTAGGGAGGCTCGAATCCCGGTATCTCGGGTGCGCGGAGCTGATGTTCAAGATCGCGGGTGAGAGAATGCACATCTAGCAGTGTGCGGCTTAGTCCCGGTGACCAGACAGCATTGCTGTGGTCGCGGACCGGTTCGACGACGCAGGCGATTCCTGCCGCGGATGCCGCGGGGGTGAGCAGCACGTCAGCCCGAGGTTCCTCGGCGATCGCCACCACGGCTTCGCACTTGGCCGCCACCTTGTTCACCACGTCACCGCCTCGTACCGACACAATCGCTGAGGTTACGGGGCCGGCGTACGTATCCCGGCCGGCCGTGCGCCCCGCGTCGGTGAGTGCGGTCAACGCATCAAGGCACGCGCCGTTGGCCGACGCTCCCCGATGAGGCTGCGAGGAATGCGCCGCGATTCCCCTGAACACCAGGCGCCAGCACGGCAGGGGTGGGACCACCATCGGCGCCAGGTCGCTTCCTTCGGTGCGGAACTCTACATAGCCCTTGTGTGCCGTGCAGGGCCGAAGGCCGGTAGGCTCGCCCACCATGACGCGGCGCGGCATGGTGGCCCTGTTGTGCGCCGTTAAGTCTCGAACCAACAGTCTGGCCCCGTACCGGCCGGTCTCTTCTCCGTAGGTGCCTACGAGGGCGACGTTGTCGCGCAGTCCCACGTCCCGGAGGGACTCGATGGCCAGTAGCTTGCAGAGCAAATCGAGTTTCACATCGGCGGTTCCTAAGCCGTAGAGCAGGCCGCCGCGCAGTGTGAGGGCATAGGGGTTCTTCTCCGTGGCCGTCCACAACGAATGGTCGCCCGGAGGAACCGTGTCTGTGTGAGTGGCAAGCAGGAGCGTGTCCTGGTCGAGGGTCCGGCGAGAGGCCAGCAGATTACACTGGCGTACACCGTCGCGGGTTTCTTCCTGGAGAGAGGTCTCCAAGCCGGCACGATGGCACAGTGGCACCAGGAACTCGATCAACTCCAGATTCGAACGGGTCGAGGTGGTGTCGATGGCGATCATTCGCCGAGCGAGCGAGAGGAGATCGAGGGTCGTCGTCCGAGCCGTCCTTTCGTTATTGTTCCGGATGACCTGGCCGTCATGGGCGATCCCGGCCGGCGATCGCCAGTCGCGCTTGAATGTAGGCCGGAATCCAGAGTTTTGCAAGTTGTGCAGCCGGTCTCTGCGCTAAAATCCCCTCGCAGGTGAGCAGGCGGTCCCGCGGCCGTGGGACGCAGCCGGGCCTCGGTGGCAGGGGCAGCGGGGTCGACAACCCCGTGGGACGGACGTCTCCGCGGGGTTTCTTGTTGACGGGAGGTGACCGACATGGAGGTGCAGCGTCGGCGCAAGAGTCGGGCGGCCCTCATTTCTGTGGCCTCCAATGCGACCCTGGTCGTCTTTAAGCTTGTGGTGGGTGTGCTGATCGGGTC
>Ga0172371_10004516_pt1 | contig 20986 bp, 14 predicted proteins | sample Lak12m_FD_114543 | JGI IMG/M metagenome (GOLD analysis project Ga0172371, IMG submission 114543) | Freshwater microbial communities from Kabuno Bay, South-Kivu, Congo - kab_022012_12m | ecosystem: Environmental > Aquatic > Freshwater > Lake | place: Democratic Republic of the Congo: South-Kivu... | reverse complement strand
TCCCCGTGGAGTTTCCCGCTTCGGGAGGCTTCCAGGCGACCACTGCCAACTGCACCGCCATCTACGGTGATCTCGCCACCGAGGCGCGCAAGGAGCAGGAATCCGCCGGCTTCTCCACCAGTGTGCTGGGTCCGTTCACTGCGGTGCGCGTGGCCGGTCCCGGCCAGCAGGGGGTCCAGAGCTGGGAGCAGACCTGGGTGTCGCTCCTCGACAGGATGACCGCCATGACGCAGAATCCCAATCCCACGGCCAAGGAAGTCTTCGAGCTGGTGAGCGACATCGAGAATTTCCAGACCAACCTGAGCAAGGCGCAGTCCTGCCCCGACCTTCCCAAGAGTTTCAAGAAAGGCAAGCAGCCCTATACCTGGTTCATGGAGCAGTTCAATGCGATGCTCAACAAGCTTCTCGCCAACCCGGCCAGCTACACCGGCGCCGACATCTCCGAGATGCTCTTCGCGGCGCTGCAACTGGGCAGCATCGGCTCAGCCGCGCCCGACGATCAGGCTGCCAAGGAGCTGGAGGCGAAATTCAAGGATGTGCTGGGCCAGAAACTCGACGCCGATATCGCCAGCGGCAACAAGGGTGACGCCCAGCTGATCTATATGGCGGCTTCACAGGCCGGTTTCAAGGATTTGGCGGCCAAGGCCCACGACTTCGCGTATTCATGAGCAGGCTGAGGACATACGGGAGCGTTTGGCTCTGGCGCGGCTCGCGCGCGGCGGCGTTCGCAGTCGCAATGCTCGCGGTGTTGTCGCTGGTCTTCATCGCCGGCTGCGGCTCGTCCGATGGCGGCGGCGGGCAGGGTGATTCCGGAACTCCGATCGATGCAGGGCTGCCGAAGATCAACCTGACAGCTCCCGCGACCACGGGGGCCGGCGAAACGCCGGTCTTCGAATGGGAAGCAGTAAGCGGCGCCGGACGCTACCGCCTGGTGGTCGTCGACGGCAGCGGCGCCATGCTATGGGCCTGGAACGGGACCGACACGAAGGCCGGCCTGGGCGGTATCGAGGGCGAGCGCCCCGAAGGCACCAGCGGGCCGCTGCTCACCCCGGGCAGCACCTGGAGTGTCGTGGCCTTCGATGCCGCGGGGCAGCCGCTTGCCGTCAGCGACATTCGCCCCGTTTCCCCCTAAGGGGGACACCTTACTAATTAAGGGCGCAAATTGCGGAAAAACGTCCGCATCGGTTTCTTGCCCTTTAGATTCCCGCGCCTTGCTCTGACCTTTCCTCTTCCTTCTCGGAAACGCCTGCCTCGGCGAACGTCGCCATCTCCGCCAGCACCTTGCAGCTCGCCTCGACCAAGCTTGACGCCAGCGCGGCGCCGGTGCCCTCGCCCAGGCGCATATCCATGAAGAGCATGGGCTTGAGCGCCAGCTCCTCGAGCATCAGCTTGTGGCCCGGCTCGACGCTCACGTGCGAGGCGATCATGTAGTTGCGGCACTCGGGACAGAGGCTCGCGGCTACCAGCGCCGCGGCGCCGGAGATGAAACCATCGATGATGACCGGCACACGGTTGGCCGCCGCTCCCAGGATGACGCCGGCCAGCCCGCCGATCTCCAGTCCGCCGATCTTGGCGAGCACGTCGAGCGCGTCTTCCTTGTCCGGCTGGTTGATGCGGATGGCCTGACGGATGATCTCGAGTTTGCGGGTGACCCCATCATTGTCGATGCCGGTACCCCGGCCGACGCTCAGCTCCAGGTCCACGCCCGAGAAGACGGTGAGGATGGCGCTGCTCGCCGTAGTGTTGGCGATGCCCATGTCGCCGGTGCCCAGCAGGTCGGCGCCGTCGGCGATGGCCTCTTCCGCGACTTCGATGCCGGCCTCGATGCACGCGATGGCCTCCTCAAGGCTCATTGCCGGACCGACCGCCATGTTGGCGGTTCCGGGACGGACCTTGCGGTTGATGACTCCGGGGATGTCGACCGGCGCGGCCACGCCCATGTCGACCACGCGCACCTCGGCGCCAGCGTGGCGCGCCAGCACGTTGATGCCGGCACCGCCGGCCGCGAAGTTGCCGACCATCTGCGGCGTGACTTCCTGCGGGAAGGCGCTCACGCCCTCGGCCGCGACGCCGTGGTCGCCGGCCATGACGATGATCACTTTCTTGTTGACCTCGGGGATGGGACGCTGCTGGATGCCGGCCAGCTTGACCGACAGCTCCTCCAGCACGCCCAGGCTTCCCTGCGGTTTGGTCAGCTGATCCTGTCGCTCGCGCGCGAGGCGCATCGACTTGAGGTCGAGTCCGTCAATGCTGCTGATTGTGTCATCTAGTTTGCCCATTCTCTCCTCCAATTCGGGGGACACCTTACTAATTACGTGCGCAATTTCCGTACATCGGACGCTCACCGTGGCCTGCATCGGGCTGTACCTAACGCCAGCGCCGCCATGGATATAACCAGCTGGGTCATGAGCCGCATGCGGTATTCCGGCGATCCCGGAATCTTCAGCGAATGGAAACCGCGTTGGTGGGTGGGGAACCAGCGGTGCCGGCCCCGTTTTGGGTCAGTCCAGGGAAGCACCTGCTCCACGTCGGGGAGCACGCCGCCCATGGCGCACCAGAAGGCGGGCGATTTGAGGCCGCAGCTGGTCGCGATTATGCCCATTATCGTCAACACCAGCAGACCCTCGGCCTTGTGTGCTGAGACGTCCTTGTGGGGGATGAGGTCGAGCACCGCGTGCGAGGTCACGCCCACGCCGAACGCGGCTACGGGGCTCTTGAAAAGCCTGCCGGCGGCGGCATTCACACATGCGTGGGGGACGAGCATCATCGGCGCTACTCCTTCGGGACGCGTTGGTGAGGCAACATTCTCAGGGATTCAGAATAGGAATGCAACCCGGGCGAGAGTAGCCGCGGCGGCCGAGCAATCGGTCAGTCCCAAAGGATCGCGCCCGGGCAGAGGCCTTCGATCACGCACTCCCGGCAGCGGGGCTTCACCGCCTTGCAGACCTTGCGGCCATGCAGCACCAGGTTGATGTGGAAACTGTACTTGTCCTGAGGCGGCACGATGGCGTTGAGGATCCAGTGGGCGCTTTCGCGGGTAGCGTCCTCAGGCAGGAAATCCAGGCGCTTGCAGACCCGGAAGACGTGTGTATCCACGGGCATGACCGGCCGGCCCAGGGCGAACATGAGCACGCAGGCAGCCGTCTTGATGCCGACGCCGGGCAGGCGGGTCAGGTAATCGAGCGCCTCGCTGTCATCCATATCACCGAGGAATGACAACTCCAGGTCGCCGTGCTCCTCCAGCAGCGCCGTCAGCGATTCCTTGATATAGCGGGACTTGGGGCCGGAGATGCCGCTCATGCGGATGGTGTCGGCGATGTCCTCGACCGGCGCCCGGGCGACATCTTCCCAGCCGGGATAGCGCGCCTGGAGCGATTCGAGCGCCCGGCCGGCGTTCACGTCGGTGGTGTTCTGCGACAGGATGGTGAAGACCAGCTCGTCCACGGGAGGATAGCGCGGCGCGAAGCGCGGCCGGAAATATTCCTTGTCGAGATACCGGATGATCACCGGCAGCCGCGCCGGCGTCACCATGGGCAGGCTCCCGCGGCCGCCGCGAGCCGCGCGCCGAAGTCATGAGGCGCGCCAATCATCTCGAGCCGACTCCCGCGTAGACCCGCAGTCCCCCGGGGATGAGGCCGATCTTCACGGGCAGCTTGCCGACGATCTCGCCGTCGGTCTGCACCAGCACCTCTTCGTCCGTGGGGCAGGTTATCTCGGCCCCGGCGGCGCGGAAATACTCGGCCCGGGGTTCGTCGAGCTGCTCCTTGCGGATGGCACTCAGCCAGAAGCGCAGCATCTCGGTGATGCTCTTCTCCTTGAGCACGCAGAAATCGAGCAGCCCGTCCTGCATGTGCGCCAGCGGCGTGGGCCCGAAGCGGCCGCCGTAGTAGCGTGAATTCGCGGCGATCACGAAATAGCCGCTGGTCTCATGTCCGTCGCTGCTGCGGATACTGATCAGCGGCAGGTCCTCGGTGATCAGCGTCTTGATGCCGGAGATCGGGAAGGCCGCCTCGCGCAGGGCTCGCTTCAGCACCGGGTCGAGGTTCTTGATGGTGAGGGCGTCGAAGCCGACGCCGGCCATCAGCGTGAAATAGCGGTCTCCCGCCAGGCCCAGGTCGATAGGGATGCTCTCTCCCCTGACCGCCAGGCGGCAGGCGTCGCTGATGCTCGTGGGAACCGCCAGCGCCTTGGCCAGCACATTCACCGTGCCTACGGGGATGATGGCCAGCTCGATATCGCTTCCTGTGGCGGTCGCGGTTTCGCCTGTGGTATCGCCGGCGCCACGCCCGGCGATGCCGTTGACCACTTCATTGATGGTGCCGTCGCCGCCGGCGATTATGATCTTGCGCGCGCCGCGCTCCGCCGCGGCGCGCGCAAGGCGCGTCGCGTCACCAGGCCCCTGGGTCTCGAACAGCTCGACCGGCTGCCCCAGCTCCTTGAGGGTGGCCGTCATCTTGGCGGCCCGTCGCCGGCCGCTCGCCCGGGCGGCGGGATTATATATGAGGGGAATGGCCTGGCTCATGCCGCATCTAGATCCATTATTCGGGAACAGCCGGGTTCATCCCGCGCCAGCACCGCCTTCAGGCTGCCGGCGAGGGCAGCGGATGGGGGATGCGCTTGCGTCCGGCGAAGCGGACGTAATCGGTGTAGCCGGCGTCCTTAGCCAGCCGCAGAAGCTGGTCGAACTGGCGCCCCACCTGTTTGGGTTTGTGGGCGTCGGAGCCGAAGGTGATGGGCACCCCGTGCGCGTGCATTATCTCCAGGATCTCCAGGCTGGGATATATCTCCCCGACCGGCCGGCTCAATCCCGAAGCATTCAGCTCGATTGCCACGTCGCTCATGGCCAGCACCCGCGCCACTTCGTTGTACAGCGGCTTCATGTCCTTCGTGGGCCGGTGGCCGTATTTCTTGACCACGTCAAGATGCGTCATCACGTCGAACAGCCCCGTGCGCGCGGCCTCCATCACCAACCCGAAGTAGATCTCATAGACCTCGTTGATGTCTCGGCGCTCGAACTCGAACTTGAACCGCGACTGGTCGAAACCCCAACCGCCGATGAAGTGCACCGAGCCATATATAAAGTCGAACTCGTAGCGCGCCAGCACCTCGGCGACATCATCGAGGTGGGTGCTCACATAGTCGGCCTCGATGCCCAGCCGCACCGGATAATCCGCGTTCGCCTCCTGCAGCTCCCGCACCCTGTCTATATATTGGGGCAGGTCGGCGTGGCACATCGCCAGGGTGGGGTCTTCGATGTGAAAGAGCGGCAGGTGGTCCGCGAAGCCCATCTCGGGCAGCCCCAGTTCCCGCGCCGCCAGCACGTACTGCTCCATCTCACCGCCGGCATGGCCGCAGAAGGGGGTGTGGATATGGTAGTCGGGCAACAACATTGTTCCTTGTCCTTGGTTCCTTGTTCCTGGTTCCTGGTTAAACCTTCACGGTCAGTGATTATCATAAACCACTGACGGGGAACCCGGTACTGTGAACCGTGATCCAGGAGCCGGGCTATACTACTATCTCCTTGTTTAAGAACTGGCGAATAGGTAAAATAAGACTCGTCTAATAAGGATCATCTGGCGATATTCACGCCAGGGAAAGGAAGGGGCGAATACGTCATGCCTGAGCGGCTTTATACATCGGCGAAGAGCGCGGCAAAAAAAGCGGCGAAGAGTGCGATGAAGGGCGCGGGGAAGAACGACGATATCCTCACCGAGGCTGTGGAGGAATACCTCGAAGCCATCTACAAGATGTCCCTCGAAGGGCCCGTGATCGCCGCCCGCCTGGCCGAGCGCATGGGTGTATCGCCGCCTACGGTGGCCGACATGTTGAGGCGCCTGTCGAAGAAAGGTCTCGTGAAGACGAGCCGGCGCGACGGCGTGACCCTCACGAAAAAGGGTCTGGAGACGGCTGAGGCGCTGGTGCGCCGGCACCGGCTCTGGGAGCGTTTCCTCACCGATGTCCTGGGACTCAACTGGGACGAGGTACACGAAGAGGCCTGCAAGCTCGAGCACGCCATGAGCCCGCAGGTGGAAGAGAAGCTCGCGAAGATACTTGGCAACCCCGAGACCTGCCCTCACGGTTATCCCATCCCCGGAACGCGGGGCGCCAAAAGGCGCGTGCGTGGAGCCAAGCCGCTCTCGACGCTCAGCGTCGGCGATGTGGCCGTCATCGAACGCGTCGCCGAAGAGGATTCCCAGCTTCTGCAGTACCTGGCTACACTGGGGCTGCTGCCGGAGGCCGAGGTCGCGGTCAAGGAGATCGCCCCCTTCAAGGGTCCCATGCTCGTGAAGGTCTGCGGCGCCCAGTACGCCCTGGGCCAGGAAGTAGCTTCCAAGATCATGGTCACAGGCAAGAAGTAACGCCCCCCATCACCAGGAACCACGAACCAGGAACCGATCTAGGTGCAATTATCCTGCCATAGTAAAATTTGCAAGCTGCGCGATGACGTCGATTTCACCATCGCTCTCGCCGGCAACCCCAACGTGGGCAAGTCCAGCGTCTTCAACAGTCTCACCGGCATGGGGGTGGAGACCGCCAACTACCCCGGCAAGACCGTGGAGATGAACATCGCCACCACCACGCTGGAAGGCACGAACATCGGCATCATCGATCTTCCGGGGACCTACGCGCTCGGCGCCGTCTCCGAAGACCAGTGGGTGGCGCGCCAGGGGGTGCTCGACGGCAATCCCGACGCCGTGCTCATGGTAGTCGACGCCACCAACCTGAGCCGCAACCTTTACATGGTGCTGCAGTTCCTCGAGCTGGGCTATCCCATGGTGCTCGCGCTCAATGTACTCGACGTGGCCAGGCGCGAGGGCCGTGACATCGACCTGGCGGCGCTTTCGGACCGCCTGGGAGTCCCCATCGTGCCGACCGTGGCCAACCGGGGCGAGGGCCTCGACGAGCTCATCACCGCCGCCGTGGAAGTGGCGCGCGACCGGATCATGCCGCATCCCCGCGGCCTTGTCTACGGCAAGGACGTCGAGAGCGACATCAGTGATCTTACCGAGGCGATTGCCAGGGGCGACCTCGAGGACCCCTACAACCTGCCGCACCGGGCGCTGGCGCTGCTGCTGCTGGAGAACGATCCCGAGTTCATCGAGCTGACCTCGGCCCTGCCGGGCTGGCAGCCGGTACTCGAACTGGCTGAGAAGCTGCGCCGCCACATCGAAGAGGAGCACGGTCAGCCGGCGGCGACCCGCATCGCGGCCGAGCGCCACGCTCTTGCCGGCATCATCTCCGACGAGGTCGAGACCGTCGAATTGGATCGCCGGGTCGGCATCGGCGAGCGCCTGTGGCGCTACACCACGCGGCCGTTGACCGGCGTGCCCATCCTGGTGCTGGTGCTGGCTCTGGTCTTCGTGCTCATGTATTTCGTGGGGCAGGCGCTGGCCGAGTCGTTGAGCACTCTGTGGGCCAACCTGGTCGAGGACAATCTCATCTCGTTTCTTTACGGCAACTTCGGCGACAACTTCTTCACCAACACCATCCTCTGGGCGGTGAGCGGGATACAGGCGGCGCTCACGGTAGGCATACCCTACGTGCTGGTCTTTTACGTGGTGCTGGCGATCCTGGAGGACACGGGCTACCTGAACTCGGTCGCCTTTCTGACCGACTCGCTGATGCACAAATTCGGCCTGCACGGGCGCGCGATGATCCCTATCGTTGCCGGCGCCGGCTGTAACGTGCCCGCCATAGTCGGCACCCGGGTGCTCTCGACCATGCGCGAACGAGTCATCGCTGGGACGTTGATCGTCCTGGTGCCCTGCAGCGCCCGTAGCGCCGTCATCTTCGGCGCGGTCGGCTTCTACGCCGGCTGGCGGCCGGCGCTCGCCATCTATGTGATCATCGGGGTCCTCTGGGTTTTGGTGGGGCTGGGGCTCAACAAGTTGATGCCGGGAAAATCTACCGGCCTGGTGATGGAGATGTTCCCCTTCCGCCGCCCGCATCCGCGCACGGTGGTGCGCAAGACCTGGTTCCGCTTCAAGGCTTTCATCGTGATGGCCGTGCCGATCATCCTCATTGGCAGCGTCATCCTGGGCGCGCTCTTCCAGAGCGGCTATCTCTTCGATCTCGAGACCGTCTTCTCGCCCGTGGTCGAGGGATGGATGGGGCTGCCGCCGGTGGCGGGCCTGGTGCTGGTAATGGCTATTTTGAGGAAGGAACTGGCGCTCCAGCTGCTGGCGACGATCGCCATCGTCATGGGCGCCGACGCGGCCGCCAACAACGACCTCTCGATCATTATGAACAATCAGCAGCTGTTCGTCTTCGCTCTGGTGACGGCGATCTACATCCCCTGCGTGGCCACGATCGCCGCGCTCGCCCGCGAACTCGGATGGCGCCGCTCGCTGCTTATCATGTCCTTCACTGTGGCCCTGGCAATCCTGGTCGGCGGTGTCGCCAACCATTTGCTGAACGCGTTCTCACAGACCGCGCTGTAACCTCAAGCAGACCACGCCCTGTAGCGCTCGCAGACCCGGGCGCTTCAGCCAATCGCCTCGCGCCGACCTCCTCAGGCTACATTATCGAGTCGGGATCCAGCTGCTCCAGCACCTTCGTCGCCACCTGTTTCGATTGTTCGAGCGAGGGCTCGGTGCTGCCAGGAGCGGGGCTCGAGGCTGTGACGCAGGTATCGCCCGACGCTGTGTGGACCAGCAGGTTCTTCTGGTTCCAGGACGCGTGCATGCCGATGCCCTCTACCATCATGGCGTTCGGGTCCTCGGCATAGTTGGCGTAGTCGGCCATGCTGCAGGGCCTGGTGATGAGGACCGTGGCCATCCGCTGCGGGGTTCCCATGGTGATGTACACGCAGGATTTCGAAGTCTCTTCGATGCTGCGGTTGGGTTCATTCACGGGCTCGCCCAGGATGGCCGCCGCTTCTTCCTTCGTAAGCAGGGTGCAGGGATCGGGAATGCTATCGGCGGGCGTGGCCGCGTTGCTCGCGCCCTGAGTGGTGGTGCCGGAGTCTCCGCAGGCGGAAACCAGGACGGCAAACAACACTACGACAAATAGTGCGGCGAAGACTGAGACAAGATTACGCGGTTTCATGGGCGAGTATCCTTTTCCGTGATTGGCTTCCGGGGGACGCGGTAAATATATCTTCGCCGCCGGGGTGTTTCAAGTCTCGTTCGCGATGTCCGGCCGTGGATGATCCCGTTCGGCATTCCTTGAAATCAGTTGACAAAACGGTAAAGTATTCGGCTTACCGGCCCGATAAGGATTGCCACATGAGGCTAAACTCTCACCTTCGGGGAGGAGGTGGAAAAATGGCAATCGACGTCAAAGCCAAGACCCAGCCGGTCAAGGCCAGGATCGTCACCGATGAGTACGAGATAGAGGGCAACGTACACATCAAACCGGGCGTTTACCGGGGGCGTGTCTCCGACATCCTCAACGCTCCGGAAGTCGAGTTCATCCCCGTGACCGAGGCCAAATGCACCAACCGGTCTTCCGCGGATTCGACGCCGGTCCGGACCGACTGCACCATCGTACAGGTGCGGACCATCAAGATGGTCTTTCCCTACGAGGATACATAGAAGCGGTGTGGCTGCCGTGAAAACGGCACAGACACTGCTTTTCAGCTGCATATAGCCGTTTTCCGGGATTCAGCGGCGCCATATGTTTATCCATATTGTATATAGGCGGGTATAATTTATTGTACAAATGGATAAAATATTAGGGCGGATAAATGCATATTATTTATGCATGAGTTCAAGGAGCGGGCTCCGCTTTTATACAGCGGGACTGTAATAAGCTCTTTTACCACTGGAAAGGAAGACGGTGGGACTGCGAGTCGCTGAAATTCTCAAAATGCCGATTCTGGCCGACGCCAGGGTGCTGGCGGGCGAGGAGGGGCTGGACCGCGAGGTCACGCAGGTGACCGTCGGTGAGGTCCCCGACATCGGTGACTGGCTGACCGGTGGCGAGCTCGTCCTTTCCACCTTTTTCGCGGTGGAGACCACCCCTGAAGCCCAGGTCGAGTTCACCCGCAAGATCGTCAAGGCGGGGGCGGCAGGCCTGATGCTCAAGCCCGGGCGCTTCATCAAGGAAGTGAGTCCTGAGATCCTCGAACTCGGCCGCACCCACGATTTCCCCATCGTCGAGGTCCCCCCCGAGGTCCGCTGGACCCACATCACTGCCGAGATCTCCGAGCGCATCGTCGGCGAGCACCTGGCGCTACTTCGCCGTTCGCAGGATATCCATCAGCGGCTGCTCGAAGTCGTCATCGACGGCGGCAGCTGGCAGTCGATCGCCGAGACGACCGCGGAGCTAATCGGCCGGCCGGTGATGCTGGAAGATTCTTTCTCCGAGGTCCTTTCCGAATCGGTTCCCCGGGAAGAGGACCAGAAGCTGGTCTCCGAATTCGACGAGCTGCGCCAGGCCGCCGGCGAGAATGGCCGCGCCAAGGCCGCCAGGGGCGTCGAACGTTATCACCGGACACCGCTGAAAAAGAAAGCTGATTTTCCCGCCATGGTCACCGTGCCCATCATCGTGAGTCGCGACGTGCTTGGTTACGTTTCGAGTTTTGAAAAAGATTCCGAGCTCAACGAGCTCGACCTGGTGGCGCTGGAGAGCGCCGCCACCGTCGCCGCGGTCGAGATGGGCCGCGAGCTTACCCGTCTGGAAGCCGAGACGCGACTGCGCGGCGACTTCGTCGACGACCTGCTGGCGGACGAGTTCGACGGCGGGCCGACGATGCTGCAGCGCGCGAGTTTCCTCGGCGGCGATCTCAACCACGGCTGCCTCTGCCTGATCGCCGACATCGATTCGTTCGGCGATTACGTGCGCGATAAAAAACTCACCGAGCCCGAAGTCCAGCAGATCAAGAACCGCTTCTTTAGCGGCGTCAAGCAGGAGATTCGCTCCCATCACGAGCACGCGCTGCTGACGCCCAAGAGCGATAACGTCATCGCTTTCCTGCCGCCGCTCAAGGACGGCGACGCCAAACTGATGACCATCGCGCGCTCGACCGCCGTGCGCATTCGCGAGAGCTGCGGCAAGCTGCTGCCGGACCTGACAGTATCGGTTGGCATCGGCCGCTTCCACGCCGACCCTCTCGAGACCCGGCGAGCCTATCGCGAAGCCCAGTCAGCGCTGCAGGTGAGCCAGCGGCTGGGGCAGACCGGCTCCATCGCCAGCTTCGATGACATGGGTGTCTACAAGCTGCTGCTGGGAGCGCTCGAAGAGGATCCCGAAGAGGTGCGCAACTTCTACGAAGAGACCATCGCCCGCATCGAGGCCTACGACAAACAGCACAACACCGACCTGGTCGGCACGCTCGAGGCCTACCTGGTCAACAACCGCAGCGTCGCCGCCACCGCCGAGGCGCTGTTCACGCACAGGCACACGATCCGCTACCGCCTGGGCCGCATCAACGACCTCACCGGACTGGATGTGCACCGCAGCGAGGACCAGGAGAAGCTCGGTTTCGGTCTCAAGGTCATGCGGCTGCTTCGGCGTTGACTCACTGGTTTATCGCCTGCTGGACATCCGCTGCAAAGGCTGTCAATACATCCTGTTTGTCCTGCACGAGCTCCCTTCTGATAAAGACTCCGGAAACCCGGCCGGGATTGAGATACTGGTTCATCTGGCTGTCCCCGTATCTGAAAACGGGCACGTAATCACGCTGGAAGCGGCTGTCCATGTCGAAACGGGCTATCTCGGTATATTCCGAATGGGTGAATATGAGGGAAGGCTTCAGGCGGTCAAAAATATAACTGTAGAAAGAAATTTGATCTTTCTGCAGGGTTCTGGCAATCGTCTTGTCGCATAAACCGGCCAGGTCATCGACGCGCAGATCGGAATAGAACAGCATGCCGCCGAGGTCCGGCAGGAGGATCGACCCGTCTTTGATGCCCAGCTGGTCCGCGTATTTATTGAACATGGCAGCATATCTGACCGCGACGTCGTTGAATGAGATGGTCGGCTGTCTCGAGAATTGAAGCGACCGCTGGGCAAACGAGAACATGGCGAAAGCGGCAGCGATGGTGGTCAATGAAACCAGCAGGATCGCCGCCGTGTTGTTGCGCCAGTTTATCCGTGTCACCAGGGCGTCCCCGATGATAAATAAGCAACTGTAAAAGAAGATGAGAAAGGCGGTCGCGAACCGGTACTCTCCCATCCAGTCGGCGGGCAGAATGATGAACACGGCCAGCGAGAAGAGCATCAGGATGTAGAGAGCGAGTTGATTCTTGGCCAGTATCTTTTCCCACGCCATGTAGATGCCCGCGGCGAGCAACGCCAGCATCAGGATGGCGCCAGTCCCCGGCACGGCGCTGTTAAAAAGCTCCCAGGGCTTCTTCAGGACGACACTCAGGAACTGCGGCGAGTTCTGATACGCGAATGAGGTACCGCCTTTGGCGTAATAGGTATTTGGCAGGAGATCCCCGAAATAAAGCCAGCGAAAGACAATAAAGCTCAAAAAGAGGCAACTGAAAGACAGCAAGTAGTCCGCGGCGTCCAGATAGAGTTTCTTCAGGGGCATCCGCCAGACAGCCCGGCACGCCAGCAGAAAGACCGGGAAGACCAGGAAGTAAAGCAATCCGTCCGGACGCGTCAGGGCAATCAGGGCCGCAAGCAAGCCGAGAGCAAACACCGTACGGCGGCTGGAATCGCCGCCGCTGTATTTCACGATGAAGAAAAAGTAGGAGGAAAGGATCAACGCCGTAAGGGGATTCTCCAGTCCCGATGTCGTCCAGACGACAAAAGATGTGTTTGCCGCCAGCATGGTCAGCGCGCCGATGCTGACCACAAGGTGATGTTTTGTCATCATTAGAAAAGAACGCTGCAACATCACGAAAGAGAAAAGGACCAGCAGCAAGCTGATGAGTTTGGGCGTCCAGACCGGGTTGAAGAGCCTGAGAAGGAAGAGCGGGGTCAGAAGCATCACCCAGGCGAAATTGGAGAACCCCTCCACCGGGGGAGCGCCAGTCTGCGCCACCAGGCCCTGACCTTCGGCCAGATTGCGGGCGTAGGCGAAGGAAATGCCGGCGTCGTCAACTATCCAGCCGCGGAAAAAAAGTGCGTGCCCGACAAAGACACCGAACGGGAGCACCACGGAAATGACAGCAAATAACCAACCTCGTGATTTCATGCATATTCCAGGTTGCGATGCAGCTCTGACATTGGAATTCCATTTCCCGGTCAGGAGTCAGCGATATTCTCTATTCTGAACTCAAATTGAGGCAATGTGAAGTTTTATTTCCCCAAGACTCTTTCAGTGAATCAACCTATTGACAGCAGCCATGAAGGGAGTAGGCTGTAATTAGGAAACAATAGTCGTTGCCTTGATGGGGTTGCAGGCAGGCAATAAAGTGGAGCCGAAGTAGACACAAAGGCAACGCCGGCGCCAGTCCGTAACTGGGGCGAACTGACGCCGGCTGGCAAGTAAAGTTTGCCGGCGTTCAATGCAACTGGGGAGCGTTGGCGCCGGCAAAACCTTTTTTAGGAACCGCAGTAAAGAGATTGATTGTGAGAGGGTGAGTAGTTGGTAAATCGGTAGGCTGTGTTGAAGAGGCGACGGTGATGAACGCACAGCTGACAGAGGGTAACAACCTCGCGCGGGGGCCGTCCACGCGCAGGTGGTTTTCCATACTGGCCGCGATATTGATTCTTGCCCTGCTCGCGGGGCTTTTTTATTTCGGGAGCACGGCGCTCGCCGTCAGCACCATCTCTATCCGCGACGACGAAGTTGGCGGCGATTGCCAGTCCATCGGTGTCTGGGATGCCGGCTCCAAGACCTGCACCATGAACACCGATCTCGCGATTCTCGGTATCGATGCTATCCACATCGACGACGATCGCGTCACCCTCGACGGCGCCGGCCATGAACTGAGTGGGAACGGATCGGCCAACGGCGTGTCCATCGAGGCTCATCGCGATGTGACAGTCAGGAACCTCGTCGTCCGGCAATTCAGCATCGGCATCTATGTCCGCAACAGCGGCCGCGTCACGCTCACAGGCGACACCCTGCGCGACAGCGCCTTCGGCGCCTACGTTTCGGGCACGGAAAGTGTCTCGAACGTCCTCTTGCGCAACACCATGACGTTGAACGGTTACGGCATAGCGCTGGTCAACGGGGCGCAGGACACCGAAGTCACCAGCAATACGATGTCCAGCAATGCCTACGGCATTACTCTCGGCGGCAGTGAAACTACAGGCACGCTCATCCGGGGCAACGTAATCAGCAGCAACAGCGCCTATGGCATCAGCACGAACAGCACCAGTTTCAATTCCGTCTACAACAACATCTTCGATGCCAACGCCACCCATGCGTTCGTCAGCGGAGGCATGGGCAACGTCTTCAACCAGGCGGCTCCGACCGGCGGCAACTGGTGGAGCGGCTGGACCGGCCCCGACGCCAACAGCGACGGTTTCGTCGACAGCCCGTATGTCTTCACCGGCGGCCAGGACAACCTGCCATTCGCCGAGCAGTACGAATGGGATGAGGCAGCGCCTGTCATCAGCAACCTTACTCCTACTGGCGTGCTCCACACCGGCACTACCTCATTCACCGCATCCTATGCGGATGCCGAGCCTTCACCCGGCGTCGATATCGCCTCTGTGGCGCTCGCGATAAATCCGGCGCCCTACGAAACGTTCACCTGCGTGGCCACGGGCTCGCCAGCGGGCACCATCAGCTGCACCTGGGTTCACCCTGATTACGCGAGATTTGATGAGGGTCATTACGATTACACCATCAGCATCACCGACAACCAGGGCAACATCGGGTCCGGGTCCGGCAGTTTCGACATTTCTCCATATCGGATCGCCGATGCTCCCGGCGGCCAGGATTGCTCACTGATCGGCACCTGGGATGCCGGCACCAAGACCTGCACCATGACGGCGGATCTAACAGTAGAGCGCATCGGCGCTGTAACGATCGCCAGTGACGGGGTGACTCTCGACGGTAACGGCCATGTCATCCTCGCTGCGGGTCCCGGCGAATCCGCCGTCCAGATCGTCAACCGCACTGGCGCGACCGTCAGGGATCTGCAGGAAGACGGGTTCTGGAGGGGCATTTATGTGGACGGTTCCACTGCCTGCACGATCAGTGGTGTGACCACGCGTGATTCAACTGGCGTGGAACTGGTCGATTCAGACGGCAACCTGGTGACGGCGTGCAGTTTCATCGGCAGCTATTGGGATGACGTTTTGAAGTTGGATCATGCCGACAGCAACCATATTCTTGATAACGTTTTCACACTTGATGAAAGCTACTCAGCAGTTCATATCTCAGGCTCAAGTGGCAACGAAATCACAGGCAATCAGATCACCGGTACCCCCGTAAACGGAGTTCGCGCCTCCATGGCCAGTAATACCGAATTCAAGCGGAACAGCTTCTCTGGTTGTGATTATGCGCTTACGATGACGTCGAGCAGCAACAACGTGATTGCGGGCAACACGATTTCCGGAAGCTCTATCGTTGGCCTTCAGCTCCAGACCTGGTCGACATACGGTTCGAACAACAACCAGGTCTATAACAACACTTTCGACGCGAACGCGATTCATGCCACGGTCGACGCTACCAGCACCGGCAACGTCTTCAACCTGGCAGCCCCTACCGGCGGCAACTGGTGGAGCGGCTGGACCAGCCCCGACGCCAACAGCGATGGCTTCGTCGACAACCCCTATGTCTTCACCGGTGGCCAGGACAACCTGCCGCTCGTCACCCAGGGTTGGGATAACACGGCGCCGGTCATCACCAACGTTCAGCCCAGTGGCATCATCCGCCAGGAGAATCCGACCTTCACCGCCAGCTATGTCGATCCCGAGCTTTCCAGTGGTGTCGACACGGCCTCGGTAGGCGGTAGTTTCACTCAGGATCCATGGCCGAATCCGGGGGGGACACCCGGACTGAACTGCACAGCGGCCGGCTCACCGTCTGGCACGATCACCTGCACGATGTCCAATCCCTACGGCCTCATCGTGAACGGCCACTATGAATTCGAACTTCACATCACCGACAACCAGGGCAACACAGGCACCGGCACAGGCAGCCTTGATTACCTGGCGTACCACATCCTCGACAACTCCACCGGTGGCGACTGTACGCTGATCGGCACCTGGAACGACTCGACCAACACCTGCACCCTCACCGGCGACATCACCACCGACTGGGCTGAGGCGATCCACATCGAAGGCAGCGGCATCACGCTCGACGGCGCGGGGCACGCTCTCATCGGTACCGGTCCGCTCGCGGATGGGGTCCCACAGTACGGAGTCTATGTTCCAGGGCAGACCGGCGTGACCGTCAAGAACCTCAACATCAGCAGCTTCTACAACGGCATCGGTTTGGCCAACACTCACGGGAGCAGCATCATCGACAATGATCTTGGCGACAACATGTCGGGAATCGACCTCTCCGGCTCCGGTGAGAACATGATCGCGAGGAACACCGCCAACCCCGTTGGTAACCAGGGCGTCAAGCTGGATCAGGGTGCGGGCAACACCTTTATCGACAACAATTTCGTCGCAACCGGCCCGGTCGGAACTGGTTTGCGGCTGATGTATACGAGTGGCAACCGGTTGCTTGGCAATACGCTCACGGGCACCAGCGCGGGCGTTCAGATGAATGACGCAACCGGCAACACTTTCACCGGGAATATCGTGCAGGACAGTGGCACCGGAGTCAGGTTCATGTCCGGCTCTACTGACAACATGTTCCAGGAGAATATGTTGAGAAACAATGGCTTCGCATTGGTCTTTCACGATGTCTCCGGCAATCGCATCTGGCACAACAGCTTCGATAACAACACCTATCAGATTTCCGGCTCAGGAGATAATTCGTTCAACGGTGGCGAGGCGATCGGCGGCAACTGGTGGAGCGTCTATGACGAACCGGGAGAGGGCTGCTTTGACGCCGACCACAACGGCTTCTGCGATTCGCCTTACGATATCGAAACGTACCTGGGCAACCCCAGCGGATACTCTGACTACGAGCCCTGGACCGTCAACCAGGGCTGGAAACCTGAATACTACTGGACCTGGTATGACAACGCCTCCGCGCGCAACTGGGTGCTGTTGGCCAATCCGAAGTCGGCTACACAAGACATCTGGTACGACCTGACCGTTGCCGGAACGGGACGGTCGCTGCCGGCGCTTACAGGTTACTCGCCCGGTCAGGTGCCTGTCGGCATGGCGCTGACGCCGATGTACGGCGGCCTGATAGGAGGCCCGGTCGAGGTCGGATGCCGCGCCAACACCGAGGGGCTCACCAGCCAGCGCATCCTCTGGGCCGGCAACTCACTCGAAGAGGTCCTGGGCATCGACGCCGAAGACCTCTCAAGCCATTTCTACTGGACCTGGTATGACCAGCAGAGCCCAGGATTCAAGAACTGGGTGCTCGTCGGCAACCCCGACCACGGCCGTGATGCTTATGTCGAGATTCGCATCGCGGGAACGACCCGCTGGTCCGGCACCATCCCGCCAGGCCAGAACGTGACGCCCACTTTCGCCGGGAGCATGGGCGGCCCGGTCGAGGTGCTGGCCTGGACCGACTCGCGCAAGGTGGAGACGGCCAAGGTGCTGGCTTCACAGCGGGTGCTTTCCAACGGCGATACTGCCTTCAACGAGGTGCCCGGCATACCTCTGGAGAATCTCTCCTCCAACTACATCTGGACCTGGTACGACATGAGTTCGGCCGGAGCGCGTGACTGGGTTTTGATCGCCAACCCGGGCATCGATCACCTCGGCAATCCGCAGGGAACGGTATCCGCCACAATCAAGATAGCCGACATTCCAGTCTTGACCCGAGACATTGCACCGGGAACCAACATCACGCCAACATTTTCCGGCTGGATGGGCGGTCCTGTCGAGGTGATTGCGAGCGGCGATGTCATCGCCACACAGCGTGTCGTCTTCGGGCCATCCTTCGAGGAAGTTCCGGGTACTCTGGTCGGCAGTCTCGGCGGCCAGTATCACTGGGCCTGGTACGACCAGCAGTCACCCGGCATGACCAACTGGGTGCTCGTTTCCAACCAGAGCGGCCACACTATTTCGTACACGATCAAGGTTACCGGAAATCCGGTAGCTTCTGGAACTCTCGCGGCGGGCGCGAGCGTGACGCCCACCTTCCCGGGCGTGATGGGCGGTCCGGTCGAGGTGATCGCGGACGGGCCGGTCATGGCATCACAGCGGGTGCTCTACAACGGCTACTTCAACGAAGTGTTGGGAACCGCGCTAAGCTGACGACGACCTGGAACGTCCGTGTGGGAAACGGCAGAAGGAAGATATCGTCGACGTAACGACGCGGTCCCGTTTCAGGTAGCAAACCCGAAACCTGATGATATATACTACCTCATCAACATGCCCGGATTCTTCTACTGGGGAGAAGAATCCGGGCACCAATATATTATAATATCGTCACAATAATATCTTTTCAATCACCAATTGACGTATTCCCTGCAAATGCGCTTATTTCTCCGTATCACCCCAGTTTCCAGGTTTTAGGCCCATTGTACAATCCATCAGGCGGATTTTTACTCCACCGGGACAAAATAACCGCCATCCCCCGGGGCTATACTCCAATTGTACAAGTGCCCGCACGGGGAGCGGCTTTGCGGACCGTGGCGGGGTTGCCGGGGCAGCCATCACCTTTGGCTTTAATGTATAATACTCCCCGCGCCTTTTTCCGGGATTGGCCGGGTCTTTTCCCTTGTTCGGAACGACTCGCGGCTCCAAACGACTGTTAATGGATATCCATGTGCCGACTTAGCGCCATCACATCATCTGAATATTTCTCCCCGATGGAGAACGTCATGGCCCTCAACACCATGAAGGAAGGGCACGACGGCTCCGGGCTGGGGCTGGTGCTGCGCGATCTTGGCGGCGCCTTCGGGGACCTCAAAAAGTATCCCATCCTCTCGGGCATCTGTTCCGCCGACGGCCTCGACCTGCTCGACGGCTTCATGAGCGGCGAGGGCTTCCGCGAGGTCCATTTCTGGCAGCCTGACATCGACGACGACGCCCCGGAGCCGGAGACCGGCCGGCGTGACCATTATTTCGCCAAGGCCTATGAGCTTCCCAAGGAGATGAAGAATCGCCCGCAGGCGGAGAAGGACGACTTCCTGTTGGCGACGCGCCTGGCCCTGCGCGAGCTGGGTGAAGAGGACGAGTCCATCTTCGCTTTCTCGTTCTACCCGGACACGGTGACCCTGAAGGAAGTCGGGGATCCGCTCGAGCTCGGGCAGTTCTTCCGACTGGGCGACGGCTCGCTCGAGGCGAAGATCATCCTGGCGCAGGGCCGCCAGAACACCAACTACGACATCTATCTGTATGCCTGCCACCCGTTCTTCCTGCAGGGATACTGCACGATGACCAACGGCGAGAACACCGCCTTTGTGCCGATCATGGAGTTCCTCACCAGCCGCGGCTTCCCTGGCTACATGGGCTACAACTCCGACAGCGAGGTCTTCGCCCACATCCTGCATTACACGCAGCGGCAGCTCGGCTATCCGTTGACATATTATAAGGACGTGATAACCCCGCTCAGCGAGACCGAGATCGACACGCGCAAGGACGCGGCGGCGCTGCGGCTCATCCGGCGCTCGCTTAGACCGCTCTGCATCGACGGGCCCAACTGCGTCATCGGCTTCACCCCCGACGGCTCGGTGTTCATGGTGCAGGACGCCAAGAAACTAAGGCCCGGCATCGTCGGCGGCGTTCCGGGCAAGTACGCCCTGATGAGCGAGGAGTGCGGCGTCGACGAAGCAGTGCCCGGCCGCGACAAGACCGAGGATTTCTCGCCCATGAAATACGACATGGCCATAATCAAGCCCGGCGCCACGGAAATGGTCCGCTGGAGCCAGCTAACCCCCTAAACGGGGACACCTTACTAATTAAGAGTGCAATTTGCGGAATTTGATAGCGGTAATTGAATCCAAACACAATCGGATAACAATATGGATCCAGCCACAAGACTAGACCAGAACCACGAACTCTCGCTCAAGGAGTTCCCATATATAATCCGCTGGCGCGACGACCGCTGCACGCGTTGCGGCCGCTGTACGACCGTCTGCCCGGTGAACGCCATCGAGCCGGCGCCACATGTGCACCGGCGCGTCTTCTCCGAGGGCGGCACGCCCAACCCGCAGGCGTCGCGCGAGATCGTGCACGTGGTGCGGCAGGTCACCGATATCGATCGTTACTGCACCGGCTGCGGCACCTGCACGCTGGTCTGCCCCAACGAGGCCATCGAGCCGGAATTCAATCCGCAGAACAAGTTCCTCACTTATAAGAACAAGGGCGGCGTGCCCTTCCGCCGCGGCGGAAGGCGCAACGACCCCACGCCGTCGACGGTCGACCAGCTGAAGTTCACCCGCATCTCGATGCTCACCGACCCGGCGCTCGACGCCGGCCGGCACGAGTTCCGCATCCGAACGCTTCTGGGACGCAACCTCCCGCCCGAGGCGCTGCCGCTGAAAAAGCGGGGCGACCGCCTGGTGGTCGGCAAGACCCGCGAAGGCGGCCAGCGGGAAGGGGACCACACAGCTCACGGATTCATCCCGCCGGTCCGCGAGATCTACCCGATCCGCATCGGCTCCATGAGCGTCGGCGCCCTCTCACCGCACATGTGGGAAGGCCTCGCCATGGGCGTCGCCTACCTCAATGAAGTCGAGGGCATGCCGGTCGTCATGTGCACCGGCGAGGGCGGCATGCCGCCGCGGCTGCTCAAGAGCCGCTTCGCCAAATATTTCATCCTGCAGATCGCTTCCGGCTATTTCGGCTGGGACGAGATCGTGCACGCCATCCCGGAGATGACCGAGGATCCGGCCGCCATCGAGATCAAGTACGGCCAGGGCGCCAAGCCCGGTGACGGCGGCCTGCTGATGGCTTACAAGGTGCTAAAGCTGATCGCGCAGATCCGCGGCGTGCCCGAGTTCGTCGACCTGGCTTCGCCCCCGACGCACCAGACCAAGTATTCCATCGAGGAAGCCGTGGCCAAGATGATCCAGTCGATGTCGATGGCCTGGGGCTTCCGCGTGCC
>Ga0172371_10004513_pt1 | contig 20997 bp, 18 predicted proteins | sample Lak12m_FD_114543 | JGI IMG/M metagenome (GOLD analysis project Ga0172371, IMG submission 114543) | Freshwater microbial communities from Kabuno Bay, South-Kivu, Congo - kab_022012_12m | ecosystem: Environmental > Aquatic > Freshwater > Lake | place: Democratic Republic of the Congo: South-Kivu... | reverse complement strand
TGATAGGCCAGCGTGCCCGCCTGGACGCCGTCCAAAACCCGCAGCGCCGGCACGGTCTGCACCGCCAGTTCCGCCAGCCCTACAAACACGATGGCGCCGATCATAGCGATCACCACCGGTACGCCGACCTTGTAGGCGGTCTTGTAGAACATTGGGAAAAAGATGATGTTGTATACCCCGTACATGATAAACGCGAATCCGAAGAAGGCGACGTTCACATCCATCATCACCGTATTGCCCATCGGGAACAGGACGTTTTTAATGACGCCGAACACAGCGGCCACGCCGATATGGATCAGTTCGATGATGATGATGGAATAAAACCTGGCTTTCACAACATCCTTTTTCCGCACGGGAAGCAGTACGGAAAATTCAATGTCCCGCTGGTCCCTTCCTATAATAAAAAGGTTTGGAATCGTTATGAAGAAGGCGTACATCAACGCGATAAAATAAGGGTATTCCGGTATCAGCAGGAGCGCGCCCAGCAGAGGCACGACATAGACAAACGGGCTTAAGGCCAGCTTGAATTCCTTATACAGCAGGTTTTTCATCTGTTTGCCTCTCCTTTCTTGCATAATAGATCATGATATCCTCCAGTGTCGGCATCTCAACGCTCAGTTCCGTATCCGCCGGTATCTCCTCCGTCTTGATCAGGCCGGAAAACCCGAAGGAATTTTTTTTCACGGCGATCATCCTTTCAAGCAGGCTGCCCGAAAGCTGGTCTCGCGTCCCTTTTACCACCTTGTAGGTCTGGATAAAATCGTCCTTGGACATACTGGCGATAATCTCGCCGTCCGCAATGTAGGTTATAAAATCAGCGCATTTATCCAGGTCCGTCGTGATCTGGGTGGAAAACAGGATGCTTTTCTCCCCATCCTCCACCATCTCCTGAAACAGCTCCAGCAGGTCGTCGCGCGCCGCCGGGTCCAGCCCGCCGGTCGGCTCGTCCAGTATAAAAAGTTTTGCGTTGTGCGAAAGAGCCAGCGCCAGCGAATATTTTACCTTCATCCCGGCGGAAAGTTCGCCCACTTTTTTATCCTCATCAAGTGAAAACCGCTTCAGGAAACCCTGGTAGGCGTCGTCGCTCCACTCCTTGTAAAAACGCTTCACCACGCTCGTGATGTTCTTCAGCTTTTGTTTGGAATAAAAATCAACGCCCCCGAACATGCAGCCGATTTCCTGCTTCAGTTCAACCTCATTTGCCAGGAAGTCCTGCCCGGCCACCTTCACGTTGCCGCTGTCCGGATGCACTAAATTCATGATGGACTTCAGCGTCGTCGTTTTTCCGGCGCCGTTCAGGCCTATAAAGCCCATGATATAGCCTTTTTCCAGAACAAACGAAACGTCTTTCAATGCAAACTTGTCGTATCTTTTGTTCAATTTTTCAACCGACAGTATTGCCACCGGTTCCACCCCCCTTATCCCCAAGGATAATTGTGTATATTTGATATGCACAATATACTCTTTTTGTTTTGTTTTGTCAATACAACCACAAAAAATATTTTACCGGCCATATTTATGGTATAATAGCAATTGCATTTATATTCCACAAAAAATATTTACGGGGGACCGGCCATGCAGGATACAACCAAGCCCTTTCTTACCAGAACAACCGTCCTCTATCTGCTTGCGCTGGTCAGTTGCATGCTCTGGGGCAGCGCTTTCCCGTCCATCAAAGCCGGATATGTTCTTTTTGATATCGCAAAAGGGGACACCGCCTCCCAGATCCTGTTCGCAGGTATGCGGTTTATTCTTTCCGGGCTGCTCACCATCGCCATCTTCAGCATCACGGGCAGGCGTTTCCTTCTTCCCCCAAAAGGCGGGTTCGGAAAGGTCGCAAAGCTCAGCCTGGTGCAGACGGTCGCGCAGTACCTTTTCTTCTATATCGGCCTGGCGGGCACAACCGCTGCCAAATCATCCATCATAAGCGGAACCGGCACAATCCTGGCAATTTTATTTGCGTCCTTCCTTTTCAGGCAGGAACGCTTCACCCGTGCAAAACTGGCCGGGTCTCTCCTCGGCTTTGCCGGCATTGTTACCATTAACCTGAATTTTATCAATCTTTCGCCCAGCATGACCTTCACAGGCGAAGGATTCATCCTCTTTTCCACCGTGGCCTACGCGCTCTCTTCAGCCATGATCCGGCTTTACGCAAAAGAAGCGGACCCCGTTGCCCTGAGCGGCTACCAATTTCTCCTTGGCGGGGGCGTCCTTGCGGTGGCCGGCCTGCTTATGGGGGGCTCCCTGCACTTCTCGGGCGCCGCTTCCGTCATCATCCTTATCTACCTCGGCCTGATTTCAGCCGTGGCCTATACGCTTTGGGCGCTTCTTTTAAAGCACAACCCGGTATCCAGGGTGGCGGTCTTCGGCTTTATGTCCCCGGTTTTCGGCGTGCTTTTCTCCATGCTCTTCTTAAAGGAAGACGGGCAGGCCACCATGGCACAGACCGTGCTGTCCCTTGCCCTCGTATCGGCGGGGATCATTATTATCAATAAATTTCACGCCGGCAGCAAAAGAAAAATCACCGGCAATTAGAGCATTTCCCGAACAAGACAGAAAAGCCCCCGCTTCGCTCTTTGGAAGCGGGGGCTTTTTGTTTTTAAAAAACCGCCTTCGGATCAGTCTGCCCCGATTATATTTTTCACTTTAATATTGTTTGCCGGCGCCGGCCCCCGCGTCGCCAGCGAAACGATCACCAGCGCAAGGAAACTCAGCGGAACGGAGAAAATGGCGGGGTTATTAATCTGAATGGGCGCCTGAACGTTCACCAGATGGTATACCTTGTTGAACGTATCCTGCGATAACAGGATCAAAGTAATGGAAGATATCAGGCCGACCGTAATGGATGCAATGATGCCTTTTGCGGTGGTCTTCTTCCAGAACAGGAGCATGATGATGGACGGCAGGTTGGCGGAAGCCGCGACGGCGAAAGCCCAGCCGACCAGGAAGGAAACATTCATTCCCTTGAACAGGATGCCCAGCACGATGGCGAAACACCCTACGGCCAGGGCCGTAATTTTTCCTGCGCCCACCTTCTTCTTTTCGGAAAGCTTCATGTTCAAAAACCGGTCCATCACATCGTGGGCGATGGCCCCGGACGACGCTACCAGCAGGCCGCTCACCGTGCCCAGTATGGTCGCAAAGGCAATGGCGGATATGACGGCGAATATCGCGACGCCGAAGCTCTTCGCTAGCAGGGGTGCGGCCATATTATTGTTGGTCATGTCGAGCACCCCGCTGGTCATTGCGCCCAGCCCGATATACAGGGTCAGAATATAGAACACGCCGATCGCGATGATGGCCACTATCGTGGATTTCCTGGCCGCCGACGGGCTTTTAACCGTAAAATAGCGGATCAGGATATGCGGAAGCGCGGCGGTGCCCAGGAACAGGGCCAGCATGAGCGAAACGAAGTTCAGCTGGTCCGTTATTGTTGCACCTTTTTCCGGGTCCACTTTATACTCCTGGCCCGGCCCCAGGATGTCCACGCCGCTGGTCGGCACCTGGTAATACACCGTTATGGTCTGTTCCCCGTCGGCAATGGTCGCTGTTTTCCATACGTCGACCACACCGGTCTTGATTGTCTCAAAGAAGGAAAGCAGGTCCGCCGGCTGGTTTGCAACGTCCGTGCTGCCGTTGATCACGCTCATGTTTCCGACCTGGTAAAATTTATTCTGGTCCTTGGGCGCGCCGTTATACAGCTCCGTACCATCCGCAAGTTTGGTGACCGTCTGTGTCTCCTCCAAAACCTTGCCTTCTTCGTTCAGTTTCCAGATGGTCATTGTATCGTCCTTTAACAATTCAATAAAGGTCATATCCTGCACATGGAACGTCTTTTCCACCTTATACGAATTGTCCGCAATGGCTACCGAATCGTCCGCTACGCTGGTCACGCCGATCGTAACCGGTTCGTGGAACCGCACCTGCCCCCCTTGGTTTGGCGCGGTGGAAAAGCCGCGGGTCAGTACAAGCAGTACCAATATCAGGGTAAATACGATCAGGAGGCCGCCCTTTAAAAACTGCACATACGTAGTCGAAGCCATGCCGGCGGTCGCAACAATAACAATCACGATGGCGCCCACAATGATTACGCCCGCTTCATAAGGCGCGCCGAGCAGGGGCGTGATCAGTGTTCCCGCCCCCACCATTTGGGGGATCAGGTAGAATACGGACACCACCAGCGTGCTGATCGCGCCTACCAGTTTGATGCCCTTGGAATCAAACTTGGAATCGAGCGCGTCCGTAAAGGTGAATTTTCCCATCCGTTTCATCGGCTCCGCAATAATGAAAAGCGCAACGATCCATCCGCCGAGGTACCCGATGGAATAAAGGAATCCGTCGTAGCCGTATGCGGCGATCAGCCCGCAAATCCCAAGGAAGGATGCCGCGGAAAGATAATCTCCCGCAAAAGCAATGCCGTTGACAGACCAGTGGACGCTGCCGCCCGCCGCGAAATATTCGTTTGAAGATTTCGTCCTTCTGGCAAAACGGTAGGATATTATAAGTACGACAGCAATAAAAGCAATAAAAATACCTACTGCTAAAGGAGAAGCCTCATAATTCATTTTTCATCATCTCCTTTGCTTTCATCTGCTTTTTTTTCGGCTCTCGAACATAGGAAATTATAAATAACGGCCAGGATAATTGCAATAAAAATAAGGCCGAATCCGTATACGATTGCCAGATTCAGGCTTCCAACATCCAGTTTCATAAGCCTTGGATAGGTAACGTTAATCAGTATAAAGCCCCCGTAAATAACGACGTAAATAAAAAACATGATAAGGCCAAGCCGCGCTTTATACCTGGAAGTCTTTTTATTCTCCTTCCATCCTGATGGTGAATTCTGGGACATTGAAAATACTCCTTTTCTTTTTAATATTTTTTATGCACGCGCCGCAAAAACGGGCATGTAACAAAACATGCTGCATATTTATAAATATGCAGAAAAACTAAAAAAAAGAATATCTCACAAAGCGGCCTTGCTTCTATGAAAGAGATAACCGGTATTCTTTTCGCCAAATTGCATTAAAATAAAAAATGGTTGTATAAACTTAATATAAAATTCAATATATCACAGTTCATCTTTTTTTACAATCGTTTTTTTATATTGTGGATTATTTGCGCATCCCATAAAAAAACCGCTCTGCAGCGTTTTTTATTCACCAAGTTCATTCGTGCATATTTTTTGTTTCCTATATTGCCTTCAGTAAAATCACAAGCCTGCCGGGCGCATCAATCGCTCCCGGATGCGGTTCCCTTTTTATTACTGCAATGGTATAATGTTTTTTAATAAAACAAAGAAGGAAGTGTGAGCATGGCATTGAAAGCGGCATTTATTTTCGTCGCGCCCGGGGCGGATCCGTCCAGCCACCGCGCCGTAGTGGAAACACCGGAGGTTATTCTGTCCGTGGTGGGCGTCGCGGATTATGCGCAGGCCGAAGCCGCGGCAAAAGCCCTGGTGGGCGAAGGCGTGCAGGCCATTGAACTGTGCGGCGGATTCGGCACGGAAGGAACGGCGCGCATCAAACGCGCTGTCGGCGGCAATGTTGTCGTCGGCGCCGTCCGTTTCGACACCCATCCCGGCCTGGACAACAAGAGCGGTGACGATTTTTTCAGTTGACCGGAATCTTGTTTATACAAAAAAAACCGCCTGATAACAGCGGTTTTTTTCAGCATCAAAGTCGCCCGGCAATCCATTTTATTATATTCACAAGCAGGGTCTGGTAACCGCTCCAGCGGGTGAATTCCGCGCCCCAATGCGGCGCGATATCGGACGCAAACACAAAAGTGCGCCCTTTTCCAAACTCCATACCGGCCAGGAAGGTGTCGTCTTCGCCGATCACAGCGATTTCCTGCGCCTCAGGCTTGGCCTTTATTTTGTTGTATCCTAAAAACCACGGCCAATGATCGTCTACGCCGTTTAATACGGGATGATCCTTGATCAATGTGCGCGGATAAACGCCGTCCGGGTGCTCCATCCTGTCATCATAATTCAGCATGGTGACGGGTAATACTTCTGCAAGCGGTGTCATTGCGTATCTTGCTTTGTTTTCGATTCCCGAAAAACTCAAATAACCGCCGAACATGGCTATTCCGCCTCCCTGCTTTATGTACTCAGTCATCATTTTAAGGCGGTTTGGCTTACGGATACCCCCGAACATCATCTCCGGGTCCAGCATAAGGGTGTTGCTCCCGACGTCGCTTAAAATCACGGCATCATACGCTCCCAGTTCTTCCAAGGTCTCAGGAAATTTGTAAGCCGCAATATGCCCGGCCATATGGTCAAGCTCGACGCCCGCGGCTCGTATAGTGTCGATCGCCAATTTTGCAGGATCCATTTCCACTCTGCAAAGCGCAACCGAATCAAACCCTTTAAGATGGGTCTCCTGCGTAGCCCATGTTTCTCCAACAAATAATACTTTCACTTGTTCCACCTCTTTTAATATTTATATTATCTTTTAGCAATTAAAAATTTTTGCCATCAGACTCCACGGTTCGTCTCCATAAATTATAACAATATGCGGCCGTTATTACAACTTTCCAAATTGGAATAAATCAGGATAGCAAAAGGATTCCCTGGCGGTTATTCTGATTACGATACCTTGCTTATGATTGATCTTTGCCAAACATCTTATAAAACAATTCAATAGTTACATCTGCAAATTCCGGTTTTATTGATTACCCGCATTTAAATTCCGGACAATAAAAACCGCCTTTCGGGCGGTTTTTATTGTCCTTTATCCTGTAAATGCTTTTGGGAGCAATTACATCATGCGTTATGCCTTTCCCAGAGTTTCAGGAACAATTCCAGGGTCGCATCCGCAAATTCAGGATCGTTGATATGGTTTTTCATCTCCACTAGCTCTATATCTTCCCGGAGCGTATCCCGGATTTTCTGGTAAAGCGGTTCGTTATTTTCCGGGCCGTGCCACTGGCTGCCCACCGCCTGGTACCTGTCCAGACCCAGAAGCGGCATGATGATGGCCACCTCGCCGGGATGCCTGTTTACATGGTCGGTCACATAACCGCCGACGTATTCGAGCTCTTCGGGCGTTGCGAGCAGGGAGGTGATCTGAGGATTGTGTACGATGACTTTCCTCTCGGGCGTATTGAATTCCGCCGGGATGGTTTCCGGCGCGCCGAAATTAAAGCATTCGGCCGCGCCCAGGGATACCACCTGCGGGATGCCCATGCGGACGGCGGCTTTCATCCTGTCGGGGCCTGCGCTGAAAATACCGCAGTTTTTGCAGTTTAATATCTCGGGCAGCGTCAGGTCGATCACGCCGTCTATCACGCCGGCGTCGATCAGTTCCTCCATTGCCGCTCCCTGGCCCACCGCATGGAAGGTGATCACGTCAAAGCCGCGTGATTCCAGCCCGGCGCGTATGCGCAGAACGCAGGGGGTGGTAACGCCGAACATGGTTATGGCGATCAGTGGGTTGCTGCCTTTCGCATATTTCTTTGTCGCTTCGTAATTTTGTGCCATTCCGGCAACGGCATGGGCGGCATTGGAAAGCACCAGCGCGGATACGCGGTTTAAGCCCGCGATATCGGTCACCGAATTCATCATCATCATATCGGATGTGCCCACATATTCGTGTGTGTTGCCTGAAGCCACCGTGGAAACAAGCAGCTTGGGGAAGCCGAGCGGCAGTCCGCGGAAGCCAGGCGCCATCATGGCCGTGCCGCCCGTTCCGCCCAGCGCCATTACCGCGCCGAAGTTGTGGCCTTCTTTCGCCAGCAGTTTCTTGAGCGTCAGTGCGACGGCGTCGCTCATCTTTTTGATGGTGGAGCCGCGCGTTTTTTCATTATCGGAATAAAGGTCTTCGAGTTTCGCGCCGACTTCCGCGGCCACCTGGTCCGCAGTGATATCGGGCTTAAAATATGGTTTGTTCGTCACGCCGGCGTCTATCATAAAAACGTCCGCGCCCGCCTCCAGGATACGCGCCTTTACGAACTCGTATTCCGGGCCTTTCGTGTCTAGGGTACCTACCAGGATAACAGATTTCTTTGCCATAGGACATTCCTCCTAATATAAATTTTATTTTTTTGTCACAAATAGTGATAAAACATTTAGGGAAATGACGGGCAGGCAATTTTGGCGCCGGGTCAGAATTTGCCTGGGCGTTTTCTCTAAAATCTTATGCGTTATTTATTGTTCACTTTATCCTCTCGGCCGCCAGTTGTATTGCCTGTACGATCCGGTCATAACCCGTACAGCGGCAGATGTTTCCCTCGATTGCCGTACGTATCTCCGCGTCCGCGGGGTTTTTATTTTCATCCAGCAGCGCCTTGGCGGACATGATCATGCCGGGCGTGCAGAATCCGCACTGCACGGCGCCCACATCCACAAACGCCTGCTGGATAGGGTCCAGCGTTCCGTCTTTGGAGAGTCCTTCAATGGTTACGATCTCATGGCCGTCTATCTCAACGGCAAGCGTGCAGCAGGAGTGGATCGGCTTTCCGTCAAATAAAACCGTGCATGCGCCGCATTCGCCCTCGTCGCATCCTTCTTTCGTGCCGGTAAGGCCCAGCCCGTCGCGAAGGAATTCCACCAGGGTCCTGTGGATCTCAACGGTTCTGTTCAGCTTCGTGCCGTTGATGGTAAAGGTGATCTTTTTCTCTTTCATGTCAGAACGCTCCTTTCTGCATACGTTTGATCGCATGGTCCAATGCCTGCGGCACAAATACCATTACCATGTCCTTGGACCACTCTTCGCAGTTGCGCCAGGTCCGCGGGCAGGCAATGCCGTAAGCCAGTTCGCCCGCATGGTTAATTGTCTCTGCATTCAGTTCGCGGCCCACCAGGTATTCTTCGGCAACGGTCGCGCGGATGGGGGTCGGGTTCACGGCCGACAGGGATATCCTTGCGAGCACGCATTTCCCTTCCTTGTCGCAGGCGATCTTCACGCCCGCGCTCATGATGCCGATCTCCATCGAACCCCGCTTCATCAGCTTTTGGTACGCGCTGCCCGAGTTCTGCGTCGGCGCGGCCAGGATGATCTGCGCGACCAGCTCGCCGGGCTTCAGGCAGGTCTGCTTCGGGCCGGTAAAGAAATCGGTAATGGCAACCTTCCTTGCGCCGCTCTTGCTCACGATCTCGACCGTGGCGTCATAAATGTACAGGGGGCCGGCCGAATCCGCCGCGGGGGACGCGGTGCATATATTTCCGCCGATGGTGCCCCTGTTCCGCACCTGGAGGCAGGCCATTTTGGATACGGCGTCCACCAGGGCCGGATAATACTCCTGCACAAACGCGGAGCGTTCTATTTCGGATATTTTTGTAAGCGCGCCGATCTTCATTCCGAGGGACGGGCTGCACTCAAAACCCTGCAGTTCCTTGATGTTTTTAATATCGATCAGGCAGGGGTGCTCTTCTCCTTTGTGCATCAGCACAAAAACGTCCGATCCGCCGGCCACCACCATGGCGTCCTTATGTTTTTCCATCAGGCCAAACGCTTCGTCCAAAGTGTCCGGCATGTACAATTCAAAAGGTTTCAACATGATTACTTTCCACCTCCTACCGTGGTCTTGCATGCGCTTTTCAGGGCAAGGTACATATCGTCCGGCTTGATCGGGATCTTGTTCATCCGTATGCCGGTGGCATCCAGGATGGCGTTGCTGGTCGCCGCGGCGACGCCGCAGACGGGGAGTTCCCCGATTCCCTTGCAGCCGTACGGCCCTTCGGGATGCGGATCCTCCACCAACTGGATATCCAGCTCATACCCGGCTTCCTTCACCGTCGGAACCTTGTAGTCGGCCATGTTTGCGTTCAGCATATGCCCCTCGCCGTCCCATTCAAGCGCCTCATACAGCGTGTGCCCGAGGCCCTGCAGAACGCCGCCTTCAATATTTCCCTTAATGGAGTCGTTGTTGATGGCCTGCCCCACGTCGTGCACGGCGACCACCTTCTCCACCTTCACATGCCCTGTTTTCGGATCAACCAGCACCTGGATGGCCTGGCAGGTATAGAACCACATAACCGAAATACGGTCGGATTTTCCTGTTTCCCTGTCCGGTTTGTCCCAGATGTGCACGGTATTGTAGGACCCCCGGCCGATAACCGGATCCTGCTCGATCAGCACACGGGCCTTGCCGAGTTCGTTCATGGACATTTCCTTGCGGTTCCATGACTTGTCGTGGCCGATGATCATCCCGCCTTCAATGGTCACGTCTTCGGGCGGGCATCCCCAGTGTTCGCCCAGCCTTATCTTTAATTGCCGGTGGATATCCTCCGCCGCCTCCACAATAACCCTTCCCATATGGAAGGTCAGGCGGCTTCCGGTTGTTGATTTTTCATAGGGTGAGTACAATGTGTCCGTCTGCGCGATATTGATTTTATTAATATCCATCTGCAGCGCTTCGGCCGCGAAGATGGAAATAACGCTGTTGTTGCCCTGCCCCATATCGGTGCCGCCCTTCAGCACGTCCACCGAACCGTCCTCGTTCAGTTTGATCAGGATGGAGGAACCGGACGGCGTGCCCGTGATTTTTCCGGTCACGCATAGGCCGCGCCCGCGCAGCATCCCGTCGGGGGTCACACGCTCGAACTCTTCGCTCAGGCCGATCTTCTCGGCGCCGATGCGGATACACTGCTCAACGGGGATGCTGAACAGCTTCTCCCCCGTGAAATAGGTGTCACCGTCGTGCACCACGTTCTTCAGCCGGAAATCCAGCCTGTCGAATCCGCACTGCGCGCAGATATCGTCGGTGTGGCATTCGGCCGCGAAGCTTACCTCCTGTATGCCGAAGCCGCGGTACGCGCTGGTGGGCAGCTTGTTGGTGATCATGGTATACGCGTCGAGCGCGATGTTTTCAATATTGTACGGTCCTGCGGCCGCATAGGACGAAAGGTAGTTCAGGCGGGGCGCGCCGTTGACATAGGCGCCGGAATCTTGCAGGTTGTATATCTTCCTCGCGACGATCTTTCCATCCTTTGTCACGCCGCTTTTAATGGAAATCTTCATGGCGCCGCGGCTGTACGCGCCCATAAACTCGTCGTGCCGGGTAAAAACAACCTTTACCGGCCGGCCGTTCGCACGCTTGGCAAGCGCGGCGGCCACGGGCTCGGCCCGCAGCTCCCATTTGTTCCCGAACCCGCCGCCGATGGGCGGGATGATCATCCTAACTTTATTCTGGGGCAGGCTGAACGCCTTGGCCAGCTGGCCCCTCATAAAAAACGGGCTCTGCGCGCATGTCCATACCGTCAGGCCGTCCCGGTCGAACTTCGCGATCGCCACATGCCCTTCGATGCATACATGCTGCAGTCCCGAAGTCTCGTATTCGCCTTCAATGATATAATCGGACTCGGCAAACCCCTTTTCAACATCACCGTTATAAATCTTGGTGTGGTGCGCAATGTTCGTGCCCTGTTCATAATACATTTCTTTGTGGCAGGGCAGGGCGGACCAGTCGTGGAACACGATATCCGTGTTCATGGATTCTTCCAGGGACAATACGGGCTTTAAGACCTCATATTCAACTTTTACGGTCTCCAGGGCTGCGTGGGCTATGTCCAGCGATTCGGCCGCCACGGCCACCACCGGCTCGCCCTGGTACATGACCCGCTTGTAGGCCAGCGTCGGCATCTCTGCCGAATAGTGTCCGATTCCCGTGTGCTCCTCTTCTCCCGTGATCACGGTGATCACGCCTTCCATTGCCTGCGCTGCGCTTATGTCAATGCTTATGATATTAGCGTACGCGTGAGGAGAACGAAGCACGGCGCCATACAATTGATACGGTTGATTGATATCCGCCGCAAACTGTGTTTCCCCAGTTACTTTGCCAATTGCGTCTGGCCTTTCAACTTTCTTCCCTACATAAACATACTCGGGCATCAAATTTACCTCCCCTTCAATATTAAACACTTTATAATCGGCCCCCGCTCCCCGGACGCGCGATGCATTGTTTTCAGTTCATACCGCCAAAAGGAGGTATGAACTGAAAACTGCATTCTGGTACCCGGCGTCATACTCGGATTACAGAGAAGAGAACCGTCTCGTTATATGATTTAAAAACCGCAATCATAAGCCATAAATCGCCTGCTGGGGCTTTCCTCCCGGCCCGCAGGGCGGCGCCGGAAAGACCCCGATTGTAGAATTTAGATCCGTTCCTTATCGTTCTTTCTATTTAGATGGTCCCATCCCAGGTGCTCACCTTTTCTTTCTTCATTTCATCTTCATTGAACCACCTGCTCGTTACGGTCTTGGATTCTGTATAGAAGCGCACCGCGTCCTTGCCGTGGCAATGCAGGTCTCCGAAAAAGCTCTTCTTGTGGCCGGAGAACGGGAATATGCCGATGGGCACGGGTATGCCGACGTTGATGCCCACCATGCCACCGTGGGTATGCCGCGCAAATTCGCGCGCATAGTATCCGTTCTGCGTAAATATGACCGATCCGTTCGCAAACTGGTTTTCGTTCATCAGCGCAAGGCCTTCGGCAAAATCCTTCACGCGTTTAATGCACAGCACGGGGCCGAACACCTCGCTGTCGCCGATGCTCATGCCCGGCTTTACATGGTCAAAGATCGTATGCCCCAGGTAAAAGCCGTCCTCATACCCGTCTACCTTCGCATCCCTGCCGTCCAATACCAATTTTGCGCCTTCCTCTATGCCTTTGTCAATCCAGCCGCTCACATATTTTCTGTGGTCAGCGGTGACCAGCGGCCCCAGGTTGGTCTCTTTGTCATAAGCGGGCCCGATCTTCTGCCCCTTGCAGAGCCGGATGATCTCGGCGACCAGCGCGTCTGCAATCTCCTCTTCCACCACGATGGAAGGCAGCGCCATACACCTCTCGCCCGCGCATCCGAAAGAAGAATTAATGATGCTGGCGGCCGTGCGGGTGATGGGCGCGTCTTTCAGGACGAGCGCATGGTTCTTGGCTTCGCAGAGCGCCTGCACGCGTTTGCCGCCCGCCGCGGCCGTGGAGTATATGTGCATGCCCACCGAAGTGGAACCCACAAAGGAGATGCCCACAATATCCGGATGGGAAAGCAGTATCTCCGCCTCGTTCCTGGAGCAGGTAACCACATTCACCACGCCCGGGGGGAATCCGGCTTCCTTGTACAGCGCGGCGAATTTCAGGGATGTCATGGGCGTCGGGCTTGCCGCCTTCAGCACAAAGGTGTTGCCGCACGCGACGGCCAGGGGGGTCATCCATCCCATGGGGATCATGGCCGGGAAGTACGAGGGGGAGATCACCGCAAAAACGCCCATGGGTTCGCGGTACAATACAGTATCGTAACCGCGGGAGGCGTCCATCAGGCTTTCGCCCATCAGCTGGGGCGTTATGCCGCAGGCGTACTCCACCAATTCCTTGGCTTTGAGCACGTCGCCCATGGATTCATCCCAGTTTTTCCCGTTTTCCCTTGCAACGCTCATTACCAGATCGTCCATATCCCGTTCGATCAGTTCGCGCAGCTTGTAGAAATACTGCGCCCTCCGCTGCGCCGGAATCGCGCTCCATGCGGGATACGCGTCCTTGGCGGCCTTGATGGCCGCTTCGACCTCGTCCTTGGTGCAGCAGGGCGTTTTGGCGATCACTTCCCCGGTGGAGGGGTTCATGATATCCATGTACTTTTCGGTTTTGGAGGCCCTATAGTCTCCGCCAATAAATGGCTTTAAAATCTCAGTCATTTTTTAATAAACTCCTTTTAAAGTGTATCTAAAATTTTATCTACTTCATCGAACAGGATCTGCGGCGTTTTCGCGCGGATCAGGTAATACGGCCGTTCGGAAGCGATTTTCAGCGCAAACTTTCCGCGCACCTGCCGGCGCGCGTCGTCGTCTATGATGGGCATCACCAGTCCGGTCTCCCCGCATAAAAGCTGGTTTAGGCCGTAAAAGTTCATCAGCGAGTGAAACGTCTGGTATGCCGCCTCAAAAACGATCATCTTTTTGACCTGCGTGTCGAAATGCCCGTCTATGCTGGGCAGGATGGCAAGGTCTATATGGCGCGGCCCGTCCGCGTGCAGCATTTCGGGTTCCTTGTCAAAAAACTTGGCAACGCCTTCGTCCTGGTTGGGCAGATCGCTGCGCTCTGTTCCCTTGGCGCGCTTGCGGATATAGACGTTCTTGGAACCGTAGAGGGCCAGCCCGTCGTTGTCGGTCACCGTGGTTTCGGTGGAATAGATGAGTCCGCCCCTGCGGCATCCTTCCAGCTGGCTCATGGATTTGCCGTGGTTATTCTCCCCACCCACCAGCAGGATCATCTTGTCGCGGTATAGCACGCTGGAAGAATGGAAGGGGTGCAGCCCCACCTTCTCCATTTCGTTCGCGAGCATGGAAACCATGATCTTGTTGAGTTCCCCTTCTTCCCAGAAACCGTCCAGAATGAGCTGTTTTCCGGTGTATCTTATATTCTTTGCCGGATGGTCGACATTCCAGATGATATCGGGCTCGTCCTTGGTGATCCGGCTTTCGAATTTTACCATTGCAAGCCTGTAGCTTAAAAAGGTGTCGTCCTCGACGACATGCTCCCTTTTCGGGCCGCCGTTGACGTCGATACGCAGGGCTGCCTTGTCGCTGCTGATTTGTTCGGCGAAATGATTCATATAATCCTCCTAATAATCACTGTTGTTTTTTTGCCGGCCGTACTGTCCGGCATATGAAGTGCTTTTCCTCCCGGGACATGCTTTGCGGGGTCTTAGGTTTCCTGCATGATGTCCAGGGCGTGCTGCACGATGTTGCCGGTGTTTACGTCATACATTGAGAAAAGGTTCTCGTCGTTCCCGCATTCAAGAAAGATATCCTTGAATCCAAGCCGCACAACCCTTGCGGGGCACCGTTCCGCGGTCGCTTCGCACACCGCGCTGCCCAGGCCGCCGATGATCGAGTGGTTCTCCACCGTAATGATGGTCCGTGTCGATCCGGCCGCCTCGCATACCGCCTCCTCGTCCAGAGGCTTTAATGTCGGCATATGCAGATGCTTCACGGAAACGCCCTTGCCCTTCAGTATCTCCGCGGCGTCCTTTGCCTTGGGCGTCATCATCCCTGCGGAAATAATGGTGATGTCCTTTCCTTCGCTCATACGCACGGCCTTGCCCAAACGGACCTTATGGTCCTTGCCGAATATGGTGGGCACTTCGCACCGCACCGTCCGCAGGTACACCGGCCCGTCGATTTCCATGGCGAGGCGGGTCAGCAGAACGGTCTCCTGCGTATCCGCCGGCTCCAGTATGGTCATGTTCGGCAGGCAGCGGATGGCCGCAACGTCCTCGAACGCGCTGTGTGTCGCACCTGCGCGGCCGGTGGGCAGGCCTCCGTATGATCCGTTGATCTTTACGTTTGCCCTTGTATGCGCAATCGAATTCCTGATCTGGTCGCCCGACCGCTGCGTTACGAAAACGGCAAAAGCGGATATGAACGGCAGCAGCCCCATGGTGGACATCCCTGCGGCGATTCCTATCATATTCTGTTCGGCAATACCCACCTCAAAGAACCTTTCGGGATAAGCAGCCTTGAAGAAATGTGTCTGCGTCGAAGGCGCAACATCGGGGTCGAGCACGACAAGGTTGCTATACTCCGCGCCCAGTTCCACCAGCGTCTTTCCGAATACTTCCCTCTGCGCTATGCAGTCGCTAAATTTCAGTTCCATTATTTCTGCCCTCCGTCCAATTCAGCGAGCGCCTGGGCAAGCTGTTCATTGTTGGGCGCTTTCCCGTGCCATTCGAATTTTCCTTCCATGAAGCTGATGCCCGCGCCCTTCTTCGTATGGGCGACCACGGCCACGGGGCCGGACTCGCTCATTATTTTTGCGCTCAAAAGGGCGGGGAGAATGCTGTTCATGTCGTTTCCCTGCGCCTCCACCACCTTGAAATTGAAGGCGCGGAGCTTGTCTGAAAGCGGATCGATATTCACATTGTCGGCCATCGTGGAGGAGAGCTGCACCTTGTTGTAGTCAAAAATCGCGATCAGGTTCTTCACCTTTTTCGCGCCCGCGTACATCAGGGCTTCCCATACCTGTCCCTCCTGCGATTCGCCGTCCCCGATGAGCACAAAGGTTTTAAAATTGAATCCGCGCATTCTTCCGGCAACGGCTATGCCGATTCCAACGGAAAGCCCCTGGCCCAGGGAACCGGTAGAAAAATCCACCCCTGCGCATTTGTGCATATCCGGATGGGCCTGCAGGTTGGTTCCGTCCTGGTCAAAAGTGTAAAGCTCGGACTGGTCGAAATACCCGCGGGCGGAAAGCACGGAGTAATACCCCGGCGTCGAATGGCCTTTGGAAAGGATGAACCTGTCCCTGTCCGGCTTGTCCGTTTTTTGCGGGTCGACGTCCATCACTGCAAAGTACAGCGCGGTCAGGATCTCAATTTCGGAAAGCGAACCGCCCACATGACCTGCGCCCACATGGTTTGTCATCAGAAGAACGTTTCTTCTGCATTCTTTCGCCTGATTTTCAAGCGCCTCAACATCAATACTCATAACACATCCAATTGCGGTTTCATAACCACTTTAAGCGAACCGTCCCTCATTTTTACGAAAACGTCGAGGGCCTCGGCATAATCCTTCAGGGGAAATACATGCGTAATCAGAGATTCAATTTCCTTCTTATGCTGGAGGGCCATGGGGATGCTCTTTTCCAGCGTGTTCGGGTTGGCCCGGTTCCCCACGAATTCAATTTCGTCCAGAACGAGCCGTTTTACCGGAATCTCCACATCGTTTTTAGGCAGGCCGATAACGGATACGGATCCGCCCCTCGCCGCCGCAAAGCATGCGTTGCGGACCCCCGCGGGCGATCCTGTGCACTCGATCACGCGCTTTGCCCCGAGTCCCCCGGTCAGGTCCATCACCTTGTCCACTACGTCGGTCTTGGTGAAGTCGATGACCACGGCGCCCAGTTTCTCAGCCGCCTGAAGGCGGTTTCCGGTGTCGGCGCACATGACAAATCCCGCGCCCATTGTCTTCGCGCAGATAATGGCCATCAGGCCCTGCGCGCCCGCGCCGTTCACAAGCACCGTGTCCCCGGGTTCGATTCTGCTGTGCATTACGGTATGCAGCGCGATGCTCAAGGGGTCCAGGCAGGCCGCAATGTCAAAACTCAGCTCGTCCGGGATCTTGGCGATGGTTTTCATGTTCACAACCATATACTGCGCGTACGCGCCGTCGGTGATATGGCCGTACATCCGGTGCACCTTTTTATTCCCGTAGTTCAGGCAGATGGTGAAACGGCCTTCCATGCAGTTTTTGCATATCCCGCAGCCGCAGTTGGCGATACCGCATACGCGGTCACCCTCTTTAAAGCCGGTCTGATCGCCTTTGTCGCCGATATCCACAATCACGCCCGACCATTCATGCCCGGGGATCAGCGGGAATTCCTGCGGCCAGAAGCCCGGGAAGTCTCCGGCAATGATATGGGGGTCTGTGCCGCATATCGAAACGGATTCAACCCGTACCAGCACCTCGTATTCCCCGGCCTTGGGGACGGGCAGCTCTACGTACTCAAGTTCATTCGGTGCGTTCAGGCGCACCGCGTGCATTTTTTCTGGAATTTTACTCATGTGGCTTCTCCTTAAAATATATAAATTTTATTTATTTCCAATGAACCATGGGCAGGCCGGCGGCCGGCGCGGTGAAATACGGTATTTTTGTCGCGCGGAGCGAACCGATGTAGGCCGTTTTCAGATCAGGCCCCCCGAAGGTCACGCTGGCCATCCACGGCGCAACGCCGCGGCCCGTTTCAAACAGAAGTTCCCGCGTCACGCGGCTTGCGAAAAATGCGTCGTCCAGCCTCTGCACTTTTTCATGGTCGCCCTCGTCTATCAGTACGACCATCTCGCCGTCGGGCGTGATCACAAAAAGCTTGTCGGAATAAACCATCGTTCCCCAGAGGTTGCCGTAACTGTCGAAGGCGATCCCATCCGGATAGGCGCCCTGGCCCATCTGCTCCGGGCCGTACACTTCCTTATTGAAAAGGTTTCCTTTTTCGTCGCATTTGAACCGGACGATCCTGCCGCCCCTAACGCCCACCGTCTCTACGCAGTAAAGGTATTCTTCCTTCGCGTCGAAACGCACTTCGTTCGTAAAATGCAGGCCTTCCGCCACCACATGTATGCCCGTCTCGTCATACCGTGCGATATACCCGTCGTCAAGGTCCGGAACCAGTGCATCTATCCAGTCTTTTTTCATGGTGGTGATGGTAATCCAGAGCCTGTCTTTGGAATCCCGCAGCACAAAATTAACCTTGCCGATCTCCCGTCCGTCAATGGTGTCGAAAATAACGGTCGTTTCGCCCGTGCGTTTCATCCGCTCCAGGCAGTCTGTTCCGAAATTCGATATCAGAATGTCCCCGTTGCGCGCAAACGCCAGCCCGTTGGGAAGCGTCCCCTGGAAAAACCGGTCCACGTCTGCAGACTGCACATCAATACCGGCTACGTGTTTCTGCGTTATGATCTCCTGGGAACCATCGGGGAATATATGCGCCACGCCTCCCCGCGCGTCGGCCGCCCACAGGCTGCCGTCCGGCTCGGCCAGTATGCATTCCGGCCGCTGCAGTCCTTCCCCGACATACTTAAGGGATGCCGGGTCGATCTCAAAACCCCTGATAGGATTGTCCTTTAACATTCTTTTCCCCCTTCAAAAGTAACTTCCGGATGGAATTCATACTCATCCAGATTGCTTGCCGGCGCAAAAAAACACGCCACCTTCATCTCTTTTTTTCCGGAATTGCGTACCATATGGACGGATCCCTGCTCAAAGAGCACCGCGGATCCTTCCCTGACCGGCTTGATCACGCCGTCCACATACACTTTTCCTTCGCCCTGGATAAAATAAATCAACTCTTCTCCGTTCGGATGGCTGTGTGCCGGCTGAACGGTGCTCCCGGGCAGGACGCGCATGATGCAGCACGAGCAGAATTTCGCATCCAGTCCGCTGTTTTTGTCTACGATCCACCGGAGGAATCTTCCGGGCACGGCCTTTTCGGCTACGTCTTCTTCATGAATAATCTTCACTTGTTTCCTCCTTCTTATAATTTTTAATATTTTATTGATTATCGATAATCTTATTGAAAATTTTATAACACTCTGTAAAAGTGTTATTGTTTTTTAGCGGAAAACTATTTCTCTTCCTTCTCCAGATTCTTCAGCATGCTCTCCAAGCTGTCCATGATATGGTCACGCATCGCCTGCTCCGCCGCTTTCACGTCGTGCGCCTTCAATGTATCCAGAATGTTCATATGCCTTTTTGCGATCCGCAGGGGATCCATGGATGTATAAACGCCGGTTGTGTGCGACCAGCTGGCGAAACGCAGTGAATAAGACAGCTTCAAAACAAGTTTGTGGCCGGATATGCGGATAATCTCATCGTGGAACATGTTGTTGTATTCCGTCCGTTTGGCTACATCACCCTTTTCGGCCGCCCGGATCATATTCTGCACGATTTCCTCAAGTTCATCGATTTCATCCTGCGTTATTTTTTCCGCGCAAAGGCCGGCGGCGAAGGATTCGAGCGCAGCGCGCACGGTCAGCATTTCCCAGATCTCGTCCTCCGTCATTTTGCGGACGGTTGTTCCCTTGTACGCTTCCACGTTAACAAAACCCATTTCAAGCAGGCCCTTCAAGGCTTCGCGCACGGGCGCCTGGCTCACGCCGAATTTTTTGGCAAGGGCGCTCTCCACCAGCTTGTCGCCGGGTTTGTATTTCCTGTTGATAATATCGTCGATCAGCTGTTCCTTGATCTGTTCGCTGAAAACGCGTTTTTGCAATTTCTCAGGGGCTTCGATATTACTCACTGTTTCATCCCTCAATTATTATTATTTTTTTTAATTGATATTCGCTTATCACCGGGCCGCCGGATCCCTGTCCCGCCCGCCGGCACAGGCCTTCTTCCTTCTTCTTCCGGCCTCATCCCGGCCGCCGCGGCCCTTGCCGGTTTTATCGGAAAAGATATTATCGATAATTTATTATCATTAATTATACTATAGCATTTCGTATCGGATTGTCAATACAATTCGGCGAAAATATCTGAAAATGTACAAAATAAAAATCAGCCGTCCTGACGGTTTCGCGTCCGGGCCGTCTGATTCAATAGTATGCCAACTGCGTTCCTTTTTCAAGCATATTTCTACAAAAAAATAGAACGATTCTGCCGCAGTCTCTCCCGGCGGGCCGTACAGACCGCCTACACACAGTCCGTATCCTCCATTCCGAGCCTTTGCATGATCGCGCGGGCGTCCGCCATGCGCTTTTTTACCGCCACGGCGGCCTGCGCATCGGATCCGAATTTTTGCAGCGCGCCCGCAAGGCGCGTTTGCACCGTAACGTGCGTCTGCCCGCATACAAGCTTGTCCGCCAGATACACAATCGCACGCTCGTCCACCTGCACAAGGGCGCCTTCCGGCAATTTCATATGCACCTTAACGATTTCCGCGATGGTGGCGTAACCCATATTCCTTAGAAGCGCGCTCCCCTTTTCGGCATGGTCCCTGCCCGCGCTCCGCGCGATGTCGTGCAGCAGCGCGGCCGCTTCGATCCGGCCAGTGTCCAGCGTAAAACCTTTTTGCAGGGCGCGCAGCGCAAGGGCGCCGGCCAGCTTTGCCACTTCAACGCTATGTCTTTTTATATCTTCCCCCACCGCCAAACAGTCAAGGATCTCCATGGCGGTTTCCCTGGCAGGCGTATCCCTCTGCGTAAAATACCGCCGCAGCGCGGCCAGGTTTTCGGGCGTATCGGCGTCCATCAGTATCCCCGGGTCGGGCAGCGGCAAAAGGCTGACCCCCGTGCCCATGCTCTCCAGCGCGCCTTTCAGCCCGCCCGCGCCTCTGTAGCCAGACAGCTGCGGGATACAGGCCGCATCGATCAGCAGCGGATGCCCGCTTTTTCCCCTGTATGTCGGTTTAACGGCCGCCGGTTGCGTCCGCGCCGCGAACCGCAGCATGGTTTCAATACTGAACGGGCGGACAAGCGGGATATCCGCAGGCATGATAAAAACCCTGCTGCATCTGCCGCGCAGAAAATCAAGCCCCAATTTAACCGATGTAAACATATCGGTTACGGC
>Ga0172371_10004508_pt1 | contig 21018 bp, 15 predicted proteins | sample Lak12m_FD_114543 | JGI IMG/M metagenome (GOLD analysis project Ga0172371, IMG submission 114543) | Freshwater microbial communities from Kabuno Bay, South-Kivu, Congo - kab_022012_12m | ecosystem: Environmental > Aquatic > Freshwater > Lake | place: Democratic Republic of the Congo: South-Kivu... | reverse complement strand
GCTCGGCCTGCCCGCCTGGATTCGCGCGTATTTCACCGTCCCGTACAGCGCCCTCCTCGCCGCGGCGGTGCTCGTCGTCGGGCACCTCGTCTTGCAGCACACCCGGTTCGGGCGGTATGTTACCATGACGGGCGGGAACCGCGAGGCGGCGCGGCTGGCGGGCGTGCGCACGGGCCGGATCGTCGTCGCGTGCCTCGCCCTGTGTGCCGTGACCGCGGCCTTGGGCGGACTCCTCAACGCCGGCCGGCTGACCAACGCCACGCTCGACCAGAACAAGGACCTCCTACTCAGTGCGGTCGCCTGCGTGGTCCTCGGTGGCACGAGCCTGTTCGGCGGAGAAGGCGGGGTGGGCAAGACGCTCGTCGGCGTGCTGACCTTCACCGTGCTGAACGTAGGGCTCATGCAAGTCAACTGGATCAACGACCTGGCACGCCAGCTCCTCACCGGCCTGGTGCTCCTCGTCGCGCTCGTGATCAACGGGGTGCTCGCCAAGGGGAGATCCTATTGATCCCGCACAGCCCGACCGATCAACTCCGCCGCGATGCCCTACGAATCTGGCAGGCCGGCTTGGATGCCGTGGGCTCCGAACGCCTGGTCCGCTCTGCACTCCGCGTGGAAGGCCGCACGCTCGTGGTCGGCGACGACCGGCTTGACCTGGACCGGATCGGCCGGATCGCCGTGGTGGGAGCGGGCAAGGCAGGGGCGGGGATGGCGGCGGCCGTGGAAGACGTGCTCGGCCCGCGGCTCATGGAAGAAAAACAGCTTGCCGGCTGGGTCAATGTGCCGGGAGATTGCGTGCGGCCGCTGGCGCGAATCCGTCTGCACGGGTCCCGGCCGCCCGGCGTCAACGAGCCCACCGAAGCAGGCGCGGCCGGGGCGGCGGAGATCCTCCGGCTGGTCGCGTCGCTGGATCCGAGCGACCTTTGCCTGTGCCTGATCTCCGGCGGCGGCTCGGCCCTCATGCCCGCTCCGGTCGAAGGCATCACGCTGGCCGACAAGCTGGCCGTCACCCGGCACCTGAGCGCGGCCGGGGCGAACATCGAAGAGCTGAACACGGTCCGCAAGCAGCTCAGCCGGATCAAAGGGGGCGGCCTGGCCCGGGCGTGTTGCGCCGGAGAGTTGATCGCCCTCATCATCTCCGACGTGCTCGGCGACCCGCTCGACGTGATCGCCTCCGGCCCGACGGTCCCCGATTCCTCCACGCCCGAGGCGGCCCTGGCGGTGCTCGATCGGTTCCGCGCGGCGGAGGCGGGCATCTCGCCCCGCGTGTTCGAGCACTTGAGGGCCGCCGGTGGCGCGAGAAAAAGAAAAAGGGGTCAGAACTATTTTCCGTCTGCGTTCCACGGCGATCCCCGTGGTTGCTCGGACATCAAAAATCGTTCTGACCCCTTTTTCTCGTTCTCGTGTGTGACGAACCTCATTATTGGCAACAATGCCACGGCGGTGGATGCCGCCGGCCAGGAAGCGGTGCGACTAGGGTATTCGCCTGCCATGGTCAGCGCAAGAACCTCGGAAGGACACGCCGAGGGGGTAGGGCGGCACCTTGCCGGGATGGCCCGGCGAATGCGCGACGAGCCGGGCCCCGACTGCCTCGTGAGCGGCGGCGAGCCGGTGGTCAAACTGGTGGAGGCCGCTCGCCGCGGACTGGGCGGACGCAATCAGCAGTTGGCACTCGCCGCGGCTGAGTTGCTCTGGGACGACGGGGCGCAAGGCATGGCTCTCCTATCGGGCGGGACCGACGGCGAAGACGGCCCGACCGACGCGGCCGGGGCCCTGCTCGACGCCCAGGTCCTCCAGGCCGCGCGCTTGAGCGGCCTCGACCCCCACAACTTCCTCGCCCGCAACGACGCCTACCATTTCTTCGCGCCCTTGGGGGCCCTCCTCCACACCGGTCCCACCCACACCAACGTCTGCGACCTCCGCGTGGCCGTGGTGGATCGCCAGCCGTAACTCCCCTCGCCCGCGAAGCGGGAGAGGGGCAGGGGGCGAGGGGACGCTGCGCTCAACGCCGCTGGATCATGCCCAACTCTCCCGCGTGCCATTGGCGGACTTCGTAGCCTCCGATCGCTGCCCAATCGCTACCGCTTCTTGAGCGTGATGCTGAGGCCGCCGCCTTCCATGTAGAAGAGCGTCTCCAGGTCGGCGTTCGTGGTAATCGCCTTCACGAAGCGGGGATCGGCCATGCGGGGAGTCATGTTGTGGGCGAGCACCAGCCCGCCCGGTCGCGGCTTGGAAAGCTGTCCCCGATGATTCACCTTGTTGCCGGGCCGGTCAATCAGGGCCTCCCGGGCCGAACCCCATGCCCTTCGGATCCCCCGGTGAACCCTTCTGGTCGGCGAAGCCGGGCGGACCTTTGGGGCCGAACCCATGATGGTCTCCGTGGCCACCCAACGACGAGGCCACCGCCACCGCCACAAGAATAGCCAATGCCAGGGCCAATTCCCACTTCTGATTCATACGCTTGACTGCCCGGTCCCACACATAGCTCCAAAAGACCGACCAGTTGAGAACGAAGTGGCACACGCCCGCGGTGAGCATCAGCAGGGACACATAGATGTGGGCGTTCTTCCAGACGCCCTTGCCGATTCCGAGAATCAGCCACCCGCCGGCCTGCGGAGGAGGAGCCAGCCACAACACGAGACCGCTCACGGCAGCTACCAGAAACGAAACACTCAACACCAGCGAGACAAAGCCGCGAAACCGAAATCTGACCACGGATCTTCATCCTTTCAAACGTGCATCTGGGTGGATCCCGGGAATCGAGACGGAAACTGCCGGATCGCGCCCCAAGCCGTCGGCCCAGAGCCCGACTTTGGTCGCGAGGTCCCCTCGTACTCCCCCGGGTCTCCTTACTAAACGGGGAGACCGAGCCTCTTTCGCCAGCGATTGAAGAAGAGAGAATCCACCGCACCGGAGCCCGAATCTGGTGGGCAGGTGCCCCCATAGGCCGATTCGGGTACTATCCATGTCCCCAGCCGCGGTGGGTGGCCCCTTGGAGCCGTTGTCTTGGGTCTTGCAGCGTCTCAAGTCCGTAGGGCGTCCGAGCCGAAATCAAAACCTCCGAAGTCTCCGAGACTTCGGAAGTCTGCCCGGCGTGCGTGCAGTGTACGGACCCTACCGGTATAATCCCCTGTCGTGGGAGGAGACCGACCTTGCGAGTTCATTCCCTACAGCACGTCGAGTTTGAAGACGCGGCGAACATCGTCCCCTGGGCCGAGGCGCGGGGGCATGCCGTGAGCCGGACCCGGCTCTACGAAGACGAGCCGCTGCCGCCTGCGCATGCCTTCGAGTGGCTCGTCATCATGGGCGGCCCCATGAACATCTACGAGCACGACCGCTATCCGTGGCTCGTTCAGGCGCAGGAATTCATCGCCGAGACCATCGGCCGCAACAAGCCCGTGCTGGGCATCTGCCTGGGCGCGCAGCTCATTGCCGACGTGCTGGGAGGCCGGGTCACGGCGAACCGGGAAAAGGAGATCGGGTGGTTCCCTGTGGCGCTCACCGAGGGCGCGAGCCGCTCCCCGCTGTTCCAGGCCCTTCCCCGGCAGTTCCTCCCCTTCCATTGGCACGGCGACACCTTCTCGGTTCCCCCGGGGGCCGTACACGCGGCCCAGAGCGAGGCCTGCGCGAACCAGGCATTTCTCTACGGCGATCGCGTGATCGGCCTCCAGTTCCACTTGGATTACTCGGCGGCGAGCATCGGGAAGATGATCGAATCATGCGGGGACGAGCTGGTCGACGCCGCTCATATCCAGCGCTCGCCCGACCTCCTGACCGACGCCGCCCGCGTCGCCAACCTCAGGGGACTGCTCGACCGCTTCCTCGACGCCATGGAACGGCAACTCTGACGTAGGACGTCCGCAACGGCGTGGCGACATCAGCGGGCGCGACCTTCATCACGCTGGCTGCGGGCGTATTCCATGAACCTCTCGAACTTGCAGGTCATCCAGGCAGATCAGTGCGTCGAGGGCTCTTTGCCGACGTATTGCGGAATATCGCGGTAGTAGAGCCCCCGTCCGGTGGCGATATACAGCCGGCTGCCCAGCTTCAGCAAGGAGAGGAACGGGTTGCCCTCCTGGTGCGCCAGCCACGCGATGTGGCCGCTCGCGCGATCGATTTCGTACAAGCCGGTGGAGGTTGGCGCCCAGATGCGGTGTTCGTCCCAAGCCGGTTCGCCCATCAGCCACGGCAGCGGCACTTCGGCGGTCACTTTCTTGCCCGCCTTGAGGAAGCGAAACTCCGTTGTCTCGCCCTGGATTTGCACGAGCAGAGCCTCGCCCCCGTCGGAGACGATGAGCCGGGGGGCCTCTTGGTCCGAGTACCGCCGCCACGCCTTGCCCTCCTGCATCCAGCCGTACTGGTGCGTGATATCGGCGGCGGAGGCGAAACGGAGGTAATAGCTGGCATACACACGTGCATTGACGGCGTCCCACCAAAGACGGTATACGTCGCGCACGGGCTCGGCCGCCATCTTTGCCTCACGACTGGAGGGAGCCAGCACCCGGACCCGGTCGCTAACGGGATCCAGCATGGCAACGCCGTACTCGTCGGAGTTGCGGTAGGACAGGTAGATTTTGCCGCCGCCTTCGCAGAGGTCGACGATGTGATCGGCGGGAGATGAGCCGTCCTTTCGGCGGTAGTGCTTCTGGAGCTTGCCGCTGGTGTCGAGCTTGTACAGGCCGCCCTGCCCGCCGAAGAATACCGCGTCCTTCACCGTGGCTACGGAGCGGATGGTATCGGGCAAGTCCGGCAACTTCTGTGTCTCATCGAGATCGCACCGGTAAAGCAGGGCCGGCCCGCCCGATTGCCATGCCTGCCACGCCAGCCACAGTTTGCCGTCCGTCGCGGCCATTCGAGGCGCTCTGAGGTCGGTCGCCGCAGTCCCTCGTGCCAGGCGCAGACCGCCCAGGTCCGGCACCGACGCGCCGGCCAGCCTGGCCGATAGCGTCGCCCGCTTCGCGAAAATCTTCGGTCCGTAGTCGTTCTGCAACGACGGATTCCGCCTGGCGGCGTCGAGATACGTGTCGCAGATGGCCAGGGCCTCTCTCTCGTCCCCCTTTCCCGTCAGGATCTCCGTCACGCAGCAGAAATAGAGCCACTGAATCGACTGGTTGAACCTGCCGACGGCCATAAAGTGCCGGGCGCCGTCGAGTGCGGTCTGCCGACGGAGTGCGGGTCTGTCCAGAACCTCGCAGGCCACGATTTTGTAGCGGTAAATGTCGTCCACGGCCAGGCTGTTGTAGCTGCAGGCGGCAAAGGCGGCCTCGTGCACCGCGATAGCCCGGTCGAAATGCTCCAACGCGGCTGGGTCTTTCCTACTCCGGAAGAGGACTTCCGCGGTCGCCAACTCGAAATAAAACCGGACGAGTGGATGATCCGACCGGGCGTGCTTGGTCGCAATTTCCAGGACCCTGTCGGGCGAGTCGCCATACTGATTCAGCATCGTGAAGACGATCGCGCTGATGCGGCCCGGGTCTTTTTCCACGTCGCGGACGGCGTTGTCGATCTGCTTCTCGAGCGACGCTTGACGCAGGCCGGCCAACGCAATTTGCGCCCACTTGACTTCGTTCGGAAAGACGTCGGGATGGGCGACGATATAGTCGAACATTTCCGCGCTGCGCTCGGGCAGCCAGGCCTTCAGGCACTCCGCCATGAAGTAGAAGGATATCGCCTCGTGGCGCCCATGGCGGGCCCGCACGACCGTCTCCACCAGGCGGGAGCCCCTCCCACACTGCTCAATGGCCACTCGCTTCCGTTCGACTTCCTTGTGTCTCAGGTCGTTCCGGTACAGGCTGACGAGGCCTATGCCCAAGTTCAGCTTCGCCTCCCAATCGTCGGCATCCAAGAGCAACACGTTCTCCCAGGCCCGAATCATTTCGAGCGTGTCGAGCTTCTCTCGCTCGGTGAAACAAGAGTGCGGTGCGCGTCCGACGGCGTAGTGGGGTGGCGGCATGAGGTACATCGCCTGGCGGCGCCACAGGTCCTTTTCCGGCACGGCAGCCTGAGACGCGGGCTGACGGCAGCGGAACTCGCCGATCTTCCGCATCATGTCCTCCGCTGCTGCTTCGATCCTGTCGGAACGGCATTCTTGGCTGACTTGGCCGGCGTGCCCCCGCAGTCGCAACGTCAGATCGAGTCTCACCGCCCACGGTTTGCCGGGTTCGTACTCTCGATCGACGTCTTCCATGCTCCCCAAGATCACCAAATCGGCAGGCGGAAGCGTTTCGAGGGCATTGCCGCGGACCAACCCCGCCCGGGCCAGGTCAACCTCCTCCAATAAGGCCGCCGGGTACTGTCGCTCCAGGACCACCGGCCATGCCTCCTGCTTCAGCCGCTTGCGCAGGGCCTTCTGCAACGTGATCCCGAGCGTATCGCTGCGATCGGCGCCGCTGCGGTTCGGAAACGCGGCGATGCCCACCGTAAGACGGTTGCCGGCCTGCGACTGCGGTTGAACGGCCGCCAAAACCTTCTCGCGAACGGCCGCCAGGGACAAGGCCAGGTCGTTGGCCAGCACCACTTGTTCCTCCAGCTTCACCTGGCCGGTGGCCACCTCGACCAATCGGACCGACGCCCTCTCGCGGGCCGCCAGAACGTGCAGGAGGTAATCGGCCCCGGCAAACTTGCCCAAGACAAGAGCGCTCTTCGCGTCGCTCAAGGTGCTCAGAGCGATGGCGTGTTCCCTCATGACTGCGTGGGTGGCTTGCCGATCGACCAGTTGCAGAAACGGCTGGTTCGCCAGCTCGATCATCAGCAGGTCTTCCACGTTCTCTCGGCTCTGCCCGCCTGGCCCCTGCGCCGAAACCGCGACCGCCAGCCTGGGCCCGCGCTTGCCTGCCGAGCTGGCCGGCGACGATGCCGGCGTGCTCTGTCCCCAAGCCGAGTCGCCGAGCAGCAGGACCAAGGCCATCGAGATTCCCAAAAAGCCGGAACGCCGGGTCATTTTCGATGATCCTCCGTGGCCATGCGGCGGATCACGGCGTCGCAGGCTTGCGTGCCGGCTTCTTCCAACGCGGTCTTCGCGGCTAGGGCCTCGACCAGGTCCACGCCCGCCGCCACGCCCCGGTCGCTGGCGGCGATCGTCCGGCCCGGCACGGGGATCAGACGCAGCTCGACGCGGGCCCGGCAACTCGTCAGGCCCTGCAACTGCGCGGCGAAGGCGCTGGTGCCCTCGCCCTCCAGCAGAAAATCGACCTTCTGGTCGCCATATTTGCCCGTTTGCAGCAGCGATTCCTTCCAGCCCGCCACGGGCTCCGCCGGCACGATCACCTTCAGTCCCAGGCTGCGGAGCCGCTGCATGATCGCCATCTGCGCGGCCGGATCGCGGAGCGGCCGGCCGACGTGGTTCTCCTCGACCGCCACCAGCAGCACCTTCCCCGATAGCGGCTGGGCCAGCTTGCGCAACTCGGCCAGGGTGGCATCCTCGGGTGCAAGCTTGGGTTGCTGCAAGCGCCGGATGTCTTCCGCCAGCGGCCCGGCCAGCCGGTCCAGCACCGCCTCAAAGCCATTCTCCGCAGCGGCCTTGGCCGAAACCGTCGTTTGCTCCGTGGTCTCGACGTCCACGATCTTCAGCACCAGGTAGAGTGCCTGCCCGATCTTGCTCGCGCGGCCCACCATGATGTACTGTGCGGAGAGGAACTTTCCGACTTTGACGGCGGAATTCGTCTCGACCAGGCCGCTCAGGGCAATCTGGTGTTCCTCGGCGACCTTCTTGATCTGGTCGCGGTTGACCAGCGTCACTTGGGGCAATGCGGAAAGCATGGTGTTGAGCTGGTCCGTCACCGCGGGGCCTTCGACGCCCACGCCTGGAAGAACATCCACGTCAAAGATCGCCACGCGGATGGGGCGGAGGTCATGGTTCTTGCCGGCCGGCCGGGGCGCGGCCTTGTCCTGTTGGGCGGCGGGAGGCTTGGCGGGCGGCCCGGCCAGCGACGGCGTCCCCCCGGACCATACGAGCGCTCCGATCACCATGGCCGTTGCGCAAGCGAAACGTCTGTTCGCGTTCATTTCTTTTCCTCCTTTTGGCCCGGGGCTGTCAACGGCACGCCGAGCTCTGTCAGGGTGAGCATGAGTCGTATCCGGTTCTTTGTCGAAGACGGAAGCTCGTCGTCGCTCAGCCATACCACGCCCGGCCGATGGCTGGTCTTCTTGGCGCGATCGAGCTTCAGCCATTCCCACGCGTCCAGGAGGCGGTCGTCTCCAAGGATCAAGAGCCCATTCGCCTTGACGCCGATTTGCCCTTCCAAAGCCCTCAACTCCGGAAGCAGCCCGTCCGGGGGTCTCTCGGCGCCGCGAAGATCCAGGAGATAGGCCGACCAAGGACAATCCTTCCAAGCGACGGCCGCGTCGGCGGCAGCCGACAGCACAGGTCGCTGCCGGCCTGCCCGCTCGTCCATCTTCGGCCAGACGAGGTCCGCTTTTCGCCAGCCGTCGACCGACGCATTGGCCGCGGCAGCCAGCAGATCGAGCAAAGTCGCGTCAGCCGTCTCCCGTCTGCCGAGCTGTTCCTGCCACGGCAAATAGCTGGCCACGACGCAGCGCACGGCATCCAAGGGCCCGCCGGCCACAGCGAGTTTCTCCACCAGCGGTAGATTCGCCTCGTCGGGAATCCACGCCCATCGGTTGACGAGGGCGCCGCAAGGTTGCCGGTGCGAGCGGAACTCCAGCATCGCGGGCCAGGACTGTTTGCCGGTCCTCGCCAACAGGTCGCCGCGCATCTGCCCGCCGCCGACAGTCGCCGGTCCGGCAGGATCGCCGAACCAATCGGCCTCCAGGACCAGCACGTTGATTTTGTGTTCGGCAACAAACCGATGGACAACGGCCGGGCCGTTGCCGGCTGCCTTTCGTCCGAGAATCAACAGCCCCGGCTTTTCCGGCGCCCGCCAATTGCCCGCGGCAAGCGACCTCAGTTCCTTGAACTTCCGGACGGGCAGGCCCACGGCCTCCGACCACGTGTCGAACCAGTCCGGGGCCCCCACCGCCGTCAATTGCACACCCTTGTCCCAAGAGAGCGGCCGGTCGGGATAGACGACCAATTCACCACGAACGCGTTTGAGGTCATGGGTCGGGGCTAGCCGGAAGACGACGGGCACGCGTACCGGCGGCGCAACAAGCTCGGCCGTGCCGTCTTTCACCGTCACCGGCTCGCTCCATCGTCGGCCGAAAGCCCAGAGAGCCGGCAGCCCATCCGTTTTGCCGTCATCGCCGCCGATGGGAAGTGTCACCTTCCGGCCACCCCGGGCGAAGGCGATTGGCAACTCCTCGGCCGGCAACGCCCAAGGCGCTGCGAGCAGCCAAAATGCCAAAAGATATAGGAAAGCCTTCATCATCGCGTCCCACAAGACTATGGCTTGCGATCACCCTTAATGACCCAGGCGCTGGCATCGACGTTCACCAGGCAGTTGTTCAGGGCCAATTGCCCCAAGGAGGTTTGGCCGAGAGCCACCTGGCGACGGCCGGCCAACGCAGCCTCGTCCGGCCCATCGGCGGCGATGACGTATTGCAGCTTCACCTCGCCATTGGCTTCCGTGGAAAGCAGCCGCAGGCGAAGACTCGTTGCCATCGCGGACGGCGGCAGTTCAATCGCTGCCGCGTCATTGTTCCGGCACACGATCACGTACGTCTTCGGGCCGATCCACTCGCGGCTTGGACACGACAAGTCCCGCGTCAGCCGCAAGATGACCGCGATCGGCTGCCGCATCGCTTCGCCTTTCCCGGCCGGCGCCACCTGGATGGTCGAATCGTCCTCGGCGTACCAGCTCAGCGGGCCGGCCACCGATTCGTGCAGGGCGAAGGCCCGAGCGATCTCGCGGCGCTGCTCGGGCGTGACGACGACTACGGGCCGTTGGGCCGTGGGCACGGCCGATCGGTCGGCGCCGGACCGGCCACCCAGGAGAAACCCGCCGGCCACCAGGATCCCGCCCAGCAGGGCAGCCGATGCCAAACTCAGCGCCTGCCAACTGAACTGCGATGCCTTGGCGATGGGATGCGCCGGCGGCAGCGCCACGATCCTTTGCAAGGGCTCCTGCTGCCGCCACGGATCGAGCGCCTGCCGCAATTGGAGCATCGCGCCGAGGCGACGGACCGCCGCCGCGTTGCCCGGCACGTGACTCAGCTCGCTCAACACGTCGGCGAGAACCTGGTTCGCCCGGTCCACGGGCAATTCGCCGTCGACCAACTGGGACAACAGGATTTCCCGTTCTTCCGAGAGACTCATGGCACTTCTCCGGCACGATGGTGGTTCATCTGTTCCATCAGGATTTGCCGGGCACGATACACGCGGGAGGCGACCGTCCCGCGAGAAAGGTTTTCGATGGCCGCGGCCTCGTCGTAGGTATATCCGTCCAATTGCGTCAGCATGAATGCCGAACGGCAGTCGTCGGGCAGTTTGGCCACCAGACTCAGCGCAAGGCGATACATCTCATTTTGCTCGGCGAGTTTGGCCGGGCCGGCCTCGAGTACGGCCAGTAGGCTTATGGTGTCGTTATCCCAATCGGTCCGCCCACGATCGATCTGACGGGTTTTGCGGAGGTGATCGTGAGCGCAGTTGACCGTGATGCGGTGGAGCCACGTGGCCAGGGCCGCCCGGCCGTCGAACTTGCCGGCCCCCCGCAGCGCCTTGACGCAGGCCTCTTGCGCTATCTCTTGGGCGGCATCCGCGCTGCCGACGATTCGCAGCGCCACGCGGTACATCCGCGATACGTGGGCGCCGAGCTGGCTGGCTAGCGTTTCGCCCATGGTTGATCGATGCCTACTTGGCAAATGATCGGCAGCGTACAAAGAAGTGCCTTGTTCTCCGGCCTCCCGATGGTTGGCCTCGTTCATTGGCCATGCAGAGCCCATTAGGGTTCTTTCTTCGCCTCTTCCTTGTTAGACGTTGGTGCCGCCGGGCGTTTCGCGTCTTTCTCGGCCAATTGGGTCCGAATGTGGTTCCGCCACCAGTCCACGTCGCGTTGGTGGTAATCGTGGAGCTTGGGAAACCGGCGAGATATCTCCTCGATGGTCGCCCTCGCCTCAGGCCACCGTTTCTGATTCCGCAGAAGGACCAGTTGCAGGTACACTCCCGAGAACGAAGCGCGACGATTGTCCTTGAGGGCCGCCAAGCGGCGGTAGTACCCCAGAGCATCGTCGGGGCGGTTCGTACACGCAAGATCGCAGAGGCGGCCCATCAGCAAGAGGGCCTCGGCCGACTCGGGGTTCTCCCGGAGCACCTGACTCAATAGCGGCTCGGCAAGGTCGAAGCGGCGCGTGGCGAAGGCGTACTTCGCCCGCTCCAGCGGCGGCAGGCCGGCCAATCGTTCTTCTTGCCGGCGGCGATATTCCGGGCCGGTCGTCACCCGGCCGGCCGCCTTGGCCGCTTCCAGGAATTCGCCGGCCCCGACAAACAGCATGCCGTCGCTGCCGGCCAGCCAAAGGCCGCTGCGCGTGCCTAGGGCGTGCTCGCACGTCCAGCGGCCGCCCTGGGTCCGATCGGCGCACTCCGGGCGCAGCGGCCCGTGCCAGGTGTCGCTCTCGGGATCCCAGGCGACGAGAGCTTCGCGTTCCACAAAGACGAGCAAACGCCCCATGGCGACGAGACGGCTGTAGGGGACGAGCGGGCAGTTGGCGGGGATCTCCGCGCCCTCGACCGACGTGGGGCCCCACCAGCTCCGCAGGATCTTGCCCCGCGAATCGAGCTCGTGAAGGACCGTGTCGGTCATTGCGAAACGCCGCCCGCCGCATTCGGCCACGCTGAGAACAGACATATACTCGCCGCTCGGCCATCCGTAGGGGAGGCATCGCTTCTGGGGCGTGAATTTGAACTCGGGACCCAGCAGGTCCTCGGTCGGTCCGTCCCCCCAGCCCATCAGCCTCCGGCCATCCCACCAAAGGAACCGGGGAGCGGCCTCAAACCATTTCTGGCCCGTACGGTGGCAAAGCCTGACGGTGCCCTCCGGGAGTCGCACCGTGTAGCATACACCGTTGCGGTATTCGGACCTTCCCACGCAGAAAAGCGTCTGCTTATCGACGGGAAAGATCGTGTAGACTCCCTTGTCCGGCAACCCGCGATCCATGCCGTAGACGCTCCATGTTTCGGCCTTGGGGTCGAAGACCAACAGACCGGCGTCGCGCGTGCCCAAGCACAGCTTGCCGTCCAGGTACTTGGCGTCGAGGATTCTCAAACGCTCGGAAATGGGCGGGGCCGGCACGAGGGTGATGCTATCCCAAAGGTCGTTCCCGATGGGCTGGCGGACGCGATACGTCTTGCCGACCGGCCGGCCTGGGCCATCCAAGGGGATCTGGCCCAGGACCTGCGCGCTCGTCAGGCTGCACATTCCCTCGAACTCGCCCCAGCGCATCGTTCCCGAGGCGAGGACCACGTAGAGTCTGCTGTCGCCCTCGGCCAAGGCGGAGATGCCCGTCGTCAAATGCCCCTTGGGAAGCGGTCGGTAGCGGATGGCCGTGCCCTTCACGGGCGGAGTGATGTCGCGGCGCATGTCCTTGCCGACCATTTCGTAGCGCGGGAAGAGTTCCAGGTCCGGCCAGCGAACGTTGAGCAGCTCGGCGGTTCCCTCGCGGAGTCCTTGGGCCCAGCGGTCAAACTCGGCCAGCGCGGCCGCGTCGTCCGTTCTTGCCACGAGGCCGCGCAGCCCGCGGACCGAATCGCCCCACGGCGGCTCATCCGTCGCCGCGACGCGGGCTTGCAGCTCGGCGATCCGCTTCTTGGCGCGGTCCGCGCATCCGTCGTCCAGGGCAAGCTCGGCGGCGCGAAGCCACAGTTCGTTGTACTCTCGCCGGAACCCGCTCTTCATCCAGGAGTCGCTGGAGCTTGCCAGCTCGGCCTCGCCCTTCGCGCACTGCTCCAACACCCCGTCGACCCATTGCCAGCGGTCCGCCGGCGGTATCCCGGTTCGCTTCATGGCCCGGCAAACCACCGTCAGCGTCACGGCCTGATAATCGCAGCCGAGCGAGTGACTGTTGTGGCGCACGGCGTCTTCGAGGATCAACTTGGCCATTCGAGTCATCCGCAGCCGTTGGGACGTCAAGTCCAGGCTGCCGGAATACGCCAGACTCCCCAACGCGGCGTGAACGGCGATCCGGCAGGACTCGTGGACCTCGTGGCGGTGTTTGCCCTGCGCGCCGAAGCGGTCGAAGTATTGCAGGGCCTGGGCGAGCACCCGTTCCGCGCGATCGGCGGCCGAACCGGTCCGCGACTGGGCGAGGGCCGAGAAGCAGAGGCTACTGAGGCACCGCGCGGTTTCATAGGCGGCCTCCTCCAGGGTCGGGTCCATTTTCATGGCCGCCTCGCAGTGGGCGAGCCGGGCCGACAGCTTCTGCTCGTCGGAGGTTCCCGGTTCCTCCGCGACGATGGCACGTGCCGCGCGAAGCTCCGCCTCGGCCTGCCGCCGGCGAACGGCCATGGCGTCGAGCCAATCCGCCGCCGCGTCCGGCCGGGCCTCGCGGAGTAGTGCCGCCACTCTCTCCCACGCCTGCACCGCGGCGCGATCGAATTGGGCCACCGTGCCGCCGGTCACAAGCGACCGGTCGCCGACCGCGCTCCCCCGGGCGACCCGGACGGTGATCTCAATCGGCGTTTCCTCGAACGTCTTGCCGCGCCCGTCTCCTTCGCGAAGGCGGATCTCGATCGTCGCGTCGGCCTGGGGGACGAAGCGCCGTCCGCCGGGCAAACGGCTCAGTCCCATCAACATCAGCAGCGACTCCTCTTTGGCGCTGGCTGCTTCCAGGTGCCGCACGGAAGTGAGCTGAGGGGAACGGGCAACGGCCTCCTCGAATACCTCTCCCAGCCGGCGGACCAGCGGCGCGATCCGCGGGTTGCGCTCCTCGTTTTCCACACCCAGGCAACGCACCTTCAACTTGCCCTTCGCCGGCCGGCCCACCTGCTTCAACGCCGTGCAGCACTGGACCACCATCCTGGTCAGGTCGTCTCCCTGCACGGGCCAACCGTAGCGTTCCTCCTTCATGACGTTTCCATGGGACAAGTCGACGAGGCTCAAGCGGGCCTCGGGAACCAGGCTGGGAATGTCGACTTCCAGCCGGACCATCGCGTCGAAACCGACCACGGGCTTGGCAAGATCCCCGGAAAGCCGCTTCTCCTGGAGCACGCGATCCAACTGGCTGCGATCCACGACCCGGGCGATTCCTCCGGAGGCGATCTCCTCGGCCAGGCGATCACACAGCAACTCGGCCGCGGCGACTGCCGATGAGTCGGCGGTCTCGGAGAGCCGCTGCGGCAGGATGACCACGCTGGGCGCCGAAGGATCCAGCGGCGACGCCGGGCGACTGGGCCCTTTTCCCGGAAACGCACCCGAACCGGCCAGTCGCGCCGGGATCGCCTCGGGTGGCCTCTCGCCGGGCTTCTGTTGCGTGAAGTGCATGGCGGCGTGGTACGCGGCCGGGACGTACGGCCTAATCCACCACATCGGCTGGAAGAGCGGCATGGAGTGGCCCGACGGCAGTGTCAATTGCGGCAACGGGCAAAGCCCCTCGTCGGGACCAGGATAGCCCAAACGGGCAGAATGGCCCCGCACGCTTTGCGAAGCATACATCCAACTGCCTGCCGACCAGTGGTACACCAGAAAACCGGCGCGAAACAGATTGACCCACCGCCCAGCCAGCTCGATGTGTTGAATCTTGGGAAGAAGATCCTCCGGTCGGACCGGCTTGCCGGACGGATCGCTGTTAGGCAAGACGCCGAATTCCTGCGCCGCACAGAGCTGGAGGACATGGAGATACGTGTGTCCCACCGCCCGGTGAACTCGACCATAGATCCTCGGGCCGTCCCGATGGGCCCCGGAAGGAAACACGTCGGGCATGGCCAGCAAGACGCCGGCCGCCGTGTGCTCGGCAACGTGCTCGGCCGCAAACCCGTCCGGGCTGAGCTCTCGGATCCGCAACAACAGGTAGCGGACCCGGTCGTGCCGGTCTGTGCTCTTGCCCAGCCAGGCATACGTCGTCTCCGGATCGCCGTGCACGAGCATCGCCACCCCCCGGAGATCGAGCGGGTCCTTGCGGAACCGGGCCCAATACGCCGGCAGTAGGGTCTCGGTGTGCTCGCTATAAATCGCCCCAAGTTGTTTGCCCAACTCGGAGGTTCGGTAGGACGAATCGAGGACTTCGACCACGTCGGCGCAGGCCTGTCGGGCCTCCCTATCGGGGCAGTCGCGGGCGAAGGCGACCACCCGTTCGACCTGTCCTTGGCCCTGCTCGGAGAGTCTCTTGGCGGCCTTCGCGCGGGTGTCCGTCTGTTTCAGTTCCCCCAGCAATCGTTCCACCTCGTCGACTGCCACAATCGGCTCGAACAACCGGGTCTCCAGCTTGACGATCTGTTTCCGCCATGCTTCGTCCGCCGCCTCGGCCCGACCGGGTCCCGGCAGGATCCACAAACACAGGAGGAAGAGAAAAACCTTCGACGGTCGTCGTCCTGCGATCATCTCCGTTCCTTCTCGTTCAAATCGTAACCTTCTCACGGCAAATCGCCGATGCCGCGTTTGCCGCAGACCATTGAAACGTCGCGGGCGGACTGCCCCGCGAAGACTACCTCGTTATGTTAGACGTTCCCAGCCAGCCGAAGTTTCGGCCATTTTCTTGCCGCCCGCTCTTTCAGAGAAGACCGACCCGCGCAGCCATTGCCTGTTATTGTGGCTGCTGGTCGGCCGTTGGCCGGTCTTCCTTCAGCCGCGCCAACATCTTGCGGATCTCGAAGCAGCCGCGAACGGCGACATACGCGGTGATCGTGCCGTACCAGAGGACGCAGGCGATGGTCAGCAGCCACCAGAATCCATGTTCGTCCATCCTCGGTCTCCTAGGAAGAGTGCACGACGGGCGGCTCCAAAGACGCCGTGGATTGCGGCGGAGCCGTTTGCGGTTTCAACAGGGAAAACAAGACCATGGCCGCTCCGGTGGCCGCGAAGGCGACGATACCCGAGTAGCACCGCCAGAGCTGCACCTCGTCCGGAGGCATGTTCCGCACTTGCTCGAACACCAGGCAGGCGATGGGAATGGCAGCGCCCACGATGATTGCCGCGGTTGCTCCCCAGCTATTGGCCCGCTCCCAGTAGCAGCAGGCGATCAGCATCGTCGAGATGCTGGCCAGATAGATGGTGCCGGTCACTAATAGGTACGCGTACACGTCGCCCTTGAGCGGATACCACAGCCCATAGAACAGCAGGAAGACGCCGATCAAGGAAACGATGGCCCGGTTCCACCGCAGGCCCCGCTTCTCGGACCAGGGGGTCTTGCGCAAGGGCGCCAGGATGTCGTTGTAGATGACGCTCGCCCAGGTGATCATGTAGGAGGACGTGCTCGACATGTCGGCCGCCAGCATGGCCGCCAGCAGCAGGCCCATCAGCCCCACGGGCACGAACTGGCCGAGGAATACGGGCATCGCGTAGAGCGAACTGTTTTGCCCCTGGAAGGTCTGCGGCAAGCCGGCAAGCGCCTCGGGGGCGAGCACCGTCAGGGCGGCGATTCCCCAGATTCCCGGCAAGACGAAGCGGCAGGCGAAGAAGAAACTAGTTCGCGTATAGATCCGGCGCCCCGTCCTGGCGTCCCTGGCCGCCAAGAGACGCGAGATCATGGTTTGCCAGGTCAGCGCCCCCGCCAGACACTCCAGCGCGTTGAACAGCACGTATTGCCATCCCATGCCACGGCAGACGAAGGGATTGAACCCGCCGGGGCCGTGGCGCTCCGCCACGGTAGCGGCCAAGGAACTCCAGCCGATTTTCGTGAGGATCAGGAGCGTGACGGCGAGCAGGCCGAAGCTCATCACGATGAACTGGAGAAAGTCCGTGACCAGCACCGAGAGCATGCCGCCGACCACGGTGTAGATCGTGCCCAAGAGCAGCAGAACGGTCATCATCACCACCACGTTGCGCTCCAGATGGCTCACGTCGAACCCGCCGACCAGCACCAGAAACTCGCCGGTGATCCGCAAGAACACGCCCATGTTCAACAACCCGCCGAGCACGATCACCATGCCGGCAGCCCAGCGAACACGGGGGCCGAACCGCTTCTCAAACAATTCCGGGATGGTCATCACCCCGGCGTGGCGCAGGGGGGTGATGCAGAACCCCGTAACGCCGACGAAGAGCATCGCCGTCGCCATGAGGATGCCGGGCGTGGTGCCGGCGAATCCGTACTTGTAGCCGTTCTGCGCCGTATACATGCAGGTGATGACGCCGAACTCCGTCGCGGCAAGCGATGCGATGCCCAGAAAGACATCGACCTCCCGGCCGGCCACCAGGAAATGCTCCACCTTGCCGACGTACTTCCGCACCATGATTCCGACGACCATCGTGGCCACCAGGTAGACGCCTACGATGCTTCCGTCAACCAGCCAATTGAAATTCGTCATGGGCGGGCTCTCACGCGGGTGGATATCGTCGGTTGGAGGCGGCAACGATTCGTTCACGAGAGTTCATGGCTCGGCTCCGTTGGTCGCCTGGGCTGATCGGAGGCGCGATTCCTGACGCGGGCCGATCAGAGCCGCGTGTCGCCGACCTTCTGGATCCACTGGCGTGTCCATTCCACCGCCTCAAAGCCGAGGTCCATCACGCCGTTGCCGAGAAACATCATCCCCTCAAGGCGTTTCTGCTTGAGGTACTCCAGCCCCAGGTCGCACTGGCGCTGCACGGCAGGAATCGGAATCGATATCTTCCTGGTGAAATCCACCAGGTAACAGCCCAGGATCACCTTCAGGTGCGGGGCCACCTCCTTGACCTTGGCCAGGTTCGACTCCAGATGGACGAGATCCTCGGGCTTCCACGTCCAGAACGTGATGCCGTCGAGCAGCTTCAAGTAATCATCGAGCGGGAGGTTTAGAAGGGTGGTGTAGTACGTGGAATAGATCTCCAGGGGGCGGCCCGCGGCTTTCAGGGTCTGCCGGATCTCGCGGAGCTCGTCGACCGTGAGGGCCGCTCGTTTGCCGGTCGCCTTGGAGGTGAAGAAATCGTCGAGATGCGCCCCCACGAAGTTGGGAGTCTTGCGGATCAATTCCAGACCCTCTTTCCGTTCCTCGGGCGTGGTGAATCCTCCCGAGCCGACCAGCCCCCAGAGGACCCGCTTGAACGGTTGAAGCGCGACCGCATATTGCTCGAAGGGCGGCTCGAACCGGCCGAGCTTTGCTTCCGCTCCCGCGTTGGCCTGATTCATGTAGATATTGGGGATTCCCAGGTAGAACCCGCCTTCCGCGGGACTCATCACGGTCCGGCGCAGCGTATGGGGCGCCGTGCTGCCGGTCGGGCTGCCGAAGAGCCACAACCGATCCCTCACCGTGCCTTCCTTAGACGTTGGCAATTCCGCCGAAAGGGGCGTGGTCCAAACGGATGCCGCCAGCCCGCAGGCCGTTGCCCCTAGAAAATCTCGACGAGTGATTCTGGTCCAGCTCATCGTGCATCTCCTTGGTTGGAAAATCAAGAGGTGTCCGGTAGGGTGGGACAATCGCAGCGCCGGCCCACCAGAACTCCTCTTTCTCAAAATCTTCATAATGGTGGGCCGGCGCTGCGATTGTCCCACCCTACAGACTCCTGTCAGCGATTTCACCGGTCACCTCGCTCTGCACGGTTCTGCCACAACTCGCCGCCGGCGATCGGCGTCAGAGCGGCTGGTTGCCGACCTGGGCGATCCAGTTCCGGGAGAACTCGGCGCTGGGAAGCCCTACGTCGAGCACCGTGTTGGCCAGGAAGATCAACTCTTGGATTCGCTTCTGGTGAAGCCACTTCAACCCCAGTTCGCACTGGTGCCTCATCAGCTCCAAGGGGACCGGCCGGCGGTTGGGGAAGTCCCAGAGGTACATGCCCAGGGCGATGCGGCGGTTTTTTGGCGCGATCGCCTCCAGGGCCGCCAGGTTCTCTTCCAGCGCCGGCAACTCATCAGCGTTCCACGTCCAAAGCGTGAGCACGTCGAACAGGTCCAAGAAGTCCGCCAGCGGCGGGACGCAACCGCGATAGCCGGGGCTGGTCGTCTTGCGCGGCGGGCAGATCTCGTGGGTGTAGAGCGTGACCCAGATCTCCATGGGGCGCCCCACCGCTTTCATCTGCTGGCGGGCCGCTTTCAGTTCGTCGGGTTGCAAGGCGGGGCGGCCCGCGATCCGGCCGTCGGCCTGCTTCTTCGCGTCGATGATGAAGTCGTCCAGATAGATCCCGGCGATATTCGGGTACTTCTTGGCCAGCGAAATGACGGGCGGCAACTCGCTCATCCCGCCCTTGCCGCCGCTGCCGACCACGGACCAGACGACCCGATCCAAAGGCTGAAACGAGATCGCCCACTGCTCGAAGCTGGTCTTGGCGCGCCAGGGTCCTTCCGGCAGAGGCGGCAGATTGCTGCTGCGAATCAACAGCAGGTTGGGCACGTTCAGCCAGAAGGCCCCTTCGGCGGGCGTCATGCGCGAGCCCCCGCGCACGCCGCCGGATTCGAGGCTGGCGTTGTCTCCCCCCGCAAACACCGTGAAGATCCACAAACGATCGCGGACGGTGGACCGCGACGCCTCGCGCTTGGACGGCTCGCTTGCCGGCCCCGCGGGCGGCCTGATTGCCAGCGTTCCTGCCGCCGCCAGGGCCGTAGCGCCCAACATGGACCGCCGCGAACAACGTGGATCCGGGCCTTGACTCGACATGGAAACCTCCCTCCCAGTGAAAACAGGAAACACGAAATCCCAAATCCGAGGGGCCAATTCTCGATGTTCCAAACCACTCTTGCCTTCTGATCATTCGAGCAGTCGAGCCGTGTCAATGGGATACCGCCCGAGCTCGTGGGTTGTGCGGACCATGGCCAGGTAATTCTCCGGTTTGACCGACGAGGTGATCGTGTTGGCCGACGACATGATGTGCGGCCCGTGGGCCGACACGTCCGCCAATGTCCGCCGGACCTCGGAGACGACCTCCTCGACCGAGCCGCGGGAGAGCAAATCCACGCTGAGGTTGCCCATCACGGCGATCCTGCCCGGGTAGCGATCGAGAATCGGTCGCAGTTCCATGCCGGGGACCGGTTCCAGCGGGCCGAGGCAATCCACGCCCGTGCCCACAAGCTGGTCCATGATCTTGCGGATATCGCCGTCGGTGTGCTTGATGCAGTACAGGCCGGCCCTCTTCGCCGCGGCCACGACCGCGGCGTCGCAGGGCAAAATCAATTCGTTGAACTGACGGGGCGACATCATCGGGCCGTTCTTGTCCGAATAGTCGTCGCCCAAGAGCACCAGATCGGCGCCGGCCGCCGGCACCAGCCGATAGAGCTCGCAGTAGTATTCCGTGCCGATCTTCATCAGGTCCTTGACGAATTCCGGGCGCAGCCCGAAGTCCAAGAGCAGGTTTTCCAGTCCGCCCCGCAGGAACACGGCCGGCGCCCAACCCGATTCGCCGACGCAACAAATCGCCTTCTTTCCCCGTGGGTACCGCTCTCGGAGACGGCGAATCTTGTCGATCACCGGCGACCGGGCCGGATCGGGCGGCCGATACGCGGCGAGGTCCTCCGCGGTTTCGATCCGCGGCGGCCGGGTCGGCACGGGAACGCCGTCGTGCCGGCCGATTTGCAGGGCGCCCCACTTGTCGCGGAAGATCCGCTTTTCCCGATCGACCCACTCGACCTCGTGGTCCTCGTAGATCATCGAGTAGGCGGAAACCATGTCGAGATCAAGGTGATCGGCCAGATCATGTCCGTCGTGTCCGGGGCAGAGCGAGCGGACGATGCCCGGGTCGATCCACAACTCGGCCACGGGAACGCGGTCCGGCAACCGGTGTTCCAGCACGGCAACGATTCGTTCGCGTCCGGTCATGACGTAGTCCTCTCGGGTACCGCCCCGAAGCGGCATTCCGACTACCGCGGCCGTTCCGACCAGGAAATGCCGAATTCCTTCTTCGCACGAACGAGCACGCCGTCCAGGGCGCGGGTTGTGTCCTCGGGCCAGCTCGGAGCCTGGAACCGACGGAGGTCCTCCTGCCAACGCGCTTGGCAATCATCGAGGATCGATTTCTCGTCGCCGCGCCAGGGGCCATGGAAGGGGCTGTCGGTACGAAACAGACGCGAATG